>Ga0210405_10003709_pt1 | contig 14789 bp, 15 predicted proteins | sample IncBWH11MmetaG_FD_155492 | JGI IMG/M metagenome (GOLD analysis project Ga0210405, IMG submission 155492) | Forest soil microbial communities from Barre Woods Harvard Forest LTER site, Petersham, Massachusetts, United States - Inc-BW-H-11-M | ecosystem: Environmental > Terrestrial > Soil >... | reverse complement strand
ATCCTGCGCGTTGTCTCCTAAGTCGAAGTAACGTCCGGGCGGCGCAACGGTTGCTTTTCAACTGTGCGCTCGTTAATTTAATCGACGATGTCCTGCGCGAAAATCGATCCGGCGCTTCACCAACCGCACAAACCGTCCTGGATCAAGGTGCGGCTGCCGTCGAACCCGGTTTTCTTCTCAACCAAAGCGCTCATTTCGGATTTGCGGCTGCACACGGTTTGCGAGAGCGCGCAGTGTCCGAACCGCTGGGAATGCTGGAGTCAGGGGACTGCGACCTTCATGATCGCGGGTGATCGCTGCACGCGCGCATGCGGATTTTGTGCGGTCACGACGGCAAAGCCGTTTGCGCTGGAAGAAGACGAACCTCAGCGCGTCGCCGAAGCAGTGCAGCGGATGAAATTGAAACATGTCGTCATCACAGCGGTCGCGCGCGACGATTTGAACGACGGCGGCGCCGATCATTTCGCCCGCGTCATTCGCGCGATTCGTGAAATGGATCCGTCGATCATCATCGAAGTGTTGGTTCCGGATTTTCACGCGGACGATTCGTGCATTCAGGTTGTGCTCGATGCCGGGCCTGAGATTTACAATCACAACATGGAGACGGTGGAGCGATTGACACCGCTGGTGCGTTCGCGCGCCAGGTATCTGACTTCGTTGCGAGTTTTGCAGCGCGCGAAAGAGCTTTCGCCAAAAACCGTGACCAAGAGCGGGATCATGCTCGGTTTGGGAGAAACAGAGCCGGAAATTTTTCAAACAATGGACGATTTGCTCGAAGCCGGTTGTCAGGTTTTGACCATGGGACAATATCTGCGGCCGACCCCAAACCATTTGCCGGTGGTGGAATTCATCACCCCGCAGCAATTCGATCTCTACGGCGAGATCGCCCGCAACAAAGGATTCGAGCACGTCGCGTCGGGTCCCCTGGTCCGCAGCTCCTATCACGCGGCTGATTTTCATCCGGTTGTCCGCTGAATGTGGGAGGGACCTCGGTGTCCCGACTGCGAGCCATTTTGTTAGCAGAGTCGCGGCACTCAGGCCGCTCCCACATTGTTTTGATCTGCCGAGCGGGCAGTACTTTTGCTTGTCATTCTCTGACTTTTTAAGGATTCAGGCAGATTCAATGCTCAGGGATGTTTCCAGCCTCCGATATGAAGCCACGGGTTGGCAGCCGCTTCGATCACCATGACACCAGAAAATAAACCCCGAATCGCGGCGGTCATTCCCGCTTACAACGAAGAGAAACATATCGGCGACGTTGTGCGCCGGTCGCGACAAAGACTCGATGACGTTCTGGTTGTCGATGACGGATCTGCCGACCAAACGGCCGAGCGCGCGCGTGACGCCGGCGCGGAAGTGATCGTTCACGAGATCAATCAGGGAAAAGGCGAAACGATCAAAACCGGATTGCGTCATTGGTTCGAGCGACAATTCGATTTCGTGATCATTCTCGATGCCGACGGTCAGCACCGGCCGGAAGAGATCGATCGATTCGTCGGAGCGGCGTTGTCACCGGACGAACCGAAACTCGTTGTCGGCAATCGGATGAAAGATGTTTCAACGATGCCGCTAGTCCGCCGAATTGTGAATCGTTGGATGAGTCAGCAAATCAGCGCGCTGTGTGGCCAGCAAATTCCGGACACTCAGTGTGGTTACCGTTTATTACATCGACAACTGATTCCAGAAATGCTCGGCGGCGCCGCGCGCTTCGACTACGAAACGGAAATGCTGATCATTGCGAGCCGAAAAGGTTTTCGAATCGATTCGGTCCCGATCAGCACCGTTTACTCCGACGAAGTCAGCAGCATTCATCCGGTGCGCGACACGATCCGTTTTTTCAAACTGATGCGGCGTTACAAAAAACTGTAGTGGCGGGCGTGTCGCCGGCTTCTCGCAGCCGACACGGCTGCCTCTACAGAAAGCGTTATAAAAGATGGTAGCGGCGGGCGTGTCGCCCGCGAATTCTCCGCAGCCGACACGGCTGCCTCTACAGAAAACCTCACGGCTTCTTCGCCGGGACTGGTTTCGCGCTTTTGATGATTTCCTCTTCCGGCGTGAGCTTTGGCGCTTTACCGCTAAAAATCAGGCGGTTCGGCTTCTCGCTCAGTGCATCGACCAGCGCTTTGGCGTGCGTTGTGATGATTTTCAGATTCAGCAGAACCACGTGGAGCTCTTTCATCTGGTCCTGAATCGATTTGTCTGTCGAGCCGACGAAGGTGTTGGCCGCGCCGAAAAGCTGATCGGCGTCTTTCGAGGCGCTATCCAGGTTCTTGATCACGTTTTGCAGGTTATCGACGTCGACCTTTAAGGAGTCGGCCAGCGGGCCGAGTTTGGGCATGAATTCGCCGAGATTGCCATGCAACTCGGTAACGGTCGTGCCGAGATTGTCGAGGAGCTTGTTTGCATTTTCGAAAAGCGGTCCGGCGGCGGCGGTAATTTGTTCGATGCCGTAAGAGGGATGTCCTTCGATGGCTGCGTTGTTGGCGATCGTCTTGCCCCCGGGCGTGCCGGCGGAAAGCGCGACAAATTTTGGCGCGAGCAAAGTGTCTGCACTCAATGTGGCCGTCACGTCGGCCGGCAACGGCGGAACTCCGTCATCGAGCTCTACTGTCACAACCACGGCGTCTTTTTTATTGTTTAATTTCGCGCGTTCGGCTGCCGTGAGATGGCGCATGGCAATCACGCGTCCGGCCGGCGCGCCCGCGTAACGAACTTCCGAATGAACTTTGATGCCGGTCACGTCTTCGTATTGGATCTGCAACGTGCGGGCCGGCTTTTTCAAACGATAGCCTGAGAGCGCGAACGTCAGCGCCGCGAGCAAGACGACGCTGCAAATGACGACCGACAGCGCGACGAAATAATCTGAAAGATTTTTCTTCATGCGGTTTTGCGATGAAACCGGTGACGGGCCGCGACAAACGGCCTCGGCTTCACGTGTTGATGATCCTGATGTTCGTCCTGCGAAAGATTCAACGGGACCGGTCCGTCTGCTTCGCCATTGATAAATTGTTGCACTTCGGGATTGGGGCTGTTGCGAATTTCGTCCGGCGTACCTTGCGCGACAATCGAGCCGTGGCCAAGCATGATCATCCGAGTTGCGATCCGGAACGCGCTGGTCATGTCATGCGTCACCACGACAGCAGTCATATGTTCGCCGTGCGTGAGTTTCAGGGTGAGCTGATCGACTACCGCGGTCATGATCGGATCGAGTCCGGAAGTTGGTTCGTCGCTGAACAGCAATTCCGGATCAAGCGCGAGCGCGCGAGCAAGGCCGACGCGCTTTTTCATTCCGCCGCTGATCTCCGCCGGCTTGAGCTCTTCGAAACCGCTTAGACCGACCATTTTGAGTTTCTCCTCCACGATTTGGTCGATCTCAGCGGGTGAGTTTTCGGTGTGCTGCACGAGCGGGAGCGCGACGTTTTCGCCTACGGTGAGGGACGCGAGCAACGCGCCCGATTGAAACAGCATTCCGAATCGCCGGCGAATGTCCGCGATTTCGCGCTCGTTCATCGCGGTAATGTCCTGGCCAAAGATTTTTACCGAACCGGAAGTCGGCTTCATTGAACCGATGACGTGACGAAGCAACGTGCTCTTGCCGCACCCGCTTCCGCCCATGATCACGAGTGTCTCGCCGCGGTTAACATTGAAAGAAATGTCGTTCAGCACCGCGCGATCCGCGAACTTTCGGACCAAATTGGAAACTTCAATGACTGGCTCAGGCATAAGCAAAATGACGAATGACGAATGACGAGTGACGAATTAAATCCGAAGCTCGAATGACCAAGGTCATTGCTTGCTCCTCCAAATCTTCGAAAAGATAAGGTGCAATTCCTTGGCTTCGAGCCAAAGCTTTCGCGCTTCAGGTTTCAGTTCAGGAACGGCTCGCACGACCATGCGTAAATGATGTTTCGTTTCGCGTGCCTCCTTTTTGCACGTCCCGATATTCTTCAAGAATTCTTTCTTCGATACGGCATCGTCGGCCTCCACATAATTTGCGCCGACGCTCGTTCCAGCAGCGACCAGCTGTGAGATAATCCGATTGGTGACGGCGCCTTGCGGAATCATTTTTGCGAAGTCGATGATAGCTTCACCAAATCGTGCCGTCCGTTCTTCGAGGTCATAAACACGTTTTCCGTTAGGCTCCTCACGAACGATGGAAATTACGTTGTCATCCCAGAACAAATCTTCCGCAGGCTTTCGTGCTTTGGGTTCCGTCATTCTTTCGTCATTCGTCATTTGTGCTTCGTCATTTGCGTCATCCTCCGAAAAAGAAAATACCGGTGAGAATTGCGTTGGTCACGAGCATTGCGAGAAGGGCTTGAACGACGGACGCGGTGGTGGCTTGACCGACGCCTTCCGCTCCACCTTCGACGTGCAATCCGGCGTTGCACGCGATCGTGATCACGATCCAGGCAAACACGACGCTCTTGATAATTCCCGAATACAAATCCCAGGTATCGGCGCTTTCGAGTGCACGCATGATATAACCGGCGGTATTGAAATTAAGCGCAAACCGGCAAACGGCCCAACCTCCCACCACGCCAATGTAATTTCCGAAAACCGTCAATGCCGGCAGCATGATCATCATGGCGAGGAAACGCGGCACGACCAGGTATTGGACCGGATTAATCGCCATCACTTCCAACGCCTCGATTTCTTCGGAGACTTTCATGGTGCCGAGTTCCGCGGCGACCGCAGAACCGCTTCGACCAATCACGATCACCGCGATCAACACCGGCCCCATCTCCCGCAAGATCGATAACATCACGAGATCGGGGACATAAATCTCCGCACCCATTTGTTGTAGTGAGTGCGCCGCCTGCATCGCAAGTGTTACGCCGATGCTGAATGCCGTCAGGGCAACCATCGACGTTGCGCGGACGCCGATGAAAACCATTTGCCGGAAAATTTGGGAGATACTGAAAAATTCTCCCCTGAAAGGCGCGACGAACACCCAGTAAAGCAAACTCAGATTCAGGCGCAGATAATTGTTCAGCATCCGGGCGTATCAGGATGGCAAGGCGCGCGATGTGACAAAAGCCGAAAGTTCCGCTCTTTCAAACTGAGCGGCGCTATCGGAAGGTAGAGGCGGTTCACCGAACCGCCATGGCGATTGAGGTCAATCGCCGCTACCTAAATCAGTCCGCGCTTGCGGAAGTCGCCCATGTTGCCGCCGCTGGAGCGCTCAATCATGTCGATGGTGAATTTAAGCAGGCAAACCTCCCACGCGTCGTCGACGCCCTGGATCACGGCACTGAGCGAATCGTCGCGATGTTGAACGTAGGACTTTGTTCGCTCGATCACGGATTCGATCGGGTCGCGAAACATTTGTTCGGTCACGTCAGTCTTGCGAAATTGAAAACCGTAACGGAGCACAGCGAAGTTTTGGGCGTGCTCGCGAAGTTGATCCAAATAGCGTTGCGCTTTTTCGCCAAAACCTTCCAGCAAGAGCCGGCTGAAATGGTCTGGCGTGAGAATTTGGGGACGATCGGCGTGGATCCGTCCGTCGCGAACACGGACTTCGTTGGCTCGATCCATTAACTCTGAGATCAGGTAGAAACGAAAACTGGTCGTGCCGAAGGTAGAAATCTTTCGATCGGGGGCAAGGATCACCTGAGTGTTCTCGATCGCGTATTGAAAATCATCTTCCTTCATTGGCGGCGCGGTAAGGTAGCGGCGATTGACCCCAATCGCCAGTCGCGGTTCGGTGAGCCGCCGATAACTCAGGAATTGAGTCACACCAACCGCTCGAGTCCCGTCCGATAGCCCAGCGCTTCAGCGCTGGGAATTGAGTCACACCAACGGCTCCAGTCCCGTAGGGACGGAAGAAAACTCTGTCGTCCCGCGCTCGCGGGACTAGACGATCTATCGCGTCTCAAAACCCAGCGTTAAAACGCTGGGCTATTCTCGACGCTGCCTATTATTTAGGCGCGGTTTGCGGCGCCGGTTGCGGCACTAACGATGTGTAAGCACCGTAACCTTCCTTTTGCATGTCCTCGACGGGAATGAAATACAATGCCGCCGAGTTAACGGCATATCGTTGTTTAGTTGGCGAAGTTGGGTCCTCAATGAGATGCCCGAGATGTGCATCACTGCGTTTCGCGCGCACCTCAATGCGGTGCATGTCGTAGGAATTGTCATCTCGCTGAACAATCAAATCATTCGAGATCGGTTTGCTAAACGTCGGCCGGCCAGTGCCGCCGTCGAATTTATCGACTGACGAAAAAAGCGGCTCACGCGTGATTACGTCGATATAAATTCCAGGCCGGAAATTGTCCCACAATTTGTTTTTGAATGCGGTCTCGGTGCCGTTCTCGCGGGTTACGTGATACTGATCCTGCGTCAATCGCTTGCGCAAAGTCGCATCGTCCGGCACGGGCCGATTCGGGTCGAACCCGGTCATTTGCCCCTTCATGGCGTGCGCAAAAAGCGCGAAATAAAGGACTATGGCAATCGCCACGACCGCCACCATGATTCCGATGGTGATGCTTACGCGTGAAGTGTCACTACTCTGGATTCGACTGCCATTCATCTGCGACCTTCGCCCCAAGAGTGAAGCAAAAAGGCGATGGCAACGTCACTCTTTTTTTTGAACGCCGATAGATACTCGGCATAGCCGTCCCAAGCAAAATCCCAAATCCCAGGCTCCAAATCCCAGGCAAACTTCAAGGTCTCAAATCTCTAATTTCAAAAACAACCCGACGTCTGCCTTGACATTGAAATTTTCGTGATTGGTATTTTTGGCGTTTGAGCGTTGGAATTTGTTTGGAGCTTGGGATTTGAGATTTGGGATTTCCGATTGAAGCTCCGCTTCAAATCGGTCTTACTTTTTCTTTTCGAAAAGCGGGAGGAACCGTTCGTAGCCTTCCTCTTTTAACTTCTCGACCGGAATGAATCTGAGCGCAGCCGAGTTGATGCAGTAACGTTGCCCGCCCTTGTCGGTCGGGCCGTCATCGAAGACGTGGCCAAGATGCGAATCACTCTTGCTGCCCCGAACTTCGGTCCGTTCCATACCGAAAGTGCGATCTGTTTTTTCGTTTACGTGGCCGTTTTCGATCGGCTTGGTGAAGCTGGGCCATCCGCTGCCGCTGTCGAATTTATCGAGCGACGTAAAGAGCGGCTCTCCGCTGACAACGTCGACATAGATGCCAGGCTTATGATTGTCCCAGTACTCATTTCGAAATGGCGGCTCGGTCCCGCATTGCTGGGTCACGCGGTACTGTTCGGGCGTCAGTTTCTTTTTCAATTCATCGGCTGACGGTTTGGTGGAGGATTGCTGGTCGGACGATTGCGTTGTCATAGAGGTGGGTTGGGCAGGGGATGCGGCGGGCGCCTGGCCGCGCGCGCGATTGAGAAAAAGGATGATGCCGAGCAGAGCAATAAAAATAACGGCGCAGGTGATTAGCATTCCGCGCGACGAAGGCGCCTGGCGCTTTGGTAACTGAATCATGGCTGAAAATACGACAGTTTGAGGCTGGCAAAAGTTCAATTTCGGCAGCAGGGCTTCTGACTTCCGACATCCGACCTCCGACTTCTGGCGCGCAGCGAGTTTTACTCGCTGCGGCCAGCTTCGGGGACCTGGATGTAACGACGGAAAAGGAGCAGCCCGAAAGGTGCGACCGACGCGGCGAACGCGAAGATTAACCAAAGGGCTTGTGGGCGACATTCGCCATGTTCAGGGCAGAACGCGGCCAGCAGCCATCCGCTTGTGCCAATAAGAAGCTTGCCAACCAAAAACGGAATGTAAGCAAGCGCTCCGTAAGAAGCTTCCTGGCCGGGCGGCGCGATGGCGGCGGCATACTCGTAAACGCGCGGAGAATAAAAGGCTTCACCAACCGAAAAAACCGTCAGGTAAAGTGCGGACATGATGTAATACGGATGAACTGTGCCGGTCAGTCGCAGATAGCCATGGCCCAGCGCGCTGCCGAGCACGCTGTTCGCCGCCGGCACGAACCAATCCGCCGGCAACGCCATGATGAAGACACCCGCCGCGCAGATGATGCTGCCGATGATGACGATGCGATACGACGCGATGCGCTGAGTGAGAGCGCCGACCACCGGGGCGAGCACAATAATTAGAATGGCGTTGATACCCGCCAGTTTGCCGACCGGCGCGTGCAATCCCATCTCGCGATCGCCAAACTTCGGAAAGACGTAATCCATTTGCAGGAAAATCGCTTTCAAGAATCCGATGAAGAGAAAGAACAGCAGCAGCCGGTAAAATCCGGACTGGCTGATCAGTTTTTGAAAGAGCTGCGCGGTTTCGGCCGTGCTTTGCCGAACTGTTTGTCCGATGCGAGACAAAAACGCCGTACTTGGCTCTTGGCTCTTCGCCCTTTCGCTAGTGTCCCGGCGCAGCAGATAAATGACCGGGAACAAGGCGATTTCCAAGATCAGACTGGCAATGAACAACTGCTCATGCGGCGTGGGTTGAAACCCGGCGATGCTCAAATGGAGATCGAGCGAGCGAATGAGATCGAAAACATACCCGGCGACGAAGTAGCCGACGTTCATGAGCGCGTAGATGATCGAGAACGCAATCGAACGTTGTGCGGTCGTGGAATAGACTCGCGTCGCCGCGAGCAAAACCGGCGTGCCGAGCGCTTCGCCAATCGCCAGCGGCAGGAGGCCGCAGGTCAGGGCCAGCGCTGGATCCTTCGTCAGGACCATCACGCTGCGGGCAAACGTGCAAATTACGACGCCGAGGAAAAAAGTTCGACGCAAACCAATCGCGTCGGTGAGCGAACCGGCCAGCAGCGTGAATACCGTCATCGCCGGCGCCCAGACCCAGCCCACCAAAGCGCCGGCGGCTTGGTCGCTGAAGCCAAGATCCTTCGACAGCCACAACACCATGGTTTTGTTGGTGATCGAGTAGGCGGTGTAGATCAGCAGCTTGATTAGGAACGTCAGCCAGAGTTCACGACGCGCGCCTTTTAGCACGGTGAACTTCGCGATGAAACCGCCAAGGCCGCGAGGAGCTGAGGGGACGAAGCCCGCTTGCGGATCAGCAACACTCTTGTTTGCGATGTTCACTTTGGCGAAGTTCCAAATCCCAAGCTCCAAGTTCCAAAGAAATCCCAAATCGCAAACCACAATATTTGCGGCTCAGTTTGGATCTAACGCTTGAAGGTCGCCTGGGATTTGGGCGTTGGGATTTGGGATTTAACATCGTGTCGATGGTTCGCCCGCAGGTCTTCGGACGATAACCAATTCCTCAGCGAATGCATGCGCGAGAAAGAAACGCCGCCGAGGTTTGCTGATCGGGATAGGGGCCGGTAAAATGGGGGGCATGAACCCCCGGTCTGAACCTTCCAAGCGTATCAGACCAAAAAAATACGTCTTTAAAAGCGCAATTTTTGGGCACAATTCTCGTTAGGCCGCAAAATGAAGATTCGTTTCGCTGAGAAATCTGAGGCCGAAGCCATCAGCCGATTCGTGTCTGAGCTCGCAGTGACGCACATTGGATCAACCCTTCAGGCTGGAGGCTTGGAGAACCTACTCAGAAGTATGGATGCAGATTCGACGATCACGCGAATGACCGATGGATTCCCGCACTGGGTCGCCCTGGAAGGTGGTGCGATTGTCGGAATTGCGGTGGTTAAGCCTCCCTCGCACATCTATCACTTGTTCGTTCGTTCAGACCGACAGCGAAGCGGAATCGGACGACGGCTCATGAACGAGGCGCTATCGTTTATTTCCGATAGATCTGCCAGAGCGATCGTTACCGTGAATTCTTCGCTTAATGCAGTGAATGCCTATCGCAGATTAGGGTTCCGAAATGCGGGGGATGAGGTGATTGACGGTGCCGGAGTTCGTTTCCAGCCGATGTCGCGAGATTTACCATCGCGTGCCTCCTGAGGCAGGCCTAACCAGTCGATGAAGCCGACGGCCGAGGGCGCAAGCGCCCGTTGAGATGTTGAGACGTGGAGTAGTTGAGATGAAGTTTTGCGTCACCGCCTGCCGTGGCTTATCTCTTTCTCGTTAGGCCCCAGTCGCGTGATAGCTGCGCTGCTCTTACTTGGTCACTGTAACGGAGTAGGTGGCATCCTGGACGAAAGGGTTGCCGCCGGACACAGCGTCGGCATGGAACTGGATCACGTGACTTCCTGGTGCTAACGGTGCGACCATAATGTAAATACCGTCCGCCACCGGGTGATAGATATTCGCATCCACGTGAATCGGCCCACTGTGAACGTTCGACCAGCAGGTCAACCCGTCAAAATTAAGAATATTATTCATGCCCGCCAGATCATAACTGAATCCGTTTGGCGAAGAACTCTGCACACGATAGTCGGAGTGAACCGCGTCGGAAAGGCCGGAGACGGGCACACCGTCAATCGTGCAACTCACGTTATGCGCGCTGTCGATGTAAGCCTGCACAAAGCCTCTGAGATCGGACACGGTGAATCCATCCGAAATTCGTTGCGTGCCGTTGCAGTCTGTGTTGTCAAATGCGCCTGTAATAATTGCAATGAACAGGAGTTTGTTTTTGGGAACTACGGCGGTTCGTGTCACCGGATTTCCGTCGAAACTGCCTCCCAGGAACCAGACGTCGCCCGTTTGACCCGCGCTGGCATCTGCGGTGTCAAATAGGGGGTTGTGGTCTGTTGGTAGTGAGTAAGCCCACTGCCACCAGTTTTCGGACCAGTCGGCATAGGTGCGGCCTTTGATCTTCGCCGGGGTGCCTGGAGATAGCACTTGGGCGCCAACGTTGAGGGCCGTGATGGCAATGGCGAACGACAATATAATCTTAGCTTTCATTGGGTTGGTTGTTGGGAACTAACGACTCACACGCCTCCCTATCACAACCTTTCCCCGAATCTCCCCATCCTGGTTAGGCGCGGGACTCGCTTTAGCCTGGAGTTCAAGCAAAAAATGGCTGCGCGGTCAAGGTAATTGGCTGGTTTCATAGAATGAGGGCACCACGCAGCCTAACTAATCTTGAAGCCAGCGGCCGAGGGCGCTAAGCGCCCGTTGAGATGTTTAGGAGTTACGCTCCCGCTAGTGCGCGAATATTGTTCCCTGGATGTAGAGTGCCGCAGAGCGGCATCGCTGAGTTGTTGAGATGAAGTTTTGTGCTAACGCCTGGATTCCATCCAGGTTCCCAGCTTCCCTAGTGCGATTCGCGTCTTGGCGCTCACGCACTCCCGCCGTATTGTTTTCAACGATGTGCCGTCGCTTATCTTTCTCGTTAGGCCACTGCAACCAATCATTTTTGCGCTCCAATCAAACCAACGAAATGCGATACCTATGAAATACATGCTCACGTGGTCCGAACGTCCGCAAGGCTCCCCGATAGAATACGAGAACGCCCAGAAGCGAATTCTGGAGGTTTTCACCCAATGGAAGGCACCGGCCAATTTCAAAATCGAGTTGTTCGTGATTCGAGTAGGCGACTGGGGAGGATATATGCTGCTGGACTGCGACGATCCCACCGCGGTGCACAAGTTCTGCTCGATGCTGCCGGCGTTTGTCTTTGAGGCGCGTCCGGTGATTCCGATCGAAGACGCTGTCCGGGTGGAATTGGAATCGATCGCTTTTCGTGACGGACTCAAAGCCAAGTAATTGAACAAGGGGCTAACCAGGCAATGCAGCGAAACGTCACCCCCGTAAAAACCCACGACAACATGACTACTGACCACAGACTACAATTGACGCTAACTCTCGGTGGCGGTAGCTCAGCTTATTGACTCATGATCCTCCCGGCTCATTCATCCTCTCGGGCTTTCCCGTCCATCTTGCAGATTCCCGATCTGCTCGATTCTCGTTAGCCTATGCAAACAACACTTTTCGCCATTCGAGCGGCTAGGGGCCTGATCCTTTTGGCCGGTTTAGCACAGACGGCAGTTCATTCTGAGGCTGCTACTCCTGTGCCAGTGTCTCAGCCGTCCATTGACGGGACTTACGAACTCACGGAGCGCGTCATGGCTAACGGAACGGTTCTTCGGCCTCCTTCAATCGTAGCGCTGTATACGATGGCGGACGGACGGTTTAGTCTGAATTTGTTCGTCAAGAACGCCGATGGAACCATCGCGTCTGAGTCGTCGGTCGGCCACTACACGTTCAGTGCGGACAAGTATTGCGAGTGGATTGTCTACACGATAAGGAACAATCTTGATAAGCTAGGGGTGACGAACGAGGCGCCGGCAGTGACGGATCACTGCGCGCCCGTCAGCTCAAAGGATGGCCGATTCTGTTTTTCGCCGCCTGGCGAAGGGGTGGAGGTCAGTTTCGGGGCAGACGGTTTCACGGCGAAGATCGGCGGGGAATTCGTCGATCATTGGAGGAAGATTCGATAGTCACGATGCATGCAAGGCCTAACCAGGTGATGGAGCTAACCGCTACTCGGGTCGTGGCTCAAGTTGAATTGCGATGAAGGGCTTCCTCCGAAGACGCGCGCCAGCAATATTGGGATTCATCTTTATGGCCGCAGGGATTGGTCTCTGGATATTTGGCGTTTCTCCCAAACTAGGCAGTGTCGTATTTGCGATAGGCCTAGTCGGCGTGACGCTCGCGTGGGTTGTACACTAAATTTCAAATTGAGCTACTCGTACCGCGTTTACCTTGATGATTACATTATCTTGGTTTCAATTCAGCCTCGGCGTCCGAAGCTGTAGCTGATCTTGTTCTCGTTAGGCCTATGGGTTCGACCATTCGTTCGGCGGTAGGTTTGGGAGTTATAGCATTCTTTCTTGCGACAATTCCTGGAGAGGTATGGACGGTGTTACTCATCGCGAACCTGCGCACGAATCCGAACATTCCTTGGTGCGTCGCTGCAATGGGTCTTCTTTTGTGGGCCATGTGGCGATACCTCGACGGCGACGGGCCGCCCCGTAGCACCTCAGAAGCCCGTCATCGGCTACTGCGGGCGGTTCCCGTGTCACTCCCGGTTTTTGTGCGCGCGGTTATCGGTGGCCTCCTCGGTCTCGCCGCATTGGCGGGATTCTGGATCGTTCTGCTCCAGCTGGTGAGATTACCGGCGCGTGTTTTACCCGATTTCTCAAAGTATCCGTTGATCACCGTCACATCGGTTCTTCTTACGAGTTGCCTTGTTTCTTCAGTACCCGAGGAAACGGCCTTCAGAGGTTACTTCCAGAATTTCCTGGAGAGGAAGGTTCCAGCGACGATCGCCATCATCATCTCCTCCGTGGTGATGGCACCGGCGCACTGTCTAACTCAGGGGTTTGTCTGGCCGGTGGTGCTCTTCTACTTTCTTGTCGACTCCATGCTTGGCGTCATCGCCAATCTCACGAAATCGATTTTGCCCGGTATTGCCGTTCACTTTATCGGTTTGTTAGTCTTTTTCACCCTGATCTGGCCTGAAGACGCAACTCGAATCTTGGGGCGGGAAGCTGTAGCTACCCGATGGCTTTGGATACACGTCGCACAGATCGTAATCTGCGGAATATTGGCGCTGATCATCTTCTCTCGACTGAGAGCTACAAGGCAATGGCCAGCGCAGCCGGCCTAACCAGGCGATGCAGCCGACGACCAAGGGCGCAAGCGCCCGTTGAGACGTGGAGTGGTTGAGATGAAGTTTTGCGTCACCGCTCGCCGTGGCTGATCTTGTTTTCGTTAGACCACTCAACGAGAATGAGAAACACACTTGGCGTCGGCGGTCCGCAGCGCGACCTCCTATGCACCGGGATGAGCGGCTTCCTTTTCTGGTGTCTTCCGTGGTTTGCATTCGCCCTTGGCTGGGCCGTATCGTCCGGGTGGAGAACCGTTTTGTGGACTGCGTCCCTTGGCGTCATGGGGATATTATGTCTGGTCAACGCTTCGCGGTGCGGCCGCGTCCACTGCCGCTTCACTGGCCCGTTTTTCATCCTTAGTGCGGTTGCATCCCTCGGCTACGGTCTTCGACTTCTGCCACTTGGACCGTCCGGATGGAAATGGATTTGCGCTGTAACGGTTATTGGTGGCATTGCTCTCACCTGCATCCCAGAACTCTTTCTCGGTCGGTATGAAAAGACAGGCGATAGTTGAGAGTTATTGCCTTAGAACGCCGGAATTGAATGTTGAGAGATGAAGACGACGTCGCCTTCAGTAGCGAATCGCTTATCTTTGTCTCGTTAGGCCCACAAACATTATGCTCGGACGATTTGGTCGCCTGCTCTTTTCCCTGGCGATAATTGGGATTGGCGTAGAGACATTGATCTGCGTTTCTGGTCATAAGGTTGTGCCGGTGATTCCGTGGCTGCCGGCAATTCCGAGTTTGGTTTACCCCGTCGGAACAATCTTTATCCTGTGCGGGACAGGCCTTGTTTTTCAACGGACCCTAATAGTGTCTTCGATCACACTTGGTATTGTGATGTTACTCTGCGGACTCGCATTTGACGTGCCGCGACATCCGGATCTGATGAGCGCTCCGTGGCGGACCAATGTCCTCGAACCAATCGTCATTGGCTGCCTGGCGTGGCTCGCGCCAGGATTGGGAGCCATTCCGGGATGGCTGCAGAGGACAAGCCGGTATCTAATTGCGGTTTCGCTCGTCGTTTTTGGCATCGCCCACTTTCAGATTCTCACTCCCATTGCCAGCATGGTGCCCGGCTGGATTCCGTGGCACTGGTTCTGGACTGTTTTCTTCGGCGTAGCTTTCATCGCCGCGGGCGTAAGTTTCGCTACTGGATTTCTGCAGCGCTGGGCGGCTTTGGGTATGGGACTGATGTTCGCCCTCTGGACCCTGACAATTCATCTGCCGCCTGTTCTTCGTGCAACGGCAAACCCGGATCTTTGGTCGGACGTGTTCATTGTTGTAGCGTTTTGGGGAGGCTTCTGGGCTCTCGTCC
>Ga0210405_10003708_pt1 | contig 14790 bp, 10 predicted proteins | sample IncBWH11MmetaG_FD_155492 | JGI IMG/M metagenome (GOLD analysis project Ga0210405, IMG submission 155492) | Forest soil microbial communities from Barre Woods Harvard Forest LTER site, Petersham, Massachusetts, United States - Inc-BW-H-11-M | ecosystem: Environmental > Terrestrial > Soil >... | reverse complement strand
CAACGTCTGGATCGTGGGAGTGCTCGCATACATCGGGGTGCTAACAATTCCGTGGGAGCGCGCTGCGGAGATCGTCACCTTCGGCGCCCTTCTGGCTTTCATGGGCGTCAATGTGTCGGCCCTGCGCCAATTCTGGTTTTCCCCGGAAGCGGCTGGACATCGGAGGTTTTTTGTCGATGCATTCGTTCCTGGATTTGGTTTTGTGTTTTGTTTCCTGCTGTTAGTCAGCCTTCAGCCGTGGACGAAATACGCGGGCTTGGTATGGCTGGTCGTAGGGTTCGTGTACCTGGTCTACAAGACGCGCGGCTTTAAGCTGCGGCCCAAGCTCTTCGATTTCAACGCATCATAGAGCGCCAGAGGCGAGTTACTGCGCAACCGTTCGATCCGGCGTTTGAACGCGCGCCAAATGTAAAGCGAACCCGCAGGATTCACGCACGCGCAATTCTGGCTGAAGTTTTCTCACCACGGCTTTGCTGGTGTCTCCCGAGATTCGCCGAATCAGAAGTTCGGCCGCCTCGCTACCGAGTTGATGCTTTGGCAGCTCTACCGTCGTCAACCGGGGCCGAAAAATGCTCAGCCATGGATAATCGTCGAAGCTTACCAGCCCGAAATCGTCCGGGCAACTCATACCCATTTCCTCCGCGGCTTTCAGCAATCCGATCGTCATCAAATGGTTTGCGACATAGATGCCATCCGGCCGGTGAGAAAGCAATGCATGCCCGGCGCGGAATCCGGACTCGATTCGGTAGTCCCCTTCGATAACCAATTGGGATTCGTAAGGAAGACCCTCCGCCTTGAGCGCATCGTGAAAACCTTGCCAGCGCTCCTTCGCGTTGCTTATTTTTAGAGGGCCGCTGATGAGTCCAATGCGTCGCCTGCCCGCTCGCGCCAAATGGCGCACGGCTTCGTACGCGCCGTGATAGTCATCCGTGATGACAGCATCGTTCGTGAGCGCCGCGTGCGTGCGCATTACAAGAACAAATGGAATGTTGGCCTCTTTGATCATCTGTCGCATGGGGGGCCGGAAGTCTTCGGAAGCCTTTGTGAGCAAGATACCGTCGACTCGCTTGGAAAGGAGTAGCTCGACTGCACGCTCCTCCTTGTCGAGAATGTCGTCGCTATTGCAAAGCAGCAGATTGTAGCCGTGCTTCTGCGCAGCATCCTCAGCGCCGCGGACCACCAGTGGAAAGAAAGGATTGCCTATATCCGGCACGATCATGCCAATTGTGTGTGTCCGGCGGTTCGCAAGACTCCGCGCAATAAGATTGGGCCGGTAGTTGAGTTTGCGAATCGCGGTCTCCACACTTTCACGAAGACGCTTGCCGACGTGAGCTTTCTTGTTCACGACAGCCGAGACAGTGAAGACGGACACACCGGATTCGCGGGCAACATCATAGATGCTGGCTGCCTTCCCAGTCTTCTTTCGCGTTTTCTTAGAAGAAGCCATGAATCGTCAGTATGCTATGGAAACCGCCTGTTGCTTTCGTGCTGACTCATAGATTGCATTGAGGATGATCATATCTCGATGCCCCTGGACGCCATCGGGTTCGATACTGCTTTTGGTCTGGATAGCCGAAGCGAACGCATCCACCTCCGGGAGGAACTCGTCGACGATCTTGAATCTTCGTTCGATCCACCGTTTTCCAATTTTTCCGGTGAGCCGGCGTTCTTCATCGAACGGGAACGCAGGCGTTAATGAAACCCAACCTTTTGTTCCTTGAACGAATACGAATGAAGAGATCGCTGCACCATATGATGAACTACCTTGTACGACGGTGCTATTCGGGAACTGCAACCGAAACGAGATTCCTTCCTCTACCTCCGAGAAGCGCACTGTGTCGTTTGTCCAAGCTTGTGCAGTCACCGAAACGGGATCCTCTCCGATCAGCCAACGAGTTGTATTCAGGCAGTAAATTCCTAGGTCCGTTAGAGGTCCGCCACCCGCCATATTCAAATTCAGAAGCCAGGGCAAAGAGACTCCCGGGGAATGCAGTTCGCTGAAGGCGGTGTGAATCACGTCGATGCGGCCTAGATTGCCGTTTTGAATAAGCTCTTTCAAATAGAGACAGCTTGGCTCGAAATGTTTGCGGTAAGCCGTCATTAAGAGCACGCCGTTCCGGCGGCAAGCTTCGACCATCTGGGCGGATTGTTCCACACGGGCAGCGAGTGGCTTCTCGCATAGCACATGCTTGCCGGCCTCTGCGGCTTGGATCGTCAATTTCGCATGTTCGCCCGGAGGGGTAGCGACATACACCGCCACAATCTCAGGACTCGCCAAGCACGCCGAGTACTCATCGGCGCCGTAGAAAGCGTGAACCTTATATTTTCGAGCCAGACGGCCGGCCTCTTTTTTATTCCGGCCAACCAACCCCACGAGCACGGCTCGTTTACTCCTCGCAAAGCAAGGCAGCACTGAACTCTGCGCTATGGCACCGAGCCCAACGACGGCAAAACCCACCCTTGGAGCATTCTTCATGGAGAGTTTCCAGCGCAGCGCTTCGCCTGCTAGCTCTCGCGGTCTGCGCGTCCGAGCCGCTGGTTGCGAATCGCCTTGTGATCAAGCCCGCGCAATTCCTCGATTCCACTCAGCACCTTGTGGATTGCGTCCGCGATCGCATCCACATCCTCGCTGCTTCCAAGGAAAAGCTGGTGAGGAAACCATACGGCTTCATGGTAGGCGGCGCGGTCCGCTTCGGGGCACGAATACATGTTTCTAAGATCGAGCGGCTTTTCGCGGCCCCAACTAAGCGCCGGGAAATCGGAAGAATCCACTGGGAACAGCGAGCTTTTGTACACCGGTTCGTAGAAAAGGCCGTCGCAGGGAATGCCTTCTAGCTGTAGTGCGCCGACAAAGGCCGCGCGCGGAACATCCTTGCACTGCGGTGCGAAATACTTCATGACGTAGCCGTATGGGGCCTGTCTTGTAATTCTCGGATCGGGTTTCAAGAGACCGATACCGGGTGTATTTTTTATCCGGGATTCGAAGTGCCTCATATTTCGTTCGCGGATCGCGGCGTGTTCCGGCAAACGGTCGAGCTGTGGACCGAGCACCGCCGCCTGAAATTCACCCAGCCGGTAATTGAAGCCGACGATGCGGTGATGATACTGGTCGGTCAGACTGGCGCGCCCAGCGTTGATGTAACTTTGGACGATTTCCATATATTCAAGGTTGTTGGTAATAACGGCTCCGCCTTCTCCCGAGGTGATGAGCTTACTCGATTGGAAGCTGAATGCTCCTAGATCCCCCATCGAGCCCGCTCCCTTACCCCGCCACATCCCCCCGTGTGCGTGAGCGCAATCTTCAATCACTTTCAGGTTATGTGCCTTTGCAATACGCAATATTTCGTCCATGTCCGCGAAGCGCATCCCCAAGTGAACGGGAAGAATCGCTTTCGTCTTCGGGGTGATGGCTTTTTCAATCAGCTTTGCGTCGAGGCAATAAGTATCCGGATCGATATCGACGAAGACGGGCACTGCGTTAACGAGTAGAACCGGCCCGACGGTGCCTTCCCATGTATAGGCCGGCGCAATCACCTCGTCCCCGGGACGAATACCGATCGCTTTCAAGGCAGCTTGGATTGCAACCGTTCCAGTATTTACGGACTGGGCATACTTGGCGGTGTGAACCTCTGCGAATTTCTTGGCGAACGCTTGTGCATGTTTACCAGGAAAGGGCTGGCCGCCCCACTTAGAACTGGTGAGGACATCTTCGATCGCCCGCAATTCCTCTTTCGTGGACATTGGCCACGTTGTGAACGGGGTCTTTCGTAGGGGCTCGCCACCTGTAATCGCCAGTTTTCCCATGTCCAGCCTCCTAACTACAACTGCGATGAAGCGATTTCACGGCTGCGAATAAGCGCCTACGTTTGCAAGCTCGCGGGTCTATGCTGAGTCAGGATTGGGAATCAGGATATCGCGCACCAAGCCGTCGAGGTCGTGGCAAGCACTGATGAATTGGCGAAGAGTGCGGCGGGTCGGTCCGAATGAATCGAACTCCGCGATCGCGAGGCCGTCCTCGGTATACGCTCGCCGGAAATCAGCGAACTTCCTCGATAGTTCCTCGACCATTTTGGGCGGCACGGGATCGTCGATGCGGGAGCGCGGCTCAATATCGCTCGCGTTAAATCGAACCTGCCAGGAATAAGGAGGCGAAATTACGACGTCGCCTCCGATAAGCTCGCTCCAGTGCATGTGGTTTCGAAATGCGGCCGAGAGCAGCCGAATTCGATAGCCACGTTCACGGAAAATCTTGTATGTCTTTTTAAAAACGGCGACACCCGCCCATTCCAGGTATCCCGGATCGATGGGCACATTTTCTTTTTCAATTAGCACCTTCAGCCAGTCATCGAGGCGTCCCACCATGATGGTGCAGACAGGCCCCATCGTCGCTATTTCCTTCCCTTCCCGCTCCCGTCGCTTGAGGCCACGCTCGACGGACTCCGCCACTGCGATGCACTGCGGCAAAGTGAAGCATACGGTTGCGTTGATGCTGATGCCCCGGTAAGTGGCCTCCTCGATTGCTGAAATTCCCGCTTGAGTAACCGGGATTTTTACAACCATGTTGGGCGCGAGCCCACTGAATTCCACCGCCTGCTTAACGATTGCCTGGGAATCACGAAAGAGCCGCGGATCAGTTTGAATCGAAAGGCGTCCGTTCTTACCGCGGTGCGCGTCGAAAATGGGCTTCAATAGGGCAGCGCTTTGCACGGAAACTTCGCGGACGAGTTGCCATGCGATTTCATCCTCAGTGGCAGTGGGGAGTTCCTCAATCAGAGTCTGAATGCGGCTCTTCCAGACGTTTAGTTCTTTTTTGAGAATTCCGTGCACGATTACGGGATTGCACGTGGCTCCGACGGCACCGTGCTCGATCGAGTAGGTCAACTCCTGGATGGAAGCAGAATCGTTCCACAGACAAGTCGGCGTAGTTTGCGTCATTTTGTGCAGCGGGCTTTTATAAGCTGTACCAGTCGCTTGAGTCATATGTCTCTCTATAAAGAACGCAGAACGTTACGCGGATAAGCCCACGTCGAGCGTGACTTTGACCGCTGTTTTTTGCAGATAAGATTTTTCAGCCGCTACTGCGATTGTGAGCGCCTTCAGGCCGTCATCGCCGGAAACTCGAGGCGGCTGATCATTCAGCATATTTTGAACGAAATCCCGGACCTCGGCCAGATACGCATCCTGAAACCTTGGGAGGAAATGGTCCGCGAGGATCTGTACGGCTCCCTCAGGCCTCAAGAATGTCGCAGGAGCCTGTCGAAGACTCCCGACGAGGATCGAGCCTTTTGACCCGACGATTTCCGTGCGGACGTCGTAGCCGTAAACAGCCTGCACATACGACTCGACGTTGCCGATCGCGCCGTTCCGATACTGGAGATTAACTACGCTCGCAACGACGTCGCCGTAACGCGCGACCTCAGGGCGAATCGCCACGGTTGTGTACGAATGAACCTCGGAGACCTCATCCTGCATCAGCCATCGAGCCAAATCGAAGTCGTGAATCGTGTTGTTGTAGAACACCATGCCGTTCAGGTTCGACTGGTACGCCGCCAACGGCGGTGCGTCCTTATCGCGGCCCACCGACTTGAAAATCACAGGAGTTCCGATTTCGCCGCTTTCGATTCGTTGCATAGCGGCCGCGTAAGCCGGGTCATAGCGCCTCATGAACCCAATCTGGAGACGCACGTGCGCTTTGGATACCGCATCGAGCGCCGCTCGCGCGTCGGCAATGTTCAGCGCGAGCGGCTTCTCACAGAGGATGTCCTTGCCAGAACGGGCAGCAATTCCTATGGCCTGGGCGTGGAATTTGTCGGGAGTCGCGATGAGAACCGCGTCGAGATCCTTACATTCGAGCATTGCTTCGAGGCTACTGTATGAAGTTTCGATCTCAAGTTCGGCTGCGACCTGGCGGGCACGATCGGCGGCAGCGTCCGCCACCGCAACCAGGCGAGCTTCCGGCACAAGCCGCCGGATATTTTCCGCATGACGCTTGCCCATCTCCCCAACGCCAAGTACACCAACGCCTAGCTTGCGCATCTGAACATGCTCCCGAGAGATTCTGCTGCACGCGCGCTACGGACGGCACCCGTTAGAATCCGACAAACGCACAGTTAGTGAGCCCCGGCTGCAGTGCCGAGGTCGTTCACAATCCCCTGTAAGTACTTCAAGCTGGTCGCAATACTCTGTGCCGGCGGAATCGGTGTCGCGGCAAATTTCACGTCTTGCTCTACCACCGACCATCCGGAGTAGCCGTTCCGCACAAGCGTGCGGAAAAAGGCTGGGAAATCAATATTGCCTTGTCCGATCACGGTGAAAACTTTGTGTTCGATGGCCTCTTCGAATGTCCATTTGCTGCGTCGCGCGGCTTCCAATACACTCGTATGGCAATCCTTGATGTGAACGAAACGAAGCCGGCTCTTATACTTCTCGGCTTCCTTCACCGAGTCGCCGTGCCCGTAAACGCAGTGTCCAGTATCGAGACAGAGACCCACGTTCGTGTGCGAGGTTGCGTCAAAGAAAAGCTCGCATTCCTCCGGAGTCTCTACATAGGTCGCTACGTGCGGATGGAACACAAGATCCAATCCGAAGTCGTTTGCTACTTTCTCAGCGTCTGCGACGATTTTCCCAATGTGTTTCCACTGCTCGGTGCTGAGCTTGGGGCAACCCTCATCGTAAGCGCGCCCGGAATAGGCATTCCGCTCGTTCGATTGGTCATCTGCGATCACAAGGAATGGAGCCTTCAGACTTGAGAGGAGGTACCCAACCTTGCGGATTCGCTCCATCACGGCGGTGCTCGCTCCCGGATCAGTCATCTTTACGGGCACAAACGACGCGAGCAGCTTCAGCTTCCGCTTATCGAGTTGCGGCTGGAGAATTTTCGGATCCGTCGGAAAGAAGCCGTAAGGCCCCAATTCCGTTCCTGTGTACCCGGCTCCAACCATCTCATCCAGCATTTTTTCGTAGGATTGTTCCCAGGACGGGCCAGGATAATCGAGCACTCCCCAGCTGTCGGGAGCCGATGCAAATTGAAATCGTTCTCTAATCGCGCTCATACGTTCCTTGTCTACAACTCGTTGAGGTGAAAGTGCAACAAACTTCGAGCGTTTATTGCCACGGTTCCAGCACAACTTTCATCGAGTCGCCATCCATCGATTTTTGCATCGCGGCATGTACGTCGCGCAAGCCAAACCGGTGCGTGACAAATTCCCGCAGTGGATAGTGTTTCATGTAGCGCACCATCTGCCTCATCCCCGGCCCATAGGCCGCAGGCTCTTCGCCGCCCACACTGAGTACGCGCGCGTTTTTCGCGCAGAGATGCCGATGAGGACTTATCGCCACTTCACCCAAATCCGAAAAGTTGCCGGCTTCGATGAGCAAGCCGCCCATGCGCAACATCTCGAGCGCTTCCGGCACAGCTTCCGGAACTCCGGCACATTCGATCACCATGTCAGCGCCGCGGCCGCTGGTTAAGTCCTTCACGAACTGCAGGCGTTCCGCCTTTGAGGTGTTGCCTACGTTCACCGCATGATCCGCACTAAGGCGCTTCGCGAAATTCAGGCGGTAATCCGAAAGATCAATTGCTATGATGGTTCCCGCGCCCAGCATTCGCGCTTTCATCAGGAAACACATTCCCAGGGGACCTGCGCCGAGCACAACCACTGTGTCGTCAAAGCGAAACGATTCATTCGGAAACGCAGACATCTGCTTCGCGCGATCCAGTCCGGCGGACACCGCAAAAATTTCGGTCAGCACTGCCACTTCGGACGGTAAATCGTCTGGTACTCTCACGAGAAAGCTGCCCGGAAGGATGTAAATGTATTGCGACCATCCTCCGAACAAATGCGGCGGATTCTTCGCGCTTAGATTGTTCCCGTAATCGGTTGTATTTTCGCAGCAATAATAGGGAAAATCGTGCCGGCAGTAGTAACACTTCCCGCAGGAAACATTGGCGCCAATCACTACGCGATCGCCCTCGCTCAGCGGAATTCCTTCGAAGTCGGTGTAAGTCTCTTTCCCGCCAATTGAGGCGATCGTGCCGACATTTTCATGTCCCTGGATGATCGGGAATTCCACCGCGCGGTTGCCGTACTGCGTGGTGTAGCCCTGAAACGTGTGCTTGTCAGTTCCGCAGATTCCGGACATTTCCATCTTGATCAGCACGCAACCGGAAGCCGGCTCCGGAAGGGGATATTCTCGAATGTCGTACTGCCCTGGTTTTACGAGTGTTGCCGCGAATACGCCTGTGGCCGCCATATCGATAGTGTGGGTTCTTCGCCCATCCAGTTCTTAGTCAATGCTAACCGGGCTTTCGTTCCTGAAGGAGCCTACAGGAGATCGGTCGCAGTCCCGGTCTCCGCGGCGTCTTGCTATTTCCTGTCCATGTTTCGGGTTCGGCTAGAAACCCAGCTTCAGAGAAAGCTGGCCAATGCGTCCCGGAAGAGTTGCCGTCGTCACGCCAAACGATGCCGACCCGAGAATTCCGCCCGGCGTCAAGAACTGAGCATGATTAAACAGATTAAAGAATTCACCGCGGAATTGGAGATTAAACCGTTCGGTGATTCGAGTGTCCTTGATCAGGGCAAAGTCCCAATTGTTTATTCCGGGCCCATGGAAAAAACGGCGTCTCGCATCGCCCTCGAGACCTACTGCGGAAGGCGCAAACGCTGATGCATTGAAGTACTGGCCTCCGTTGTTTCGCGGGTTCATAGTGACTACGCGCCCAACCTGATCGGGAGTGTCCACCGGAAGAGTAATTGGGCCGCCGAATGCTGTTCCCAGCAAGGAGTGATCGTCGGTTTCAACCAACGTAACGGGAAGGCCGGTGGAGAATCTCGTGATTCCGCTGACGGCCCATCCATTCGTGAGTAGTTTTGGTCCCCCCACTTTATCGATAGGCAGAAGGTAGTTATAGCTGGCGACGAAATTGTGGGTGCTGTCGAATGCGGAAAGACCACGGCTGAGCCGGTGATTGATCGGGTTGATCTGCTCGCCGTAACCGGAAGAGTCGTCAAACGCCTTACTAAAGGTGTAACCAATCAGCGTCTGAAGACGACCACTGGTGTGGCGATAGTTGATTTGCGCTGAGTTGTAGGAAGAAGCGCCTGCGGTGATGAAATAGGAGTCGTTGCCAAAGGGAATGATGCCAAGCTGCCCGTTGGGAAGCAACGTGGAGCAACCAGGGGCGCAAGGCAACACGGTACCCAGCGGCAGCGCAACTCCACTGAACGGCGCGCGCGTGCCCAGCGCAAACGTGTTGTCCGGACGAATGTATACATTGTTTTCGCCGCCAGGGCCGCAGCCCTCGGCCGCGAGCGATAAGCACAAAGCCGGATTGCCCGGATTGGCAGATATCGAGGCGAGCAGGCGGTGACCCTGGGTCCCCACGTAACTCAGAGTTAAGAGATCCGAGCGCGTGAACTGGTGCTCGATAGAGAGCTCATATTCTTCCGCATAGGGAAGACGATTATGGTTGTTAAACGCCGGTGAGCTGCTGATCGTGCCAAAGGCGCTAAAAAAATCGGGCAGCGTATCCAGCGGCGGCACGAGAGCAGGATTCTTCTTTGAAAAATTCTTAGGCGGTGGTGCCACCGGGAAAAAGTTTGGAATCGATGTCCCTGCAGCTCGGTTCGTAAATGGAGCGGCAAAGTTTGGCTCACTTTGACCCGAAAAGTTTCCGAATGGAGCGTCTCCAATTTCGTTGAAGTCTGTAGCGCCTTCAAAGGTGCTGTAGAAAATGCCGTAACTGACGCGAACACTGGTGGACCCCGGACTACCCAGCATTTTGCCCAGCCAGCCATCGTGCTGACCAAATGCATATGCCAGTCCAAGTCGAGGAGCAAAGTTATTCCAACGAACAGGCGCGAGAGTACTCGGAACGTGGGGATCGCCGGGAAACACCCATCCTGTGGGTGAACCGGGACTGTTCGCCAGGGATCAGGGTTTGAAATTGGTTGAACTTTACTCTCCAAGGGGCGCTTACGTCATATCGCAGGCCATAGTTGAACGTCAAATTCGACTTGACGCGCCAACTATCCTGAGCGAACAAGCCGAAATAATAGTTTCGGCCGTAAGAAGCAAACGCCTGCCCTTGCACATACTGGCTAGGCGCGCCGATCAGGAAATCGGCAAAGTCACTGCCTGTTTCGCTGGGCACACCGTTGAAATTGCTGCCGAAGAAGAAATTGCCGTTCGAGACGTTATCAAGGAGATTCTCCTCGAGTTGGTCGTAGTGAAACTGAGCTCCAAACTTGAGCGTGTGTGTGCCGATGATTTTGCTGTAGTTGTCCATCACCTGGTAGATATTGTCGATGAGCCCGTTCGGACGGCTTGGAACTCCGATCACGAAGTTGTTGAAGTCGATTTCGGGAACGCCTTCCAGAGCGGGAACTAACGGGAAAATACCAGGGGCCCTGTTCGCGCCGGAAGCGAATCCGAGATTAGCCAGAGCATTCATTGACGTTCCGCCTTGTGGTTGGTTGAACTTGGTGTCCAGGCGGAAATACCCGATACGTAATTCATTCACAGACGAGGAATTGATCGTCTTGGTGTCTCCAAGGGTGATGTTATGAGTCTGACCCTTCCCATCTACGTTAAAGCCTGGATAGACGGGCGCGTTGCCGGGCCAATACGGATCGATGCGGTCGTACTTATCGTAATAGTAGTACGCGGTCAGAAGACCAAATCGGGTGTTGGCGTCTCCGCGTAGGCTGAACTTATTGTCGTGAAGATTTATGGCTTGGGAGTTCGTCGTAAACGTCGGGACGCCCGACACTGCTCCGTTCGCTGGCAGAATGAACGGCAGCAATTTCATCGAAATTGGGTTGAACGCGCCGGTCGGCAAGTTTCCGTTTGGAAAAACACAGGTGGCTTGTGTACAACCGGGAATGAAGTAGGGTTCGCCAGCTGTAACAGTCTGGTGGGTGGTGGTGGCGAACTGTTGGGTCAACTGACTCGCAAAGGCCGCTCCGTTCACCACGGTTGGATTGCCGTGTCCATCCACAAAACTGCTTTCTAAACTGGCTAAATTTCCGTTCAAAAGATCTGTGGTAGGCGCCCCCTTGATGACCTGGGTCACTCCTTGAATCAATCGGTTTCCCTGATAATCACCAAAGAAAAAGATCTTGTCCTTGATGACGGGTCCACCAAAGGTGCCGCCGAATTGATTCTGGTGATAAGCGCCCCGGCTTCCGTGGTCAAAGAAATTCGCCGCGTCGAAATCCGTATTGCGTAAGAACTCGAACAGATTGCCATGGTATTGGTTCGTGCCGGATTTGGTGACAACGTTGATAAGGCCGCCGCTATAGTTGCCGTACTCGGCGTCGAAATTATTGGTGAGGATGCGAAACTCATGCAGCGAATCCAGATTAGGGATCGCGCCAGCGCCGGAAAATCCCAGCTCTTGCACCAGTATGCCATTCAGAATGAAGCCATTCTCAGACTCCCGCATGCCGTTGACAGAGTAAGCCCCGGAATTCAAGCTGCCCGAAACCAACGGAACAGCAAATCCTGCAGATATGAATGGGCCCGCAAAGGCGCCGGTCATTTGCGATTGCGTTGGCGCCACCCCGGGCTGCAGAGTTAGCAAATCGGTGTAGCTGCGGGACACAAGCGGCACATCAACCATTTCTTTACCAGTGATGACTTCTCCCATCTGAGTGCTTTCAGTATCGACGTGCAGTGCCGCGCTGGACACCTCAACCTTTTCTGACGCTGCTCCTACCTGCAACGAAACATCGACGACCAGTGCCGAATTGACGTCGACGACCAGTCCCGTCTGCCTGTAGGATTTGAAACCAGTCTGCTGTACATCCAGTGTGTACGTCCCCAACGGGAGCGCTTGAAACGAATAGAATCCTTGCCCGTTTGTGGCCTGCGTCGCAGCCAAACCTGTCCCCACGCTCGTGGCAGTGACAGTAGCGCCGACTACGACAGCGCCGCTGGCGTCCGTAACGGTCCCAGAAATACTCGCCGTCACGCCCGCAATTAGTTGGCCGCTAAAGAGAAGAATAAAACCGAACACGAGAACAACAAGCAGACGTTCGCTTAATCTTGGATTTCGCATAGTCCCCCCAAGTCTAGCAACGCTCGATTAAATCCCATGGCAGCCCCGATGGGGCCATTCGGACACGCGCATCCCTGGCTGTCTAACCGCTTATCACCGTGTACGGCTTATAGTGCAGCCTCCTGTCCTTGTCAAGATGTTTTGCTCTCGGTTGGTCGAGTTGTTTCCCGGCACGGTTTGATAACCGATTAGAACTGCAGAAGATATTTTGGGCAAATACGGATCGGAACAAGTAAACCAAGGAGACAAAGTACTGCGACTATAAGGCCAAATAGGGTCTAGCCCAGCCTGGTGCGGGCGGGATTCCTCATAACATCGGTTCAAATGCTACGACCGTGCTCGTTCCCATCAAACTGAAGGTCTCAGCAGTTTGGTCTATTTCTCGATGATGATCGCTTGGATCTCTCCAGCGGAGTTCTTCTGGTGATTCGGGATAAACCCGACCTTCAAGGGTCGGCCTTTCAAATCCGTACACGGGGAGAGGTCGCCCATCGCGTGGAGTGAATTCGCGCTGAAGACCACCCGCGTAAAGTCCTTCGCGTACAGGGTTATGGATGCGGCGTTCACGGACATAGTTAGGAACATTTCGTTTGCCTCGCACGAAACTTTCGTCGTGGTCCCTTCTACAGTGGCCACTACGGCATCTGCGGGCGCATGACCGCGCATGTTGTCTTTCGTCGGCTGCTCGGGCGGCAGGACTTGAAGCGTTTGCACAGCACCGCTGTCGTCGTTATCTTTGTCCGACACATACCGCACTCTGACACTGCGGCCATCGAGTGACGCGCACAGGTCGGATTGGTTCGCGTGCGCTCCGGGAACGGCAAATGTGATCGGGATGCTCGGGGCGACGCGAAGATCAACCGTGCCTGCGACGCTCGTAACGTCGAACTCCATCGCGCCGTCGCACTTCAGATTTGAAACGATCCCCGTCACGGCGATCGTTTTGCCTTCGGCTGCGGCGACGGCGGCTGCCCGGGCTGGTTGGAACCCGTTCGGAGCATATTGGCGCATCGCCTGTAACGCGGTCAAAAAGGAGAGTGCCGACGTCTTTTCCTCCGGATCCCTGGCCCATTCCAAGGCTCGCAGTCCAGCCAAGTGCGCATCATCATATCTGCCCATGTGGGCCAGAACCTGAGCCAAACCTAGCTGGAAGCTCGCATTCGCGGGCTCGAGGGAAACCGCCTTTTGCCCCATCGCCAGCGCTTCATTCAAATTCTCATTGTTCGCCGCGAGCACGACAGCAAGCAACGCGTAGGCCGGCCCAAAATTGGGCATAGACACGACTGCGGTGTGGAGGTCTTCCTCTGTCTGCCGATTTCCCTTTGCCAAGCCCTCGCGAAAAGTCAAAGAAGCCCGCAAGTAGTGCGCCATCCCGGCGTTCGGTTCCAAAGCAATCGCCTCTGACGCCTCTGAACTTGCTTGCTCACGCTGGCCGCCGTAAAAGTCCGCCAGGGCCAAATACTCGTGCGTGAGCGCGATGTGAGGATCTGACTTAAGCGAATTTTCCAGCATGGGTTTGGCATCCGCGACGCGCCCACGAAGCAGGAATAGCCCCGCGCGATGCGTTTCGGCTTCGGCTTCAGAAAGCGGTCGCGAAATTAGCTGAGATTCGCTCACTTTCGGTGGGGACTTCATCTGCAGAGCCGCGAAGGAAAAGCTGGAAATGTAGCTCATCAGAGTTTCCTGCAACTTTCTTGGGTCACCAAATGCCTTGGCTGCTGCTTGATCCTGACTCACTCCATGAGACAGCTCATCGAGATACTCCTTAAGCATCGGCCGATGAGCTTCGCGATCTCCCACCATCAAGTAGTGCGTGAGAGCCCATGATTCTGCATAGAAGATGGAAGTTTTCCCCTCCTGCGTGTAATACGGCGATTTCTGGTCCACTTTGAGAAGGACATCGAGAGGAATCGGTCGCGAATTCCGCAACTCATAGATCAAGTTCGGGTCGGGTCGTCCTGTCGTCGTATATTCTCCCGCTACAACCGTATTTCCGTAGAAATCAGCAAGACCTTCAGCCAACCAGAGAGGTAATCCCGGGTAAAAAGGAATTGTCAGCGAGTGATAATATTCGTGATACATGGTGTGATAAGGATTGTCGCCCGGGGCGTCGATTTGAACCGCAGCGTACCACATCTCCATGTGGTGTTCGAAGATTCCTGCAAGATGAGATCGTCCTTTCTCCCAATACTCCGGCAACAACTCGCGCATGGTGCTTTCGTCCTTGGCGGCCAAGACGGTTATGACCGGGCTAGGATGCGCATTGGCAACCGCCAGCGATTGTCGAAACACGTCGCGAATTTGTTCAAAATGGATCGCGAGCTTCCGGGCTTGTTTTTCCCCCGCATCACTGACAATCACGAAATTCGGGCTTCGGACTTCCACCCAAGACTCGTGCCGGGCGCCGGCCGGTAGTTCTGGGATCAGGATGGCCGCGAGTATTGAAAGGGTAAGTATCCAGCGAGGCATGTATGTAGGGACTTATACTAACCGCTGCCCGGCGTCAATCTGAATCTGCTGGACCAGCCCAGGCCCGTGCTGCGGACATCCCTTTCGGCGGCGCACTCCTGACGTTCCAATGTGGATAGATGTTGAGAAAATCCTGTGGCTGTTGAAAAAGTCGGTTTTTCTGAAAAAAGTCGAAAATCGGGTGATAGAAAATGTCCAGGAGACTGGGAAAAATCGTTTCTAGAGCTTCCTGATGCGATCCAATTTTTGCAAATTCCGAG
>Ga0210405_10003706_pt1 | contig 14796 bp, 9 predicted proteins | sample IncBWH11MmetaG_FD_155492 | JGI IMG/M metagenome (GOLD analysis project Ga0210405, IMG submission 155492) | Forest soil microbial communities from Barre Woods Harvard Forest LTER site, Petersham, Massachusetts, United States - Inc-BW-H-11-M | ecosystem: Environmental > Terrestrial > Soil >... | reverse complement strand
CGAGGAGATCGGGCCACGACGTTTCGTCTCTCTCGTCACGCACCGTTCCGGTCAGCGTGACCAGGCGCTCTTGATGAGAAACGAGAGGATAAGGACGGAAAAGAATGCCTTCGACCCAGCTGAACACGGCGGCATTGGCGCCGATTCCCAGAGTGAGGCATAGAATTGCCAAAGCAGAAAAGCCAGGACTTCGGCGCAGTTGGCGAAGGCCGTAGCGCATGTCCTGGACGAAGTCTGCAAGCGCGTTTACGCGCCGTGTGTCGCGGCACTGCTCTTCGATCTGCGTCATACCGCCTAGGGCACGCAGCGCGGAGTAGCGAGCCTCCTCGGGCGACATGCCTCTCGCAAGGTTTTCCTTGATTTGCAGCTCGAGATGGTGGTGAAGCTCGTCCTTCAGTTCCCGATCTACCTCTTGGCGTCTAAAAAGGGAACGCAAGCGCAAAGGAAGCGTATAAAACCATTGTTCGAGGCTCATATTCAGGCCTCCTTGAGCTTTACGATGCCGGAGATGGCAGCGGACAGGCGATTCCAGTCAGCGGCTTCTTTTCCGAGCTGCTTCCGCCCGAGCTGGGTCAGCGAATAGAACTTGGCGCGACGGTTGTTTCCGCTCGACTTCCACTGACCAGTAATCCAACCCTGTTGTTCCAGCTTGTGCAGCGAAGGGTAGAGAGAACCGTCGCTAACCTGGAGCACATCGCTGGAGATTTGTTTCAGGCGCTGGCTAATGGCCCAGCCGTTGAGGGGCTCCAAGGCCAGAATTTTCAGTATCAGCATGTCCAGGGTGCCCTGAACAAGGTCCGAAGGCTTGCTCACGCTCGCGCTGCCTCCTCTCGGTTACCGAGATAGACTAGGCACGCACCTCTCGGTTAGCAAGGAATTTCAATAAATCGAGAAGTGTCATCAGTAACGCCGTCCCGTTCCACGGAGTGTCCAAGATCCCGGGTTTGCCGGTAACTCGGAAGTTATTTCAGGCTAAGGGCCTAGTGCCTGTCCTTCTCCGTTCTGCCGCTTCAATAAATGCGATTCCCGCAGCATTCTTAGCGTCCGGCCCTGCAGGATGGTGCGCGCACTGCAGACAAAAGCTGGCTGAGTATTTTGAGATCTCCCGAGCCTTCCTCCTTGAGGATCTCCCATCCGGTGAAAACGGCGATCAGGTTTTCCTCCGGAAACACAATCAATTGCTGTCCTCCGAAGCCACGCGCCATCCAGATATAACCCTGCCGATCCGTACGCGGACGCAGCCACCATTTGTATCCGTACTTGAAGCCTTCCTCGGCAACGATGTACGGGGCCAGCGACTGTTTCACCCAATCTTTCGACACGATCTGGTTTCCGTCCCACATTCCGTCGTGCAAATAGAGATATCCAATCTTCGCCAGATCTGTGGCACGCAGGAAAAGCCCTCCCTCTGTGTCCGGCAATCCGAGTGGAGTGCGCTTCCAGAAATGATCCATTCCCAGCGGCTTGAACAGGTATTTCTCTCCGTATATCTCGATGTCTTGTCCTGTCTCCTGCTGGAAAACGTACGCCAGCAATTCCGACCCGCCACTGGTGTAGTTGAAAACTTTCCCCGGTTCCTGAACCGTCGGCCGGTCAATTACATACTGAACCCAATCGTCAGCCGCTTCCATCAAGCTGGCGTCATTCTTGGGATCGTCATAGGCGACTTCTTCATTCCAATCGAGCCCTGTCGACATGGTCAAAACGTGGAGCAGCGTGATGCGTCGCTTTCGTTCGTCGACATTCTTCACCTTTGACGCGTCGAAATACTTGAGCAGCGGAGTGTCGAGGCCAGCTTTGAAATCGCCGCGAGTGATGGCGATTCCCATGATGACGGACGAAACCGTCTTGGTCACCGACTGCATGGTATGCAGGTCGGTGCCGTGGAAGTAGGGGTGCCACGTGGGATCAAAGTAGTTGTACCACCCCGTCAGGTGAGCGTTCAGCGGCCCACGCGCCTTGGCTTCGTTCGCGTACATGGTTCCAAAGTCGCGGGGATAAGTCCGCTCGAAGACCTCGGTCCCGCAACGGAACACGGCAAAAGCGTCCGGCCACGCCTTTCCCCTAGCAAGAATAGAGTCGAGTTCGGCCAGCGGTTTTTCGTCGAGACCAACGCTGGCGGGCGTACCCTTCGCCCAGCCATGGGTCGGCCACTTTGTCGCGTTTGATAGGGTGCCGGGGTCCTGTCCTCGCAGGAGTGTGACGTTCACTAAAATGGCACAACTCACAAGTACCAGCACTGAAGCAGTCATTTTCATTCGGAATCATCTCCCTTCTGTGAATGCAACTTTGCCCGACCACCTGCTGTTTTGCTAATCGTAAGCAACCAAAATGCGGGTGAAGTAACGCAAGTCTTGTCCACTTTGAATCAGCGAAAGACACAACTCATTCGGGCAGCATTCTACTCCAAGCTCAGTGTCCCAATTAACGCTTACCAGACGAATGGAGTGAGCTTGCTAATCGGGATTTGGCAACTTACCTCCGAGGAAATTGGAGCCGAGGGCAACTACGCATCGCGGGAAGCCACTGAACAAATCGTGCGCCGCATTCGTATGAACAACAGGAGGAGCCCCACGCCTCATGAAAGACATTCGCTACGCTCTGCGACAGTTCGCAAACGCCCCGGTTTTCACTGCGACGGCCGTTTTGACTCTCGCGCTCGGAATTGGCGCGACCACAGCCATTTTTACGCTGGTCCATGCCGTGTTGTTGAATTCCCTGCCGGTGACCAAACCCAGCGAACTCTATCGCGTGGGCGACGTGGAGAATTGTTGTGTCAATGGCGGTCTGCAAGACAATTGGTCGCTCTTCTCGTACGACAAATATAAAACATTCCGCGATAACACGCCCGGCTTCGTCGAACTCGCCGCGTTTCAGGCGGGAAACGACCTGATCGGTGTGCGCCGAGGCGGCAGCAGCCAGCCTGCTCAATCCATGAGGAGTGAGTTCGTCTCGGGAAATTACTTTGCCATGTTCGGCATCGGGCCCTATGCGGGGCGCGTGCTGATGCCATTCGACGACCGCAAAGGCGCATCGCCGGTCGCGGTGATCAGCTATCGCGCCTGGCAGCAGAAATTCGGTGGCGACCAATCCGTGGTGGGAGGGACGTTCACGATGAACGGCCAACCGTTCACCGTGGTTGGAATCGCGCCGCCCGCCTTCTTCGGCGATCGCCTGACGGATCCGGCCGCGTTTTGGATTCCGATTGCGGATGAGCCGCTTATCGACGGCACCATGGCTTTGGTCGATTTCCCGCAGCAAGATTGGCTGGACATAATCGGCCGCATCGCGCCGGGTACTGACCCGAAACAAATCGGTGCGCACATGCAAGTAGAGTTGCAACAGTGGCTGCTAAGCCCCATCGGGCAGTTACAGCCGGGAGAACGCGACGTAGTCCCCAAGCAGACACTGCGTCTGTCGCCTGGCGGCGCAGGTGTTCAAGCACTGCGCGACGAATACCTTTCCAGCCTGCATCTGCTGACGTGGATTTCCGCGCTTGTGCTAGCGATCGCCTGCGCGAACGTGGCGAACCTGATGCTCGTCCGAGCGAGCACGCGAAAACTTCAGACCTCCATCCGAGCGGCGCTCGGTGCGTCTGTTCGGCGCCAGGTTCGCCAGGTGCTTAGCGAGAGCGTCGTGCTGGCACTGCTCGGAGGCGCGGTTGGCGTGGCTATAGCATTCGGGGCGACCCGCCTAATTTTGTACCTCGCGTTTCAAAACACGTACGTTGCGATTCACGCTTCGCCGTCCCTTCCCGTGCTCGCTTTCACATTCGCCGTGTCGCTTATCACGGGAATTCTATTCGGCGTCGCTCCTGCTTGGATCACGGCCAATGCGGCTCCTGCCGACGCGCTGCGCGGTGCAGGCCGCTCGACGGGGCGTAGCGGCGGCTGGACGCAAAAGTCGCTGGTTATCGCGCAGGCTGCGCTTTCACTCGTGCTGCTTTCCGCGGCGGGGTTGTTGACGCAGAGCCTTTACAACATGCGGCGGCAAAATTTCGGATTCGAGACACCCAACCGCTACATCCTGCACATCGATCCGCAGATGGCGGGATACAAGCCTGCACAGATGCAGTCTCTATTTCGCCAGCTTCACGAGTTGCTGGCAGCAATTCCGGGTATCGGCCAGGTGAGTTTTTCGCTCTACACTCCGATGGAGGGTGACAATTGGGGCGAGACCGTTTACATCGAGGGCCAGGCGCCCCCACCTCCTGATTCCAATCAGAACAACGCTTCCTGGCTGCGTGTCAGCGCCGGTTACTTCGAAACCCTCGGCACCAAAATCGTACAAGGGCGCTCCATCAGCGAGCAGGATTCACCCTCCTCGCAGCGCGTTGCGGTGGTGAATCAGACGTTCGCCAAACATTTTTTCAAGGACGACAATCCGATCGGAAAGCATTTCGGCTACATCGATCAGAAGAATGCCGGAGACTTCGAAATCGTTGGCGTAACGGAAGACACTCAGTATCGTGAGCCTACCCGTAAAATCCCGCCCATGTTTTTCCTGTCATCCACACAGAGTGTGACGTTTGACAATCCACGTTTCATCGCCTTCGAGGATCGCTCGCACGAACTGAACGCCGTGGAACTGAGAACGCTGGGAAAGGTGACGGGTCTGGAAGCGCAGGTGCGCCACGCGCTCGCGGAAGTGAACCCGGATCTCGCGGTCATCGACTTCGTGAGTTTCGGAGAGCAAGTGGACCACAATTTCTCCCAGCAGCGATTGATCGCAAAACTTACTTCAATGTTCGGATTGCTGGCGCTGGTCCTCGCATCTGTGGGCCTTTATGGAGTGACGGCCTATTCCGTCGAGCGCCGAACGAACGAAATCGGAGTTCGCATGGCTCTGGGCGCTGACCGGTTCAACATTTTGAAGCTGGTCCTGCGTGGAGCGTTGGTGCAGATGGGTATCGCACTGGCGATCGGCATTCCAGTGGCGATTGCCGCCGGCAATGCCATGGCCACACAACTGTTTGGTATAAAACCATACGATCCGCACATACTGGCTGTGACATCAGCCGCGCTCGCCTTCGCCGCGTTCCTGGCGGCAGTGGTTCCGGCTCGACGAGCGGCAACACTCGATCCGATCCGCGCCTTGCGCAGAGAATGAAAAGCACAAACCTTCTAGCTCACTCTTTTTGCAAACGATCGAGAAGGGTGGGTGACAATTCATGCATCAACTCGAGGAAGACTCCGTTCGTCCATCCAAATCCGATCACATTTTGACTGTAACCCCTCACAATTCGAGTCGCTGAAGTGCGCTTCACTACGTTGTATTTTTCGCGAATGTATCTGTCGGTTGCGAAGTCGGCGACTACCATGCTCAGGAAATTGTAGGTGACGCGGTCGGCGTCCGCGACGAAACCGTAGCGGCGCATTCCTTCAACCGCCAGAAGTTGAATAGGGGCCCAGCCGTACGGGTAATCCCATTGTGCCTGGGATTCCACGCGGCTCATGGCGAGGCCGCCGGGCTGCTCAAACATCGAAAGATTCTTGACGACCGCGCTCGCCTGTTCTTTCGACGCCAGTCCGGCCCAAAGCGGATAAAAGGTAGTTGCGTACTCGTACGACGAGAGAGTGTGAGTGATGAAATCGTAGTCGAAGTACAGGCCTCGTTTCGCGTCCCAAAGATATTTCTGAATTCGCTGCTGCCTGTCGATGGCTTTGGCCTTCCATGCTTCGGCGTCCTTTTGTCGGCCGAGGAGAGTGCTCATGCGTTCGAGGTCCTTCTCGGTCTTGTATAACAGGCTGTTCAGGCAGACGGGTGCGAAATGGTGGGTCTCGGCGCTGAACGGGCCGAAACGAAACGAAACATCAAACCCCGATTCGCGCATACTGCGATCGCCCTTGTAGAAGTCGGCTGATAACGTGACTTGGTCCCCCGGTGAACCGGCCGTTTCTTGGGGATCTTTTGATCGATCATTTGATTGATCATCGCGGGCGAAGACGGGGAAGAGCGGTCCCATGAGAGATTCGGCCGGATGTTCTTTGTTCACAAGAACGAGATGAGGATCTTTTGTCCCGTCAAGAAGCAAGAAGTATTGTGCGGCGCCGCGGTAGTAGTCGCTCGGATCGCCGATAATTTCAGGGACAGGCCCTTCCCCATGATCGAAATAACGGGAAAGACCGGTATCACCTGCCAAATGAGGCGCGTGAGTCCACTGCTCGTAGTCGGTTACCGCGAATTGATAGGCTTTCTCGAGCCATGCGTTGTTATTTTCGTGCCCGGAGGCTTCTGCATCGTACACTGCTAGAATCATCGAAGTGAGGAACGGAGGCTGAGAGCGGGTGAGATAGTAGGTCCGGTTGGCATTCAGGATCGAGCCGTAATGTTGAATTTCGAAGAAAAAATTCTCGACCATCCCTTTTGCCAGATCCGCGTGATTTGCTCGCAGAAGCCCCAGGATAATGAAATAGCTGTCCCAGCCGTACATCTCGTTGAACTGGCCGCCCGGCACGATGTACGGATGAGGAAGATATAGAAGTCCTGCGGTAGGGACTTTGCTCAGGTGCACGTCATTCGGATTGGCGATGATTTCGGGCAAGGAATCTATGCGCACCCTGCAATTCTCCGCGAGATCCTTGAAGGTCGGCAGGATGTTGAACTCCGCTGGGAAATACAGAAATGGTACTTCGTCCGTTTTCTGGTCCTCATAAGTCTTGCATTTTTCAAGAGAGCGAGTGAGATGGACCCAGCTCACGGAAATGTACTGGAGCACTTCGTCGAGATGTTGAGAATGATTTGTCATGATGCTGCTGGGTAAGTTAGGGCGCGGATGCGACCCCTCCAGCAAAGGCGCCGGTGCGAAAAAAATCGCCAGCGCGACAAAAAAGCTCCCGCAACACGGATACGGGAACGCTAGGGCACGATGCGGATTCGGCGCGCAAGACATCTTGGCTTCGGGCGTGTGCCCGAGACTCGCGACGATGTAAAAATATAACCACTCAACCTTTAAGAGAATCAGGTGAATACTGGATTTGACTTAATCATCCGTAGACACAAAGCCCAGTTCCCGGTAAATTCTACCGGAATCTTGCAAAATCTCGGCACTGTTTACGTTTATCGCGCGAACGGCCGCATAGTTTTATTTGTGATTTGCGCTCCGGATGGTTGCCTGGTTGAGGTTCTAATGCCGGCCGATAATTTCAAAATGTTGAATCGACTCAAGGATTGACGTGAGACTAAGTCTGCGCCTCATTCTGTTCCTCGTTGCGGGCATCACCATCGTTACTTTTATTGTGGCTAAGATCGAGGTGCGCTCCGAGAAGCGAGGATTGCGAACCGATCTCGTGCGCCGAGCCGAAATTCTTTCAGAGAGCCTGCGAGAAATAGTAGAGCCGGCTCTGGAAAAGGGGTCGCGCGACCAACTGCGCTACCTCGTAGAGCGGTTCGGGAATCGGGAACAGCTTGCGGGCGTGGTCGTTTACAACAAGCGCGGCGAAGTACTTGCCGAGAGTTCCGTACTGCATAACCGATTCGACCCGCCTCCCGTACCCTTGGATCGGGTGGCTGCCAGCGACACTGGCCTGAGCGAATTCCTAAATCTCGGCTCCGAACCAATGCACGTGTATTACATGCCTCTGCATGACGGCACGTCGGTCACGGGCGTCCTCGCAGTTTTTCACGATGCAAGGTACATCGAGACGCAAAGCGCACGTATGTGGCGGACGACCCTGTGGCACGTGATCGCCGAGGTGCTGCTGATCGTTTTCGTTACCGTGCTGATAATCCGCTGGACAGTTCTTCTCCCGATTTCCCGCACTGCTCAATGGATGAAGGATATACGCCGGGGCCGGACGATGCCGAATCCCCCGGAGCCGAAGGGAAGTTTTCTCGCTCCCTTCACGAGCGAGGTTATGAATCTGACCCGAAGCCTGGCTGATGCCCGGTCGGCCGCGGAAGAGGAGGCTCGCTTGCGCGAGTCAGGCGAGTCCGCCTGGACCGCGGAACGATTACGCGCGAGCATTCAGGGTAAGGCTCACCAGGGCTCTCTTTTTGTCGTGTCGAATCGCGAGCCCTACATGCAGGTGTACAAAGGGAAGGAAATCGAAACTCTGATTCCGGCAAGCGGATTGGTGACGGCATTAGAACCGATTCTTCGCGCTTGCGACGGAATGTGGATCGCGTCAGGATCCGGCGATGCCGACCGGGAAGCAGTGGACGAACAGGATCACGTCCGCGTGCCTCCAGACAACCCGGAGTACACCCTGCGTCGCGTATGGCTTTCGAAAGAAGTGGAACACGGCCATTATTATGGGTTTTCCAACGAAGGCTTATGGCCGTTGTGCCATATCGCTTACACCCGGCCAATTTTTCGCGTTTCGGACTGGCAAAATTACCAGATTGCGAACCGGCAATTTGCCGATGCAGTGCTCCAAGAAATGGAAGGAGTCGATCGGCCGCTGGTGCTCGTGCAAGATTACCATTTTGCCTTGCTTCCGCGGATGGTCAAGGAGGCGCGCCCGGATGCGCGGGTCGCAATTTTCTGGCACATCCCCTGGCCTAATTCGGAAGCGTTCGGCATCTGTCCATGGCAACGGGAACTTGTTAGCGGGCTGCTGGGCGCGGACTTGATCGGGTTCCAAATACAGGCGCACTGCGACAACTTCCTGGAGACCGTGGATGCGGCCTTGGAATCTCGGATCGAATGGGAACGATTTGCGGTGGAGCGAAGCGGGCATACTACGTTTGTGCGTCCGTTCCCCATCAGCGTGGACTTTCGCGAATCCCAGCGAGGCCACGATTCGCAGGTCTCGCCGTACGTACTGCGCTCTGAACTGCTGGCTAAGCTGGGGATAAAGGCGAATTTTCTTGGAGTGGGCATCGATCGCGTGGACTACACCAAAGGATTGCTCGAGCGGCTTCGGGGCGTTGAACGGTTTCTGGAAAAATGGCCGGCGTATCTCGAAAAATTCACATTCGTACAGATCGGAGCGCCGAGCCGCACGGAAATCCAGCGGTACCACGATTTCATGCAGGAATTGGAAACGGAAGCGGCCCGGATTAATGCACGCTGGCAGACAGACGATTGGAAGCCGATTGCATTGCTCACGCGCCATCACAGCCATGCGGAAATCCTCCCGTATTACAGAGCGGCTGACCTCTGCATGGTGACGTCTCTTCACGATGGAATGAACCTGGTGGCGAAAGAATTTATTGCGGCGCGCGAGGACGAAGAAGGAGCGCTAATCTTGAGCCAGTTCACGGGGGCAGCCCGTGAATTGCGAGACGCCATAATCGTGAATCCGTATGACACCGAACAGCTGGCGGAAGCAATCCGTCTGGCGCTCGAAATGGACACTAATGAACGGCAAGCGCGAATGAAGTTGCTGCGTGACAACGTAAAACACCACAACGTATACCAGTGGGCAGGCGATCTGATTGCAGAACTTTCTCAAATCCGGGCTGAAGACGCGCAGCCGCAGACAACTGTAAATGGTATGCGGGATGCGACGAAGGCGAGCGTTGGAAACCAGACCAGACGGTGAAAGCACGTCCCAGCGTCCGCGCAGGCGCCCCATTCCGCCCCTAGCGAAGAATAGCGCCTCACCTCCTTCGCCGCGCTATTTATTTGGGGCATGGAACGAAATCACAGAGCGGATTCGCAATGCCAAGATTCTCGCGCTGCTGCTCGATTTCGATGGCACGTTGGTGCGGCTTCAGCGGCGGCCAATGGACGTGCGCGTATCGGCACGGACAAAACAGTTGCTCGAGCGCTTATCCCGGCATCCACTATTGTTCGTTGCCATCGTAAGCGGACGCCGCCGCGACGATCTTCAAACGCGAATCGGGATCGAGACCCTGCACTACGTGGGCCTTCATGGAGCGGAAGCGGAAGGAACAAACACGAAGATCAGCAAGAGTGCGGGGAAAATTCTCGCATTGGCCAAACGGAGAGCTCAAGGGCAGATCGCCACCATGCCAGGCATGCGAATCGAAGACAAAGGTCTGAGCTTTGCGGTTCATTATCGGAGCGCGGCAGCACCGGTCGCGCGCGCCGCAAAATCCTCCCTGCTGAAATTGGTTGCGCCTCTGCAACATTCCCTGAAAATGTTCGAAGGGGCGATGGTGTGGGAGGTTCTGCCCAACGAGATCCCAGGGAAAGGCGCCGCCGCCCGAGTTTTGCTGACTGAACTTCCAAAGGGTACTCCTGCGATTTACATTGGCGATGATGGAACGGATGAATCCGCTTTCCGCGCACTGCGCGATCAGATCACGATACGGGTAGGAAAAGCGAGGAAAAGCGACGCGAAGTATTATCTGCGGAACACCAGCGAGGTGATTCATTTTCTCTTGCGGCTCGAAGCAGACGTGCTACAAGCGAGACCCGTCTCAACGTAAATAGGATCCAAGTCTGCATTTCTTGCCTTCCATCCACCGAGCCCTCAGCCACCGGCAATGGCGCCGATGATTAGGAGGGGCTCTGCTCCTGAGACGACCGCGTCGGGTAGCGGGGTGTCGGGCTGCTCGTGAGAGAGGTCCTGACCGCAGGCGAAGAATCGCAAGAACGGCTGGCGCTTTTGCGTGATGTGATCGCGGATCGCGCCGCGGAGCATCGGGTAGCGGGCTTCGAGCGCGTCGACGATCGAACGTTGCGTAGCCGGACCTTGAATGTCGAGCTGCACCTCGCCGCTGATGCCAGCGAGTCCACGAAGGTGCGCCGGGAGCTCAACGCGGATCATGACAGCGTCTGAACCTCAACGGAGAGCACTCCTGGAAAATCCCGAACAATTGGCGCCCATGTGTCTCCGGCATCGGACGAAGAATATACCTGTCCTCCAGTCGTGCCGAAATACACGCCGCATTTATCAAGAGAATCAACGGCCATGGCATCGCGCAGAACGTTGACGTAGCAGTTGGCTTGCGGCAGGCCTTTGCTGAGCGCCTCCCACTCGTTCCCGCCCGTGCGGCTGCGGAACACGCGCAGCTTTCCTTCCGGCGTAAAGTGCTCCGAATCACTTTTTATCGGGACGACGTAGATGGTCTCCGGTTCGTGCGCGTGAACGTCGATTGCGAACCCGAAGTCGGTCGGGAGGTTTCCGCTGACCTCCTGCCACGAATCGCCGGCGTTGTCGCTGCGCATGACATCCCAGTGCTTCTGCATGAACAGCACACTCGGGCGCGAGCGGTGCATCGCTATGTGGTGGACGCAGTGGCCAACCTCGGCTGTAGGGTCGGGGATGTACTGGGAATGCAGCCCGCGGTTGATTGGCCGCCACGTCTTACCGGCGTCGTCGGTACGGAACGCGCCCGCTGCCGAGATGGCGATGAAGATCCGCTCGGGATTGCTTGTATCCTGAATGATTGTATGCAGGCACAAGCCGCCGGCGCCAGGCTGCCAATGTGGCCCGGAGCCGTGGCCACGCAGCCCGGAGAGCTCGTGCCAATTCTGCCCGCCGTCATTCGAGAGGAAAAGGCCAGCGTCTTCAACCCCGGCGTAGACTGTCTCCGGATCCGTAAGTGACGGTTCGAGATGCCACACTCTTTTGAATTCCCAAGGGTGCGGTGTGCCGTCGTACCACTGGTGTGTGCCCGGGACGCCCTCGTAGGCGAACTTGTTCCCCACGGCCTCCCACGTCTTCCCGCCGTCATTGGACCGTTGAATTATCTGCCCGGACCAGCCACTCGACTGCGACGCGTATAGACGATTCGGGTCAGCGGGCGATCCCTTGAGGTGGTAGATCTCCCAGCCTGCAAAGTGGGGGCCGTCGACATCCCACCGTTGGCGTTTGCCGTCCGACGTCAGGATGAACGCCCCCTTCCGTGTACCCACCAGAACCCGGACCTTGCTCATGTCTCCTCCTGCTTGATTTTCCAGAGATGCTCGCCGTCGACTGCCGAGGAGCGCCAACATTATTTTCCCATACCTTGGGAGAGCGACGGAACCTAACAATTACGGATGAGTGGGCTATTCAAACTGAGTTCGTAGGAAGGTGTCGAATACGCGACGGGCGAGAGTTTGCGTTTGAATGGGGGCTTGACCATTTAATTCTTCGAGTCACTTTCTTTGTTTGTGAAAGGAAAACGCCTAGCGCATTTTTCAGCAGATACCGACAGTTTTTGCCTTGCGAACCTCGTCAGCGCGTACGGATTGAGTTGGCGGGGCGATGTCAGCCAAGGGACAGTGAGGTGAAAGCCATCCCAGCTTCCGCTCGATAATCTCCTGCGAATACTTCGCCATGTAGTGAACGATCGTCTCCACACGGATTTTTATGCTGCCGCTGGGTTTCGTGGAATCGAGATCACCAAACTTAAAAAACAATGTTCCGGTCGCTTCAACGATTTTTTGGGTTGGCGTATACGTTGGCTGATCCATGCCGCATTCATAGCTCGATAGACGCACCACGCAAGTGACCCAAGGGCAGCGAGCTGCAAATTTTGCGCCCCACATGATCTCGTTCGTGTTACTGCTGTAGGACGAGGTCCATACATCGGCAATGTCGAATGGACTTTTAATCTGCCCAGCGCGCACGTCTGGTTCGAATACCCAGTCCATCAAGTCATTGTCGTCGGGCAGGTATTGCAGCCATAGAACCGGATAGCCGTGCGCTTGCAACTCGCCCTCGATCTCGTGGCCGATGCCCGTGTCCATGTGATAAGGCCGAGCGAGGACCAGGATGCAGGGTTTTTGGTTTTTCGCGCACCAGGTCAGAATCTCTCTCGAGTGTTGCCGGGCCTTTTCAGTGAAATTATCAAGCGCTTTAAAACCTGCCTGTACGGCGCGCGCAGTCTCTTCCATATCTAGGTCAAAGATGTCTTTCAGGGAACTGTGAAGCTGCTCGGTAACCATGTGACGATCTCCGAGGCTGACGAAGGGAGATGCGTACACGATGCCGTTATTTGCAAACACGTCCCCTTCCTTCATGAACCCGGCCTTTATGTTTTCCGGGCCAGCCATCACTCGCGTGCAGGTGACCGTATCAACCACATGCCCGTGAAGAATCGATGGCAGAGAGTGGATCATCGGGCTGAACAAGATGTTGATCTTTTTCTTCTGCCCAAATATCAGTTCGCCGTAGTGACCGCTGATGCATTTCACCGGATAACAGCAATCAACCGTTCCGCGCCCTTTTCCGAATTCGCGGCCTTGGTCTTCGGACGTGTCCGAACTGAAGACGATGTTTTCCGACGCGACACCCAACGCCTTTAGGAAACCCACCCAGAACTGATGGGTGGTCCATATATTCAGCACTTTAGGAATCCCGACGCGCAACTGCGAGCGGTCTTTAGGCGGAGACGCGGCGGAAGGCTTCTTGGCGAACCATGTCGGCAACATTCGGAAAGGCATCTTTGGTCCTCTCGATATCGGCCTTGATTACCTTCATTTCATTCAAATCTTCCACAAGCCCTTTGGGACAGGAATTATTTACGATGACGCGTTCCCAGCCTGTTCCCAAGGGAACTTTGCTCCACTCGCGGCCCAAACCTCCTTCTAATTCCACATCGATGAAACTGCGTTGGCAGTTCACCGGGCACCAGTGGCAGACCGTCTCGACCGACGTGGCTGTTTTGTAAGCCAGCCGCTCGATGGCATCGAATCCTCGAAACTTGGTTCGTCCTCCCCTTTCCCTCCAATCCAGAGCAACGAGCGCTGCGCCGATGGCCCCGGCTTCGCCGGAATAGGGGTGCACGACAACCTCAGCTTCTGGAATTTTGGAGAGAATGAAATCCACCTGCGTCTTTACGACGGCAAGATTCTTATGCGTTCCCCCTTGCAGAATGAACTTTCGCCCGACTTGCCGGAGATTGTTTAAGCCACCCGCATAGATCCAAACGTTGAGCGGCAGAATTGCGCAAAGGCCGGCAAGGATTTCATCTGCCTGCCATCCCTTTCGTTGCTGGTTGACGATATCGCTTTGCAGGAAAACGCCGCACCCCATGGACAATTGCGGCATGGCCTCGGCGAGAAACGCACGGTCCGCCATCTCGCTCATTGGAATATCGAAACGCTCGGCAACTCCTTGAAGGAATGCTCCATTCCCGGAGGAACACTGGGAGTTGAGTCGAAAATCGGTTACCGCGCCATTGTTGAGGATCATGATCTTGACGTCTACGCCGCCGACATCGCAGATGCAGTCCGCGTCCGGGAAGAAGTGCAAACCGGCGCTGGCGTGCGCAATGGTTTCGACCACCGGACAATCGGCGCCGAGAATGCCTTTCAGCAAATCTTTTCCGTAACCCGTAATCGCGAGGCCCACGATTTCGCCCACGCCAATGGCCTCGCGGACCTGCCGGAACAGCACTTTGGCATCTTCGATTGGATTTCCGCGGCTCAGCGCGTAACAGGAGTACAACAGTTGTTTTTCAGGTGACAGGCAGACGGCCTTGGCGGTGGTCGACCCGAAATCGCATCCAACCAATACCGGACCTAGCTTTCCAAGCCTGTTTGCCGGTTCCACACTGCCCGCGGAATAGTGTAAGTTTCCACTAATTTTCGCGCTTTCGTTGCCGTTTCCGTTCCCGTTTCCGCCGGTGTAACGAGCTTTGAACGACACAAGTTCCTCAGGGTCCTTCCAGAGGCCGCCGCGACCCAGCTTTTTCTTCTCTTCGTGCTGGCCCTCCTCGATCCACCATCGCAACTTCCCGATCCCTAAGTACACGCCGGAGGATTGTGGCTCGCCGCGCCCGACTTCCACGCAGCCCTGCGCCGCGTAATAGAGAGCATCATCCGGAACAAGGATCATTGACGCGGGATCCTTGCCCTTTGTTATCTCGACCTTGCGTTCTTTCCACACCTTCATCAGGTGAAAGCGCCACGCTTCCTGCAAGCCGGTAAAGAAAAGATTCGGGCCGCCG
>Ga0210405_10003705_pt1 | contig 14797 bp, 18 predicted proteins | sample IncBWH11MmetaG_FD_155492 | JGI IMG/M metagenome (GOLD analysis project Ga0210405, IMG submission 155492) | Forest soil microbial communities from Barre Woods Harvard Forest LTER site, Petersham, Massachusetts, United States - Inc-BW-H-11-M | ecosystem: Environmental > Terrestrial > Soil >... | reverse complement strand
GATCCGGTCAGTCGGCGACGCACCAGCGGAAAGGCATGGCTCAGCGGCTTGCGCGGGTCGACAGCGCGCATCGTCAGCAGAGCATCGTAAGCCGCCAAGATTTCGTCGCGGCGTGTCGGCCGGCCAGGACCGCGCGGCTCATCCTCAAGCGGTGAAGCCTGATACGGGATCAGGCGCAATTGGAGCTCATCGAGATCGTCCGTGCCGAACTCGGCGACTTCCCAGGTGCGGCCGCGCACTGTCACGATGTCGCCGATCCCTGGCACCCCGGCACCGGGAGGCAATTGATAGCGGCCGAAATAGACCCACGTCTGAACTTGGGTCATGCCCTGCTCGGTCATCTGCAGAGCCGCCGGCGTGTAATCTTGCACGAATCGCATTTGCAGCAGATTGCCGAGCCAAGCCCCCGGCTCGCCGAGCCCGTCATCCAGCGCGCGCAGCAGCGGGTCGAACGCAGCGAGCGGCATCAGCCCCTCCGCCCCCAGCGCAAGGCCAGGCCGACCACCCAACGGCGAAAGGTCAAGACGATCCCCCAGGAATGATAGAAGGGCGGGCGTCCCTCCCCTGGCACGGCTGCTGGCGGCACGGCGGCTACCCAGGCCCGTTCGGCCTCTCCATCGTGCCCGTCATCATCGAAGATGCCCCCAGCGATCCCAGAGCTGTCGGTGACTGCCTGCCTGACGATGATCCCAGCATTCGCCGCGAGCGCCAGGTTGACGGTCAGCCGGTCAAAATTCCCATACTCGATATAGGCGTCGTTAACCTCACACTTACGGGTCAGCATGACGCGCATCGCGGCACCAGTCGTCAGCTGGCGGTCCAGCAGGATGCCGTTGGCGTTGTTGGGCAGCGCAACCGGCGTGGCGTAGCTGGTATCCAGCGCGCCGGTATAGTGGACGCTGAGCAGCGTGCCAGGTTCGCCGGTGCCGACCAAATACATCCGATTACGCGAGGCACTGGCGGGAGCCTCGCGCAGGATCACGCGCGTAAAGATGACGTCGGCGATGGCGCGCGGCATCAGTTCAGACTGGCCCCGGATGTTCTGGCCTCGGCTCGTATGCGAATTGGATAAAATCCGAGAGGCAATGTAAATGTTGATTGGGCGCCATTTACCCATTCAACGGTTATGGTATAATTGGCGCGAGGATAAAGCCCATCTGTCGGTCCATAAGGAAGCGGTTCACCAATCGTGATTTGATGCATGTAGCGATATGGTGCCATTCGCATTTCAGGAATGTCGCGGGTCCCAGACATGATTTCCTTCCTTTAGCGATTGCGTGCCGGTGGCGATGCTGTCGCGGCTACCCCTGGCGGGACGGGATATTGCGTGGCTGTCACGGTGAACAGCGCGCGCGGGCTGGTGCAGATCGGCAGGACGTTCATCTGCGCCTCGAGCTCCACACCCTTATCGAAGTCGAGCGCCTCCATCTTGGCATAGCGCGCCAGGCCGAGAGTGTTGACAGTTTCGTTGTAGTCGGCGGGCGCATAGACCTCGATGAACAATTCGGGGACGCCGACCGGGAAAAAGTGACATTGATTGTCTTGGACGAACTGCACATTGCCGGTGCGGCCGCGATATTCCTCGATGGTCACTTCCCGGAATTGCACACGACTCCCCAGCAGAGGCTCGATCACTGGCCGGCTGTCGATGCCGATAAAGGCTGCGCGGCGCTCCGGGTGCATCGCGAACGCATCGAAAAACACCGGACCGCAGACCCCGAAGATGCCGCCCAGCATGCCCCCAGGCAATTCGTTCGCCATGTCGCGCCCAAGCTGGTTGATAAGCCCGGTTAGTTGCCCCTCCCAGGCTGCGGCTTCCTGACCGATCAGACCAGCCCCGATGATCGGCCAGTTGCGAGGTATTGGCCCCACCGGCGCTACCTCGAATTGGTCATACAGGCTGATTGACTGGAGCGGCGCGCCAGTATTGCGATCCGCAGCGGTAACGATGATCCCGCGGATCGCACCCAAACGCAGATATTCTTGCGTCACGTCGAGTTTCAGCCCCATCGAGGCCATGCGCTGGTTGCGCACGGTCAACAGCGCCTCGAGCTGATCTTCCGTGCCAAACGCTCGCACATTTTGGACCGCGTCCGCCATGATCGTATCGCGGATTGGGAAGTGCGGGATGCGAAAGGGCACCAGCGCGCGCCGGTCCTCCACGTTCGGGGTTGGCGGCGCACCGCGCGGGACCTCGGGCACCAGCGCCAGGCGGGTGCCCTGAATTTCGATTGTGGTTGTGGTTGTCGCGATCGGGCGCGGCGCGAACAGGCCCAGCCTGCCGATCAGCCCTGGAATGTAGGGCGTGCGCAGCAGAGCTGCCGTGAGGCCGGTCACTGTGAACGCGGCATTGTTGCTGAAAATGTCCAACATGGCTGTGGTTCCCCTTTCCTATGCCGCAGCCGGCTCAGGCTCGTGCGGCCCCTCTTCGATCATCCGCCCCTCTTCGTCGAGCATGCTGGCGGTGACGATCGATTGCGGCAGCACGCCAGGCCGCACGATGATGTTTAGAGCAGCCAATAATGGATTGACGGCACCGGCATTGCTCGGCGCATAGACAATATAAGCATCATTGACCTCAGCATCTCGCGCCAACACCAGCGCTGGTGCCACGGGTTCTGCTGCAAGCCGTCCTGCGTATGGCTGCAACAGAATATATTGCGTGCCCGCACCGCTCGCTGGTACCGGCATGCCGTTCGCCAGCAATACTTGTCCCGGCTGCATTGCCGGAACGGCAGTGCCGGGCGTGCCGATATTGACTGCCTCGAATGAGCGATACCCTTGCGCGTAGCTGATTAGCGCATCAGCAAACCATTTCCCTTGTGCAGCACGAGCCATTGCCGTCCCTCCTTTACGCCGTCAGTGGTCCCAGATCAGCAACCATAACCTCCGAGCGGTTCGCGAAGCGGCGCGAGTCGTACGTCCCCAGACCGGGCGGAATCGACGGGGCGCCAACAGGAAAAGCGCCAAGCTCGATTGTCAGCGTCGGATTCGCAGTGCTAACCAGAATGTAAAATTCAAATGTAGCAGTCTGCATATCGAAATACATAAAGTCGCGCCGCTCGACCGCGTAGGCCGCCGGCTCGCTCAAGCGCGCGCCTAGAGACCAAGTGGAACCCGTCGGCCCATAACACGACACCGACAGACTGACCCGCACCAGCGATGTGCCGCCACGCGGCAATGAATAAATGTCTGTCCACCACGGCATCCAAACGCTGCCAGTAGTGAAAACCACTTCATTCGGCAGGGCATAGCGGACGGGCGCGCGGACTAGGCTGCTGAAAGTGTTCAAGTCATCTTCGGTCAGGATGCGCTGGCGGTTGACCGCATTGCTGTCCTCGGAAAAAAGATCATTCTGTCCGGCCGGCCGGCGCAAGGTCATAAGCCCGCCGATACTGCGCCAGAGCCCGCCGCTCAATGTGTCGGAGCCTAGCAAATAACCGCAGTTGATATCGACGCCTAAATAAAATTGCCGCGCCATGATAAAGCCGGCAGGACTGCTGACGTTGATTGTCCCGCCCTGGATTTCGAGGTCGCCAGTCACCAGCCGCAGGGAGCCGTCAACCTGCATCGCCCGACCGGCTGGGTTGCCAACAATGTAAAACGCGGCGCCGGGATCATTCACCGGCTGGCGGAGGAAAAGCGCGGGCAGGCCAGGCAAGCCGGGGTCAATAGTCAGGCTTCCATTCATCTGGTCGCCGCCGACCTTCGACAGCTTGCTGTTGACCATCGTCTCGGCCATTTCCAATGCCGCCTGGGCATTGTCACGGCCAAATACTTGGGGCGTCAGTGCTACCATGGTGCCGGTCACTTGCTCGGTGACCGAGGGGAAATGATACCAAACGTCGCCGTCGCTCAGGGCGCGGTCGCCATAGTTGAAAACGACCCCCTCCATCTGGGAGCCAGGGGGCATGATGCCTGGCCGCTCGCAGATAACCATACCGCCTTGGCGCGCGACCTCCGGGGTGCACAGCGGCCCAGGACTGGGGGTGATGCCTGAAATCTGGGTGTAGTAAACCTCATCGTTCTCGGCATCGAGCCGGCCGATGAAATTCGACACTCCCAGGACGAGCGAGTCGACATAACCCTTGTTGACTGCCTCAGTGCGTTCCGACGAGGCATCGACATCGAGCACGTGCAGCGGCCCGGTCATTGTGGCACCGGCCGCGCTCAGCATGTTGTCGTTGACATATTCCAGAGCTGCCTGCACGTCCCCCTGGCCGCCGACTGGCGGGCTGACCGTCACATCGCGCGCCTCGATCCCGAACTGAGCAGGACCAGCGCGGACGATAATGCGGCTGTTGGCGCGCAATGCCTCGTTAACTGCGGCATGGTTGAGCACGCCGTATTGGATGTACCAGTCGTTGACCTCGGCATCGCGCATGATCAGCAGAGCCGGGGCGCGCTGCTCATCGAAAAACGGCGCGAGCAATATCCAACTCGTATCGGCCACAGTCGCCGGGGTGACCAGATCGCCGTTGTGGTCGAGGAGGGTCCCGACCGCCCAGGCCCCTGCCTGTATGTCGCGGATGCCGCGCGAGCGATACTGCCTGGCCTCGGTCAGCAGGAAGGCAGCGAACCACGGTTCCTGACGGGACAGGGACAGCCCCGCCATCGGGACGCGAAGGGACTGCGCCATCAGCGGCGGTCCCGGTTGCGCGGGTGATAAACCAGCGCCAGCATGACATTGACAGCACCCGCAACCGCCTCGCCCGCCGCCGCGATGGCGCCGCTGATCGCCGCCCCCAGGTCGCCGAAAAAGCTGGTCGAGGCGCGCGAGTCGGGGAGCGCCCCCTTGCGTACGACAATCCCGCTGTTGTTGAGCAATGCGAGATTGGTCGAGTCAATTTGTGCCTGGTTCATTGGCACGCCGCCCTGCATGACGTAAGACAAAAAGGCGTCATTGACCTCGGCATTGCGTGCCAGGACCAGCTTGCTGTTGGCAATGGTCGCGTGCGGCTCAGGCCGCAACAGGATCGACGAGGCAGCATTGATCGTCCCGGCGATCAAGATATTGCCGCTATTGTCGAAGATCGTCCCGCTGGGCGTGCCCCCTGAAATGACGGCAGTCAAGCGGACCTCACGCGAGCGCCACAGTTTCGCCTCGGTCAGGACGAAATTGGCATAGCGCGTGGCCTCGCGTGCAGCAGCCATGGCTTAGTTCGGGCGGCGTGGGCGCGGCGGGCCGGCACGGCGCACAGGATGATGCGGCTCGGGCCCCTCGGGCGGCGCCGGCAAGGTTTCGCCTGGCGGCGGATCGGCACTGCCATTGCCGCCATTGCCAGGAGGATCAGGCGGGTCAGGCGGCGTCGGCGGCGGCACGCGCTCCAGATACGGCCGGCCGATGTATGCCATCAGGCTCAGGCTGAGCGACGACATTAGTAGCTGCCCCGCACTGGCGTCTGGTAGGCTTGCATGCGCTCGGCGTTGGCCTTGATCACGTCAGATGGCTGATTGCCAAGCTGGGCGGCGCGAATGGTGGCGGCAGTGTCGATGATGTCGATTTGGCGTGCCTGGTCATTGTGCGCATTCAACTCCATCAGCTCGCGGGCGACGGTGGAGATTGGCGCGTTGCGCTTCAGGAAATCACCCGTCAGCTCTGGGTGTCGCCCCAACTTGCAAAGGTGTGAAACCTCCTCGGCATAGGCCAGAGCCTGGGTGCGCGCCTCGCCGCGGACGTCATCGAGGTTGACGACGTTGGTTGCGGCGGTCGTGGCGGGATTGTCTTCGCTGTTGTCCATTCTGCTATCTCCTCGCGGGCGGCTGACGGAATTGACGGGGCCGAGGCTCACGCTCTCGGCGAGCGCCTGGTGCGCCTGATCGTAATTGCCGACTTCGTCGGCCAGGCCTTCGCTGCGGGCGTTGCCGCCGAAATAGACGCGCGCCTCGGTGGCGCGAACCTGAGCCGGCTGCAAGCGACGGTGCTCGGCGACCGAGGCCGTGAACTTGTCGTAAATTCGGTCGATCTCGCCCTGGATGCCGATCCGCGCCTCGATCGACAACGGCTCGTGGGGATTGGCGTCGATCTTGTGCGCGCCCTTGAAAATGTAGCTGTAGGCGATCCCCGCCTCTTCATCGCGGCGCGACTGGTCGAGGTGCAGGGCAACCACGCCGACGCCGCCGGCGGCCCCGGTGTCGGTGACCCAGACACGCTGCGCCGCGGCGGCGATGGCATAGGCAGCCGACAACGCGTCGTCGTTGGCGACGGCCCAGACCGGCTTGTCGCGGCCGATCGCGCGAACTTCGTTGGCGAAGTCGAAGACGCCGCCGGCCTCGCCGCCGGGACTGTCGATATCGAGCAGGATGGCGCGGGCGCGGCGATCGGCGCGGACATTGCGCAGCACCCGGGTCAGGTTCTCGTAGGACTGCAAGCGGGTGGAGTCGGCGTCGATCTGGCCGGCGCGGCGCACCAGCACGCCGTGCACCGGGACCGTGGCGACGCCCTTGTTGAGCCGGTAGCCATAGGTCGGCGCCTCGGGCTGGGCCGGCTCAAGCGACGCCCCATCTTCCGCCGTGATGAGCAGCGAGCCGCGATGGAACCGCGCGGCGTCCAGGCCGGCCAGCAAGGCTTCGAGCTTCCCCGGCTGGATCAGCAGCGGAACCCCGAAGATCCGGGCGAAGATATGCGACAGGTCTCGGATCATGCAGCGGCCTCCGCGTCGGTTGGCGCCGCGGATGTCCCGTCGCCCGGTTGACTGGTGCCGATGCTCTGGGTGCGCGCGCCGTAATCGATTGTGATCCCGAGCTTCTGCGCGAGAGCCGCGGCCTCGGCGATGCGGTGATAGGTCTCCTCGAGGTCGTAGCCTTCAGCCTCGACGACATCTTGCGGCGCCAGGATGCCGGCCTTGAGCGCCAGGATGGCGGCCTGACGGTCCTTGAGCGGATCGACCCAGGCCGCGCGCGGCGCGATTGCCTTGTAGGCGCGGTACTCCATCGGGCGCGCGGTGTAGCGCGAGGCGGTGATCGGCAACGCGCTGGCGAGCACCGCGGCGTCGAACCAGTGGATCCAGACCTTGCGCAAGAATTGAAACACGAGCACGGCATGCTGAAACGCCTCGACCTCGGCGCGGAAGGCGAGCAGGCCGGCGCGCGAACTGGCATAGGTCGCCTTATTCAAATCGGCCGACAGTTCGGCGTAGGGGATGCCGAGGGCGGCACAGATTTGCAGGATCACCCGATACTGGAACGACTCGTAGCCGCTTGGCGTGCCGCCGGGCTGGGAATGCGTGACCTTCTCGCCGGGGTAGAGTTGCACGGTCGCGCCGGGGGCAAAGGCCAGATCGTCGTCTTCGGGGCGCGGGACCAGCGGGTTGCCGTCCTCGTCGTGCTCCTCCGGCGTTTCTATAAAGGTGGCGTAGCGACTCTGTTGCTTTTGACGCTCCAATTCGGCGTCGTCGAAGGCGTCGAGCTGGAACAATTTGACGATGGCCGCGGCATAGCCCGTCGTCCCGCGCACCTGACCGGCCTCGATCGGATCGAAGACGTGGATCACGTCCTCGGCCGGGACGCGCGTGAGCTGATCTTGCAGCAACGCATCGCGAAAGGTCGTCGCGTCCGTCGGGTTGGTGCGGTAAAACCAATAGGCGACGCGCTTGTCGCGCAGATTGCGGTCAAATTCGATGCCGAGACGGATTGGATTGCCGTTCGGCGCGTAGTCGAGCTTCCACAACGGGAGTTGTTCGGCCGGCAGCATTTGGAGCTGCAGCGGGACCGTCAGGCCATCCTGGGGGAACCGCGGCCGCAAGCGGACAAAGCACTCGCCAGCAAGAAACGTTTCCCGTGAAACACGGCGGCTGATCCCGTAAAAATCGGTGACTTCTTCGGCATCGGCTTCGTCGGTCCAGATGTTCCACGCTTCGTGGATGCGGTCGCGCAGCGTCTCGTCCTCGACCAAAGATGACGGCTTGATCCCGGCGCCGACCGTGGCTGCCGACCATGATCGCAGCGCCGCTTTGGCATAGCCGTTGTTGCGCACCAGCCATCGGGCGCGGGCATTGATCGTGTCGCCGGCCGCGCGCATCTGCACGTTGATGTGCTGGGCCATCGGTTGCCAGACGGCCAGGCGGCGGCGGACAGCGCCGGCCTCAAGACCGGGCGGGATATTGCGCGTCGCGGTGAACCCGTCGCCGACCGGCGGCAGTTCGCCCTGCGCTTGAGGTTTAAAGCGAAACGGCTCGATGAGACGGCGCCAGAGGCTCGCCATTTCCTAGAGCCCCTTGATCAATGGAATGTAGGCGATGCGCGCGGCCCGCCGGCCTCCGGTGTCGCAAAGCTCTTCGAGGCGTTCGAGTTCGCCGATCGCCTTTAGCCGTTGTTCGATTGTGGCATAGCCGATCGACCGCGAACGGTCAGAAAGGCTCGTCGCCGGATTGCCGATGCTGCGCCACAAATCGGCGATCTGCCGCCGACGTTCCGCCCTGGCTTCCGGTGAACAATCCGGCATTGAAAACGCTTGCCTTTCCCCTGCGACCCGCGTAGAGCGGTAGTCCGCACCGTTGGGGCGCGAACGGGGTGGAGCAAGCAATCGGGGCCGGTTCTCAGTCACAGTGAGAACCGGCCCTTTGTCATCGTCGACGGCGCTGGGCCGCGGCGAGACGCCGGAGAAGCGCTGTCCTCAAACGATCCTGCATAGTTGAGCGGATCAGGCCCTGCACTTCCGGCGTGGCGAAGGTGCCATAAATAGTCGGTCCCCACAATTCCTTGATCGGCAGGCGGCGACGCGTTCGGCGGCGATAAGCGCCGCGGTGCCCGGACCGCATGTTGGCGATAAACGCCGAGCGGATGACCTGGCTCTTGCCCCAGGCGCGCGTGCGCACCCCTGCGCCGGTCTGCGCCGTGCCGGGGAAGTCGTACAGCGGGATCGGCTTGCGTGATGAGCGGATCGTCGCCTGATAATCGCCGACCCGCACCGAGTCATAAGATAGTCGCGCCTTGACCGTGCCGCTCTTGAGCCCGGTGCGCTTGGCGATCAATTGCGCCGCCTTGGTAATGCCTGCCTTGGCGGTGTCGACCAAGGCCAGCGCCACCGCAGGATCAGACTTCGGCGGGGCCAACGCTTCGAGGTTCCCCAGAAACACCGTGGCGTCGAACGTGAAGCCGCCTTGTCCCGGCCGCATGCCTTTCATGATCGCGAAGCTTAGCCGCAAAAACGGTCGTCCGTAACCGTTTTCTACCAGCGCGCGAGAGCCACGTCGCGATCTCGCGCGACGACGCAAATCGACCAGGGACGCGTCCTAGGGCACGTGATGACGCGCCCTAAGCTGCTCTACGTGCGAAGCGCTTTCGCGCGTCAGCGACGCGCCCAGCGCGATCTGACGCGACTTTGCGACCCCCCATCGCGCGACCTCGCATGCAAGATGCACGCAACAAGCGGACTGCGACAGGATGACGCACTCCGCTTGCGGCGTGTTTCAACGTGCGGATGCGGTTGGTTTCTCAAGTACTTCCGAAAACGAGTACAAACGCCCGGAAAAGTGGAAAAAATCTCTTGAGAAGCCCGGCGAATAGCTTATATTCATGTGTGTAAGACGAAACGACAGAAGGACGAAGCGAAACGCGAAACGAAACAAGACTTCCAAGGGACGCGCGAAGCAATCCAGGCGCGACCCAGCTTCGAAGGATTGCAAAGTCAGCCAACCATATCATTCCCCGGGCTGACGGATCGGGATCGGGTAGGAAAGCTCGAAAGCGCGCACTAGCGCCTGAAGCTCCCCGGCAGGCCCCCCCACAGGCGACCCACTTCGGGTTTCGGACACGACAAAATCGAAGGAATGCACCCGCGCTGCCAGATAGCGCGGCTCATTGCAGGATCTCCACTTGCAAAACGAAACGAGCGAGCGCGCGTCAGAAATGACGCGCGCTTGATCGCAACCCGTCTGACGAGGCCCGGTGATGCCGGGACGAAAGCGCACAAGCGCTCACGGGAAATCAACCCGAAACCCTATCGCAATGGAGCCCACGATGACCAACACGATCCGCCATATCGCTGCGATCCGCGCAAACCGGACCCGCCTGGCTGCCAAGTCGAATTCGTTCACCAACGAAGTCGCACGCAAGGCGATTTCCGAAGCGGTCGCGATTTTCGACGCGCTGCACAATGTGCCCACCCCGTGCGATCGGCACCTCGCAGCTGTCAAGGCAAATCGCACCCGGCTCGCAGTTCGCGCTTCGAAGTTCACCAACGAAATCGCCCGCAAGGCGATCGAAGACGCGCTGTCACAAGCCGCCTGACGAGCCCGTGAAATTCGGGCGAAACGCCCAGCGCTTGCTGGGCGTAGCGGTAACTCTCTGCAATGGAGCCCACGATGATCACCCGTTCAACGATCGTCTGCCTGACTTTCTCCGATGGTTCGTCCGAAACAGCCCCGCTGTTCGATGTAATCGCCGTCAACATGTTAGACGACGACGAAGAAATCATCTTCGACGCGTTGATCCGTGTCGGTCGCTATGACCTCGACACCGGGTCGAACGGCGACAGCGACAACGTCGTTATCACTGTCGCGTAACCGCCTGATGAGCCCGTGAAATCCGGGCGAAACCAGCCACAAGGCTGGTCGCGGTACTTTCGACCGCACCCTTTTCTGCAATGGAGTCCACGATGACAAAGTCAGTGATGCACTTCGCAGCCGTGCGCGCAAATCGTACCCGGCTGGCCCAGAAGGGCGAAACCTTCACCAACGCCGTCGCGAAAGCAGCGGTTGTCGAGGCGCTGGCGCACTATGACGCGCAACTGGCCGATGCGCCGGCGCGTCGCGTGCGTTCGAGCGTCCCGTGCGATCGTCACGAGGCTGCACGTCGGGCCAATCGGACCCGGCTCGCGGCTCGCGTCGCGACGTTCACCAACCCAGTTGCCAAGAAGGCCCTCGAGGACGCGTTGGCAGCACAAACCGCCTGAAGAGCTGGTGAGACCCCAGCGAAACGCCCAACGCAAGCTGGGCGTAGCGGTACAAAAAATCCGCACTTCTGCAATGGAGACCATCATGGCACGTCGCCAATATGTGCCGCCACGCGGCAGCAGGGTCAAATGGCAAGTCACGGTGTTGAGCCGTGACGGGCTCGAACTGCTCGACCACGCGCAATGCGAGGACGAGAAGGAGGTTCAGGCCTTCGCCACCGAGGCGCGTTCGCGCGACTTCGGGACGAAAATCCTCATCCGCGACACTTACGGCAAATCCCGATCCTGGGATTAATCCCCGCCTGACGAGTCCCCGTGACAGGGGACGAAACGTCCCGACACAAGTCGGGACGTCGCGGAAGTCCAATTCCGTACCACCTGCAATGGAGACCCTTATGGAAAACGTCGAGATCAAGGTGACGGGCGACAAGCTCGTAATCACCTGCGATCTGACCGCCCGCGGCGTCACGTCGAAGACCGGCAAAACCAAGCTGATCGCCTCGACCCACGGGATAGTGCCAGTCGAGTGCAAGCGCCCCGGCGTCAAGTTGGCGCTCAACGTCATGGTCCCGAACAATGGCCACTGATCGTTGGTCGCCGCAACGCAAAGCGGTGTTGTTGCTGGCGATCGATTACGACTTGTTGTCGATCGCCGAGGCTTCGATCCGCTTTGCCGTATCGAACGAGGAACTTGCTGCCTGGCGGCGTCAATTCGGCCGCCACGGCGTGCCGGCGATGCGCTCGACCCGTCTGCAACTCTACCCGGAGTGCCGGTCATGCTAGCGCGCAAGCTGTGGCACGCTTCGATCACCGCTGAACGCGTGATGGAGGCAGTCGAACGCGAGATGACGGAACTCGATAACCCCGGCTTTTGCCTGATTTGCGGCGAAGAGGCCGACGGTTGCGAACCCGACGCTCGCAACTACACGTGCGACAGCTGCGGTGCCGAACAGGTGTTCGGCGCCGAGGAATTGTTGCTATATCTCGGCTGACAACAATGGAGGCAACATGGCGTTGCAACTCGGCGCATTACGCGATGCGTTGCTGGACGCTGGCGCTTCGACCGACAAAGCCGACAAAGCCGCAGAAGAACTTGCCGATTATGAAAAGCGGCTGCTCGGCGTCGAAGGAAAGCTGACAATGTTGATTTGGGCGGTCGGCGCGAATGCCGCCGCCACGATCGCAGTTCTTGGCATGATTGTCAGCATGAACGGTCGGCTCGGCGACATCAGCGGCCAATTAACGCAAATCGCGCAATTACTACATCACTAAACCCGTCTGACGAGGCCCGGTAGCACCGGGCCGAAACGCGCGGCTCGCCCGCGCGTCACGGGAAGCTAATTTCCCGATACCTGCAATGGAGACCCATTATGCGAACCAAGAAAAGCACTTCGCGCGAAGTGGCGCCGTCGAACGGCGCTGCCGAGAACGTTGTCGAGGAGGCGGTCGTGGAGTCGGTGGCGGCGCTTGAGCCGATCGCCATCCCCGTGCTCGCGCTCAAGGCAGCGATCAGCTGCACCGGTGCCAAAACCACCGATGTCAACGGCGACAAGAAAGACGTCCCGGAAAATCTCCAGGGCGTCAACATCGCCACGCGCGAAGGCGAAGTCCGTGTCAGCGCGACCGACGGTCATCGCTTATTCGCCTATTCGATCCCAAGCGGGTCAGCAACGCTGCCCGGTTGGCTCGGAAAGGGAATAACGGTGCCGCTCGCTCTGTTCAGAGAACAGTTGATGATGATCGAAAAGCTCGGCGGCGACTCCGCCGTGATTTCGTATGGGACTGGCGCGCCGCGCCTGTTGTTGTCGGATCCTCACGACAATGTCACCTTTCGTCTGTTCCCAGTCGAAGGCGACTTTCCGGCTTACGACGGCATGTTCGCCAGCATCAATCTGTCGTCGCGCGAAACACTGGACCTCGAAAGTACCGGCTATCAAGCGGCCTATCTCAAGGGTGTCGCTGATCTCGCGAAATTGCTCGAGTCGCCGACCGTGCAGGTCTTCGGCGCGGGCGATGACAAGCCAACGTTGATTATGTTCCCCGGATGCCCGGGGGCGGTGTTGGCGTTGATGCCCGTGATGGGGCTCAGAGATCAGGCGTTGGCGCCGCAACAAGCGCGCATATTGAACCCGGCAATCACCGGGACAATTGGCGCTTTGCGGGCCAATCGCACGCGCACCATGGCGCGGCTCGAAAAAATGCCGAACAATCGGCTGCTGCAGAAAAAGATCGAGGATTACGATCAGCGGATCAACACGTTGATAACCCGTACGCAGCCTCAGACCGCGTTACCTGCGCCGGCACCATCGCCTCAATTGCTTGATGAGGACGAGGCCGAAACGACAGACGACGGCGACACCACGCGCGTCGCCCAGCGAGCCAAGCTCAAGGGCGCGCCCGCGAAAAAGGCGAGGGCAAAATTCTTCGCCGATGTCAACGCCGTGTTGTCGCGTGACAATGCCGGCTTGACGATCCACCAACTCGCCGACGGCGTGCCGCTCGACAGCTGGTGGGAAGGCGGTTTGACGCCGGAAGTGGCGGCCACGCGCTGCCTCGATTGGCGCCAGGTCGAAACCGTGTTGTCGCCGGATAAAGTCGTTCCCGGCGAGGGCGATAAGTCAGTCAGCGAAGTCTTTCCCGAGACCGCTTCTGACGAGGCAGCGTAAAAAGTGGGGGCCGCCCCAATCGGGACGGCCCCCCAGTTCTGCAATGAAGACTCACGTCTTCAGCGCGGATATTGGGGGTTTTTAGCAAATTTGTCAACGGGGGGAGAAACACATGGCACGCGACACCGCGATTGCCTGGACCGAGTCGACGTGGAACCCGACAGTCGGATGCACGGTGATTTCGCCCGGGTGTACGCATTGTTACGCGATGCGCGAAGCTGCACGGATTGCCGGCTTTGGGGGGCCGGCGTCCGCCAAATATCGCGGTTTGACGCGCAACACCAAGGGAGGCCCGGTGTGGACTGGGGAATTGCGCTTCTGGGAAGCGGCGCTGTCGCAACCCATGCGCTGGGCGCGGCCGCGCATGATCTTCGTCAACAGCATGTCCGACCTGGCCCACGACGACATGCCGCGCGAATGGTTTGCCCGCATCTGGGAGGCGATGACGGCGGCGCAGCGCGCCCGTGGGCATGTCTTCCAGGTGTTGACCAAGCGACCCGACAATCTCGCTGGGTTGTTGGCGCAAATCGGCGTGACGACGCCGCACCCCGGCATCTGGCTCGGCGTCTCGGCCGAGGATCAGCGCCGTTGGGACGAACGCGTGCCGTGGCTTAGCCGGCTGCCGACCGAAGTCCCGTGGATCTCGGTCGAGCCGCAGCTCGAGATGATCGATCGCGACCCGGCGGGGACGGGCTGGGTAGTGATCGGCGGCGAAAGCGGGCGACCGCGGCAGCGAGCGCGATCGTTTGATATCGCCTGGGCCCGACTTATGATCCGGCGCTGTCAGGCGGCCGCCGTGCCGGTGTTTATGAAGCAATTGGGGTCGATCGCCCGTGACGATGATCGGTCGTTGTCGACCGTGCATTATGCTGGCGCCGACCCAGAAGAATGGCCCCGCGATTTGCGGGTGCGCGAATACCCCGTCTGACGAGACCCGGCTGGCACCCGGAGCGAAACGCGCGCGACTCGCCCCCCGCGCGTCACGGGAAGCCTCTTTCCCGATCTGCAATGGAGACGATACATGCGTCGAACAGCAACCGCCCAGGCGTTTCAGCCGGGGTTTGATTTTCTGCCGCCGTCGAGTCCTATCGAACGGCGTTATCGCATCCACCGTGAGCTCGCCGGCGACCCCACCGAACGGCTCGAACAAGGCCGCGCCTGGCTCAAGCAGTATGACGCTGCGATCCGCGGCGGCGACGAAGCCCAGGCCAGCGAATTCGCCGATCGCCTCTATGCC
>Ga0210405_10003704_pt1 | contig 14800 bp, 12 predicted proteins | sample IncBWH11MmetaG_FD_155492 | JGI IMG/M metagenome (GOLD analysis project Ga0210405, IMG submission 155492) | Forest soil microbial communities from Barre Woods Harvard Forest LTER site, Petersham, Massachusetts, United States - Inc-BW-H-11-M | ecosystem: Environmental > Terrestrial > Soil >... | reverse complement strand
CACCCCGCTAGGGTTCCCACGGCGAGTAGTGCTAAGACCGTTAACGATATCCTGAATGTTTTCATGTTTCTCCTTTGCGGGAATCCCAGGGAATCTCAGGTAGTGGTGTGCCGGCGCTTAGCTCGTCTTGCCCTTGCAGTCCTTGTGTTCGCAATGGCAATCGATGTCCGGCGTCTTTTCCATGGCCTCGCACGCGGTACTGCAGTATTTCCCCGTGGTCGCTTCACAAGAGCAGATCGGGTGCGCGCATTTTTTTGCTGGACTCGGTGTCATGTCTTCCTCCCGCTTCGATCACGGACTTTCCCACTTCTGCTCCATCATGGACATTTCGGAATACCATTGCTGTCCACTTACGTACACATTTGAATTCAGTTCGCAAACGGAACGGGCGGCCGATCTTGGCCGCCCGTTCCCCTTCAACTCGATAATGGTTTTTGAAAAAAAACGGCTGTTAGTTAGGGAGCAGGACGGAGTCCACCACGTGGATGACGCCATTGGACTGGTTCACGTCCGCGATGGTGACTCTGGACATTCCGCCCTTTTCGTCGGTCAATACGATGGTCTTACCCTGCAGGCTCGCCGTAAGCGTGCCGCCGCTGACGGTTTTCAGCGTTGCAGTGCCGTTTCCGGCCTTGATCGCTTTCCAGAGGTCCTTACCGGACATTTTTCCAGCCACCACGTGATAGGTAAGAATCTTCGTGAGTGTATCCTTGCTTTCGGGCTTCAGCAGAGTGTCCACCATACCGGCGGGCAGCTTGGCAAACGCCTCGTTCGTCGGCGCAAACACCGTAAACGGCCCCGGGCTTTGCAGCGTCTCCACCAGCCCTGCGGCCTTTACCGCCGCGACGAGCGTGGTGTGATCCGCCGAATTGACCGCATTTGAGACGATGTCCTTTGTAGGCAGCATCGGCGCCCCCCAACCATCGCCACCGCAAGCAACAAATACGCGAGCTTCTTCATTTCGTGAGATCCTTTGAAAATAGAATAATGTGACCTGCAGTGGGTAATACGGCGATTGCAAACCGTTGGATGAAGCGGCTCTTTTACAGGTACTAGGCCGGGCCGGTGACCAACAGGGTGCAAAATCGCACCATCAGCCCGGGCGTTTCCTTGACTTGGCACACTCTCGACTGAATAATGGTAAAGCATGAGCGTACGCGCCGGAGGCGCTGAAGAGATGTTCCTTGACGTTAAGGAATTGGCCGTCCGCAAGCTGCGCATCCGGAAGACCTATGCCCCGGGCAGCATCGATTTTCATTCGGCGGAGATCAAGCAAGTCGAACCGCTCGAAGTGACGGCCACCGCGGAATTGCTCGAAGGGCAGATTCGCATCGAGGGCAACTTCGAGACGAAGATAGAACTCGTGTGCGCGCGCTGCCTCGAGCCGGTCGTCGAAGAGGTCAGCCGGAACTTCGACCTGTTCTACGCGCCGATCCCCAAGGGTCAGAAGCCGACCATCGACCGGCTGAAAGACGACGACACCGAGATTGGTTTCTACGAAGGAGAAGGGCTCTTCCTGGCGGACGTGATCAAGGAGCAGGTGCTTCTGGCGCTACCCTTAAAAGTAATCTGCCAGAGCGACTGCCGGGGGCTGTGCCCGAACTGCGGCGCCAACCTCAACCACGAAGAGTGCCGCTGTGAGACCCACGCGACGGACCCTCGTATGGCCCCTCTCGCGCGCCTCAAGCAGGACTGGCTGAAGAAACAATAGTTTTTCAGGGCGCGAAGCCCTATATAATCCGCCTCGAGTAGGCGGGAATGAGGTGTAGTGCTATGCCTAACCCAAAACGACGGCATTCGAAGCGCAGAACCAGCACGCGGCGGGCAAACGACTTTTTGACCAAGCCCGCGCTGGGGAAGTGTCCGAATTGCCATGAGATGAAGCAGCCGCACCAGGCTTGCCCCCACTGTGGGTATTACAAGGGCAAGGCCGTGAAAGCGTCGGCGTAAGTTTCGTTTGTCCCGAGCCGTCTAGCTGAAATAATCCCATGATCACCATCGCCGTTGACGCCATGGGCGGAGACCACGCGCCCCGCCCCGAGGTCGAAGGCAGTGTGCTGGCCGCACGCGAGTTCGGCGTGCGCATTTTGCTGGTGGGCCAGCCGCACGTCATTCGTCCGGAGCTGGCCAAGCACGCCGCGCCAAATCTGCCGATTGAGATCGTGGCGGCAAGCGACGTGATCACCATGGAAGATCACCCGGCCCAAGCTTTTCGCCGCAAGAAGGACAGCTCCGTGCATGTGGCGGCGCGCCTCGTACGCGAAGCCAAGGCCGACGGCATGGTCAGCGCGGGGAACACCGGTGCGGTCATGACCGTGGCGAAGTTTCTGCTGGGAACATTGGAATCGGTGGATCGCGTGGCTCTGGCCGCGCCGTTCCCGAATGCTAAGGGCGGCGTTTCCGTGTTATTGGACGTTGGCGCGAACGTGGACTCCCGGCCGGAGCACCTGGTGCAGTTCGCGGTGATGGGCGAGGTCTACTATCGCGCCACGTTTGGCAACAAGCGGCCGCGCGTGGGATTGCTCTCCGTCGGCGAGGAAGAAATCAAGGGCAATGAACTGACCCGCGAGGTCTACACGCGCTTGAAGAAAAGTCCCGTGCATTTTGTCGGCAATGTCGAAGGCGGCGATCTCTTTTCCGGTGCCGTGGATGTCATCGTCAGCGATGGATTCGTGGGCAATATCGCGCTGAAAATCTGTGAAGGCCTGGCGTTTCAGATTTTCGGATTGTTGAAGAAGTCCATCAACAGTTCGCTGGTTTCGCAGATCGGCGGCGTGCTTTCGAAAGGGGCCTTCAAGGCCCTCAGCAAGACCATTGATTACACGGAGTACGGCGGCGCGCCGTTGTTGGGCGTGCGCGGGGTTTGCGTCATCGGACATGGCCGTTCCAACGCCAACGCCGTGAAAAACGCCATTCGCGTCGCGGCGGGACTCGCCCGCGCGCGCATGAATGAAAAAATCGAACAGGAGCTCTCGGCCGCCGCAGTCCTCGCGTGAGGGCCAGGAGAGAGGAAGTCGCGATGGGCAAAGTTGCATTTGTGTTCCCGGGACAAGCGTCGCAATACCCGGGCATGGGAAAAGAACTGGCGGAAAAATATCCGGCGGCGAAATCCGCGTTTGACGAAGCCGATAAGGCGCTCGGCTTTTCCATTTCCAAAATGTGCTTCGAAGGCACGGAAGAAGAACTGAAGCTGACGGCGAACACGCAGCCCGCGATTTTGACCTGTTCCGTGGCCGTATTTCGCGTCCTTGCGGAAAAAAATCTGTCGCCAGATTTCGTAGCGGGACACAGCCTCGGCGAATATTCCGCATTGGTAGCTGCAGGCGCGCTGAAATTTGCCGACGCGGTGCAGCTCGTTCGAAAGCGCGGCACCTATATGCAAGACGCTGTCCCCGCCGGTGTCGGCGCGATGGCCGCCATCATGGGATTGTCCCCGGCCGTGGTGGCCGATGTTTGCAAGCGCGCCGCGGATGGTGAAGTTTGCGCCCCCGCAAACTTGAATTCGCCCGACCAAACCGTAATCTCCGGGCATGCGGGCGCGATCAAGCGCGCCGTGGAACTGGCCTCCCAGGCCGGAGCGAAGCGCGCCGTGATCCTCGCTGTCTCCGCGCCATTCCATTCCGCGCTGATGTCCCCGGCCCAGGAAAAGCTGGAAAAGGATTTGCGAAATATCGAATTTTCCAATTTACGGGTGCCGTTAGTTACCAACGTGGACGCCGACACCACCGAACACGGCGACGAAGCGCGCGAAGCGCTCATTCGCCAGGTCACCATGCCCGTCCGCTGGGAAGAATCCGTCCGCCTGCTGATCGATGAAGGCGTGAACACCTTCGTCGAAGTCGGCCCCGGCCGCGTCCTGAGCGGGTTGCTCCGTCAAATCGAGCGCTCCGTAGCCACACTGAACGTCGAAGACGAAAAAAGTCTAGCCGCTACCGTGGAAAGAATCGCCGGCGCGCGCTCCGACGCCGCCTAGTAGCACAGGCACTCTTGCCTGTGCGCTGTTAATTTACTGAGAGGAAGAACACAGCCAGGAGTGGCTGTGCTACCAAAAGATGTTCAGTCTGAAAGACAAAGTAGCCCTGGTCACCGGCGCGTCGCAAGGCATCGGCCGCGACACCGCCCTGGCATTGGCCGAAGCCGGCGCGAAAGTCACCGTCGCCGCGCGCAACGAAGAAAAACTCGCATCGCTCGTGAACGAAATCGTGGCTGGTGGCGGCGAAGCATTCGCCGTCAAGATGGACGTAGCCGATCCCGAGCAGGTGAAAGTAGGCTTCAAGCAAGCCCTCGAAAAATTCGGCCGCCTGGACATTCTGGTGAACAACGCGGCCATCACGCGCGACGGCCTGGCACTCCGCATGAAGCAGGACGACTGGGACACAGTCATTCGAACAAACCTGACCGGCGCTCATTTGTGCACCCAGCAAGCCATTCATCCCATGATGCGCGCGCGCGCCGGACGCATCATCAACATCGCCTCCGTGGTCGCGCAAATGGGCAACGCCGGCCAGGCAAATTACGTTGCCGCCAAAGCCGGCTTGATCGGCCTGACAAAAGCAATCGCCATCGAAATTGCATCGCGGAACATCACCGTGAACGCCGTCGCACCCGGCTTCATCGAAACGCCCATGACCGACGTCCTCGGCGACAAAGTGAAAGAAGAACTGAAAACACGCATTCCGCTAGGCCGCATGGGTTCGCCCCGCGATGTCGCCTCAGCAATCGTGTTTCTGGCCAGCGACGAAGCCAGCTACATCACCGGCCACGTTTTGGACGTGAACGGCGGAATGTATTTGGCATGAGTGCCAATTATTCTGAAGCATGGTCGAACTACAGAAGGCTCAGAAATCAGGCTTTGTTTGTGACAATTGGATTCTTTCCGGGATTGGTTATCATAAAGCAGATTTTGAAGAGAGTCTCCAATCAGAATATAGCAAGCTACATATGGAGCGCATTGCTTATCGGATGGATCCTGGCAACTCTTGTCACGGGGGCTCGGGCCCAGACCTGGCTATGTCCTCGGTGTGGGGAGAGGTACGCTTCAAAATGGTGGTATCACAGGAGCATCTTGCTCGCGAGGAAGTGCGCACACTGTGGGCTGATGAAGTTCGCCAATGACAGCAACTCGCAAAGTTGACCTTGCGGGGCGGGGTCACTAGAATGGGCAGGTTATCCGGGAGAGCATTTTTAGGGTAGTGGGGCTGCGGCCGCGCAGGGCGGCCGCGAATTCGAGTCAGCGGGCTATACAAAACGAGTTTTGACGCACGACCCGAGCAGCACCAGCAGACGGGACTTATCAAGCGATAGCAAATCGCGGAGGACACTGGAATGGCCAGCGTGGAAGAACGCGTAAAGCAGATTATCGTCGAGCAGCTCGGCGTGGATGAAGCGGAAGTGACGCCCACGGCCTCGTTCGTGGACGACTTGGGAGCGGATTCGCTCGACCAGGTGGAATTGGTAATGGCGTTCGAAGAAGCGTTTGGCATCGAAGTGCCGGACGAGGACGCCGAAAAGATGACGACAGTGAAGGACGCGGTCGAATATATCGACAAGCACTCCAAGGGTAAGTAAGCCACGGAATTCTCACCTCAACAGGGAGCGGTAAAGAGTTGACTCGCCGGGTAGTCGTTACGGGCGTTGGATTGGTCTGCGCGCTGGGCATCGGCACGGAGGAAAGCTGGAAGAACCTCGTCGCAGGGCAAAGCGGAATCGCGTCTATTACGTTGTTCGATACCACGGGCTTCGACTGCACGTTTGCAGGGGAAGTGAAAAATTTCGATCCCCTGAATTGGATCGAGAAAAAAGAATTGAAGAAAATGGGGCGGTTCATCCAGATCGCCCTCGCCGGCGCGGACTTTGCCGTCAAAATGTCGGGCTGGTCGAAGGAAGCCGAGCCGGACCTGGATGAAGTCGGTGTTTACGTTTCGTCGGGCATCGGCGGATTCGACATCATCGAGCGCGAACACCGGAAATTGATACAGGGCGGCCCCAGCAAGATTTCTCCATTTTTCATTCCTTCCGCGATTGTAAACCTCGCCTCCGGAAATATTTCCATTCGCTACGGTGCGCGCGGGCCGAATTCGGCCACCGCCACGGCGTGTTCCGCCTCCGCGCACGCCATTGGAGACTCCTTTAAAATTATCGAGCGCGGCGCGGCGGAGATGATGATTTGCGGAGGGACGGAAGCCACGATTACGCCGATGGGCGTCGGCGGATTCGCCTCCATGCGCGCGCTTTCGACGCGCAATGACGATCCCACCCATGCCAGCCGGCCGTTTGATTTAAACCGCGACGGTTTTGTCGTCGGCGAAGGCGCAGGGATCCTGATTCTGGAATCGCTTGAGCATGCGCAGAAGCGCAACGCGCCGATTTTCGCGGAAATTGTCGGCTACGGCATGTCCGGCGATGCATATCACATTACGCAGCCTGCCGAAAATGGCGACGGCGCATTTCGCGTGATGCGCGCGGCTCTGAAGGATGCCAAGCTCGACGCCAGCGCCATCGGCTATTTGAACGCGCATGGGACGTCCACCCAAATCGGAGACGCGATTGAAACGACCGCCATCAAGAGGCTTTTTGGCGAACGCGCCAAACAGGTCCCGGTGAGCTCCACGAAGTCCATGACGGGACATCTGCTCGGCGGCGCCGGCGGTCTGGAAGCAGGAATTAGCGTCTTGGCTCTGCGCGATCAGATTGTGCCGCCAACGATCAACTACGAAACCCCCGATCCTGCTTGCGATCTGGACTACGTCCCCAACACCGCGCGAAAAGCTCCGGTGGAGTACGCGCTCTCCAACTCGTTTGGATTTGGCGGCACGAACGCCGCGCTGATCTTCAAGCGCTGGTCCGGCACGTAGGCCGGTTTCGTGCAAGCAGCGTTTTCTGGTCGCGATGCCAGCACCCGGGGCTCGTATCGGCGCAAATCGTTAGTCACTAACAATCGTATGTTGGTATAATGTTTCCATAAAAGCCCAAGCAGAGTGGCCAAGGAAAAATCTCGTGAAGATCATCGTCTGCATCAAGCAGGTTCCGGCCAAGGACGCGCCGCTGGCGATTGCCGGAAACTGGATCAAGGAATCGGACATCGGGTTCGAGATGAACGAGCCAGACAGCTACGCGCTCGAAGAGGCTCTGCGGCTGAAAGAAAAGCACGGCGGCGAAGTGATTGCGCTGTCCATGGGCCCGGAGCGCGTGAAGCAGACCATCAAGGAAGCGCTGGCGAAAGGCGCGGACCGCGGGATTCACATCGCCGATGAAAATTTTGCGCAACTCGATCCGCTGGGCTCCGCGAGGGCACTGGCTGCAGCGATTCAAAAAGAAAAAGCGGACTTGGTGCTAACCGGACTGCAGAGCGACGACCACGGCTTTGGCCAGACCGGCGTGCTGCTCGCGGGACTGCTGGATTTGCCACACGCCACGATTATCATGGCCATCGAAGCCGCTGGGGGAATCCTGAAACTGAAGAGAGAACTCGAAGCCGGCTGGTTCCAGCACCTCGAATGCCCGCTGCCCGCCGTGCTTTCGATTCAGTCCGGCATCAACAAAGTGCGCTACGCCACTTTGAAGGGCATCATGGCCGCCAAGAAAAAAGAAATTGTGACGATGACTCGCGAATCGCTGGGCGTGACTGTGGAACCGACGCAGAAAATCGAAAAGATTTACGTGCCGACAAAAACTAAGAAAACCGAGTTTCTGACCGGCACGCCGAAAGAAGTGGCAACCAAGCTCGTCGAGAAACTCAAGTTTGAAGCGCGGGTGATCTAACCATGAAAATTCTTGTGATCACCGAGCAGCGACAGGGGAAGTGGAACAACGCCAGTTTTGAAACGCTGGCGGCGGCGCAACAGATTGCGAAAGACACGTCTAGCACGGTCAGCGCGATAGTGATCGGGAAAGGCGTCGCGGCGTTCGCGGACGAACTCGCGGGGAAGAATGTCTCTGAAGTTTTGAAGGTTGAGCACGGCTTGCTGGACGCCTATACGCCGGATGGTTACTGCGTGGCGTTGAAGCAAGTGATCGAATCAGCTAAGCCGGATCTGGTTTTGTTTCCGCATACGTACCAGGTGCGCGATTTCGCGCCGAAACTCGCGGCCATGCTCGGTAAAGGAATGATCGGCGACTGCATCGGCTACCGGAACGAAGGTGGGAAACTCGTATTCGTTCGGCAAATGTTCCAAGGAAAAACAGTTGCCGACGTTACGTTCACGGGAGCAGCGCCGTGGTTCGCGTCGTTTCAGTCCGGCGCGTTCCGCGCGGATTTGCTCGCCGCGCATCCTTCTGGGAAAGCCCCGGTGAACGCGATCAGCGTGACCGTGAGCGCTGGACAGATTCGCACCAAACCGCTGGATCTATTCAAAGAAGCGAAGTCGGCTGTAGATTTGACGCAGGCCCCGCTGATCGTCGCGATTGGCCGCGGCATCAAAGCGCCGGAAAATATTCCGCAAGCGGAAGCATTGGCCAAAGCTCTCGGCGGCGAAATCGCCGCGTCGCGTCCCATTTGCGACGAAGGCTGGCTGCCGATGGAACGGCAGATCGGCAGCTCCGGACAAACGGTCGCGCCGAAACTTTACCTGGCGCTGGGAATCAGCGGCGCGATTCAACACGTCGTCGGCATGAAAGGCGCGCGCACGATCGTGGCGATCAATAAAGATGCCAACGCGCCGATTTTCGAAATCGCAGACTACGGCGTCGTCGGCGACATCTTCGAAATCATGCCCGCGCTCACCGAAGCTTTGGAAAAGGCAAAGTAAACCTCAGTCTCTGAAGGCTCAATCAGCATCCTGGCGATTCTTTCGCGCTGCAGACGACAAATTGGCACTTGGTTCTTCAAACTTCTCGCCGATAATAAGCAAGGATCACGAAGCGGGGGAACTCTATGAGCCAGGTTGAGGACTTTCCGTACGAGACAAGACTCAACGTCCTCTACAAGCCTTTGGAACTCGTTGACGAAAAAACGCTCGCCGACGCGTGCACCTATAAGTGGTACAACCAGACGCTCAGCCAGGTGAACGGCTCCGTGGTTCGTCTCGGCGTGGTGCAAGGCGAATATCACTGGCACAAACACGATGACGACGACGAATTCTTCTACGTAATCGAGGGCAAGCTGCTGATCGATCTCGATGGCCGAACAATGGAACTCGGTCCCCGCCAAGGCACCGTCGTCCCGAAGGGCGTCCTGCATCGCACGCGCGCCCCGCAGCGGACCGTAATCCTCATGGTCGAAAACGCCGGAATCATCCCGACGGGAAACTGATATCGTTCTGCTTGTGTCATTGATTCCAAAAACATCTCGGGCCGTCACTGTCATCCCGAGCGGACCGCCGACCGGGTTTGTCGGCCCGCAGTCGAGGGATCTCTCCTGTTTTGCTAAGATGTGCCAATGACCGTACAACGGGAACAACTTGAGGCCGACGTGCTCATCGTGGGCGCGGGGCCGGCGGGGCTGGCTTGTGCGCTGCATTTGGCAAACCTCATCAAGAAGCACAATGCGGGGGGTGCTGGGCCCGAGCTTTCGGCGGAAAACATTTACGTGTTGGAGAAGGGGCGCGAGATTGGGGCGCACCAGCTTTCGGGGGCGATTATGAATCCGAAGGCGCTGGCGGAGCTGGTACCGGATTTTGAGAAGAGCGCGCCGCTTGATGCTCCTGTGACGGATGATGCGGCGCTGCTGTTCACGAAGAATTCTTCGTTCCGGTTTCCGATTACGCCGCCGCCGTTCAAGAACAAGGGGAACTACGTTATTTCGCTGAGCAAGGTGGTGAAGTGGCTTGGCGGGCTGGTGGAGGCCGCGGGCGTCAATGTGTTCAAGGAATTTGGCGGCGCGGAACTGATTTACGAGCGTGATGGCATCGGCGGCGTCATCACGGAAGATAAGGGGCTCGACAAAAACGGGAAGCCGAAAGACAACTACACGCCGGGATACGAGTTGCGCGCGAAGGTGACGGTGCTGGCGGAGGGGACGCGTGGCTCGCTGACGAAAAAGCTTGTCGAAGAAAAGAAGCTCGACAACCTCAATCCGCAAAGCTACGGAATCGGGATCAAGGAATTGTGGGACGTGCAGCCGGGACGCATTGAGCCGGGGTACGTGGCGCACACGCTGGGGTGGCCGGTTTCGATGGACATGTACGGCGGCGGCTGGATTTATGGGCTGTCAAACAACCGACTCTCCATCGGATTGGTGCTGGCGCTGGAGTATGCCGATCCGCAATTCGATCCGCACGCTGCGTTTCAGACGTGGAAGACTCATCCGTTCCTGAAGAAAATTCTCGAGGGCGGCAAACTGGTGCGGTATGGCGCGAAGTCGCTGCCGTACGGCGGATGGTATGCGATGCCGCGGACGTATGTGGACGGCGGGCTGATCATCGGCGATTCGGGAAGTTTCCTGGACTCGCAGCGGCTGAAGGGCATTCACCTGGCGATGAAGAGCGGCATGCTGGCGGCGGAAACGATTTTCGAGGCACTGAAAGCGGGCGATACTTCCGCGAAAACGCTGGGCGTGTTTCCGAAAAAAGTCGAAGAGAGCTACATCAAGAAAGAACTTTGGCAGGTGCGCAATTTTCATCAATCCTTCCAGCATGGAATGTTTCGTGGATTCATCCACACCGCCTTCCAGCAGATCAGTGGCGGACGCGGATTGATCGATCCGATGCACGCGCATGCAGGCTATGAAGCCTACAAGAAGATCAACGGACGGCCGGCTCCCGAACGCTTTAAGGGCGATGGAAAGCTCACCTTTGACCGGCTGACAGACGTTTATCATTCCGGGACGCGGCATGAAGAGGATCAGCCGTGCCATTTGATAGTGAGCGATCTGAATGTCTGCGCCACGAAATGCGTCGAAGAGTACGGCAATCCCTGCCAATATTTTTGCCCAGCTGCCGTGTACGAAATGGTGAAGGAAACGGGCGGGGGCGTGAAGCTGAAGATCAGCGCCGCGAATTGCGTGCATTGCAAGACCTGCGACATCGCGGATCCCTACCAGATTATCAATTGGGTTGTCCCCGAAGGTGGTGGCGGACCCAACTACGAGGGGATGTAGCGCGCAGCGGTTCCAAGTTCTTAGTCATTGGTAGTTAGTTAGAGGAGTGGAGCACGGGTCTGAAGACCCGCCACTACATTTCCTTCCCGAGTCGTGATTGCCGAGTAGAAGCGAGAGGGGCCCCCCTCCCCCTGTTTTTTGTAAGTGTTGATTCTAAAGGGGTTGAGTTTTCCATAAGTCCTTTGGATGCAACACTTACGAGGCTTTTTGCAAGTGTTGATTCCAGACAGCTTAAAGGTTACATAATTTGGCGAGACGGGATAAAGATTTGCGCCAAGGGGAGCTTGGCCGATCCCTTTTTACAGGTTGCTTGCGGCTTAAAACGAAAAAGCGGAAATTCGGTCCCGCCCCGGTCGGGGCAAGCCCGCCGTACTCCATCCATACGGATTGATACCTAAAGATACTGTACTCCAATGGGAATCATGTGTCCAGGAAAAGTTGAGGTGGGTCAGTTGGGCTTCAGGGCGTAGACGTCGAGTTCGCCTAGGACCGTGGAGGTCCCAGCACCGTTGTCATTTCCGCGCGTCCCAATATAGACCTTGCCGTTGGCGACGGTGGGAACGGTGAACTTCACGGCGAAGCCCGCAACGTCGGCTGCAACCATGGAGCTGTTCCAGAGTTCGGTATGGAGCGTTGTGGCGTCGTAGGCGTGGAGCACGGCGGGGCCACATCCCGGCGATTGATTCGTGCAGTACTGGCTGGAGTCGGTGGCCCAGACGATTCCGTTGGTAGTGGTAGAAGAAGCGGAAATGGACGGCGTGGCACCGGGGAAACCGAACGACGTGGTTGCGGAGGTGGCCGAACCGACAATGAATAAGCCGGTCGTCGTGTTCAAGGGAAACGCCTGTAAGTGGGCACCTGAAGGAGCGATGTAGAGAGAATTATTCCAGAAGGCGGACGTTGAGAAAATGCCGCTCCCCACGTTGAAGATTTGCGCAGCGTTCGAATTGATGGGGACCGCGTTGGCACCGTAGTGACCCATGGAGTTGCAATTGAGGAGAAACAGATTGCCTTCTTTTCCTCCACCAATTACGAAGTTCCCGACGGGTAGATTGATGAGAATGGCGGCGCCGCCGGAACCGTGGTCCGTGTCGTTGCCGTCCAGATTGTTCTGATCCGCGGGAGTAAACCAATCAGCGACAGAAAGGCCCGCGGTGGTGCTGAGTTTCATGGTGCTATCGCCGTAATTGGATCCGCCGGAATTATTCGCGTCGAAGGTACCATTGCCGGTCAGAAAATATAAATTGAAGCTGCTGTCCGCCGCGGGCGCGCCGCCGCCCATCCAAATGCCGCCGCGCGCGTAGCCAGCGCCGTTCACAACATTCGGCGTGGTATTGAAAATGGCGTTCGGGACCAGCGCCAACGTAGCTGCGTTATACCCGATCACCCAGCCGTGGTATTGGTCCTTATCCTCGTGGGACGCCCAAGAAATATAAACGACGCCGTTCACCAGTGCCAGGCCGGGGCGCTGATTTTCGGTTCGCGGATCGAAAGCGACGGTGGTGCCGCCATCAAAGTTTCCGGGGAAAGTGATCGCGCTCGTAATGGAGACAGGTCCGCCGAGCTTCTCGCTTCCCGTGGTCAAATCGAGAGCGTGAAGGCGCTGGAAGAAAATAGGGGGGGCCGAGGGAATCACGGATTTGCTGACGACGTAAAGAATACTTGCGGCTGGATCGATAACCGGAGTTCCGGTGACGCCGACTTCGGGCGCGATGTCGCCATAGCCGTTGCCGACTACATTGCCGGGAGGGCCTGAAGGCACGGAAGTTTCGGTGGCGGCGCCGCCGTGCGTGCTGTTGGTTAGCTTGGCTTGCCAGAGAGTGACGCACGGACTGGTATCGGCGTCGAAGGCATAGACGCTGTTGTGCTGCGTGGCGACGATGATGACGTTGTGTTTAGCGCCCGCGACGGTGAGATTGGGGACCCATAGGGGCTGGGCATAGATGGCGCCGTCGACGGTGCAGGAGAAGAGCTTGCCGAAGGTGGCCGACTTGACGGTGGTGGTGGTCAGAGCGAATTCGTGGGTGTTGGCGCCGTCGCGGGAAAGATCGTTGTGATAAGTGGTGACGCCGGTGAGGTCGGTGACGGCGATGGAAGCGGAGGCGCTTTTGGTGACATCGGCGACGCTGGTAGCGGTAATGGTGTGGGTGCCGGCCGTAGAAGGAGGGGTGTACTTGCCATTCGCATCAATCGTTCCGACGGTGGCGTTTCCGTTGGGGATGGTGTCCACGGCCCAGGTGACGCTGGTGTTGGCGCTGCCGGTGACGTTGGCAGAAAAAACCTGCGGTTGCGTGGTGGTGACGGCGGCGCGTAGAGGAGAGATGGAAATGGCGACGCTGGAAACGGGGGTGGAGGCGGTCGCGGTAGAGGAATAGGTGCTGAAATTGCCGCCGGCATCTGTGGCGCGTACGCGGTAGGAATAGGAGGTGGAAGCGGTCAGGCCGGTGTCGTTATAGGGCGAGGCGGCGGGAGTGGCGATTTGGGAGAAATTCGCGCAGGCCGCGCCTAAGCAGCGCTCGACAAGGTATCCGCTGATAGTGCCGCCGGTTTCTGTGGAAGCCGTCCAAGTCAAGTTGATCTGTGTGCTGGAGGCCGCGGTCGCGGAGAGATTGGAAGGCGCGGTCAAAATTGGGGCTGAGGTTGTCGCCGTAGCTGTGCCTGAATAGGGGCTCAAGTTATTGCCAGCATCGGTTGCGCGAACCCGATAGGAGTAACTTGTCGAACCGAGGAGTGCCGTGTCGTTGAAGGAAGTCGTGGTCGAGGTGCCCACTTGGGCAAAACTGCTGCAGCCCGCTCCCAGGCAACGCTCAACCAAATACTTGCTGATGGTCCCTCCAGTTTCAGTCGAGGCGGTCCATGAGAGATTGATCTGGGCCGGCCCCGCAGCCGTTCCGGTTAACCCTGAGGGAGCGGTCAGCATTGGAGCCGTGGTTGCGGCCGTGACGGTGGAGGAATACGGACCGAGGTTGTTCAAAGTGTCGCTCGCGCGGACACGGTAGGTGTAACTGGTGGAGCCAGTCAGACCCGTATCGTTGAACGAGGCCGTCGCAGACGTTCCTACCTGGGCAAAACCGCTGCAACCGGCTCCCTGGCAGCGTTCGATCCAATATTGGGAGATCGTCCCGCCCGGCTCCGTTGATGCCGTCCAAGAGAGATTGATTTGCACAGGACCCGCCACGGTGGCCGTCAGGTTGGCGGGGGCGGAGGGAGAATTGTGCGGGGTCGTGGAACTCGCCGTGTTGGAATAGGAGCTCCGATTGTTTGAGGCGTCGGTGGCGCGTACACGGTAGGAATACGAAGTAGAAGCGGCCAGGCCGGAGTCGTTGTACGTGGTGGCGGCGGGAGCGGCGATTTGGGCGAAGTTCGAGCAGCCCGCTCCTGAGCAACGCTCGACGAGATAGCCGCTGAGGGTGCCGCCCGTTTCTGTCGAGACGGACCAGGTCAAGTTGATCTGCGTGCTGGATGCAGCGGCGGCCGCCAGGCTGGAGGGGGCGGTGAGTGTGGGAGCGGGCGTAGCCGTTGTCGACGACGTGGAATACGTGCTCAGATTGCCGGCGGCGTCGGTGGCGCGCACACGATAGGAATAGGACGTGGAACCGGTCAAGCCAGTGTCGCTGTACGTCGTGGTTACAGGAGTGGCGATTTGTGAGAAATTTGCGCAGCCGGCGCCCTGGCAGCGTTCGACTTTGTAGCCGGTGACGCCGACGTTGTCGGTGGAGGCGGTCCAGGAGAGATTGATCTGTGCGGGCGAAACTTCTGTTGCAA
>Ga0210405_10003703_pt1 | contig 14800 bp, 6 predicted proteins | sample IncBWH11MmetaG_FD_155492 | JGI IMG/M metagenome (GOLD analysis project Ga0210405, IMG submission 155492) | Forest soil microbial communities from Barre Woods Harvard Forest LTER site, Petersham, Massachusetts, United States - Inc-BW-H-11-M | ecosystem: Environmental > Terrestrial > Soil >... | reverse complement strand
TGCAAGGACCTTTTTATAACCTCCGTAATGGTCTCCCCAGTCTCTTTGGCAAGTTCCCGAGCCAACTGTTCCGTTTCCGCATTTTTGATGCTAATCGGCACGTCTTTCGCCCGCTTTCGAAGTCTCAAACCTGCGCTTCACGCGTAGTCTAACATGCCATTTGGAAGGATTCTATACTTTTGTATGGATTCCAGAACCCGCCAATGAAGAAGGCCAGCGGAATCGCGCCGGCCTTCTTCGGTTCAAATGGGTGGTCCGGGTTTCTATGAATCCCGGGTCGCCTGCCTACTTGTCTCCGAGCTGGACTTTCGGGCTCGAAGATTGTGCGTCCATGACGACCACTTTCGTCGGCGAAATGACGTAGAAGATAACCTGGCACGTTGTGGCGGTTGCTGAAATCGTGCAACTCGATGTTCCACTCGGTGAGACCAGGCCCAAGCCGGTCGTGTCAATGGAATAGGAGAAGCTCATGGTCTGGTTGGGATTGAGAATCCCGTTGTTGTTGGTATCCTGGGTTACGCTGACAGTCGTGGTAGCAGGGGTGAACGTCGCCACACCTGACTGGGCGCCGTTACCGGCAACTTCGGGATCAATCTCTCCGGAACTGTACATTCCGCTCGCGGAAGTAATCCCGAACGGGCTGCCGGACTGGGATTGGAAGAAGCCCGTGTCTACACTGCCGTTGCCGGTCAGCAAAAATGCTTGGCTGGCGCTCACCAGGTAGAGGACTGGCGCATGGCCTCCGGTCCCGAGGACGAGCATTCGTCCCGTCGAGCTCGTGCTATACGTTGCTGCTGCCTGGGCACCCGAGGTGAAGGTGCCACCATCGTTCCTCTGTTGCGTGAAGTTGAGGGCGGTGCTGCCCGAGGTTTCCGGACCGAGAAGGTAGATGTCGGTCCTCCCTGTGCCTGTCCTACCGAGTCCGGAGTCATATCCGACGTAAGAGCCGGACAGGGGGTTGGCGGAGAAGGGCGTGCCGGACTGCTGGAGCGCCTCTCCTGCAACAATATTGTTCATGGTTTGCACATCGCTGGCCAAAAACAGAACTTCGCTTGAGGAGACAACATAGAGCTCCTCGTGGAAAATGGCGGTCGTGCCAATGATGGCGACCGTGAGCGTTCCTAGACCGTTCGACCCAATGCTATAAGACGAGCCGGTGCTGTTGAAGGAAATGGCGCTGGCCGGCCAAGTCGTGTTTGCCCCGTTCCCATCGAGGGTACCGTTCTGGTTGATATCCTCGGATCCAGCCACCCCGCCACTGCCATTGAAAGTAATCACGCCCGCAATCCCGAACTTGCCTCCGGCTATGCCTCCGCTGGTGAAGGCGGAATTTTGAATAGATGAAGCGCCGAACGCAAAACTGCCATTGAGTAGCGCGTTGTTGAAGACCACGCTGCTCTGCTTGCGCAGCACGCCCGCCGTGAACGGACCGGTAGTGTCGAAGCCAATCACGTGCCCCGTAAACGCCGCCGCGGGAGTGCCAGTGATGAGCCCCAGCGAGAAGCGGTAGTTCTGCGTTCCTGCCGACGTGGTAATCGCCATGCAGCCGCGATGGTCGGAACCGACATTGTAGGAGCCGGAGGTCACGGTATTCGAGGTGAATCCTGAGTTCTGGTTCATATCGATTGTGCCCGCAGTGATCCCGCCGGTGCCATTGAAGGTAAGCACACCGCCGATCAAGACAGGATGACCCAAGCTATCGAAACCTTTGAGCAGGAAGGCATAGCCTCCGCTCAAGAGCGATTCGCTACCGCCGATGCAGGCTGATGCCGCGTTGACTGTAATGCTGAGGTTCGCGGTAGCGGTGTGAGCCGTCGGCGTGGCGGAGTCGGTGACTGTCACGGTGAAGTTAAACGTGCCGGAAACTGTCGGCGTTCCGGTGATTTGACCTGCGCTGCTTAGCATCAATCCCGTGGGGAATGTGCCTGCGGCCGAGGTGACGGCCCATGTGTAGGGCTGGATGCCGCCACTGGCCGCCAAACTGGTATTGGGATAAGCGGAATTGACCGTGCCAGTGGGCAGCGAGCCCGACGTTGTAGTAACCGTCAGAGTGGCGACCGTGATCGTGATGCTGAAGTTCGCCGAAGCCGTCTGCTTCGGGCTGCCGGAGTCCATGACCGTCACCGTGACATTGTATGTGGCGCCGGACCCTCCGGGCGTGCCGGTAATGGCACCTGTGCTGGAATTAATGCTAAGCCCTGGGGGCAACGAAGAGCCGGATTGCGCGGCCCACGACCAGGTGTAGGATGCCGTGCCGCCGACGGCTGTCACCGTCGCGCTGTACGCGCTACCCACCGTGCCGCCGGGTATCTGCGACTGTGTAGTACTGATTGAGAGCGCAGTCACCACCGTGAGATTGAGCTGTCTGGTGGCAGTCTGAGGAGTTGGCGTAGAGGAATCCGTCGCTTTGACAGTGAACGTGCTCGTGCCGGTATTGGTTGGCGTACCCGTGATTGCACCAGTGGTAGCGTTCAAGCTCGCCCAGAGTGGAAGCGCACCAGCGGAAATGGCCCAAGTGACGGGTGGGTTCCCGCCAGCACTCTGCAAAGTGGTGCTGTAAGGCTGGCCAGAGATTCCGTCAGGCAGCGTGGTGGTGGCAACCGAGAGGGGGGCCGTTGCGATAGAGATGCTGAGATTCGCACTGGCCGTTTGGGCCGTGGGCGTACTCGAGTCGGTCGCCGTGACGGTTACGTTGAAGGTTCCGGAGGCAGTCGGCGTGCCGAAGATAGAACCCGTGGAACTTCCAATGTTCAGTCCAGGAGGCAGCGAAGAACCAGCCTGAGCGGCCCAAGTCCAGCTGACGGGCGCGATACCGCCGCCATTAGTTTGCACCGGCGTGTTGTAAGGCGTGTTGACGGTGCCGCTGGGCAGCGAAGTAGTGGTGATGGCCAACTTCGGCGTGATGGTCATGGTGAACGCCTTTGTGGCGGTCTGCGGGGGCGTTCCGGAGTCGGTTGCGGTAATGGAGAAGTTGAACGTGCCCGCCGTCGTTGGCGTTCCGGAAAGAAGGCCAGTGGGCGTAAGTGTCAAGCCGCCCGGAAGCGTGCTGCCGCTTGCCAAGGCCCAAGTCACGGCACCGGTGCCTCCGCTTGAGGTCAGGTTCATGCTGAACGGGGTGCTGACCGAACCTATTGGGGTCGCCGGTGAAGTGATGACCAGCTGTTGGATGATGGTGAGGGTGAACGCCTTGGTCACTTTTTGCTGCGGAGTGCCGGAATCAGCTGCTTGCACAGTGAAGTTGAATGTACCAGCTGTTGCCGGGATGCCGCTGATCTGTCCGTTTGCAGAGTTGAGACCGAGATTGGCCGGCAGAGTTGAGCCGCTAGTCAAGGACCAGACGATAGCTCCTGAGCCGCCCGTGGAAGCCAAGAAATCACTGTAGGCAGTGTTAGTAATCCCGTTGGGCAGCGGCGAACTGGTGGTAATGACGAGCTGCGGAATAACGGTGATGCTCAAATTCTTCGATGCGGTAAGCGCAGGAACGCTCGAATCGCTCGCCGTAACGGTGACGTTGAAGGTGCCCGCCGAGGTTGGCGTGCCCGAAATGGTACCTGTGGTGGGACCGAGGACCAGCCCCGGAGGCAGTGTCGAGCCCGCCTGCGCAGCCCACGACCAAGTGATCGGCGGTGCGCCTCCCGTAGATGTAAGGGTGGCGCTGTAACCTGGGGTGTTGACAATGCCGTTCGGGAGAGACGTCGTCGTGATCACCACCGGCGCTGGAACAACCTTGATGCTCAGATTCTGCGTGGCCGATTGACTTGGATTACTGCTGTCCGTCAACTTGACGGTAAAACTCGAAGTGCCGAGCCCCGTGGGAGTCCCCGATATCACCCCCGCGCTGCTCAGGGTCAGACCGGCCGGCAGCGTCCCTGTACCAGGAACTACGATGCTAAAGGTGTAAGGCGTGAGACCACCCGTCGCTGCAATCGTCTGGCCATAGGCGGCGCCTTGCGTCGCGTTCGGGAGCGATGTGGTAGTAATGGATGGCGCCGGCGGCAGATTGACAGTGATGCTCAACGGCTTTGTAGCGCTTTGTGGCCCTCCCGCTCCCGTGTTCGAGTCCGTCACTTTTACTGTGAAATTCGCTGTGCCGTTCGGCCCCGTCGGCGTGCCAGTGATTGCCCCGGTGCTGCCGTTCAAGCTTAGTCCCGCAGGCAAAGCTCCTACGCTGATCGCATACGTGAGCGTACCCGCTCCACCCGTCACCGCAACCGTTTGGTTGTACGCCGTGCCTTCCACCCCCGCTGGCAACGAAGTCGTGCCGATCGCGAGCGACGCCGTGATCACGATCGCCACGGTGACAGACTTGGTTTTGTCCGCCACCGAAGTCGCTGTCAGATGGTCTGTAACCGAGGCGGTGAGTGGTCCGGCCGGGGCGTTATACGTTACTGAAGTCGGTGTGGCATTGCTGAGCGTGCCCGCGCTGGCGAGACTCCACGTCACGCCCAGATTCTTCGTGTCATGCGTGAGCATGATCGTGAAGTTCTGGCTCTGTCCCGCATCCAACATCGGCGCGGTCCCGGCAGGAAAAGCTACGACAATCGGTGCCGAGCCGCCGCCGCAACCACCAACCAAGCCCAGAGTGCAGACACACAATGCACACATCAGAAGGGGAAGGGTCCTTTTCATAGCGACCTCTCAATCGGTTTAGTGGGAAACAGCCCGGACTCGACACCCAAAACTCGGCAATGCGCAGGAACCTATATCAGCAGAAAACCGCTGTCAATCAATTTTTTAAGAGAATCTTAATGTGATCACTTTAGAAGCGGGTAGCGGGTGCCCCGTCCTCGGTTTTGGAGGGCGGGGCTTTTGAGTTTGCATTTTCTTGCGCATGTCGTGTTCGCCGGCAACCGTTCACTTCTCCCTATTGCCGTTCGACCTCTAATTCTCGCTATTCACTGCAAAACACTTAACAACTTGATTAGGACGTGCTATACTCCCCTGTGTTTGCTTGCACTGAGCCTCGAAGTGCCGCCATGAAACCTCGCCGATCTCCCCGCTCTGAAAGCGTTCAAATAGACGTTTCGGCGTGTTTCCAAGCTATCCCCTTTCCTTTCAAACTCTTGCGCACTCTTTTGCACTTAACAAAAACTCAACTCTTTTGTTTTCAATCGATTCCGCACTCTTTGCGAAAAACCACCCGGGGTGGGGTATCCCCCTCGATTTCTATCCCCACTCGATCTCCCATCTTCCGTACGCTCTCCCAAGTTCCGTATCCCGCAACTCCTTTGTTTGCCACTCTTGCGAAAACTGCCGGGTGTGTACCAACAATTCCCATTCTGGAACTCATCTGGCCGGAGCTTGCGAACCGGCCTGGGCGCGCCTCTTCCAACGTTTCCCTTCAACTTTCAACTGTGGACTGTCAACTTCTTCGCGGAAGGGGACGCCTTGCTAGCTGACCGCCTACTGACGCCCGGCGGGCGCTCGCATGGCTTCATTCATAGCGGCGGTCGCCTGTTTGCAGAATTCACGCTCGCCTTGGTAGCAGCGTTCCAGATCTTCAAGGTAGGTTTGGAGAATTTTCGCGCGAGTCTTGCTCAGGCCTTTTTGGGAGGCCTCGTCCAACGCGGCTTTGGCCTTCTGCTCGGACGCGCTATCTGGATGTTGCCCGAACTGCACGATAGCCGTGTAAGCGTTCCAATAGTTCGGATCCTGCCGTTCGCGCTCGCGCTTCACTTGCTGGTTCAGCGCATAAACCAGGAGATAGTTGGCCCCCAGAACAAATACGATTCCTACGGTCCCCAAAATCATGAGCCGCTTGAACATGGCATGGAGACCCCATCTCCAAACTTCATACTAGCGGATTTTTCGCTCCCGCAAGCGGCGCCGCGGAGCAATGGTGTTCATGAGTACCTAGATTGCGTCAGCGCCGCACCAGCGGAAACGGACCGATGGGCCGCGAGGGCAGATACCTGCCTGACCATTTACTGGACCTTCTGCCAGTTCCCTCATCCTCAGCTAGGCTGTAAGTTGAATCTGTCCCAGTCTAAGGTGAGGCTATGAACGAAGTCACCGCATGGATGCAAAGTAATTGGTATGAGCTAGGAACCCTCGTTGCTGAGTTTGTCTGCCTGACCGTCGGTATCTGGTTTGCGCGGAAAATCCTGAGAACGCTCAGGGCGTCCCAGGAACAGGTCGGCGCCCTGCTGAAACTGTCCGTTGCGGGCGGCGCCACGGACCGGCAGTCGCCGAACGCCGCGCCCGATCGGCCGTTAGCGGCGGCAAGCCCGTACTGGCTTACGCCATCGGAAACAGCTTCCGCCGGCTCACCCGAGCATGCCGAAAGCGCTCCGCACCTAGTGGCTACGCACAAGAACGGCCTGATCGTGTGGTTGCAGACCCCGATGAGCAGTGGAGGCGTCGCCCCCTGGCGCAAAGCCATCCGTTGGCTGCAGTCCCCCGCCGGTAGCTGATCGAGGCGCTGGGAAACGCAAGTCCTGCGCCGGGCCGCCGACTTGGACGTTGGGTCCTCGGCGAGGCAAGTTCCGGGCGGGAACCGGAGTTGCGTGCCGGGTAAGGCGGGTCCAGCACGAAAATTCGTGCTCCCGCAGAAGCGCGCGCCGGCTCTGTGGCCTTGAATGTGCCGCGAGCGTCAGCTTTAGTTGGCCGCGAGCGTCAGCTATGGCGGGCCGCGAGCGAGTGAGGCGCGAGGGTTGGCTTTAGTGGGGAGCTAACGTCGCGGAGAAACTTTCCTTGGCGGCGTTTTCGTAAAGGTGCAGAAGCTGGGCCGCCCGCTTGAGCATGTCCGCGGGCATGTCGCCTGGTTGATAGTCCACCCAACCGGTCGTGTAAGCAATGTTGACCTGGCGTCCGGAGCAGGCGACTTCGATAACGCCGATGCGGTTCAAAACCACCTGGACTTCGGCCAGGTTGCATTCCGGCAGCACCAACAGGAAATCGTCGTTGGCCAGGCGCGCCGCGAAATCCGTGCCGCGGCAGGCCCTCTTCAAACGCCGGGCAAGCTCCTTCAAGGCTAGGTCCATCGCCGACAGGCCGTAACGCTTATTCATCTCCGTAAAATCGTCCAGATGAATGGTAGCCAGGCTGAGCGCGGCATTTTGGCGCCGTGCGCGGGCAATCTCTTTTCCAAGCTGCTGCTCGATAAAACCTCGCGTGTGCAACCCCGTGACCGCATCGATGCCGGAAGGATCGGAAACTTGACCAGCGGCGGGCGCGTCCGCGGCGGCGCTCTGCCCGGTTAACTCCCGGCGCTGCCGGCGGAAAGACCATTGGCGGCCCACCATCCATATGTTGAATAGAAGCAGCAAGCACAGGATTCCCCAGCGGGCCTGTTCGGGACGGAGCTCGTAAAAATGTTCGTGGTGCCGGAACAACGAAGGGAATAAGCTGAGCACAATTGCCGCCGCCGAGAGCACGGCGACGAATAACGCGGAAAACCAAAGCCACCACTCACGCCGCGCGAGTTGCCGCAGGCCGAATTCGGCTTGCTGCGCGCGGAAAGCTCCGGGGCCCTCCAGGGGCGAGGGATTGGACCTGCGAGCACGGAGACCGAGTATGGATTCCATGATTCTTCGGAGGAAACCGTAACACCATCAGATTAGGCTGCGGCTGAGAGAGAAGGCAACGTCGAAAAGGTACAGGCTGTTCACGGCGAGAACCTGACCGAAGGGTCAGAGTGGGGTGTCGGCCAGCGGCTTGGCGGCCAATCATTCGAACGCGCTCGAAAAATCCGAGGCGCGGAGCGGGTCTGTCCGGCAGGAACCGGACCGCAAGAGGCGTTGAAGAACGGGTCCAAACCCGTTCTTCTCATCAGCATTTCGGGCTTCGGACGAAAGTTGGCGGAATCGCGCCTATTGGCACAGCCTTACCGAGTAGGGGCGCAGCATGCTGCGCCCCTACAACCGAGAAAGAATCCGTTCGTCAAAAGCGCGGCTATAAGAAAAAACGCCCCGGGTGAGCCGGGGCGCGTTCGAAATGGATGGGGATTGTTGTGAGCAGCGCTACGCTTCGCGGCGCGAAGCGACGCCATGTAGCGCAAAGCTACGCTGCGGTTAGGGCTTGGCGGCGGGCGGCGGAGTAGTCGCGGGCGCGGGTTTCGCGGCGGCCGGCTTGGGCTGCGCCGCGGCGCCGGCTTTGACCGGGTAAGCCTGATCATAGAGGCGGATAATGTCCTGGGTGACGTCGATCTGGGTAGAGGCGTAGAGAATCGGAGTACTCTGCGCGGAAGAATCCAGGACGACGGAATAGCCGTTTTCGCGCGCGTAACGATCCAGCACATCCACCATCTTTCGGCCGATGCGGTCGATGACATCAGCTTGCGCAGCGTTGACGTCTTCCTGGTATTCGGTGTTCATGCGATCAAGTCGCTGCGCGAGGCGCTGGCCTTGCTGGCGCAAGCGGGCTTCTTCATCCGGACTCAGTTTGCCGGCGCCGGCTTGAAGGCGCTGCTGCACATCATTAATCTGTTTGTTCAGATTCTCGATCTCGTTCTGGCGCGAAGCGAATTGCGATTGCAACTCCGCGGAAGCCACCTTGCCCTCCGCCGTGCTAACGATCGCCTGACGAATGCTGATGACGCCGACCTTGCCTCCCGCGGCCGAGCCGGCCGCAGCGGGCGCCTGCGCCCAGGCAGGCGCGACGCCCAAAATGGATGCCGCGGCCAGAACCGCGGTACGAACTACAAATCTAGAATTCACTTTATTCTCCTTAGTTTTGGTTCGCCACGAACAAACCGCAACGAACGCTGGCCAAGTCATCTCGGCTTTAAATTCTTTCCACTCCCCCGGGGGATATCGCGGGCACATTGCAAACCTAAGAGTATAGCCGAGGCGCTTTGTGTCTCGCAATCAGAAAGCAAGATGGCCTTAATCGACAGATACGCCGAATAGGAACGCGCGTCTGGATAAGAGCTCATTTCGGGAGCGGGAACAAGAGCACCCGGTTATTGGCCTGGTCGGCAATGACGGCCAGGTTTGTAAAGGTCTGGATAGCCGCGGCAAAGTTAGAAGCGCCGCCGATACCGAGAGTTGCCTTGGTCGCGAAAGTCTGAGAATCCACAATCGAAATCGTATTGCTGAGGGAATTCACGGTGAGGATGGTGCCGGTCTGGAAATTGTAAGCGATGGCGCTGGGATTGATGCCGACCTTGATGTCTTGGGTACCGCCGCTGTCCGGATTGAAGGAGGTAATCACGTTGCCCTGGGTTGATACCGCATAAAAAACGCCAGGGTTCGCAGTGCCAGTAACCACGCTGGGATCAAAGACCACGCCGGTGGGAGCGGCGGTAAGGAAAGAGGTCGATCCGGAGGTGGACCTGACGGGCGTGGACCCACCGATGTCGACGGCGTCGAGAGCGCCGGACGGCGAGGAGGCGCCATTGGAGATGGTGCAAGATACCACGGCGAGACCACGGCCATTGGTGCCGCGATCCGGGTCAATGGCCACGGCGGTGGGACTTGGGTCGACAGGCGCGACGCCGGGCGTAAGAGTACCGAGGGTTTTGGCAGCATTACTGGGATCCTGCGCAATGGGCGTGAGATCGATGGTGGAAACATTGTTCGAGTTGGTGTTGGCGACGACCGCGAGATTGGTTTCCTGATCGATGGCCACGCCACTGGGAGCGGTGCCGACAGTCACGACAATGGGTTTCCCGGAAGCGTCATTGACGGGGACGCCGTTCACCAGGTCAAGAAGGGAGACGGTGTTCGAGGCGTTGTTGGTGACCACGGCGACGCCCGAGGTTCCCGCATGCTGGCCAATGTACGCGAGACTGGGAATCACGGCGACACCCGTGGGCGTCGCGCCGGTGGCGATGGTTTTGACGGTCTGATTGAAAATGTTCGCGGGGTTGAGGCTAAAGACGGTGACTTGATTGCAGCCCGCGCCGAGGTTGGTGACGACCGCGAGATTATGAACTTCATCGATGGCAACGCCGCCGGGAGCGGCGGGGGTGCCGTTGGGCGAGGTCGCGGAGACATTGCAGGGCGCCAACGGAATCTCTTCGATAACGGTAAAATCCACCACGTTCGAATGATTCAAGCCCGCGGGCGCGGAGGTGACGACATCCAGAGCATAGTGGCGCGGAGCAGGAAAGACCGGCGCCGGAGGAGTGGTGCCGGGGATGAAGGCCGGGAACGTAACATCGAGTTCCTGGCTGCCCTTGGGAGTGACCGTGGCGCCGAGCGTGGTCACATCAATGCCATCGAGGCGGACTTGCAAGGGTGCAGCGCTGAAGCCGGAGCCGAGGATTCTCACGGGACCAACGGGCAGGGGCGCGGTCCCCAAAGTGATTTTCGCCGCAGGGCTGAAATTCGCCGGGGTGGCAATGTTCGAGCCGTCGATCGCCGGAGTCTGCACGTTTTCGATGTGGACGGTCTTAATGTTGCCGAGCTTAAAGCCCGTGAGGGTACCGCTGCCAGTGTTCAGGGTGAGGACCAGATTGCTGACCGGATCCACGGCGAGCGCTCCGAGGATGGTGACACTTGGAGCGGGATTGGTGGAAGTGCAGCTTAGCGGCGCTCCCGCCGCGGTAAAGCAGGCGAGGCCATTCTGGCCGGTGGTGACAATGGCGGGACGCTGCGAGAGGGTAGGATCGAGCAGCGAAACCTCGTTGGTCTTGGGATTGAACGAAACGGCGGTATTCGAAAAGGGCTGGAAGGCCACTTCGGCAGCGCCGAGTTCGGGAGCGCCCGTGGTTGCCGGGCCGGTCTCTTCCGCAAAGAGGGACATCGAGCTGACGGTCTGGCTCTTCGGATCAATGAAGGAAATCTGGCTGGCGGTGGCATTGGGGTCGGCGAGAACAGCGTTTCGGGTGATCGGGTTGATGGCAATGCCCACGATCGAGGGGGAGATGGAATAAGTCAGAAACGCAGTTCCAGAACTGGCAACGCAAATGAGCGTCGAGGGACAAGTGGAAGTATCGTCGTTGGCGGCCTGGAAAAACTGAAAGTGAGTGGAATCGAGAACCTGGCCGACGGCAAAGGAGCCGTTGAAATCGGTTTTGTTGGCGCCCAACGGCAACCCGCTGATAAGCACGGTGCCGGGATTGCCAGAATTGAGATTGTGAGCTTTGGCCGTGGTTATCGTGACGACGTTGGAGGCGCGAGCGGCGCTGCTTATACCGATACCGACGCCGCCGACAGAGGGATGGGCGAGATCAACGGCAGAAAGCAAGCCTGCTCCGCCGGGAGTCACATAGACCAGGCGAGCGCCGGGCTCAAAGGCGACCTGCGGGTTCGCGCCGGTATTCAGCGTGACAAAGTCAATGGGGCAATAGGGCAGCGACCAGGTGGTGTTCGGAGGGCTCGGGAGGCATGTAAGGTTCTTCGTTACATTCGGGTCGTTGTTCAGGTTGACGATGAGTCCGATGTTGGTGGAGGCAAACGCCACAACGGCTCGATGCGCAAAGGGATCGACGCCCACAGAAAATGGAAATGGCTCCGGAATGGCCTGGCATTTGCCGCCGGCTTGAGGAATCACGCAACTGAGATCCACAGAGGCAACCGGCGCACCCGCGGGAACGGAGAGGATGGAAAGCGACTTACTGGCGTAATTGACGACGGCGGCGAGGTTGGCCTGGGCGGGAGAGAGAAGAGTGAGCTGGTCGTCCACGGCCACGCCGGTGGCGAAGTTTCCGCCGGAAGAAACCTGGTTGGTCACCGCAGGCGTTGAGCCGGTCAGATTGATGAATTGAACGTTGTTGGAATTCACGCCGGCCAAGGCGACGATGGCCAAGCCGTCCGATGGATCCAACGCAATGCTGCTGGGCGCGGAAGTCGCGCCAAAGGAGAGCAACGGGGCGGCAGGGCCGACGTATATTTTCGGCGGGTTCGGAGGAGGAGGCTGCGACACCGGCTTCAATGCCAGCTTGCCGTTACTGATGTCCAAGGGCGGATTCGTGCCGCCATAGTCGGGGATCACGGCCATGTTGCTGAAAGCACTGGCAGGATTTGGGGCGGTGAATGGGGCAGGGGCAGTCGAGTAAGTCACGCTCACGGGAAAGAGTCCGGCGAAGTTTCCACTGGCCACAGCTGGGGGCAGGAAGCTGTTAATTCGCCGCGCCGTCGGAGCCGCAGCGGTGCTTGGTGAATTATTCTGGAGCACCGGCTGGCCGTTGAAATTGGCGGCGACGGTGGGTGAATCCGGCGGGCCGAAGTATCCTCCATCAATAACGAACGGCACGCCATTGGTTTGGCCCAGACTGGACTCCTGGAAATTGTCCGGCGAGGTGCTGACGATGGTGGGCCGGACGGGAACTACTTGCAGGCAAAACGTGGCGTTGGCCGGAATGGTATTCACTTTGATTGAAGTATTGCTGCTGGTGACCTGGATTTGATAGAACCCGGGTTTTTTCAATTGGTCGGGACGCTGCGGGGTGTTAAAGCGAACGCGAGCGCCAATGGAGGCGGAAGTCGTGCCCGCGGCGAAAACGACCTTGATCTGCGCGGGATCAATGGTATTGACAGCCGGAACCTGCTTGCACGTCGAGTCAGTGAGGTCCATGGTGACGCCAATCTGCGAAGTGGCGTTGGTGGCGGCGAGGAAGATGTCCTGCTGCAAGCCGCCCTGAGGCGCCACGATTGGTGAAAAACCGCTGTACGTGATGTCGCCGGCCTTGACGATGGTGGCGGCGGCCTGGGCGATGCGCGCGTTATCCACTTTGGAAAAAGCAAAAACGGTGACGATCCCCGCGGCATTGACGGGCGTAGTGGTTGAAGCCGGGGCAGCGGTGGGAACGGCGGCAGGCGCGGTGTAGACTTCAAGGCCGCTGGCACCCGTAGCGATCGAGCCGCAGTCGTTGGTTCCGCCGCTGCAGGAGACGCTGGTGGTTTTCGCCGTCGCCTCAAAAGTCACTCCCCAAGTGAGAGTGGCGTTGTCGATGACATTGCTATTCAGATCCGTGGCGATAAATTGCTGTGTCGAAGCGGTGCCCAGAGTGGCGGTCGCGGGAGAGAGGGCGATGCGGATGCCGGAATCGAAGATAATGGTGAAGGTGCCGGTTTTCTTCTTATCGGCGTTGGCGGTGGCGGTGATGGTGACGATGACGTTGGGGAGCTTGGTCTGATCCGGAAAGACGGCCGGCGCGACGAAGGTGGCGGTGGAAGGGGTCGTGGTGACGGTGTTGGCAATGGGGGTAAGCGTCCCGACGGCGGGATCCCCGCCGGCGGTCTTGGCGGTATTGCAATCCGCGGAAGCAGAGGGTTTCGGACTTGGGACGGCGGTCGTGGGGTTCGGGGTGGTCGTGTAGGCGCAGGCGAAGGTGGAGGTCACGTCGGTCGCGCCGGTGACATTGGCGGTAATCGTTTGCGTTTGCGTCGGCACCATCACGGAGAACTGGCCGGTGACCGAAACAACCACTTGATTGGCCGAGCTGCTGCTGCCGCAGCCGCTGACCCAAAGGCCGGCGAAGGCCGCCGTGAGCAGAATGTATCTCGTACTTTTATGCCACTTCATACCCACTGTCTCCCCCACATTTGCGCGTTTCGCAAGTGATTCGCCTGTGCCGCGGTGCTGAATTCCCAAGTTTTTCCAAAACTCACAATCATTCTCAAACCCTAGAAAGTCCGGCTGACAGTGAAACGAAAGGTACGCAGCGGCTCAAAGTAATTGAGACTCCCCGGATTACTGAGAAGCTGCTGGATGGTTGGCCTGACCTGGAGCTTCCACACGTCCGGCGGAAGCGATGCCGGGAGGCGTCCAATACCGCTCTTGCTGCAGTTGTCTCCGAAAGTCGGATCACAAATCTCGCTGGCCTCGATGAAATCCCCGGGCGCCAGAAGCTGCGAATGCAGCCGATGGACGTTGAAAGCGTAGTAGACCCGGAAGGGCGCCTGAATGATCGGCAACTGCACGACGAACTCGATGCCCGTGGAACCGCGCAAGCGAAAATTCGTTCCCGGAGCGAGGCCGAGCTGCCGGTTGGCGGTAAGCGCGCCGGAGTTAACGGCGTCAGGGAAGCTTGCGGTGAGATTGCTGAAGCCCGTGGGGTCGAGCCGTAACGCACCTTTTCGGACGATGCCATTGGTGCCGCCATCGAAAAACAACACGGTTTGGAAGGTGTTGCCGATGATGGGAATGCGGTACTCGATGTTCCCGTAACCCTGAGTGTCGCCACCGGGAAAAGTAATGGTGTAGCCCAGCACCGGGACGCTAACGGTTCGCGGGGACGGCCCGCCAAAGCCATTCAAGCAGGTGTTGCAGTTGTAAGTGAACTGCTGCGTGCTGGCGACCGGAATAAAGGTGACCGGGGTGATGGAGCGGATGTCAAACCCGCGAATATCGGATTCACCGCCCATGTAAAAGCGGCTATACGGGGGCGGTTCGCCGCCGCCGTACCCGGTGGTGAACGCGGCGGAGGCGTGGAAGCCCAGGACATTGCGGCGCTTATTCACGGGGTGGTAGTACTTCCAATCCGCAACGTTAGTGACGGTCTTGACGTTGCCGCCAAGCGGTCCGCCGGAGAAAGCCGTGGAAAAGAAGTAACTCTTGCCCCCTGTGGGATTGACGGGATTGTTGACGGTGTTGAAGCTGATCGAGGGGGTGATGGTGCTCGAAATAATGCCGTTCAGGGCGCTGGGGCCGGCGATGCTGCGGAACTGCACCTGGGTGAACAACAGCTTGGAAGCATCGTTGAAGGCGGTAATGTTGGTGCGCGTGAGGCCGTAATTCATGGCAATGCGAGTGAAGGAGAGTTTGCGAACCGGATAGCTGGCGAAGACGGTGAAGCCGGTGCTGTCCTGGTTGTAATTCTGAATGAATTGCGGGTTGATGCTGACGGCCTGTCCGGTGAGGAGGGCGGCCTGGCGCGCCTGGTCAAACTTGTAGCGGCTGGTAAAGATGG
>Ga0210405_10003701_pt1 | contig 14809 bp, 13 predicted proteins | sample IncBWH11MmetaG_FD_155492 | JGI IMG/M metagenome (GOLD analysis project Ga0210405, IMG submission 155492) | Forest soil microbial communities from Barre Woods Harvard Forest LTER site, Petersham, Massachusetts, United States - Inc-BW-H-11-M | ecosystem: Environmental > Terrestrial > Soil >... | reverse complement strand
GGCCTCAAGGATACCTCCCTCAAGCTCGGTATAGTACTTCTCGTTACAGAGGTCTAAGAGGCTGGCCACGCCCATAGTGACAGCGATGGGCTCTGCCGTGTATCTCGTCAAGTACGCTGCCAGACGGTAATACTCGAAGTAGTCTGAGATCAGCACCGTCTTTCCTACGGCGCCCAGTGCATCGGCCCGCGCCAGAAAGTCACTGAGATCGATCTGGCCGGCTGAAAGCAGATTTCTCATGGTGATCTCCATGAGCTGGGCAACTTCTTTTTCCGTGACCTCCGGCTCCGCGGCAAAGCGTTCGTACGCACAACGCACCATGTCCATGTTGACCTTGGTCACGGGGCGGAAGCTGCCTCTCTCCACGAGAATTGGGCGTTTGCGCAAGAACTCTGACGGCTGCAGCACTTCACCCGCAGGCCCGAACATTGCGGCCCCACTCAGGCCGAGTTGCACCAATTTGAGGCTCATCACGCGGTTGTCGACGTGGCGAAACTCAATGCCGGAAAACTCGACCATATCGATTTCGACGCGCTCGGTCGTAAGGTTGTCCAACAGTGACTCAAGCATCAAGTCTGGCTTGTAGTGCAGAAAGAAAGCGGCATAGAGCAAATTGACTCCGACGATGCCGAGGACCTCCTGCTGTAGGCCGTTCTCCTGATCAAGCATTCGAACGTGGATCAGCACCTGGCTGTCCTGGTCCCTGGGGTGGGCTTGGAACTTTACCCCTATCCAGCCATGGCACTCGTTGGTACCCTGATAATTGCGTGCCGCTACGGTGTCTGCAAAGGCGAAGAATGCAGTGCTGCCGCCGCGCGATGATTCCAACCTCTCCAGATTTAGGCGGTGCTCGTGATCGAGCATGCTCTGCAAGCGTTCTCGGGACACGTAGCGTTTGCACCGCCCGTAAATTGCATCGCTGACCGCCATGTCATACGCTGACATCGATTTGGAAATTGTGCCGGCTGCGCCGCCCACCTTGAAAAACCAGCGGGCAACCTCCTGTCCAGCCCCGATTTCGGCGAAGGTGCCGTAACGGAGTGGGTCGAGGTTGATTTTGAGCGCCTTTTGGTTTGTGCTCAGTCTGGGGCGTTCGTCGGGGACCGGAATCTCGAATCTGCTCGTCGTGATTGGCAAGATACCCACCTGTCCAGCGGCCAAACTCTCTAATCGGCATAAGTCTGCCAGGGCTTTAGGAGGGTCCGAGAGAGGGCGGCCGATCTGCGTTCGAATGACACGCTAACCCTGCGCCGGGACCACGGCGAACCAAGGTAACTCCTGCCACTTGCGATTTCGGTTGTACACCCCGGGATAAGTGCCGATTAAAGGTCTGACCGGTCCATAGCAACAGAGCCACAGTGCGAGTTCACGGAAACGTATGACGGGAGAATTTCTTCGCCTGGCGGAGTCTCGCGATCGCAAGCGGCACTGGAAACGTTGGGGACCCTACTTGAGCGAGCGTGCTTGGGGCACGGTGCGCGAAGACTATAGCCGGGACGGAAACGCGTGGGAACATTTTCCTCACGACCACGCGCGGTCGCGAGCCTACCGCTGGAATGAAGACGGTCTGGCAGGCATTTCCGACCGTCATCAACTTATCTGTTTTGCCCTGTCGCTTTGGAACGGTTCCGACCCTATTCTTAAAGAGCGACCCTTTGGTCTCAGCGGCAAAGAGGGTAACCACGGCGAAGACGTCAAAGAATACTACTTCTACCTCGACAACACTCCCACCCACTCATACATGAAATACCTTTACAAGTACCCGCAATGCGCGTTTCCTTACGCGCAACTGACGGAGGAGAACCGTCGCCGTGGAAAAGGTCGTGCAGAATACGAGTTGCTGGATTCTGGCATTTTCAACGACGACCGCTATTTCGATGTGTTCGTCGAGTACGCCAAGGCTGATGTAGAAGACATGCTCATCAAGGTGTCGGTCATGAACCGGGGGCCTGGACCGGCGCCTCTAGCTCTGCTGCCAACAGTTTGGTTTCGCAATACCTGGTCGTGGAACAACAACGGCATTCGGCCTGAACTCCGCCGCACCGGTTCCGCTGAAGCCCCCATGATCGAGATCAATCATCCTCGGCTTCAAAAGCTCTGGCTCTATTCGGAAGACCCGTGTGAATTGCTTTTCACAGAGAACGAAACCAATACCCAAAGACTCTTTGGAACGCCGAATCGCACTCCCTTCGTGAAGGACGGAATCAACCAATACGTGGTGAACGGAGCCATAGGAACAGTGAACCCCGAAGCCTTCGGCACAAAGGCGGCGGCCCACTACAAGCTCACACTCGCGGCCGGGCAGACGCTGACAGTCCGCATGCGCCTGAGCAATTTCGACTTCCGAGGCCGGAACGCGTTTGACAATTTCGAGGAAACCTTCGCGTTGCGCCAGCGTGAAGCAGATGAGTTCTACGAGACTGTCATTCCGCGAGACCTTTCGGCAGACGCGCGGGCAGTGATGCGCCAGGCATCTGCAGGATTGCTTTGGTCGAAGCAGTTCTATCACTACGTCGTCAGAGATTGGCTGCAAGGCGATCCCGGAAGTCCGACCCCGCCTCAGGAGCGCATGACCGGGCGCAATCACGAGTGGACCCACCTATACAATGCTGACATCATTTCGATGCCCGACAAATGGGAGTACCCATGGTATGCGGCGTGGGACCTCGCCTTCCACTGCATCCCCTTCGCGCTTGTGGACTCGGACTTCGCAAAAGAACAACTGACATTGATGCTCCGAGAGTGGTACATGCATCCTAATGGGCAGTTGCCGGCCTATGAGTGGAAACTCGGGGATGTGAACCCTCCAGTCCATGCCTGGGCGGCCTGGAGAGTCTACAAGATCGAACGGAAACTCCGTGGAAAAGGTGACCGGGCGTTCCTGAAACGGATCTTTCATAAGCTCCTTCTCAACTTCACCTGGTGGGTGAACCGCAAAGACATCAACGGCATGAATATCTTCCAGGGAGGGTTTCTTGGGCTGGACAACATTGGGGTCTTTAACCGCAGCGATCCCCTCCCTACCGGCGGACACATCGAGCAGTCGGATGGCACCAGTTGGATGGCGATGTATACGCTGAATCTCCTCGCGATCGCGCTGGAACTAGCCAGAGAAGAGCCTGAGTACGAAGATGTCGCCAGCAAGTTCTGGGAGCACTTCATTTATATCGCGAATGCCATCAACCACTGCGGCAAAGATGCCATCGGGCTCTGGGACGAAACCGACGGCTTCTTCTATGACGTGCTCAGATCTCCTGATGGCAGCAAATTTCCGATGCGTGTGCGCTCCATGGTAGGCCTGATCCCTCTTTTTGCCGTTGAAACGCTCGAACCAGAGGTGCTGGATCGCTTGCCGGGATTCAAGCGTCGTCTAGAGTGGTTTATCGAAAACCGTCCCGACCTGCTCGGCAACTTGACTTGCATGGGCAGGCGAGGCACCCATGAACGAAGGCTGCTTTCACTTGTCAATCCTGCGCAACTGCGTCGCATTCTCAAAACGATGCTGGATGAGAGCGAGTTTCTCTCCCCCTACGGCATTCGTGCGTTATCGCGGCATCATCGCCAACATCCTTACATCATTGGCGCCAATGGCACCGAGCACCGCGTTGACTACGAACCCGGCGAGTCTTCCACCGGATTGTTCGGCGGAAACTCGAACTGGCGCGGACCGGTTTGGTTCCCACTAAACTATCTGCTGATTGAATCGCTCCAGAAGTTCCATCACTATTTGGGGGACGATTTCACCGTCGAGTTCCCGACTGGCTCAGGAAAGATGCTGACTCTGCAGCAAGTTGCAGCCCAGTTGTCGCACAGGTTGACCGGGTTGTTTCTCCGTAACGAGGGCGGTCATCGTCCAGTGTTCGGAAAACACGAGAAGTTCCAGAAAGATCCGCACTGGCGCGACCTCCTGTTGTTTCATGAGTACTTTGATGGAGACAAGGGGATCGGTTTGGGCGCCAGCCACCAGACCGGCTGGACCGCTCTAGTAACCAAGATGCTGCAACAGAGCGGAGAATGACACGCCTTTACCTCATTCTCCGCGGACAAGTTCCGACCAATCCGAACGCCGCAACAGCAAGGGCGGCAGACACTGAATCCCGGATTCTCTAGCGCATTCCGTTGGCCAAACGGGCACTGGCGGGGCTTCTCCGCAGCAAGAGCATGGCAAAAGCTCCAATCGACGGCCCTGGAGCCAGCATGAGAAATGCCCACCGCCACGAGCCGCGGAAGCCGGCCATCCGAGGCATCAGCCAAATCGCGACGACGGTCAGAGCAAATCCCAGGCCGAGCTGAACTGAAAGCGCAGTTCCAACAAAGCGCTGGTCAGCGAGTTCAGTAATCATTGCTGAAAACTGCGCGGAATCACCGATGACAGAGATGCCCCAGATCACCAGGATCGCGATGAACAGCCATAACGGCCCATCAAAGGCAAAACCGATCGCAAGAGCGCAGGTTCCGGAAAGAAACATCATGCCGGCGGTGGTCAAAGTGCGTCCGATGCGATCTGACAGAATCCCCCCTAGGATGCAGCCGAATGCCCCTGTCCCGATGGCTACGAAGGTGAGCAGAGAGGCCCGACCGACCAACGACGCGTGCTGGGCAGCAAGGGCTTCATTTACGTATACGAGAAGCCATGCCCACATTGCGTACAGCTCCCACATGTGTCCGAAGTAGCCGAGATTGGCAAGCAGGAGGCTTCGATCGCGGAAGACAGCTCCGGCCTGCCGCGGATTGAAGAGAGCACGCGCGAAGGGATAGGGTCCCTCGCGGGCGAAGAATAAAAAGAGGGCCGCTCCAACTGAAGTGGCGAGACTGGACATTTTGACGACGAATCGCCAATCCACCGCACTCGAAAGGCTGCGAAAAAGATGCGGCATGGACGACCCGACGGTCAGCGCACCGACGACGGTTCCGAGCGCAAGACCTCGATCACGATTGAACCACGTGGATACCAGCTTAAGAGCGGGCGGATAGACGCCGGCCAATGCAAACCCCGTCACTACGCGGGCTGCAATCGCGGCGATGGGACCATCCGCCACCAAAAGGGACGCATTCGCTGCCGCCGCCAGCAGGGCAGATAGCGCCATCAGCCCGTTGAGACGGACAATGTCGGGAAGGTTGACAAGGCTGGCGGCCAAGGCACCACAGACGAAACCGATCTGCACCCCATTCGTAAGCCAAGAGAGGACGAAAGGGGAAAGATTCCATTCTCGTTTCAGTTCCGGCATGATGGCCGTCGCCGAAAACCAGGTGGTCAGGGACAGGACGATTGCAATGGACAGTACCGCTAAGATCGCCCAGCGCGATGCGTCAGCAGCAACGCGCCGTAAGACATTCGAGGTCCTAGACATGACGAAAAACGATGCAGAAGGTGACATAGAAGCCAGCTAGTCGAGCAAATGAACGGAATTATCCCACAGTTCCGTGAAGTGTCCTATTTGTCGATGGACCAACCTCCGTACATCCGGCTCGGGCAAAGGCGAATGCGCCGACTGAAAGTTGCTAGTCGTCTGAAGCGCAAAACAAAACGCCCCGGACTCATATGAGTCGTGGGACGTTAGGTCGAACAGCCCTGCCCGAAACTGCTTAAGGACAATGGAACGATTTTAGGCGCCTGTGTGAATGGCCCAATCGGCCAGTCGTCCTCTGAGCAATATAGCTGCGAGGTTTTTGAGTTCATTAGGGCCGGAGTAACCCATTCGGTCGAGATAGGCCGACGTTCAGCATGGTTGACAAACGGCTAATGCGCCTTCGCGGAGCCGAGGGCGGCTGTCCCCACGCGGTCTATCCAAGGCTAAACGGGCAACTCTTCCTGCAGCCAACTGGCTTCGGGGCGGGGCTCTGCGGTCAGGTCCAGAACCAATTTTTCCAGGACCGTGCGCTTACTGGGAGGATTGGAGCGCAGGGCTAGATCTGTCTTGGCTACCAGACGGATGGCACGGGTTAATTCTCTCTTCGATTTGTAGCGGCGGGCCTGGCGGATGATGTCGTCGGCGGCAAATGGGGGCACGCGGAATCCCTGCCACAGGGCGGCCCACAGCATGCGCTGGTCGCGGACGTTGCGCTCGAGGATCACCAGCATTTGGCGGAAGGTCTTGGCAAGCATGTAAAGATGGCCGATGGCGGCCTCGTCGCCTTCGCCGGTGGTAAGAATGGCGTCGAGCATTTCGAGGGCGCGAACGCGGTCTTTAGCGGAGATGGCGTCGGTGAGTTCGTATAACGAACGCTGCTTGGCAGCTAGCACCATGGTCTCTACGTCGCCGAGCGTGATGTGCTTCTTCTCTCCCACGTAGAGAATCAGCTTTTCGATTTCGTTGGAGACCATCATCATGTCGCCCCCCAGGGCGTCGACCAATTCGCGGGAGGCGTCGGCGTCGATTTTCACACTCTGGGTGAGGCAATATTCTCCGATCCAGCGGACGGCTTCGCTTTCCTCTACCCGCGACAGCTCGACGATGGCGCAGAAGCTACCCATGGATTCGCGGATGCGCTCGTAGCGGTCTTTGTCAGTCATCTCCATGCGGCGGGCGTCGGCGGGGATGCTGATATGGTCGGCGACGAAGATGAGGACAGCGTCGGGATTGGGATCTTTGCAGTAGGCTTCGATGGCGGCAAGTTTCTCTTCGTTCGATCCGCGGCCGAAAAGATTCTTTACACCACGAACGAAGAAAACCTGAAACGGCGCCATCAGCGAGGGGGTGCGGGCGCGGTCCAGAACTTCGGCGAGATCGGTGTCGGCGAGATCGAATTCGAAGAGGCTGAAGTCGCGCAGATCGGCGGGAACCAAGTGCTCGATGATGGCTTCGCGGCAGCGCTTGCGGAAGAAGACTTCGTCTCCCACGAACATATATGCCGGGCGGAGCTTATGCGCCTGCACTTCGGACACAAAACGATCGGACTGGGCGAAGGCTCGCATCAGAACCCCTCCAGAATATTGGAAACCAGGGTCTGCGCAAAGTCACGAGAAAGGCGCTGGTAGGCGGGAGTATCTTCCTCGAAAAAACTGTTGGGGTCGCTCGATATCTCGTACTGCTCGCGGAACAAGTAAGCGGGATTCTGGTAGAGAACTTTGCCCTGCTTATCTTTCAGGGTCACGCTCATGGAGATGACGACCAACATGCTGGCGGCATGCCCAGTCTGCGAGTCATAAATCATGGGCGTGGTGGAAGTGGAGAGGACAATGCCTTTCAGCGTGGCGTCGGCATCGGCGTCGGTCTGATTGATGATGTGATAGCGAGTGCGCAGGACCATTTCGCGGACGACGGCAGCGGTCAACATCTGCTCAATTCTGAAGGTGTGAGTCTGGTTCACGAACGCGGGAACCGCGATAGTGCGAACATTCTCGGGAATGGTGGTGACCTTGCCGGCGGTATGGTAGCCGCAGCCGACGGTGGGCAGACAGAAGAACAGAAGCAGCCAACGGTTGCGGAGTACGCCGCTCATTGAATCTTGCCTCGCGGACGGGCGGCGGCCATGCTTTCGGCGCATTCGACCGCGGTCGAAGCAGCAACGCGCAGATTGTCGGAAGCGACCCACAGCCAGAAGCTTCGGGGCTGACTGGAATCGGGAAGAATCGAGAGCTGAACGTCGGATTGTCCGGCCGCGTTGACATTGCTGGGGGCGTCATCGGCGCCAAGCGTCAGGTTGATGTGCTCTCCGGCAAGAGCCCGAGAAATGCTCTGGACATCAGCAATCTGATCGATTTCGATGTGCAGAGCGAAGGCGTGTCCGTGAAAGATAGGCGCCTGCAGCAGGAGTAAGGACAGATCCGGAGCCGACGTTCCCGCGATCTTGCGGTAGTGCTTGCGCACGCGGTTCTCGACAGTTGCGAGAGCGGGTGCACTTTGCTCGCCGTAGCGGGCCAACATATTGAAGGCGACCTGAGCGTCGAAGACGCTCTTAGGCAATGGCTGAAACGAGAGCAGATTCACGGTTTGCTGGTGAAGCTCGTCCATACCCTTTTGACCATGTTCGGAGGCAGGCTGAAAGATGGTGGCGGAAGCCCGGACTACTTTGGCGGCCTTTTGGACACGGAGCATCAGCAGCGCGAGCACAACCGAAGCAGGGTGCGCTGTCACTACCGGACCGGGTTGCAATTCCGGAACCAAGGGCAGAGCTAGCAGGCGCTCAATCCAGGGCGAGCGCAACGCCGCGCCAGGTTCGTCTTCAAGCGCGTAGGTCAAATCGACGATGTCGGAGCCGGCGTCGCGGGCGATCCTCCAAGTCTTGCGGGCAGAGTCGGGGTCAGCGGCAAAGAAGGTGAAGTCTATATTGCGGAATTCCTCCGCGCGTACCTTCTGGATGAAGGTGACCTCGTCGCCCACGGTCTCAAGTTTTCCCAGGGATTCGTCATCGTCCAATAGCTTGACGTCGAGCGACGGAAAGTTGCGGTCGTTGAGGACCTCCGCCAATTCCTTGCCCTGGAGCGATCCGGCGCCGACGATGGCAACGCGGTAGAAAGTGCCTCCGCGGGTAGGATCGGCGTGGGAGACAGCGGGCGATTTCAAGTTCGAGCTCATGAAGGCTGCGATGCTTCCTTATAAGTAGGCGCAGGAGGAGGCGGATCGCTGCGGCGGCGGAAGAGCCATTGCAGACGCCAGATTACGCCCGAAGCCATATAAGTGAGAGCGAGAACGAACAGCAATTGGCGTGAGAAAAACCAGATGCCGGCGAAGAACAAGGCAAACAGAATGATCAGGCGAAAGGGCTGCCGGGAGCGAAAATCGATGTCTTTGAAGCTGTAAAAGCGCCAGGTGCTGACCATCAAGTAGGCGGTCGCGACGGTGATGAGCATCCAGGTGATGCAACTCCATAGGGAAGCGATGGGGTCACCGCCGGAAAAATGCACCACCGCTGCGATGACACCAGCGCCCGCGGGAATGGGCATGCCCACGAAATACTTCTTCCCGGGACGGCCGGGATTGGAAGGCTGCGGATTTGAGGTGATGTTGAAACGGGCCAAGCGGCTGGCACCTGCCATCAAGAACAAGAAGCTGGCAATGGCACCCAGTTGAGCCATCTTGCCGGTAAGCTCCGAAGACCCCAAGAAGACAGGCAACTGGCGGAAGCCCCACATCCAGGCGAGCATGGCGGGGGCGACACCAAAAGTGATGACATCGGCGAGGGAGTCGAGTTCCTTGCCAAAATCGCTGCTCGTTTTCGTCATGCGAGCGATGCGGCCGTCGAGACCGTCGAACAGTACGGCGAACCCGATGGCGATGGCGGCGTTGTCAAAATGCGAAAAATCCTGAGCCGTAGCGTGAGTGACTTGCAATATGGCGTAGTAGCCGGCGGCAATGTTCGCAGTGGTGAAGAGCGACGGCAGAATGTACATGCCTTTGCGCAGACGGCCAGTGGCACGATCGTCCCGGCGACGCCGGGGAAGGCCAGAAAGTTCGGAGTCCATCACCTTGCTCCTTGGCCGGCACGTTCGGCACCGGCCGTCACCAGCTGACTCTTGCTCGCCAGGCGGGCAAGCACGCTCGATCCGCCCTTTACCCGGTCTCCAACTTTAACCTGAATGCCCGCCGAGGTTGGGAACAGAACATCCACGCGGGAACCGAATTTGATAAGGCCAATGCGCTCGCCGCGTTGAACGTGGTCGCCCAAGTTCCGGGTGAAGACGATCCGGCGGGCCAGGAGTCCGGCGATCTGTTTGAAGATCACGGTTTGGCCTTCACCTTCCACCGTCACCAGGTTTTGTTCATTCTGATCGGCGGACGCGGGATTCATCGCGTTGAGGAACTTGCCTTTCTGATAGCTGACGCGACGGATGACACCGCTGATTGGGGAACGGTTTACATGCACATCAAAGACATTGAGAAAAATGCTGATGTGGAGATATGAAACTCCCTCAAAAGTAGTTCTGCAGATGCTGGTCACCTTGCCATCGGCAGGAGAGACCAGCAGGCTGGGGTCATCTGGAACGGTGCGTTCGGGGTCACGGAAGAACCACAAGAAAAAGGCCGCCAGCAAGACCGCGGGCAACGCCCAAAGCGGAGCAGCGAGCCACCCCACCAGCGCGGCAGCGGCGAGGAGCGGAAGCGCGTAATAGTAGGCGTCGCGAACCATTGAGGGAGATAGCGAGATTATAGTTCAGGATGACAAGTGGGGCGGGATTATCGGGTTTAGGGCAAAAAAAGAGGCGCTCGTGCGCCCCGGCACGAACAAGGCATTTCCCTCAGCGGCCCGAGGCCGCCGCGGGAGCCTGAAGACTTTAAGCGACCTGGTTCTGTCCGATTTGCTGGAACTGCCGCTCAATGTTTTGCATTTGATCCTTGAGGCGGAGCTTCAGCTTTTTCAAGCGCACTTCTTCCAGTTTTTCGTCGTCCGTGAGATAGCGTTTTTGGGTGAGTGAATCAAGACGTTGTTCGTATTGCGTATGCTCTAGCACCAATTGACGGAACTCTTCGTGATTATTCAAGAGTTGGTCTCTAGAATTTAGCATCCAGCAGACCTCCTAACCGGGTTGTCAATTTAGACGTTACCATAGGACAAGGACTGCTTCAATCCGAAATTTCATAGGTGGATGTTGAGGGTTATCAGTGAGTTGCAAGGGCCGCGGGAGGCATGCACCAGGCTCGGTGCAGTCAGGAAAAATCCAGGCGATAGGTGATAGCGGCCTCTGCGGGATTCAGGTAATAGTTGGCGCGACGACCGCTCTCGGAGAAGGCCCATTTTTCATAAAGGAGGCGGGCGGCTGCGTTGGATTCGCGGACTTCGAGAAAGACGGCAGTCGCACCACGGGAGCGGGCAACCTTGAGAAACTCGCCGATCAGCCGGGCTCCCAGGCCACGACGGCGGGCTGGACTGGCGACGGCAATACTTTCCAGTTCCCACTCGGGGCCGACACCGCGAGCCATGAGAAAACCTTGAATGGCACCGCCGTCGTCGATCACCAATGCGATGCGGGAAATCGGGCTAGGGGAGAATACGGCTCGATACTGTTCGAGGGACCAGTGGGCAGCGGCGGCGGCATGCTTCTCCAGCGTCATCAGAGTTGGAACGTCGTCGAGAGTGGCGGGGCGGATCAAAGGCTAGCTTCCAGGGCCTGGGCTTCTAGCTAATTTTCGCAAAGATCTGGTCGGAGCGCCGGAGGTAGTTTGCGTCCAGCGCTTCGGGCGAGACGGTCTGTCCCGATTGAATCTTCCTCCAGCCGAAGCGTGCGATGGTGTCGCTGCGAGGACGCGGGACTTCTTCGACTCCGAGGCCAGCGGCGCGGGCGAGGTCTGCGATAGATTTATCGGGAGTTCGTATCAGTTGACCTCGGGCAGACGCGAGAAATTCCTCCTGTGTGAGAAGAGATTCAGAACCGTCCTGCTGGCGGGCGTAGATTTCTTTGCGGCCCGCATCCATTGCGGCGACTGCGGGATCATGCGCGGTGGCGGCGATTGCTTCCAGCAGAGAAACTGCCGCGATCGGCTTGTTTAGGACTTCGGCCAGAGCCTTTATTGCCGCGAGGCCAACGCGCAATCCGGTGAAGGAACCTGGGCCCGAGGTGGCTGCGAAAGCGTCGATGTTAAGTTTAGTGCAGTCATGGGTCTTCAACAGGGCGGCGATTTGGGGAACGAGCTGCGCGGAGAATGCACCACCGTCGAGAGAAGCGAGACCGAGGATCCGGCAATCGTCGGCGTGGCAGCGGGCAAGAGCGATGCTGCCGTCTTTCCCGGAAGTGTCGATGGCGAGGAGGAGCATGGTTTGTAACCTCGCTTAATGTCCCTCGACCAACTCCAGAAGTACGCCCCCGGTGCTCGACGGATGCACGAACACGTAGCGATGGCCGCCAGCTCCGATCTTAATGTCATCCGAAACCAGGCGGACGCCGTCTTTCTTTAGCCGTGCGACGGCCGCGGTCAAGTCGGGAACGCGGAGCGAGACGTGGTGCAGACCTTCGCCGCGCTTGGCGATGAACTTGGCGATCACGGAGTTGTCGGAGGTCGGCTCGAGGAGTTCCAGGCGAGCTTCGCCCACCGGAACCATCACGGCACGCACCTGTTCGGCTTCGACGAGTTCTTCGGCAGAGACGGTCATCCCCAGTTTCTGGTAAATGGCCTTGGCTGTATCCAGCGATTTTACTGCGATGCCGAGATGGTCGATAGTGAACATGGTCACGCAGTCTTCTCCATCTTGCTAACGATTTCTTCGACCAGCGTGTAGGGGTCGCGTTTGTGCTCGGCAACTTCAGCGGCATAGCGGGCCATGGTGCCGTTCACGAATTGGCTGCGGGCTTTCTCGAGCAGCGCGTCGCGCAGCATTTCGACCAGCCTCTCCCGCCAATTTTGCACCCTGCGTTGCTGCGTCAGGTTGGCTTCTTCGAGATAGGTTTGGTACTCGGCGATCGCGGTCACCAATTCAGGGATACCGGTGCCTTCAGTTGCTACGGTTTTTACGATAGTCGGCATCCAACGATCGCTGCGAATGGCGAGCGATTGCAGGGCGCGGATCTCTCGCTCCACACGGTCGGCGCCTTCGCGATCGCTTTTGTTGATCACGAAGATGTCGGCGATTTCCATGATGCCAGCTTTGAGGCTTTGCACGTCGTCGCCCATGCCAGGAACGAGAATGACAATGGTGACATCGGCGACGCGTACGATGTCGACTTCGTCCTGGCCGACGCCTACAGTCTCGATCATGACGAGGTCGCGGCCGGAGGCGTCGAGAATAGTGGCGACGTCGGCGGTGGCGCGCGCCAGTCCGCCCAACGAGCCGCGCGTAGCCATGCTGCGGATGTAGATGCCGGGGTCGGAGAAATGATCCTGCATGCGGATGCGGTCGCCGAGGATCGCGCCGCCGGTGTAAGGGCTGCTGGGATCGACGGCGATGATGCCTACGGTCTGATTCTGCTTGCGATATTGCTTGGCCAGTTGATCGACCAGGGTGCTTTTGCCGGCGCCGGGAGCGCCGGTGAGTCCGAGGATGCGGGCTCGGCCGGTTTGCGGAAACGCGGCTTTGAGCAGATCGGCCCAGCCTGGGGCGCGGTTCTCAACCGTGGTGATGGCGCGAGTGAGGGTAAGGGGGTCGCCGGAACGGAGACGGTCTAACCAGGATTGGAGATTGGAGGTCAAGGAGTCAGTGTAAAGCAGGGGCGCAAGGAGAGGAAGTCTTTCGGCGCAAATCAACGCGGATGAACGCAGATTAATCTTTCAGCAATTGTCTCGCAATCACCAACCGCTGGACTTCGCTGGTGCCTTCGCCGATGGTGCACAGCTTCACGTCGCGATAGAACTTTTCTGCGGGGTAATCTTTAATGAAGCCATAGCCGCCGTGAATTTGGACACTCTCGTTAGCGCAGCGGACAGCGACTTCGCTGGTAAATAACTTGGCCATGGAAGATTCCTGAGTGCTCTTCAGGCCGGCATCTTTCATCGAAGCAGCGCGGAAGGTGAGCAGCTTGGCAGCTTCGATCTCGGTGGCCATATCGGCCAGCTTCCACTGGATGCCCTGAAATTCGCTGATGGCTTTGCCGAATTGTTTGCGCTGTTTGGAATACTTGAGCGCACATTCGTAAGCGCCTTCAGCCATCCCGAGGGCCAGCGCGGCGATGGAGATGCGGCCACCATCGAGCACGCGCATGGCGTCGATGAATCCCGCGCCTTCCTTGCCCAAGAGATTCCCGGCGGGAATCACACAGTCTTCGAAGATGAGTTCAGAAGTGTCGCTGGCACGAAGGCCCAGTTTGTTCTCTTTCTTGCCGGGACGAAAGCCCCTGGCGTCTTTTTCCACGATGAAAGCGGAAAGACCGTGGGTGTGAGCGGCTCGGTCGGTGACGGCGATCACGACTAACACGTCGGCGTAACGGCCGTTGGTGATGAAGGTCTTGGTACCGTTGAGCACCCAGTTGTTGCCCTTGCGGACCGCGGCCATGCGGGCGCTGCCAGCGTCAGAACCAGACGACGGCTCGGTGAGCCCCCAAGCGCCAAGATATTCTCCGGTTGCGAGCTTGCTTACGTATTTCTTTTTCTGCTCTTCGCTGCCTGCGAGATAAATATGGTTCGAGCAGAGCGAAGTGTGGGCGGCGACGATGATGCCGACGGAACCATCCACGCGGGAGAGTTCTTCGATGGTGGTGACATATTCGACGTAGCCCATGCCGGGGCCACCGTATTCGGGGGGGAAAATCGTCCCCAGCAAGCCGAGCTTGCCCAACTCTTTGATGGTCGCCAGGGGAAATTCGCCTGCCTCGTCCCATTCCATGACGTGAGGAAGGATTTCGCGTTCGGCAAATTCGCGGACGCTCTTTTTGAGGTGCAGTTGTTCGTCGTTAAGTTGGAAATCCAAGACATTCCTCTGGGCGGCGGTTGCCTCGTCATACTTCCCATCGGCAAACCGGAAGGAAGGACAACTCTTTGATTTAAACATGATGGAAGAAAGCGGAAAAGTTACTCTGGGCTCAGACCGGGCGGGATGCGGGAAGCATCATGTTTATTGGCGATTGGGTTGGTTTTTGTGATGCAGCCAACCGACCGATTGGTCGCTAACAATCCGGCTTAAACTGATTTCTTCTGTTCGACGTTGTGCCGCAACTATTTGGGTGAAGGTTGGGCGAGGAAGCGCTCGAAGACTTCGTTCGAGAGCAGGCGTCCGCGGCTGGTTAGGCGGACGACACTTCCTTGTCGGTTGAGTAAGGCGGCGTGAACGAATTCCTCGACGATGGGAGTGAGTCTCGACACTTCGTCCGGGCCGAAGTCGCTGGCGACGTGGTCGAGGTCTACGCCACGATTCAGACGTAGGCCGAGGAAGAGCGTTTCTTCGAGGGCGGCTTCGCGGTTAATGCGGGTCGGGTTGAGCGAGGCTCCGGCAACATACTGTT
>Ga0210405_10003699_pt1 | contig 14814 bp, 12 predicted proteins | sample IncBWH11MmetaG_FD_155492 | JGI IMG/M metagenome (GOLD analysis project Ga0210405, IMG submission 155492) | Forest soil microbial communities from Barre Woods Harvard Forest LTER site, Petersham, Massachusetts, United States - Inc-BW-H-11-M | ecosystem: Environmental > Terrestrial > Soil >... | reverse complement strand
GCGCGTAGCGGAAATAGGCTTCCGCCGTCCCCATTCCGATCGTTTCGCCACTTTGGCCGTGCAGATCGCCCCAATAGCGCCGCAGCGCCGTCTGCTTCACCACGCGCAGCGGATTGGCGCGCGCAATTTCTTCACCTTTCGCAACCAGCTTGAGCTCGGTATCGCCTTCCGCGTCGGCCACCAGATTTTCGATGACCCGCGGACCGTCGCCATCCTTGATCTCGATCTGTGCCGGCAGACCGCGCAAGCGATGCGACGATACGAGCTCGAAGCTCTGGTTGGCGTCGGCCGTGGGATTTCCCCACCTGTCTTCGGCGACGATGGCCAGGCGAAACGGCTGACCTGCGATCGCGAGCGACGGCAGGATGGCCTTCCAACTCGCGGCCGGCCCCGGCACGAGATCGAACGACGGCTGCACCGGCAGTTCGCAGAATTCGTAGGTCGCAAACGCATCGACCGAGGTTTTCAGCTCCACATTCGCTTCGACATTGGTCTGCAGACGATAGCCCGGCGAGCCCTGCCGGCGATCGCCGAGGCGTATCGTCAGCGTGTCGCCGGCGCGCAAATAGCCGCGGCCGACGCGGATCAACAGCGTGTTCGCAAACGGACGGACGTTGAGCCGGTCGAACCACACCTCAAGCCTGGCGCCGTTGCTGGCTTCCACTGTCGTGAAATTCGCCGCTTGCGGCTTGTCGAACTGCGGCTTGCTCATGTCGGAGGTGGTCCGCCACGAGATCTTCACCATGCCGGTGTCGTCGATGCCGAAGGTGCCCGCGGTGTACACCAAAGTGAGCTCGGCATGCGCGCCCGCGACGAACGGTCCGCGAGGGGCGAGCGTGATCGTTCCCATCCGTTCGGGAAGATAGGTTGAAAATGGCATGGTCTGTCCCGCTATTCCGCCTTGATGTTCAAATCCTTCACCAGCCGTCCAAGCTTGGCGTAGTCCTCGCGAACGAGCTGGGCGAACTGTTCGGCTGTTCCGCCAATCGGCTCCTGGGCCGAGTCCTGGAGGCTCTTGCGTACTTGTGGATCGGCAAGGGCCTTGCCGATCTCGCTGTTGAGACGCTCAGCGATGGTTGCCGGAGTTGCTGCCGGCGCGAACACGCCGAGCCATTGATCGAGAACCAGATCCTTGATCCCGGCCTCTTCATAGGTCGGCACCTCGGGAAGGCTCGGCGAGCGCACCTTCGACGTTTGCGCCAAGAGGCGCAAGGTGCCGGCCTTGTAATGCGGCATCAGCGGCGTCGATCCAAGCGACCCGAGTTTCACATGGCCACCGATCAGATCATTGATCGCCTGCCCGCCGCCGCGATACGGCACGTGCTCGAACCTGATGCCGGCGATCTCTGCGAACCATTGCACCGCGATATGCTGCGCTGATCCGGCGCCACTGCCGGTGGCGTAGGGCAGGCCCGGCTGTTTCTTCACCAAGGCAATCAATTCAGCGACCGAGGTGACGCTGAGCGAAGGGTGGGCCGCGAGCACAATCGGCTGACGTGAAAGCTGAATGATCGGCAGCAGATCCTTTGAGGGATCGATGTTGCTGTGAAACACATGCGGATTGCTCGCCACCGAGTCGGTCGTAATGAGGATCGTGTAGCCGTCCGGCTTGCTCTTGGCGGCGTCCTCGATGCCGATGGTGCCGTTGGCGCCCGATTTGTTCTCGACGTAAACCTGCTGTCCGAACGCCCGCGACAAATTCTCGCCGATGAGACGGGCGCCTACGTCGGTCGAGCCACCCGCTGGAAACGGCACAACCACCCGGATCGGCCTTGAGGGATATGATTGGGATTGTGCGAAGGTGGATTTGGCCACCAACAACGGCAGCGCTGTCAGCCCGAGCATGAAATTGCGCTTGGTGACCATGGTCCGCCCCCTGCGGTGACGAGGTGCCTTCCCGGTGCGCACCATAGCGGACGGCCGCATGATCAACTATCATTAATGCTGGAATATAGCTGCCTTGCGATAAAACCGACGTGCCATCTGATCCAGCCGACTTCGCCGTATGGCGGCCGGCATGTTGCGGAGGGACTGCGATGAAACTTGTTCGCCGCCGGTTCCTGCAACTCGCTACGGTCGCGATCGGTCTTCCGGCCGTCTCGCGCACGGCGAGCGCACAGGCTTATCCGACGCGGCCGGTGCGCATCATCGTCGGCTTCGCCCCCGGCGGCGCGCCCGACATCGCCGCGCGGCTTCTGGCGCAGTGGCTGTCCGAACGGCTTGGCCAGCAGTTCATCATCGAGAACCGGCCCGGCGCCGGCGGCAATATCGCGACCGAAGCCGTGGTGGAGGCGCCCGCCGACGGCTATACGCTGCTCCTGATCAACATATCGAACGCCGTCAACGCGACGCTCTATCAAAAGCTCAATTACAATTTCATCCGCGACATCGCGCCGGTGGCGAGTATCAGCCACGAGAATTACGGCATGGAGGTGCATCCCACGTTTGCGGCAAAGACGGTTTCCGAATTCATCGCCTACGCCAAGGCCAACCCGGGCAAGCTCAACATGGCCTCGCCCGGCAACGGCACCGGGCCGCACATGGCCGGCGAGTTGTTCAAGATCATGGCCGGCGTCGACATGGTGCACGTGCCCTATCGCGGTTCGCCGCCGGCACTGACCGATCTGCTCGCCGGACAGGTGCAGATGATGTTCAGCCCGCTGTCCTCGTCGATCGAATACGTCAAGGCCGGCAAGCTTCTCGCGCTGGCGGTGACCACGGCGGCGCGCTCGGACGTGCTGCCCGACATTCCGACCGTCGGAGAATTCGTGCCGGGCTACGCGGCAAGCGGCTGGTTCGGCATCGGCGCGCCCGCGAAAACACCCGTCGAGATCGTCGACAGGCTGAACCGGGAGATCAATGCCGGCCTTGCCGATGCAAAGCTGAAGGCGCGGCTTGCCGAGCTCGGCGCCGTCGTGTTTGTCGGCTCACCCTCCGATTTCGCAAAACATATCGCGGATGAAACCGGGAAATGGGCCAAGGTGGTGCAGACGGCCAACCTCAGGGCTGATTAGAGCGCATGGCGCCGATCAACATCGGGGCACCACGCGATCGCAGTCCGTGATAACATAGTCCTAAATGAGCGGCGAACGGCCGTGTCGGGAGGTTTTGATGACAAGTGCTGCGGAAGGACGAGAGCTCACGCAAGTCGGCCCCGGAACGGTGATGGGCGAGCTGATGCGGCAGTACTGGATTCCCGCCGTGCAATCCTCGGAGCTCGAGCGCGACGGCGCGCCGATCCGGCTGATGCTGCTCGGCGAGAAGCTGATCGCGTTTCGTGACAGCGCGGGCCGGGTCGGCGTGATGGACCATCGCTGCCCGCACCGCTGCGCCTCGCTGTTCCTCGGGCGCAACGAGCAAGGCGGCATCCGCTGCATCTATCACGGCTGGAAATACGACGTTGCCGGCAACTGCGTCGACATGGCGAGCGTGCCGCCGCACCAGGATTTCAAGCACAAGGTGAAGGCAAAAGCCTACCCGGCCGTCGAGCGCGCAGGCATCGTTTGGGCCTATATGGGACCAGCCGCCAAGGCGCCGCCGCTGCCGGCGTTCGAAATCCTCGATGTGCCAGATGACGAAATCAGCGTCACCTTCATCCAGCGCGAATGCAACTATTTGCAGGCAATCGAGGGCGAGATCGATACCTCGCATTTCGGATTCCTGCACGCCGGCCATGTCGATCCGGATGACGTGCCGGAGGATGATCCGGTCTACCACACCATCACCAGCCGGGCGCCGGAGTACCATATCAGCGATGCGCCCTGGGGCACGCAGTACGCCGGCTACCGCGCGGCGGGCGCGGATAGCACCTATTGGCGCTTCGCGAATTTCCTGTTTCCGTTCTGGAGCCAGGCCCCGAACGGCGAATTCGGCAGCCACGTGCATGCGCGCGCCTGGGTGCCGCTCGACGACGGCCACACCATGTACTGCTTCCTGCGCTGGAAGCGCGGGGTATCGGCGCTGACGCAGCCGCAGCCGGCCTTCAAGGATGGCCGACCGATCGGCGGCACCGGGCGCGGCAACAAGTTCCTGCCCAACACGACCGATTGGCTCGGCCGCTTTCGCCTTGCCGCGAATCCAAGCAACGATTGGGGGATGGACCGCGCCGCCCAGCAGAGCGGCGCGATCTACAGCGGAATCGACGGCATCCATTTGCAGGATCAGGCGATCACCGAGAGCATGGGGCCGATCACCGACCATGCATTCGAGCATCTCGCGCCATCGGATCAGATGATCACGCGCACCCGCCGCCGCCTGTTGATGGCGGCTCGCGCGCTGCGCGACAAGGGTACCTTGCCGCCCGGCGTCGAGGACGCCGAGGTATTTCGTGGCGCGCGCAGCGGCTACTTCGTCAGCGATGACAAAAGTCCGTGGCAGGAGATCTATGCGAGGCAACTCGGCGCCGCGTTGCACCCGTCAACGACCCCATTGCGCGCCGCGGAGTAACGCTCAGTCGTTGGTGAGCGCGCACTTGCGTGCCCACCAAGGCCGTCATACCCCGCGCAAGCGGGGTATCCAGTACGCCGCGGCCTTTCGGACTCATCACTAATGTCTCGGAGTACTGGATCACCCGCCTTCGCGGGTGATGACAGTTGGGGGATGACGGGCTAACTCACCGCAATCCGCTTCGGCTCGACGATCTCGAACATGCGCGGGAATTCATCCATCAGCGCCATCAATTCGGCGAGCCGCATCGGATCGCCGGCAACCTTGATCTTGCCGGCGCCTACGGCTTCCGGAAAATTCGTTTGCTTGGAGATCACCTCGTCGAGCGTACCGCGCTCGAGCGTGAAGCCGGCGTCGGCGTTTTCCGACTGCGCTCCTTCCGTATAGGTCAGCGCGCAGTTTTCGAGGGTCAGCGCAAAGCTCTCTCCGGTGTCGGTGAACTTCCAGTTCAGCACGATGTGCTTGCCCTCGGCCTTCGGTCCGTTGAGTCGTACCCCGAGCACGTCCCACAACTGTTCGGTGCGCAGCGCCGCCAGGGTCTCGCGCGCCATTGGCGGCCGCCCCGGTGTTTTGGGCATGCCCAGCCGCAATTCCTGCGCGCCGAACAGATAGGCGTTGCGCCAGGTCGAACTCTCGGCGGCATACCCCAATTGCTCGAAGGTGTCGGCGAGCATCGCGCGCGCCGGAAAATTGTCGGGCTCGGCGAACACCAGATGGCTGACGGCCTGCGCGACGAAACGAAACTCGCCTTTGGCAAAATCCTTTCGCGCGCGCGCCAGGATCGCATCCGCGCCGCCCATATACTCGACATATTTCTTGCCGGATTCGACCGGCGGCAGCGGGTCGAGGTTGACCGGATTGGCGTCGTACCAGCCGAGATATTTTTGGTAGATCGCCTTCACATTGTGTCGGATATGGCCGTAATAACCGCGCCCGTGCCAGGCGCCTTCAAGGCTCGCCGGCAGCCTGATCGTCTCGGCGATTTCGGCCGCCGTCAGCCCGTGATTCATCAGGCGGATGGTCTGGTCGTGCGCGAACTTATAGAGATCGCGCTGCTGGCGGATCATGGTGTCGATGCGCTCTCTGCCCCACACCGGCCAGTGGTGCTGGCCGCACATTGCCTCCGCCTTGCCGCCCCACGTCCGCAAGGCTTCGTTGAGGTATTTCGACCAGGCCAAGGCATCGCGCACATCGGCGCCGCGGAACGGCAGCAGATTGTGGAAATTATGCGTGCAGTTTTCCGCAAGGTTCAGAACCTTGTAACGCGGGATGAAGAAATGCATCTCCGCCGGCGCTTCGGAGTTCGGCGCCATCTGGAACTCGAACTCGACGCCGTCGATGGTGCGCTTGTCGCCGGTTTCCATGATCAGGTCGGTCGGACGGAGCAGCGCGACTGCGCCCGCCGCCATCGACTTGCCGAGGCCGCAATCGACCTGTCCGCGCACCCCCTTGGCGAGCAGCGGCCCGAACTGATATTGCGCGCGCCGCAGCATCGCGGGCCCCGCGATGATGTTCTCCGAGACCGCGTGCTCCATGAACAAATTGGGCGCGATGATCGGCACCTTGCCGCTTGCGAGCGTCGCGTCATCGAGCACGCCGCGCGCGCCGCCCCAATGGTCGGTATGGGTGTGGCTGAAGATGACGGCCGTGACCGGGCGTTTGCCGCGGTGCTTGAAATAGAGCTGCATCGCGGCCCGGGCGCCCTCGATCGAGGTCAGTGTATCCAGCACGATCACGCCGCTATCGCCTTCGATCAGCGTCATGTTGGCAATGTCGAGCCCGCGCACCTGGTAGACGCCGGGCACGACCTCGAACAATCCGTGGTGCATATTGAGGCGCGACTGCCGCCACAGGCTCGGGTTGACGGTGGCGGGCGCCTTCTCATCGGCAAGAAAGCCGTAGGGCTCGAGGCTCCAGACCACCCTGCCCGACTCCGACATGATCTTCGCGTTATCGATGGTGCCAAGAAAACCGCGCGCGGCATCATCGAAGTCGCGCGTGTCGGAAAACGGCAGCGCTTTCAGCATCGCGGCATTCTGCGCAATCACGGAAGGTGAAGCTTCTTTCGGCGTCTCTTTGGGCATTTCACTGACGGCTGCTTCGCTCATGCTGTCCTCCTGACGCGGAAATCAAACGGAATAGTTACGCCGGATGCGCGGCGAGATAGGGCGAAGAGGCAATCGACCATGACGGCATCGCCTCCAAGCGAAAGATCTGGCGCAGATGCACTTCGTCGGGACCATCGCCGATCCTGAGCAGCCGCCCCCAGGCCAGCGCCTGATGGATCGGCGTATCGTCGGAGCCGCCCATCGCGCCGAACACCTGCAACGCGCGGTCGGCGATCCGTTGCAGCATCGAAGGCACCGCGACCTTGATCAGCGACACATCGCGCCAATTCTTCATGGTAGAACTTGCACCACCATGGCCGGCCTGGTCGAGCCGCCACGCACAACGATAGCAAAGCAGCCGCGCCTGCTCGATCTCGACGCGGGATTCGGCGATCCAGCGCTGTACGGTGTCATATTGAATGACCGCGCGTCCGAACGCGGAGCGCTCGGCCGATCGCACCATCATCAATTCGATCAGCAGTTCGCACAGTCCGATCGAGCGCATGCAATGATGGATGCGCGCGGGTCCCAGGCGAACCTGTGCCACCTTGAACCCCTCGCCTTCTTCACCCAGCAGGTTTTCGGCGGGCACGCGGACCTTGTCGAAGGCGAGCTCGCCGATCGGCGCGGTATGATCCACGCAGCCCATCCAGCGCAACGGGCGCACCAGGCGCACGCCCGGCGTATCCATCGGCACGATGACGCAGGAGTGGCGGCGGGTGCGTTCGGCTTCCGGATTGGTGACGCCGAGCACGATCAGGAAGCTGCAATTGGGATGGGCGGCGCCGGTGATGAACCATTTGCGGCCGTTGATCACATAATCATTGCCGTCGCGGACGATTGTGGTTGCGATGTTGGTTGCGTCCGATGACGCCACGTCCGGCTCGGTCATGCCGAAGGCCGAGCGCGTTTCTGCATGAAGCAGCGGGTTCAGCCAGCGCGCCTTCTGCGCAGGTGTGGCGCAGTTCTGTAGCGCAATCATATTTGGCACGTCGGGCGCCTGGCAGTTGAAGACTTCCGGTGCCCAGAACAGCCGCCCCATGATCTCGGCCGCTGGCGCATATTCGAGATTGGAAAGCCGCGTGCCGGGCTCATCCGCGGCCAATTCGGGCAGGCCGAGATTCCACAAGCCCAAGTCGCGCGCTTTGCCTTGGAGTTCAGCCATGAACGGCACGGCTTCGCGGCTGTGAGCCGTGTGTTCAAGAAAGGCGCGATGGCGCGGCAGCACCTCCTTGTCGAAGAAGGCCTGCAGCTTCGCCCGCCACGCTTCCGACCGAACGGAAAGCTCGAAATCCATGCTTCCTCCCGTCTTTTGAGGCGGGATATAACCGTATGCTGACACCAATTGCAAACTTTGTTTCGATATATTGACATAATGGCATTTCTTGTCCGATATTCAGCGTCATGGCCGATGTCTCCCTCCAAAACGCTTCCCTGGCGGACCAGAGCGATCCGTCGTTTGCGACCACGCTGGCGCATGGGCTCGATCTGCTCGCCGCGTTTCGCAACAGCTCAGGCGCGCTGTCGAACGCCGATCTCGCTGCCCATACCGGCCTGTCGCGGCCAACCGTGTCGCGGCTGACCTACACCTTGGCGCAGCTGGGCTATCTCAAGCGCGACGCCAAGGGGCGCTTTCAACTCGGCCTCGGCGTCCTGGCCGCGGCCTATCCGGTGTTGTCGGCGCTGAAGGTGCGGCAGATGGCGCGTCCCTTGATACGCGACTTCGCGGCTTACACCGGTGGTACGGTTTCGATCGCGATGCCGTTCGGGCTTGATTTCATCTATGTCGAAACGCTGCGCACCACGGACGCCGTGCCGCACGTTCCCGACGTCGGCTTTACCTCGACGATGGCAACCACCGCGGTCGGCCGCGCGCTGCTGTCGCTCTACACCAAGGAGGAGCTCGAGGCGCACGTCGCCAAAGTGAAGGCGGAGCGCCCGGAAGAGGCGGACTATGTATTGAAGCGCACGCTGCCGGACATGGAGCTTTGCAAGGAGCGCGGATTCGCGGTCTCGCTTGGGGAATGGCGGCGCGAGCTGTTTGGCGTCGCGGCACCGCTCTATCGGACCGCCTCGGGCGACTGCCTGTCGGTCAATTGCGGCATTCCCTCGTTTCGGTTTTCCGCCGAGCAGATCGAGCGCGAATGCGGGCCCCGCATCCTGGGCCTAGCCCGCAGCATCCGCTCGCTGGTGGCGAGCGATGCGCAGGCGTCGATTTAGCAGGAAAGCCGCATCGCACGTACGTTGCGGCATCAATGGGAGGGGAAACATGCGCGCAATGACGAGCGCTCTCGGCGTTGCCGCCAGTATCGCTGCGACGCTGTTCGCGGGCGCGCCGGCTGCATGGGCCGAGAGCAATTACCCGAACCGGGCCATCCACATCATCGTGCCCTTCCCTGCCGGCGGCATCGTCGACATCGTCGCGCGCGCCGTCACCGAGCAGGTCGGCCGCGACTTCAAGCAAACGGTGGTCGTGGAAGCAAGGCCCGGCGCCAACGGCAATATCGGCACCGCTGCGGTCGCGCGAAGCGACGGCGACGGTTACACCTGGCTGGTCACCGGGCCGGCGGTGCTGGTCAATCCCACTTTATACAAGGACGTCGGCTGGGACGCCCTGCAAAGCTTCAAATGCGTCGGGATCGCGGTGTGGAATCAGAACATCGCACTGGTCAATCCATCGACGCCGGTCAAGACCATCAAGGAATTCGTCGAGCTGGCGCGGGCCACGCCCGGTGAACTCAATTTCGGCAATCCCGGCTCCGGCTCGTCGCAGGATTTGAGCGCGAAGAAGCTGTTTCAGGCCGCCAATATCAAATTGACCGATGTCGGCTACAAGGGCCAGCCGCCGGCACTGATCGACCTGATGACCAACCTGATGCATTTCGAGGTCGCCTCGCTGTCGCTGGCGCTGCCGCATATCAAGCAGGGCACGGTCAAACCGCTTGCGGTGTTCACCGAAGAACGCGTGCCGGATCTGCCCGATGTGCCGACCATCGCCGAAGCCGGCTATCCCGAAGCCGCCTATGTTCCCTGGTACGGCATCTATGTGCCGTCGGCGACGCCCGACGAACTCGTCCAGAAGATCAATGCGGCGATCAACAAGGCGCTGGAAAATCCCGACGTGCAGCGCCAACTTGCGCTCGCCAACATTCCGGGCAAGCCGATGCCGCTTGATGAACTCGCCAAGCTGATGAAGGCGGACTACGAGAAGCTGACGATTCTGGTCAAGACATCCGGCATGGCGCTTCAGTAACAGCGTCACTTCTTCACCTTGCTCGCGTCCATCTTGATGCCCGTGTCCAGCATTTTGGTCGAAAACGCGGTCTGCACGTCGAACGGCTTTTCCATGCCGAGATAGGTCTGCACCAGTTCGTAGTCCTTTTTCATCCGCTCGCCGTCGATCCAGCCCAGCGCCTTGGTCGTGGTGAACTCGTCCGTCATCAGGAACTTGATGCGCTCCCACTGCCGCTCCTGGTTTTCCTTGTCGAGCCCCGAGACGGAATCGAGCAACGCCTTCAGGCAGGGTGCTACGTCGGCGACGCAGGCGGCATAGGCCTTCTGGGTGACCTTCACGAAATCCTCGACCAGCTTCGGATTCTTTTCCAGATACGCGCCGTTGACTACAAGCGAATTGCCGTACGGGTTGAGCCCGATATCCTTCCAGTTGACATAGCCGAGGTCAGAGCCGAACTCGATCACCTTCAGATCGTGCTCGTTGTAGAAATCGCTGATGATATCGACGGTGTGGCTCTTGAGCGCCGCGATCTTGGCGGTCGGTCCGACATTGACGAAGTTCACCGCATCGGGCGCGATCCCTGCCGCTTTCGCAAAGGCCGGCCACATCACCCGCGACGCGTCGCCCGGCGGGTTGCCGATCTTGTGGCCGGGAAAATCCTTCGGCCCGTTCACGCCATAGCTCTTCAGCCAGTAAAAGGTCTGTCCGGTATTGGCATAGATGCTCATCAGAGCGACGGTATCGGCGCCCTTGCTTTTTGCCACCAGCATGGTCGCAAGATCGGCGATGCCGAACGGCGAGCCGCCGGAGCCGACTTTCAGCGAGGAGACGCCGGATCCCTTGCCGGTCTCGATGGTCAGATCAATGCCGGCTTTCTCGTACCAGCCTTGCGCCTTGGCGTAATAAAACGGCGAATGATCCGCGGTCGGGGTCCAGTTCAGGATCAGGTTGACAGATTCGGCGGCGATGGAAGGACCGGCTGGCACCGTCAACGCGAGCGCCAATCCTGCGATCCCAAAACGCTTCATGGCAACGCTCCTCGTCTTGCCGGTGCGGACTTGTCGCGGCACGTCCTTACGTTTACCAATGCAACAAGGGACGGCCCAAATTGTCAACTGTTTGGTTGGAAATGCCCGACAAACGAGCAAACGTCACAAAGCGGCAGCGGCGCAATCCGGCCGCCACGCGGAAGAAGCTCCTGACCGCGGCGCGGCGCGAATTTGCCGATAGCGGCCTTGCCGGCGCGCGGGTCGACGAAATCGCCGATCGCGCCGGTGTCAACAAGCAGCTGGTCTATCACTATTTCGGCGACAAGGACGCGCTCTATCTCGCGGTGCTGGAATGGGTCTATGAGGAAATCCGCAGCCACGAACGCGAGCTCAACCTCGAGGGACTGCCGCCGGAGCGCGCGATCCGGAAATTGATCGAAAGCTCGTTCGACCATCTCGCCGCCCATCCCGATTTCATCGTGCTGCTCAACGACGAGAACCGCGGCGGCGCGCGCCATGTCCGCGGCTCACGCAGGCTGGAGGCGATGCATTCGCCGCTCGTCAGCATGGTCTCGAAAATCCTCAAAGAGGGCGTGCGGACCGGAGCTTTCCGCAGGGGTATCAACCCCTTGCACCTCTACATTTCAATCGCGTGTTTAAGCTATTTCTTCTTCTCGAACACGCCGACCCTGTCGGCGATCTTCGGCAAGGATCTTGCTAGCCCGGCTGCGAAGCGCGCCCGCCGCAAGCATGTGGTCGATCTGGTGCTGCAAGCGTTGCGGCCGTGAGTTCCTAATCAACCGGATGGTTGAAACGTGGATCGCTCCGCGATAGATTGGGGATGGGATGAAAGATGAGGAGCGAGAATCGTGTTCGGTGACGGCGGGCGATCGGCGCGAGCTCTGGCGATCATCCTGATCGTGCATCTCGCCGTGATCGTGCTCTGGCAGGTGCTGGTCGACGCGTTCCAGGTGCCGAAATTCATCCTGCCCTCCCCGCTCGCAGCAGTTGGCACGCTCGCTTCGGCAAAATATGCATGGGCCTCCAATCTCGCCGTCACCGCCGCGGAAATCCTCGGCGGCTTCGCGCTCGGCGCGCTGGTCGGCGTGGCACTCGCGGTAACGTTCAGCTGGTCGCCTTTGGTGAGCCTGATGCTGCTGCCGCTGTTCGTGACGCTGAACATGATCCCGAAGGTCGCGCTCGGGCCGCTGGTCATCGTCTGGTTCAGCTACGGCATTTTGGCAAACATCCTGATCGCGTTCTCGATCTGCTTCTTCCCGATCCTGCTGACGACCGCGCGCGGCTTAAGCGAGGTCGAGCCGGATTTGCTCGATCTCGTCAAATCGCTGCGCGGCTCGCGCTGGATCCTGTTCCGCAAGATTCAGCTTCCGGGAGCACTGCCTTACGTGTTTTCCGGCATGAAGGTCGGCGCTATCCTGGCGGTCGCGGGCGCCATCGTCGGCGAGTTCATCGCCTCCGAGCGCGGGCTTGGCTATCTGATGATACAGGTGCAATCCTCGCTCGATACGCCGGCGATGGTGATGGCGGTCGTGCTGCTGACGCTGCTCGGCGTCGCGCTGTACGGCCTGGTACTCGGCCTCGAACGGCTGTTCGTGGTCCGTGACGTCAGGCTGCAATAAGAAAAAGGAAGACGCATGCTGCTGATGCGCGACAATCTGCCGAAGGCGATCACAGACATCGCGGCGCTCGACGATCTGTTGTGCCGGCCAAGCCAGGCCTTGATCGACGACCTGAAAAAGGTCAACGGCGACATCATGATCCTCGGCGTCGCCGGCAAGATGGGGCCGACGCTGGCGGGACTAGCCAAGGCCGCTTCGCCCGGTCGTCGCGTCATCGGCGTCGCCCGCTTCAGCGAACCCGGCGTGGAGACCTGGCTCAAGACGCGCGGAATCGAAACCATCCATTGCGATTTGCTCGATGAAACCGCCATCAAGGCGTTGCCGAAAACGCAAAACATCATCTTCATGGCCGGCCGCAAATTCGGCGCCGAGGGCGATCTGTCGCTGACCTGGGCGATGAATGCGCATGTCCCTGCCCTGGTCGCGCAAGCGTTTAGCGACTCGCGGATCGTGGCGTTCTCGACCGGCTGCATCTATCCGTTCGTGCCGGTCGACGGCAAAGGCGCCGATGAGGACTTAGCGCCCAATCCGCCCGGCGAATACGCGCAATCCTGCGTCGGGCGGGAGCGCATGTTCGAATATTTCTCGCGCCAATTTTCAACGCCAGGCCGGCTGTTCCGGCTGAATTACGCGATCGACATGCGCTACGGCGTGCTGCACGATATCGCCTCAAAAGTCCTGCAAGGCAAGCCGATCGACATCAGCCTCGGCCATGTCAATTTCATCTGGCAGGGCGATGCCGCGGCACAGGCGCTGCGCTGTCTTGCGCATTGCGAAGTGCCGACCTCGCCGATCAATGTCTCAGGCCATGAAATCCTCGCCGTGCGCGATCTCGCGCAAAAATTTGGCGCGCTGCTCGACCGTGCGCCGGTCATCGTCGGCAAGGAAGAGCCGACGGCATGGCTGACCAACACGTCGCAAGCGGTCAAGCTGTTCGGCTTGCCCGTCGTCGACACCGCGCAACTGATCGCCTGGACCTCCGACTGGGTCGCGCGGTCAATGCCGAGCCTCGGCAAGCCCACCAAATATGAGGTGCGCGATGGCCGATATTGATCACATCGCGATCGTCCAGCTCGACACCCGCGACGCGGCGAGCGGGCTTGCGCTGTCGATCGAAGCCCACTGGAATCAGAACGAAGCCGACTGGCGGTTCTTCCTCGCCAAGGGAGTCGTGTTCGGTGTGCGCGATCGGGATCGCCCGGTCGCGACCGCGGCGCTGCTCCCTTATTCGTCCGGCAACGCCTGGATCAGCATGGTGCTGGTGACGGCAGACTGGCGCCGCCGCGGGATCGCGACAAAACTGGTCGATACCTGCCTCAACACCGCGATAAAACTCGGGCTGACGGCCTGGCTCGATGCCACGCCCGCGGGTACTGCGGTCTACGGCCCGCTCGGTTTCACACCGACCCTGCAATTGCGGCGGCTTCGTTTTGAGCGTTCGGCGCCCGAAAAAGCCGGCGCGCCGCCTTCGGTGTTCGCGCTCGGCGAACTGATCGCCCGCGATACCCGCGCCATGGGTTTTGACCGCAGCATCTTGCTGGGCGAGCTTGGCGGTCGTCCGCATTCGCGCCTGGTGTCGAATGGCGGAGCCAGCACGCTGGTACGCGACGGCCGCACGGCGCGCCACATTGGTCCATTGTTCGCGGACAGTCCCGATCGCGCGCTCGCTCTGGTGCGCGACATCATCAGCAGCGAGAGCGGCCCGCTGCTGATCGACACGGTCGCCTCGCAGGAAAAATTTCTGGAGGGTCTGATCGCGACCGGCTGGACCATCGAGCGGCCGTTTCAGCGCATGCGCTTCGGCCGCGCCACCGCCAAGCCATCGGAGTTGCCGTTCGCCGTTGCCGGCCCGGAATATGGATAGGGATCGCCATGCATCATAGCGAGATGAAACCCGAGGTACGGCGGCTGATTGCCGATGGCACGGTGCTGCCAGCACATCCGCTGGCGCTCGACGCCAACCGCAAGCTCGACAAAAAACACCAGCGCGCGCTGACCCGCTATTATATCGACGCCGGCAGCGGCGGGCTTGCAGTCGGGGTGCACACCACGCAATTTGCGATCCGCGATGTCGATCTGTATCGGCCGGTGCTGGAACTCGCCGCCGAAACCGCGACAAGCTGGACGAAGCGGCCGCTCGCCATGGTCGCTGGACTTAGTGGCCCGACGCAGCAAGCTATCAGCGAAGCCAGGACCGCGCGCGGCATCGGCTATCATGCCGGCCTGCTCAGTTTGGCGGCGATGAAATCGGCGTCCGAAGACGAGATCATCGCGCATTGCAGGACGGTAGCGCGCGAAATTCCGCTGGTCGGCTTCTATCTTCAGCCCGCGGTCGGCGGCGTCATTCTCGGAGCGCATTTCTGGCGGCGCTTCGCCGAGATCGACAATGTCGTCGC
>Ga0210405_10003696_pt1 | contig 14829 bp, 17 predicted proteins | sample IncBWH11MmetaG_FD_155492 | JGI IMG/M metagenome (GOLD analysis project Ga0210405, IMG submission 155492) | Forest soil microbial communities from Barre Woods Harvard Forest LTER site, Petersham, Massachusetts, United States - Inc-BW-H-11-M | ecosystem: Environmental > Terrestrial > Soil >... | reverse complement strand
AAGACGGCGCTCGTGCGTCGGCGCTCCCGCCCAAAATTAGAATTCGAAAGAAGAGGCCGTGGGGCGAGGTCCGGCGAGCCGCTACTTAATCGCGCCTACCGTGAATCCAGCGATGAAGCGATCAAGAAACAAGTTATAGAGCAGCGCGATTGGAAGGCTCGTAATCAGACACGCGGCCATAAGCGATCCCCAGAAGTAGACGTCGCCTCGCACCAGGAATATTGGAATCGCCACGCCTACCATCTGCTGCGACTCAGGCGAAATAAACGTCAGCGCATAAACGAATTCCTGCGTTACCAGCGTGAACGTGAAGATGACCACGGTCAGTATTCCCGAAATCGAGATCGGCACCACGAGACGGAAAAATGCTCCGAAGCGAGTCAGACCATCCACCATTGCCGCGTCTTCCAGTTCTCTCGGGATCGACTTGAAGAATCCCATCAGCAGCCAAACGGAAAAGGGAATCGTGAAGCTCGGATAGACCAGCACAAGAGACCAAATCGTGTCCTGCAATCCCAGCGTTGCCACAATGCGCGATAGCGGAATAAACAGCAGCGTGGGCGGAATCAGGTACGTAAGAAAAATCGCGATCCCGATCCGCTGTCCCCAGCGGCCCGTGAGCCGCGCCAGCGCGTACGCCGCCGGCAAAGAAAAAGCCAGCGTGATGAATACGACAAGCACTCCCACCAGCGCCGTATTGCCCAGCCATCTCACATACCGCGTTTCGTTGAAAAGCAGCTTCAGGTGATCGAGTGTGGGCGGGAGGTTGAATTTGAACGGATTGTTTTCAACATTGTAGAGATCAATGTTCTGTTTGAAGGTGGCGACAAACATCCAGTAGAAGGGAAATGCCAGCAATACGACAAACACCGCCAGCACCGCATATCGCAGCGCTTCGGTCCCGATTTTTCGCCCGTCACCGCCCGGCATCAGGCCACCTCCGCTCGGTGCGCGGCTCGGAGCATGAAATAAGCAATCAGAATGAGAACAGGAACGAGAAATAGTGAAATCGCCGCGCCTGCAGCCAGGTCGCTGCCCTGAATTCCGGTTGCGAATGCGAGCGAGGGCACCACTTGCGTGGAATCGAATGGCCCGCCCGCCGTCAAAATGTAAACCACGGTCATGTCCGTAAACGTGAAAATCGTTCCGAACAGAACCGCGACGCTGATGATCGGCATCATCATCGGAATGTTGATCAGAAATTCGGTACGCCAGAAGCCCGCGCCATCAATAGCAGCGGCTTCCGGAATTCCCTTGGGAATCGAAGTCCGTCCGGCCAGCATGATCACTGTCGAAAAGGGAATTAGCCGCCAGGAGTGAACCAGAACCACGGAAGCCATCGCCAGGGTTGGCTCGCCGAGCCACATCGGCGCGCCATAGGGCTTGAAAATGTGCGCCCAAACCAGCACCCAGGTGATGACGCTGTAGATCGAATCCAGAATCCACTTCCATCCGATCGCGCCGAGCGAAATCGGCGCCACCCACGGCAGCAAGATCAACAGCCGCACGAACCAACGGCCATGAAATGCGGGTTCGAGTGCAATGGAGAGAATGCTGGAGGCTACGATCACGATAATCTGTGCGGATACGGTGAACACAACTGAATTGCGCAGCGCCGCCCGGAAGCTCGGGCTCTGCAGAATGCTGCGAAAGTTCTCGAGGCCTACAAAATGGAAGCCCATCGTGCCAATTCGCGCGTCGCTGAACGCGTACAGAACCGCGAGAAGCAGCGGTACGCCGATTAACAGGCCGATGTAAGCGACCGCCGGTAGAAACATGAACACGCCGACTTTGCGATCGTCTACTGCCACGGAAAAGGCCTCGGGGGGATTCGCTTGCCGGTCTTCGCGTCGAAAAATCTCAGTTCGTGCTCAGGTACTGCGAAGTCGTAGGTGGTATTCGGCGTGTAGGTCTCAAGCACGCTGGAAGACACCCGCGCCCACACAGGCTTATCGCGAAAGCGAGTCTCCGCGAGCTTTCCGTAAAGCACGCGCTCGGAACCGAGGTATTCAGAATGCTCCACGTGGAGGCGCAGCGGAATTCGTTGTCCAGGACCGAGCAAATCCGCAGGGAGAAGATTTTCGTGCTTGAGGGTCTTGGCCACCTCGTCCATGGGTGCCCAAGGCGCGATGAGCCCGGCGGGAAGAAACCGCTCCGGGCGAAATCCTACGATCACATCATCGGTTGCGAGCAGGTTCATCGGCGGCGAGCCCAGAAACGTGGCCACAAACGTGTCGGCAGGATCATCGTAGACTTCCTGCGGTGTTCCGATCTGGCGGACCTCGCCTTGATGCAGCACCACAATGCGCTCGCCTAAAGCCATGGCCTCCACCTGATCGTGTGTGACGTAGATCGTGGTGGTCTTAATCCGCTGATGGAATTCATCAAGCTCTTCACGCGCGGAAGTTCGCAGCTTGGCGTCGAGATTCGATAGCGGTTCGTCGAGCAAGAACACTCGCGGCTCTCGCACGATGGCGCGCGCCAGTGCCACCCGTTGGCGTTCGCCGCCGGAAAGCTGGCGCGGCTTGCGGTCGAGAAGTTTTTCGATTCCAAGCAAGCCTGCCGCCCATTCCACTTTCTGCTTGTGCTGTTCCTTCGGGACTTTCTGCGCTTTGAGAGGGAAGGCGATGTTCTCGCGAACGCTCAAGTGGGGATAGAGCGCATAACTCTGGAACACCATCGCTATTCCGCGCTCGCGTGGAGTCAGGTTATTTACGACATTGCCACCGATAAGAATTTCGCCGGAGGTAGGCGCTTCGAGACCCGCAATCATCCGCAACAGCGTGGTTTTGCCCGAGCCGGACGGGCCGAGCAGGACGAGGAACTCGCCCTCCCTTGTTTCCAGATTTATGTTGTTAACTGCTCCCGGTGTTCCTGCCTTAAATACCTTGGTTAGATTCCTGATCTGAACGACGGCCATCGAGCCCCCAAACAGCTGTCATAATTGCCTCATTTGTTCCATCGAGCAAAGATGCGTTTATATTCCGCTTCGGCCGCCGTCATCGCCTCCTCCGGCGATTGATCGCCACGGGCTACTTTGGCAAACATTGTCGGTATCACCCACGTTTTGAAAGCCTCGTCAATCGCAGCAGTAGCGTAGCCCGGATACCCCACGTTGGTGGCCCAGTCGAGCACGTTTCCGAGCACTTTGTATTTGTCAGCCGGATTGGCTCGCGGATCGTTCGAAATTTCTTTCTTCAGATCGGGTACGAGGGTGGGGAAGCATGGGAAATTATAGAATTGACCGGCCTCGAAGCCCTCGTGGAAGTGATCCATGTAGTCCACCAGGAACTGCTGCGCGCCTTCCTTGTTTTCTGCGAAATTCCAGATGACGTAACAGTTCATCACGTGCTCTGCCGCAATGCGGCGCGCGGGGCCCTTGAGCGCTGGGCTGATCATGATCTTCGAGTCGATCGGAAGATGTTCGCGTTCAGCCTGGCGCGTGATGGAGATGGCATTCATCACGAACGAAACGCGGCCCGCCAGCATCGCCTGATTGTTCGAGGGCGGAGTCCAGGTGAACACCTCGGATGTCTCCGTCTCTTGAAACAGGGCTTTTACATACTTGAGTGCTTCGATGGTCTCCTTCGAATTGATCGTGACGTTGCCTGCTTCATCCTGCTCGGCGCCGCCGAAGGACCACAGGATTGCCCGCATGGCCATGCTGGTGTCGAGCTCTTGCGCGAGCCCGATGCCGCAGGGATGGCCGCTCTTGTCGCGAATCTTTTTCCCCCCGACCCGTAAGTCCTCGTAGGTGTCGGGACCATTGGGATAACCGGCTTCCGTCCACCAATCCTTGTGCCAGTTTCCGGGATCGGGCGTGTAAGCATCGGAGAAAGCGAAATATCTCTTCGTTTTCGGGTTGTAAGTGGACTTGTGCGCCAGTTCAATTTTCTTGCCGTGCTTCTTCTCCACTTCCTGATACACGCTCGACATATCGATCGTCACGTTCTCGTACGCCGCGGGCGGCGAGAGGAACATGAAGAGATCGTGCCCCTTCTTCGCCGATACTTCCGATGCAGCGCGGGTCCCCAAGTCCACGAGATTGATGTTGTCCACCACCACGTTCGTATTGTTCTTCTGTCCCCATTCTTTCGTGAACGTGCCATTGAACCAGGTGTCATACGCCGGAACGAAGTGGCTCCACTGCAAAATCTTCAGCGTCTTCTGCTGGGCCTGCGCGCGCTCAGGAAAAAGGAATGCTGGTCCCGCGCCAGCTGCCAGCGCCCCCGTGCCCGCCAACTTGACGAATTCTCGCCGAGAAATTCCACGGCCTCGCTTTTTCGACATCGCAGTCCTCCTATTGGGCGGAGTACGACCGCACCTCGAATTACATCCCTATAAAGGTGGCGACGTTCCGTTGGCCAACTTCTCCCCCGATATCTTCTGACGCGACGAATCGCCGACAAAACGTGAGACGCGTTTTAATCCGCGGGCGATCGTGCCGGTTGCCCTCCGGCGACTTCGTCCCAGATCTTTACGCCGTGCGTCTCCTTCAGCAGCAGGGTCCCAACAATAAACGTGATCCCCGCCACAATCATCGGGTAGTACAGTCCGGCGTAAATATTCCCCGTCGCAGCACATAACGAAAGCCCGATCAGCGGCAGCATTCCGCCGAAGACGCCGTTTCCGATGTGATACGGCAGCGAGAGCGATGTATACCGCACTTTGGCAGAGAACGACTCCACCAGAAACGCCGCAATCGGCCCGTACACCATGCACACAAAAATCACCTGAATAAACACAAGCAGCCCCAGCATGAACTTGTCTGGATTCGCCGCTTCCTTTGCCGGCACGCGATTTCCTGTCGCATCCACCGTCATCGCAGTCAGGCTGATCGCGCCCGTCACCTTGTTCGTGGTGGACTGTATGCCCACGATGTTATTACCCGCAGCTCGCTCCATCGCATGATAAATCGGAATATACGCGATCACCGCGATCAAGCAGCCCGCCATCATTATTTTCTTCCGCCCAATCTTGTCTGAAAGTGCACCGAACACCACGAAGAATGGCATCGAGAAGAGCAGCGCCACAGCGATAATCTTGTTCGCCATAGTAGGATTGATCTTCAGCACCGTCTGCATGTAGAACAACGCATAAAACTGCCCCGTGTACCACACCACGCCCTGCCCGGCCGTCGCTCCGAAGAGCGTAATCAGCACCTGCTTCAGGTTCGGCCATTTCGTGAACGCGTCCTTCAGTGGCTGCAGCGACGTTTTTCCCGCGCTCTTCATCGACGCGAAAATCGGCGACTCCTTCAGCTTCAGCCGGATGTAAAGCGAAATCGCCACCAAAAAAATCGAGATTAGAAAAGGAATCCGCCAGCCCCAAGCGGAGAACTCTTCTTTGCTCATCGATTGCTGCGTGACCAAAATTACGATCAGAGAAACGAATAACCCTAACGTCGCCGTGATTTGAATGAAGCTCGTGTAATATCCCCGCTTCCCGTCAGGTGAATGCTCGCCGACGTACACAGCCGCCCCGCCGTACTCGCCGCCTAGCGCCAATCCTTGCAGCACTCGGATTCCGATCAATGTGATCGGCGCAAACCATCCCGCTGTCTTGTATGTCGGCAGCAGGCCAATAATAGCCGTGGACAGGCCCATCACCGATAGCGTTACCAGAAACGCATACTTCCGCCCAATCAGGTCGCCAATTCGCCCGAAGAAGATCGCTCCAAACGGCCGCACCAGAAATCCCACCGCAAACGTCGCGAGATAAGCGATATAGGCAAACGTATCGTTGCCAGGCGGATAGAATTTGAGCGACAGAACCGCCGCTAAGCTTCCGAAAATATAAAAGTCATACCATTCAATCATCGTCCCGACCGACGACGCCGTAATCACCAGCGGCAGACTTTGCTCTGCCTGCCGCTCCATCCCAAGTTCCTGCCCTCGCGTGACCATGAAGTGCCTCCTCATTTGGGACGGTAGAGGTCGCCCCTCGCCTGTGTCGCCGATTCAGAACCTCAGAACGGATGAGACGCAACCGCTGCGAGAAGCCTGCGGAGCCGCCGGATGACGGCTCCACAGGCCGCAGGTTAAATTAGGTTTAGCTCAGAACGTTACGATCGTCCCGAACTCGTTGCGCCAATCGTGAGCTGTCCGTGCGTCCACGCCACGGAACAGTTTCGAGGTTTCATGCACCGTATGCGTGTCGTACCACGTGGTCTCGTTCACGATCGATGCCCACTTGTTGATCTTGTAACGCAAGGTCGAAGCAACGTAATCGGTTCGCTGCAGTCCGTTGGCACCCGTCCGCGCTACGTCCTCCGCCTTCGTGCGGTCCAAGCCTCCCGCAAGGGAATAGGTCCAGCCCGAATTGTGGCCTTCCGGATCTGCATGGAAGATTCGCGAGAGCGGGAAACTCACTTGGACAAAGCCGCCTTGATCACGAACGGGCCGCAGTTGAGCGAAAACCGCCGAACCGCCGATATTCACGAACGGAATATTGTCGCCCGAATCGGCGATCCCATTTGCGATTACCTTCTCGCCCATTGTGTCGGCGAAGGTAGAGTTCAGGTTACCGAACATGAAGCGCGTATCCCCGCCGTGGAAGTACTTACCCACTATGGTGACCACGGGTGTCGGCAACTGGAACTCAGCAGTCCAGATGTTCTGCGGAATGTCGAATCGGAAGCCTTCCGGGAAAAACTGCGCTACCGTGCAGAGCCCAGTTAAGGGATCGGGCTTGGAGCAGGCCGTCAAACCAGCGATTTCCGTGTCGGTTTGTGATCCGGCTGTTGCCAATGTTCCATGCAACACGATTTCCGATCCTGTCGCGTGATGTCCGCTGAAGATCAGCTGCGCGGGCGCCACGCCTGGCGAATGGAAGATCGGGTATTGAAACACCACTCGTCCTTCGACGGCTGGCTGGCCGCTGTCCGAACCAATCCGCGCGCCGAATCGGTTGTTGAGTTGTTCCGCCACGCTGTTAGTTGGTACCGGTATCCCCGGTGGCGTGTTGGCTAGGTTCGCGTCTCCGAAAGCGCCCAGCAAAACGGCCGCTTCTGCTTGAATCTTAAAGTCTCCCTTACCGAATTGAACGCCTCCCTTGATTTGCGGAAGCCGCTCATACATGTTTCCGAAAAACGCCATCACTTGCGTGGTCTCGATGATGTCAGGCATTGTGGACGATGCCAGCAACGTCCAGTCCTGCCCGAACTCGGCGAAGACCGGTAGGCCGCCGATGTGCGTATCCATTCGAACCCACGCTTGCCGAAGGCTCACTTGCGAGGAACGAACCGAACTGACGTTCCGGTTGTTGACCGAGGTGTAGTCACCTTCAAAGTCCATTTCGATTCTGCCGGTCATGACCAAGTCCCGGTTGGGCATCGGCCAGTAGAAGTTCGTGCCGAACCTTGTGCTGCGGGCCTTCACGTGAAACTGGGACCCGCTATTCGGGCCAGTATCACCCAACAAAAGTGGAAGAGGAAAATCATTGTTGCCAAACGTCGCACCGCCGCTGTTCGTCGAATCGTAAATTGCTGTTGCCTTGATGAATCCGAATGGCGTCAGCGTCGCCCCGCTTCCGAGCTTCAGGTCGCCGATCCCGGTCGGTTTCGGAGCATCAATCGGCAGAAGGCGAACGGGAGCCACTGCCGGAATGATTGCTCCCTCAGCCGGCGCCCCGAATGTGAATACATCGGACGTGGCCGGCGGCGGCGCGGAATCCTTCGAAACATGAAGCAGCGCGTTCACGTAGTGGCCTCCTGAAGCCTTATCGCTTACGGGCTCAGTTGCCCCCACCGTGTGATCGTAATCCTCTCGACTGATCAGACCCTTCGCTACCAGTAAATTCGCCAGTCGCGCGTTCGCCTCATCGGCGCTCCCAGCTGCACTCAGCTGAGCCGCTTCATCCGAAGAAAGAATTCCCTTCGACTGAAGCAATTGAACGAGCGGTGGCGTTGCTTGCTTATCCTGCCCTTGAGCGGCGGCAGGCATGGCCATCCCCACGGCTACGACGGCCATGAGGAAATACACCCGTATTAAGTTCATGTATCCACCCTCCAACGAGATTTGCGTTACGGAGCCCCGACACGTCACTTCTGGACCTCCGAACAACCCCCGGAAACACCACCGAAATTGCAGCAGAGATACGCGCTTAGTCGTTGAATGTCAAGCAATTCCACACGGTGCACCTATCCAAAATTCGAGGGTGCCGATAATCGCCAGCCCCATTTCTTAAAAACCTGGCCATTCGAGAGAATTTCTAGCGGGAACGCGTGGACAAGCTGTAATGCGATTGGGGTGGCGAACCAGGATTCGGAGCATTTCCTGTGTTGCGAAGGGAAGTGGTCGGGGCGTGGAGATTTGAACTCCAGACCTCCTGCGCCCAAGGAAGGAGGTTGAAACTAGCTAAGCACCGTATTGTGAAGATCCGCAAATCACTTTGCTCAGTTCACTGTAGTGGGATTTGTAGTGAGCGATCTCGTCTTTTCGATCGCTTGTACGATGCCAGCAATGCGAAAAGCCTCAAGCTTTCCGGTCGCGATTTTCTTCTGCTCCTCGGCCGGATGAACGTATCGCATCGTCATTTGAATGCTGATGTGTCCCAACATCGCGGAGAGCGTCGGGAGATCAACCCCGCCGGCCACCGCCCTCGTTGCAAACGTGTGGCGGAGATCGTAGAGCCGAAAGTGATCGTCGATACCCGCATCTTCCACGGCCTTATCGTGCGCCTTTCTAACGCTACCGATCGGCTTATCGGTGCCGCTCTTCGAAGGAAAAACAAACGGTCCCTTTGCCATCTTGGCGCGGTCTTTCAGGATTGTGAAAACATCGGCGGTCATTGTCACTTTTCGTCTTGCTGCCTTTGTCTTGCCAAATGGGTTGAAGATTGTCCGCGCGGCGAAGTCGAGGTGCTCCACTCGGATTCGAAAGGCTTCCGATGGACGCAAGCCGGTATCGAGAATAACCTGCGCGATGTCTTTCAGCGGTTGGCTCGCTTGGGTGAGGTATAACAATTCTTCCTCGAAGCTGACTACACGCATCCTCCCGCTGCCTTCTGAGAGGTATGCGACGCCCTTCGTTGGATTCGAAAGGGCGTAGCCGCATTTCTCAGCGTGATGGAAAAGCAACTTTAACGTCGTGAGGGCGCGGTTCACGGTTACCGGCGAGACGATGCTTCCATCCTTCGCGTTTTTCCTCTCTTCTTTGGACCGGGCCAGCTTGAACTCTTCGACCATGCCTGTTGTGACTTCGTCGAGCCAGCACCCACGGAAGAACCGCAGTAGCGTGTCGCAGTTTGTGCCGTGCAGTTCGCGCGTCTTCGGTCGATGCTGGTTTGTTGACCAGTCCAAGAATTTATCAACGTGATCCTCGAATTTCGGCGCGGGCTTGACCTGCTTGAACCCCGCCCTACGATCGAGCAACTCCATCCTGCGCTTCGCTTCCCCTCTGAGGGCGGCCGTCTTGTTCGTGAAGCCAGAGGACTCCTGGATGTGTCTCCCTTGAAATATGAAGTTGTACCAGTAAATCCGCCCCCGCCGGTAGACCGCCACCCCTACCTCCTTGACTCCGAGAGCGAAGGTTCGGCTTCGACTCGTATTAACCGCTCGGCCAGCCACTCATCCAGATCACAGCGCCGGTAGCGAACAACGTTCCGACTCAACTTTATGAACGGAATGCCACGTCGCTGAGATCTCCACTGGGCCAAGGTCTCAGGTGAAAGGCCGGTTATGCGTGCAACATCACCCGCCGTAAGCAAGCGCTCCGCTTCGACTGACAGCTTCTGTCCTGTTTTCACGTTCGTTTCTCAAGCGTTATTTCCCTCCGTCTGTTGTGCCGGTATAGATTTATTGCCATATGCCTACAGGTGCATCCACTGAACAGTCGCCGATCACCCCGTCTCCGCGGTTCTGTCATTGCGATCTGGAATCCGCTAAAACGCATTATTTCGGGCTGTTTGAAAACCCTCGCCAAAACGACCTCCCAAACGCCAATAAAACACCGTGTTTTTTGTCACCTGTGCCCAATGTTAGAAACCTAGTGATTTCAAAAACCGCATTTCACCCCCGACTCGCCTGATGCACTGCCCACAATGAAGCCCCGAACTGAAGCGCGAGTTTTCGCAGCGTTACGCCTTTCTTCCGTGCTGCGCGGATCTTCGTTACCTCCGCCTCAGACAACCTCTTGATCGCAGGTCTTCCTAGTCGCGTGCCGTTTCTCTTCGCTTCTGCAAGGCCACTCTTGACCCTCTGGCTGATTAGTTCCGCCTCAAACTGGGAAATTGCACCAAAGATTTGGAAGACCAGCTCGCCGCTGGGTATCGTCGTATCCACGCCTTCCGTCGCGCTGGAGAAAGCCACGCCCAATTGCTGGAACTCCGCCAACGCAGTGACGAGGTGCCGCAAACTTCTCGCGAAGCGGTCGAATTTCCAGACCAGCACTACGTCGATCTTTCGTTGCCTGCAAGCCGTCATCAATTCTTGCAGGGCGGGGCGGATATTCTTCCGTCCTGAAACGCCTCGGTCCGCATAAATTTTGTGAACTATCCATCCCCTCGCCTTCGCATACCTGAGCAGCTCAGACTCCTGCATGTCCGTTTGCTGGGAATCCGTTGACACCCGAACGTATAGTCCGGCCCGCTTAGCTTTTTGCATCCGTCGCCTCCTATCATATATCGAGTTATACTGATATATAGTAGGTAACTAGGTGCTAAAAGGCCAAGCCATGGTTTTCGAAATCGCCGAGGTTACGTCTCCTTGCACCCCGCCCGGCGCATCGGTTTCAAAGCGTATTCGCTTATCTTTTGTCGGCACCTCCCCCGACTAGCGTTTCTCTTTCACGGGTTTCTTCTCGCTCGTCTGACCTGGTTTTCTTGTTCCGTTTCCCGTCCGGCTTCCAGTCAAGCACGTTTTGCCACCGGACTCGGGGTGGCGTTTCTGCGTGGATAAACGCGTTCATCACCACATGAATGGGCTTGCCTTCTACTTTGATCGAAGTCCGCTGGACACCGTGTGAAGTCGCGACCAAGCGGGTCTTGCCGGATTTGGAGAGAGTCGGGGGGGTTACCAACGGCACTCGGACGACCAGCATTTCACCTTCGATTCTTGCTTTCATCATTTTTCTGACTCCTCTTTTCTTCGTAACGGCCTACTCTAGTTTTGCGGTGTAGCCGTTTCCGCGAGATTCGCGCGTTGTGCTGTTCTTTTTGCTCAGCTAGGAGTTCTTTCCATCGCGTTTCCATTGTTTGCCCCATGCCCGCAACGCGTCGTAAATCACCTCGTTGATCGGCAACGGCTGCAGGAATCTTTCCGGATTCGTTACGGAGATACAGCGCAGGAATTTCAACAATTCGGTCAAGATGCCGCTCCGTCTCCGCGCCATGCTCAACAGTGCTTGTGGATGCCGGAGATGCCGCCTCATGTATCTGGATAGGTCGGTCCCGTTCATCCGGTAAAAGCCCATCTGGCTGATCAAAATCTCGGGCAATCGGGCGAAATCTTCCGTCCTTTTGATTCCGTGTCGGTCGAGGAAACCTCGATTCAGCTGGTGTTCGAGTCGGAACCCTCCGATCTGGCGTTTAAAATAACCGCGAACGAATTTGGCGGAACCTGTTGCGCCGAACCAGACGGCGCGAGGGAATCGCCGGTTACATCGCAGGCGACTCTTCTGGAACTTGCCGTGACGCCGGACAAATCCCGCGTTCATCGAGTTGTCCGCCGAAAATCGAGCCGTAGTTCAACAATCGATAGACGATACGGAGCGAAGGCGCTGAGAATGCGTTCGAGTTCCCTTCGTCTCAGGCCCGGAATGTCAGCCGGGACTACGGCAACCCGAACGGGAGCCATGCGCCGAAACCGTGGCAGGTACTGAATGAAAATCTCTGTCCCCGTGCCGCTGTTTAGCAGCCGCCGCACTCTTCCGTACGGCGCGCTAAAAAGTCCGGCGTCGAGGTTCCTCAAAGCACGATTCGTCAGGGTTCGAAAGTCTCCCAGTGCATCCAAAGCCCAGTTGATATCCGCTTCGCTGGTGAAAACCACGCGATCGATGCCGGCGATCGGGGTAATCACGTCTTTGCGAGTATTAAACATCTTCAAAAACCAGCATAAGGCAGTACTCAAGGACACTTCGTGCTGGTCGTAGGGCCGGCGTAACAAAACTGTCCAGACGCTGCGCACACCCGTTGCGGGTTTGGTGACAACTTGCTCTAATTTGGTAGCGAATATCCTCAGGTTCGCGCGTCAATCGAGGGTTATGGATGGTTCAGATTTCCAAAAAACAACAGATTCTACGGGAATCAGCGCTGTTCGGGCTTCTGTATCGGATGGATCAAGATTTTCGTTCAAGTAAGCCATTCGAGCAATTTAAGCAATACATTGCCGAGGGGCTTCCCCCGGGGATCGAACTGCCAGACGATAAGATTCTGGGCTATCTCTACGAACGAGCGATTGAAGCGCGTGCCGATACCGCTTGGGTCACAGAGATACCTAGAATGACAAAGTCCAAATCATGGAAAGCTCACATGGATTGGCTGAACGACACCACCAGCCTCGCGCGAAAATTTCTCCTGAGCCTGGAGACGAATGACCGACTCTTACCGAGCGCCGACGCGCTGCAAGCCAAGTTTGTCGCCCAATCAGTCGAACGCTTGTGATGCCGGTTGCTGGAGATTCACGATATCGACGGAACGGCAAGACAAGCCACGAAAATGAAAACCGAGGAGGCCGCGCTTCGCCTAGCTCGGATCGGGATGAATCGCACTTTGCGGAAGAATTGTCCGAACCTGAATGGTGATCAACGTGCTGATTTTATTAAACTGGCCGTGGAAGCAGCCGGACTGAAAGAAGAGGAAACAACGGGTGCGATCATTCGCCAGCTAAGTCGCGTGCACGGACGCAAAAAGAAGATCGTTCAACCCAGAAGCCGCTCGAAGCGTGGGACACGGTTGCTTCGCGCTAAAGCGCGAAAATGATTTGGTTTGCCCTTGCCCGTGCTCTCCAACCTGTAATCCACTTCGCTATGACTCTTCTTCTCTCTTCTGCTTCACCATTCACACTAATGTGGGGTAGTACGTTTGTCGATTAGGGATATATTTAGCCCCCAGGTGCCCTGGAAATCTGGCCGGCTGTCCTATTCCGGCCAGACGGGCTCAGGTAGACTCGGCCGCTCTTTCCAAGCTTCCAGTGCTTCGGCGAGCGTTGGATCGCCCATTTTCCGGAGTAGATCAGGGTTCAACCTGTCCCGCTGCCCCGCATAGTCATTCGCAGCGTCGCCGACGAGTTTTTTGGATTCGTCCCGGGGAATACCTAACGGCCGATTCCAATCAGCACCAGAGTCCTTCAGATCAACATAGAGTGCATACATGCGGGCTGCATGACGGTCATCGGGAGCTCGTTTCGCCACACTTTTGAGAGCCGCTCGAATAACTTTTTCCGCTTCCTGATACTCTGTATCCTGCGGTTTGTGTTTCGTTTGAGCCCTTATCGCTGCATCGAGGGCGGAACGTCCATCACCTATAAACGTCAAGCCGAGCACGGCGCGTCTTTGCTTATCAACGTGCTTTGCACCTTGAACAGTTTCAACACTAAGAAGCTTTCCAGTATCCTGTGATTTCGTCCATTCTTCCAAGAGCATTCGGTGTTTGCCTAGCTCTTCTCGCCCAGTCATGGCGAGAGCGACAGCGCTGGCAAACGCCTGCGCACGGTACAAAAGTACGGCATCTCGCAGTAGGGTTCCGCACTGTTCGAGCGCATACCAAGCCCCTTTCAATAGGACGGCAGAGGTGACGTCCATGTCGTGGTCTCCTTCACCTTTTTCACTATGGGGAGTGTACCCGCCTCCAATCACGTCCACAAATTGCTTCCTTGCGTTGTAACGGAGATTTGCGGATTTTTGCGGGAAGCAACGAAAAATTCGGTCCTAGGGTACGAAAAGCATCGGTTAAAAACGCTCTGGGCGCGATTTACGACGTCTTGGAGTGGTTGTCCGGTTGTGGGCCGCGGGGTAGGACGGGGTTTTACTGGAAACGGGTGTGTGCGCGGGTTTCTCGGAATTTCCGTGCCTCGATAATTCGTGCTGGCCCGTCGCTGCTCGCAATCTGGAAGTGGGTGTTGTCGCATTCTGAGATAGCTAGTGATAATCCCTGTTCGCAACACCTATCGGGAAATGTGAAACCACTCGACTCAGAATGGTGTCTGAATGGGTAAAGTTATATGCGTTCGACGACAAGAATCCTATTGATCACACTTGTGAGCTTGATTTCAGTTCTCACAGTTCTGAAGCGATTTAGACGCGAATCCGCGGTTTTTTCTCGCAAATCAACGGGCTTTTACGTGCAGCTGCCGGTCCACGTCACACACTCAGGGTGCGGGGACGGCAGAGAGATAATCGTGCAAATCTCAAACGACGACTCTCTCAGGGTTAACGGTGAAACAGTGCCAAAGGAAAGCTTTGCAGAGCAACTCAAAGATCTCTATCGAGTTCGGGTGGAGCGCGTACTATTTGTCAAACCGGACGCCGATGTCAGCTTTCAGGAAGTTGTCGGAATTATTGATGTCGCTAAGGGGGCTGTAACCAATCTGTATGTGAGCCTACTCACGCCAGCTGCACAGAAGGAACCATGCTTGGTGATCAAACCGCCCACGTTTGCACCGACCCGTTCTGGACCCGCTCGATAGCCGTCCCCGATTCGACAATGTCTCGCAAGCCGCGACGGACTTACCTGCTGAGAAATCCGCTTCGCACCAGCTATCTCAGACTGAGATAGCTAGTGATAATCCCTGTTCGCAACATCTATCCGAAAAACGGATGAATTTGTGCTGGGCAGATTCCATTCAATCAGCATGGACGGCGTTGATTCATGGTCTGTCAAAAGCGTAAGCTC
>Ga0210405_10003693_pt1 | contig 14830 bp, 13 predicted proteins | sample IncBWH11MmetaG_FD_155492 | JGI IMG/M metagenome (GOLD analysis project Ga0210405, IMG submission 155492) | Forest soil microbial communities from Barre Woods Harvard Forest LTER site, Petersham, Massachusetts, United States - Inc-BW-H-11-M | ecosystem: Environmental > Terrestrial > Soil >... | reverse complement strand
AATCCCCATCGTCTAGGCCCGCATCGAGCGCGAAGGTGCCGGTGTTAGGCCGTTGAGGTGCGTTCACGACGGTGCCGTGGCTACCGATGGCTTACCGCGATCGCCCGGTAGCGTGTCAACGCTGATGCGGCGGTTATCCTCACCGGGGGCGGGTCGACAGGTTCGGCCGGGTGTCGCGAATGGTCGGTGCTGGTCGCGGCCGCGAAAGCCAGCTGCGTTCGGCGCCCATGCAGCGCAACGTAGTTGGCCGCCGCCGCGACGAGGAGGCGCTTCACGTTCTCCAGGCTGTCTGCGCGAGCGGCGCGAATTGCGGCCTGCGTTTGTCCCGAAACGCCTGCGCGCCTTCGCGATGGTCGGCTGCGGCCAAAGCGGAATCCATGAGGTCTGCCGCCTGCTCGTAGGCAGCGGACAGCGTTAGTTCGTTGGCGTCGAGTAGTTGACGCTTGATCGTCGCCCAACTCGAGGGTGCTGCCGAAGCAATGAGATTCGCGGCGTAGTTGCGTGCGGCCAGTACGGCTTCGCCATCGGGCACACTTCGGTTGACCAACCCCATCGCTTCGGCTTCAGCTCCTCGCACGGTGCGTCCGGATAGCAGCAGGTCCAACGCATGCGCGCGCCCCACCAGCTGGGGCAGAATCCACGCGACTCCATGCTCGGCGACGAGCCCGAGCTTGGCGAACGACGTTGTCAGAACCGATGTCTCGGCACAGAAGCGCAGGTCACAGCTAATCGCCAGGGCGAATCCGATCCCCGCGGCGGCACCATTGATCGCGGCGATCAACGGCTTGGGGTACTCGGCGAGCTCGCAAAGCCGTCGGCGCACGGAGCGGTCAGGGCGCGAATCAGGGACGTCGCCCAACAGCGACATCGACGCTCCAGCGCAAAACCCGCGGCCCGCACCGGTGACGATGACTGCCCGCACCGACGCATCGGCCGCTGCGAAGTCCAGGGCAGCGAAGAAGCTGGCTTCCAGCTCGTAGGTCCACGCGTTGAGTTCGGCCGGCCGATTCAGCGTCAGCTGCAAAATCCCGTCGGCGCCGTGTTCGACGAGCAGCACCCTCGAGGTGTTCATCCGTTGCAGGGTAGTGATAGTTGTGTCCCGATTTCAACTGTATCGTTGAACACATTTGCTTCCTGGGACCAGCTGCGGAGGCGACCAATGGAGCGTGTCCGAGGCAGTACATCGCCATGTCGGCGCCCCGCGCCTGCCTGGACGAAACACGTGTCCGACATTTATCAACGTATATGTTGACTATCGCGATGCGCCCGAATTATGCTGCGCTTGTTCTGGCGGGGCCCCATACCGTCGCCGGTCATCGGACCCGCTGGTCGGTCGCAGCGTCAGGAGCAGCCGGCCGGGATCGAAGCTCACGGCCAGGCTCTGCTCACATCGCATCTAGGGAGGCACGGTGACCGAGCTATCCGAGTCCACCCTGCGACTTCTCGACCAGACGCTGGATATCGACGCTCATGAGATGACGCCATCGCACCTGTGGGGCGACGTGTTCGGCGAGGCCGCAGGCCGCATCGCCGAACTCGCGGAGCCAGTCCTGAAGAAGACCGGCGCCAACGACTTCTACAACCCCGACGTCTCGGCCGACGACGAGGACATCACCGACGGAAACGTGTGGAACATCAGGGGCACTCGCGCCCCGGGTGCCTTCGACATGAGCCGGCGCCGATTGGTCATGGACGTGATGGGTGTGCAGCGTCAATTCGTGTTCCCGAGCTTTGCGCTGTTCGCCGTGCACCTCTACGTCGGCAACGAGGCGATGCACCGGGACCGTTACGGCTTGACGCTGCCCGAGGAGGAGATCCGTGCGCTCGGCCTCGCGGGTGTCAACGAGTACAACGAGTGGGTCGTTCGCGAATCGGCCAAGGACCCAGAGCGCATCCGCCCTGTCGCATACCTCAACGCCGAGAACTCGCCCGCGGAACTCTACGAGCAGGCCAAGGATCTCATTGACCGCGGAGTCCTGGCAATCAACCTGCCGGCCGGGCATCCGCCGGGCGGTCGCTCGCCGGCCAGCGAGGATCTCGAGCCGTTCTGGACCCTGCTGGAGGCGCGCAACATCGCAGTGCTGGTGCACGTGGGAGGCGAGTTCGGTTTCCTCAAATCCCCGGTGTGGGGCCGAGCTCCGGCGTTCAAGCCAGGCAAGGTGGAAAGCAACGAACTGGGCTCCGAGCCGTTCTCGTTCGCCACCATCTCACTGGCGATCTGTAACTACCTGACGGCCCTGACAATGGGTGGAGTCTTCGAACGTCACCCTGATCTTCGGTTCGGTGCCATCGAGATCGGCGCCGGCTGGCTCGGTCCATGGGCTGACAACTTGGATATGTGGGCGCGAGACGTGTATTCGGTCCGGATGAAGCCGTTCATCTCGAAGCTGCCCTCGGAGTACATCGCAACGAATGTCCGGGTCACCCCGTTCAACAACATCGAGCCGATCGAAAAGTATTTCGAGCGCTACCCGCACCTGGCGACCAGCTACTGCTTCTCCACTGACTACCCTCACATCGAGGGCGGCACGGACATCAAACGCAAGTTCGTCAACCGACTCGCTCCACTGGGTGAGGACATCATGCAGAAGTTCTTCCGCACCAACTCCGAGCTGCTGCTGCCGTCGTTGCCCACGATCACCGGCGAGCCGGTATTCACCTAGAGCACGTGTCGACCGGCTCGCTGCAGAGGATGGAACACCGGGGAGATGATTCAGCGAACTTCGAAGGGGGAGAGCCGGATCCGGCGCATGCCGCGGCGCGTCGCCACGATCGGTGCGCCCGACGCGCCACGGGTGTGCCATGAGTGAAGACAGCGACGTGGTAGCGGAGCCGCGGGGTGTCGTCGATGCGGTGGAGGCCAGCTTTAGTCCCGGTATTATTCGAATCCGGCTGCAGCGCCCGCCCGTCAACGCCCTCACAGTTCAGGTCATCGATCGGTTACGCGCGACGTTCGCGTCGATCCACGATGATCCTCGACCAGTCATGCTCTGCGGTCTGCCCCGCGTGTTCTCCGCGGGATTCGATGTCAAAGCGCCGGCGGACGACCCGCAGGTGGCCAGCGAGGCCGCCACCGCATGTCTTGACGCCGTGCGCACCCATCCCGGTCCCACCGTCGCGGCGGTGGAAGGCGCCGCCGTGGGCCTGGGTCTGCTGATTGCTGCCTCGGCCGACATCCTCGTCACGTCGCGGTCCGCGTCGTTTCGCATGCCGGAAGTCACCCTCGGGATCGCCAGCGACGTCGCTGGCCTACGCCGGTTCCTGCCCGAGATGTGGGTGCGGCGACTGTGCTTGTCGGGGGAGCCGTTCACCGCGGAGCAGCTGCACCTCGAGGCCAGCGGAGCGATGGTCTGCGAACCGGGAACGTGCGAGGCCGCTGCCGAGGCGATTGTCGGGCAACTCGCCGCGCTGCGGCCGCAATTCGTTCGAGATGCAAAGCTACAGCTGAGGCGATGAACGTCCGGCGACTGGACCCAAAGTTCAACACGAGTGTTGACTAATACATCGCGATTCCTTACAGTGACAATCGATGCCAGCCAATGGTTTCGCTGACCGGCGCCCAGTTCGTCGGTAGCGCGGGCTGCACAGAGGTCGAGGTGTAGATGAGACTGCCGCTGCTGCACGCCGGCGTGCTACCCGCTGCGCTCGCCGATCTGCGCGGCGAGGTGCGCCGGTTCCTGGCAGAGGAACGCGCCGCTGGCCGCTACACGCCTCGATGTGACTGCTGGCTGGTGGGGTTTGACGAACGCTTCACCCTGGCCCTGGGGCGGCGGGGCTGGATTGGCACGACGTTTCCGAAGGAGTACGGGGGCGCTGGCGCCGATCCGCTGACCCGCTTCGTCATCGCAGAAGAACTCCTTGCCGCGGGCGCCCCGGTCGCGGCGCATTGGATCGCCGATCGCCAGTCGGGCCCATCCATCCTTCGTTTCGGCACCGAGGGGCAACGACACCGCTACCTGCCCGGCATCGCCAGTGGCGAACTGTTTTTCGCCATCGGGATGAGCGAGCCCGATTCCGGTTCCGATCTGGCCAGCGTTCGAACCCGCGCCGAACGGGTAGACGGTGGCTGGGTGGTCAACGGCACAAAGGTGTGGACCAGTCATGCCCACCACGCCCACCACATGCTGACCTTGGTGCGAACCTCACCACTGGATCCATCCCACCGTCACGCGGGGCTAAGCCAGTTCATCATCGATATGGCCAGCCCCGGGGTGTCGTGCAACCCGATCGAGCTGATCAGCGGAGCGCACCACTTCAACGAAGTGGTGCTGAGCGAGGTGTTCGTCGGCGACGAGCAGGTCCTGGGCACCGTGGGTAACGGCTGGACGCAGGTCACCCATGAGCTGGCCTACGAGCGTTCCGGGCCCGAACGCATCCTGAGCACCTATCCGCTGCTGGAGGCTGCGCGTGTCGAACTCGCCAAGAGCCAGGCCGGCCGACGCTTGTTGGCCCGACTCAGCGCAGAACTGTGGACGCTGCGCGCCATGTCGATGGCGGTTGCCGTCGAACTGGCCGCTGGCCACACCCCTAATGTCGAGGCGGCCACTGTCAAGGATCTCGGCACTCAATTCGAACGCAACCTCGTCCACGCGGTGGCCGAAGCCCTCGACATCGAACCTGATCCGACTCAGCCCGGCACGCTGCCGCACATGCTCGCCGAAGCTCTGCAGCAGGCACCGGGCTTCACCCTGCGCGGCGGCACCAACGAGGTGCTGCGCGGGGTCGTCGCCAAGGCGGTGGTCGCATGAGCACGGAAACGACCGAGCTGCTGCGTGATTCGGTGATCGGAGCATGCGGTGAACTTGCCGATACCGGTTGGCATCCGCAGGCGTGGGCCGCCTTGGAAGAGATCGGTGTGACCGCGCTGGTGGTGCCCGAAGCCAATGGCGGCGCCGGGGCAACATACGCCGACGCCGCGGTGGTGCTGCCTGCGCTGGGGTCACTGGCGGCGTCGCTGCCGATCGTGGAGGTCGGGCTGCTGGCCGGGTGGCTGATGACACTGGCCGGATCGCAGCTCCCGACCGGTGTGGTGACCGCGGCGATGGCCGACGACATCGACGTCCAGCCGTCGGGTGACGGGTGGCTGCTGTCGGGGCAAGTGCCACGTGTGCCATGGGCCCGGCACGCCGATCGCGTGGTGATCCTCACGCGACTGGGAGCCGGCTGGTACGTCCTGGATCTGCCGTGTGCCGGACTCGACATCCGGCACGGTGCCAACGTCGCCGGCGAACCACGGGACAGCATCGTCCTCAGTAACGTGGTTGTATCGGACGACCAGACGCATCGGCTCGGTGAAGCCGACGCACTTGGTGTGGAATTCCGACGGCGGGGCGCCTTCGGGCGATCACTGATGATGGTCGGTGCCGCGCAGAGCGTCTACGCGTACACCGTCCGCTATGCCGGTGAGCGGCAACAGTTCGGGCGGCCGCTTGCGGCGATGCCCCCGGTGCAGCAGATGCTGGCGCAGCTGGCCGCGGAGACCAGCGCGATGACCGTGGCCGTCGAGGCGGCCGCGCTGGCCCTCGATCGTGACCCGATGCAGACGTGGACACTGGACGCCGCGCGGATCCGGGCCGACACTGCGGTGCAAACCGTGACGGCGATTGGACACCAAATCCACGGCGCGATCGGGTTCACCCGCGAGCATCCCCTACATCGGCTGACAGCCCGGTTGTGGGCGTGGCGTGAGGAATATCGCAACCAATCGGCCTGGGCCGACGTGTTCGGCGAAAATCTCTGTCAGAAGGGCGATCTCACACTATGGCATCAGCTAACCTCGTAGCCGACGATGACCTCATCTACGAGACTCGCGGCGCGGTCGGTCTGATCCGAATCAACCGGCCCGCACAACTTGGCGCGTTCACTTGGCCGATGCTGGACCGCTGGGCGCAGGCGATCGCCAGCGCGCGAGACGACGAGGCGATCCGCGCGGTGGTGCTCACTGGCACCGGTCGCGCTTTTTGCACCGGCGTCGATCTTGAAGCGATGGCGGCCGTCGAACCGACCGCTCTCGCCCACAAGCGCGTGCTCACCGACCGGGTCCACAAGGTGGTGCGCGCGGTAGCCGATCTCGACAAACCGCTGATCTGCGCGGTCAACGGGCTGGCCGTCGGTGCCGGAATGGACATGGCGCTGATGTGCGACATTCGGCTGGCGGCAGAGTCTGCCCGGTTTTGCGAGGGTTATATCAACCTCGGCCTAGTGCCCGGCGACGGTGGAGCGTATTTCCTCCCGCGCATTGTCGGGGTGGCGCGCGCGCTGGAACTGCTATGGACCGGCGACACCATTTCGGCACACGAGGCACACGATCTAGGAATCGTCAGCGATGTGTGCTCCGACGACAACCTTCTCGACGCGGCACTCGGGCTTGCCGACCGGATCGCAGCGAGGTCACCGATTGCAGTGTCGATGATCAAACGCGCGGTGTATCAGTCGCAGACCATCGACCTGCGCACCAGCCTGGACCTGATCTCATCGCACATGGGCATCGTGCAATCAACCTTCGACAGCGCGGAGGCGAGGCAAGCGTTTCGGGAACGACGGGATGCCGTCTTCATCGGCGATAGGCAGATCAAAGCATCAACGCACACGTTAACGCAGTGGGCCGTTGAAGATCACGGCTAATGCACACACTCGCCTGGGCACCTGCAAGCTTCACAGCGGAACGCCAAGGGTGACGACAAGTTCGTCAGCGTGGCGTGGCGGTCCTCAGAAGCGGGTGCGGTCTATATCGACGATTCCGCGTTAGCACATACACCAGACCTGATGCGGGTTGGGCATTGAGACGTAATGGAACTACCGGCTTTTGGTGCGTCACCGATCGGCTGATATCCCGTTGAGAATGGTGTCAGCCATCGCGTTCGCAACGCCTACGCCGTCTAGTTCTCCTTCGGGCTGAAACCAGCGTGACGTCCAGTTCAACATACCGACCACCTGCTTGATGACGATCTTGACGGGAGTATCTGCCGCGAACACCCCTATGTCGATGCCATCGTGCAGTATCCGGCCGAGCAAGGCCTCGAATCGACGGCCCGATTCCACTGTGGCCTCGTATAACTCGGCCCCTAGCACTTCGACTGACCCACTGGCCTGAAAGAAGATATAGAGCTGGGGGTAGTGCTTCTCGAACGCCTGCATCACCGTCGACATGGCTTCGCGCAGGCGCAGCTCGGGCGGGCTTGTACTGGCAGCGACGGTGTCGATTCCGTCGAAGTACTCGGTCAGCCCGTCGAGAATTAGGTCCCGATAGATCGCATATTTGTCTTCAAAGTAGTAGTACATGGTGGCGCGGTCGACCTTCGCGTGTTTGGCGATGAGGCCGATCGTGGTCTTGCTGACGCCATGATGGTGCAGAACCTGGCCGCTGGCGCGCAGAATCTCAGCGCGCTTTGCGTTGTACTTGTGGCGGTCGTTGGCTTGAGCGGACAGTCTCTTCAGGGACAGCGACGAGCGCCCCGCTTCGGAATCACCCATTGGACCGATCCGCAAAGCGCGCTACAGCAAAATAGTTTGTCGTTCGGTCAACATAATCCGCATGCACAACTTCGATCATTGCACACAACGACGACGGATGAGGCCGGCGGAGACGACTGAATGCGGTGCTCACGCATTACTCTGCAACGGACGGGCCGAATCGCGGCGAGCGCCGAAGTCGAGCCGATGCCACTGGCTGACAAGGACATTGCCGACGAGTCGACGAACAATGGGCAGCGCCATTTATTTCCGCGAGTCGGAGCCGCCACCGCAAGCAGTCCCATGCGCGATTGTGGCGCGTCGCGTATCGCTTCAGGCACTTTGTGCGCACAGGCGATGGGTGTCAACAGTGGTGTTGACTTTGGCTGGTTCGAGTGTCTAACATCGGATCGTAGCTCGCAACGAGGCTGGAGAATCCTCATGACCAACGCAGTACCCGAACTCAACCCGTCTGCCACGGCACTGCTGCTCATGGACTTCCAGTACGCCATGGTCGGTGCGATTGGTGACAAGGCTGCGACCCCGGTGGTCGCAAATGCGGTCACCGCGCTTGACTGGGCTCGCGCCAACGAGATCCCCGTCGCACACATACGGTTGGGATTCGAACCGACTGAGGCTGCCGAAATTCCAGATACCAACAAGAATTTCGCCCCCGTGCGCGACGCGGGCATGCTACGTTGCGGCTCGCCTGAGGCTGAGATCGTGGACCTGGTCAAGCCGGCAGACGACGAGCAAGTGTTCCGCAAGACCCGTATCGGCGCATTCAGCACAACCTCGTTGGGGCATTGGCTCGCGGAACGCAACATCGACACATTAATCCTGGCGGGCATTACGACAAGCGGCGTGATGCTTTCGACCGTCCGCGAAGCCTCCGACAGGGATCTGCGCGCGGTTGTCCTACGCGATGCGACCGCCGATCTGGACCCGGTGGTCCACGAAGTGCTCGTTGAGCGAGTGTTTCCCGCTACCGCCGACGTTGTTTCGACCGCGGAGTTGACGACGCGAAAGCTTGCGCAGTAGAGGGCTTCCGCTGCGAGTGTTGCTGTATCTCCGCTCAGCATCGCCATGCACAAATGCTGACCCTGCACGACGACGATCACATCGGTCGCCGCCAGCCGGCTCTGCACCGCGTCGGCGACCTGCGCTGTCAACCGCTCCTGCAACTGCAGACGCTTGGCGTACAGATCAACTAGCCGTGCCACTTTGGACAAGCCAACCACCCGGCCAGTTGACCCAGGGACGAATCCGACCGCCGCGCTGCCGTGCCACGGGACGAGGTGGTGCTCGCAGAAAGAGTAGAGCGGGATGTCCTTCACCAGCACCAGCTCGTCGTGGCCCTCCTCGAAGGTCGTCTCCAGGACGTCGGCTGGGTCAATGTAGTGCCCGCGAAGATCTCTTCGCACGCCCGCGCCACCCGAGCTGGAGTGTCACGCAGGCCTTCGCGCTGCGGATCCTCGCCGATAGCCACCATCAGCTCTCGAACGGCAGCCTGCGCTCGTGCCACGTCGACGCCTGAGGCGACGGTCAACTGCGGGCTCGTCGGCCGCGAACCATCAGAAGCGCCGGCGTGGACACTGGCCGCTGGTCGACGAGTCGCTGGCCGGTCCCTGCGCGTTGGTGTGCGGGTTATCCGGCGATGTCGACAATCGTCTTCCCGATGTTGCCCCCGCTCATCACGTCCAGGAAGGCGGGCACGACCGCAGGTTTGAAACCCTGAAAGCGAAGCCGTCCAACGTCGGGCACCGGGGGCAGCTGCCGCGCTCGAACGAAAAAGCGATCCTTCGTCAGGTGCCCGCCGAGGGCGTATTCGTTGAGGTGAATCGCAGTGCACTCGGTGCCCACGCCACGTTCCTATCTCGATCTCACCGGTGAATCTGCTGTACGGATCCCCGCGACGTGCTGGCACCAGAGCCATGAGTGCGGCCCGCGCCGCGACTCTTCAAGCTACGTTCACCGTACGGAACTTTTTCAACAACAACGTTGACTTTGGCAGATGGCCATCGTAATCTGTGTTACGACCTGCCCACGGGAGTGATCAGATATATACGTATTTGATCAACGGCAAGACCGCAGCCGCAACGGGATTGCGTCGCAAACCTGGACGGGTCGACAGAGTGTTCAGGCCCTCAGGTTGCGATGCCAACGTCCCAGTCGGCGCCAACGACTGTATTGACTAAGCGATAGCGCCCGGATTCTCTGCGAACGGATTGCGGTGTCTAACGGAAGGGCACGAAGGTGAAGACGGACGCACCCCACCGGCGCGAAGTTGGTATGACGCTGGTCTGTTCGCAATGCGATCTCGCGGTCGTCGTCGTCGATGTCGGTGATGCCGCGAACGAGACCATGACGTGTCACACCATCATGAAGCCCGCGCGGCCGATGCGTTGCTGGCGCGTGTACCCGCAGCCATCCGTCGCCGCCATGGTGGCCGGTGCGCTATACACCGACGAGCCTTCCGGTCTCACCGTGCGGTGTACCCGCCCCGGGGTGGGCACATTACGTCTTGCCAGTCGGCGCCTGAGCCCCGCGACCCCGCAACCACTCAGACGCACCGCCGTCTAGTAGACATCGCAGGAAATTTGACGATGGGGGATGCGGATAGCAGTCGGTCCAGCGACCGCAGGGCACCACAGCGGGGGATATGGTCCGACACGGCACGGCCGCGGGGCCATGCGCGGTGTCTGCTTGGGTAGGCAGGTCGCAGCTTTGACCGGCTCGCACTCGGTCCGGCGGCCACCCGACGCGGCGAAAACCCTGATCGTGAAATCGGACATCACGGAGTCGACCGCCATGATCGCGAAGCCGGGACGCCGGCCGGCGGCCATTGTCTACGGGTGCGTTGATCTGCCCACAGCCGGGCTTCATGTAGGTATTCGAGCGCTCCGTTGCAATGGTCGGAGCTGTCTCCAAGAAATATGAGAGAATGGTGATTTGGTGTTGCGCGTTGCACGGTAACGAAGGAGTTGTATGGTCAAGGCTCAGAAGCGTTCGCCAACACTTGCGATGAAACGAAGCGCGGCCCAGGACAAAGACCGTGCGCAGTATGGAGCTAAGCGGGAGGCGATCCTTCGCGCCGCCGGGCCAGTCCTGCAGCGCGAGGGAATCAACGGCGCCACGATGGGGGCCATCGCGAATGAAGCCGGGGTGGATCGGGCCACGATCTACTACTACTTCGAGGACAAGCAAGAGATCTTTCGGACGGCGATCCACGATGGCCTGGTGGAAATGGTCGCGGCGTTAGAAGACGTCGCGGCCAGCGGGCATTCGGCGCCGATCCGGTTGCGGGATTCGATCCGGGCGGTCATGCGGGCCTACGAACGCCATTATCCGCAGTTATACATCTTCTTTCAGGACGGCGCGACGTCGTCGATCATCGACAACCACCTGAATGCCGAGATCCTGGGATCGGGCGCCCGATACGAGGCGCTGGTGGAGGCCGCGGTCCGCGATGGTGTCGAATCGGGGGTGTTCGTGACGCCGTTGCCGCCGAAGATGTTCGCCAAGATCGTTGTGGGAATGTTGAATTGGACCTCGCGCTGGTTTGTTCCGGGTGGCGCGATGGGCGCCGACGACATCGCCGACGGGATGGCTGACACAGTGTTGCGGGGGATCATGGTGGCCAGACCAGCCCGCAAGCGCTGACCACTACACGCGCCAAGCATCGGCCAAGGCGCTCTGCGCTCATCGTGTCCGCGACGCCATCGTCGGCGGCGCTCACTCGATCGGGGCGCCTGTGATTCAGTCGGTCACCAGGGTGATCCGGCTGGATGGCTGCGGAAAGTGCACCATCAACAGCTCGCTCTCGGCGCTCCCCTCGATCTTGACGCTCTCGCCGGGCTCGATCCACACCCCGGTCAGCGGGCCGAAGCTGAGGCTGTCGTGCGTGAAGGTGCCCGCCGTGGTGAACAACAACGTTGGGCGGTGGTCGTTTTCAGCGAGTGGCACGTGTAGCGGCCCGTCCTGCACCCACTGCACCGTCGCGATCTCGAGCGAGATCTCACTGAACACGCCGAGCCGACGGCGGCGTGTTGCGCCGTCCGGGCTACTCCAACCGAACGCGGACGGCGTCATCAACACGGGCTGCTTGTAGCGCGGCGGCTGTGGCGCGTAGGGCTGGCCGAATACCTTCTCCCAGATCGCGTTGAGCGGGTCAATCTTGTATGGACGACCCTGTTCGTCGACCGACTGGTAGAAGCCGTCCTTAAACTCGCCGGTTTCCTTCAGTTCGGCGACAGCCGCCTCGCTCTGTTCCTTCGTGATGAAGTGGTCACCCCACTGCGCGATCAGAATCAGCGCGTCTGCGCATTCCTGCGGGCCGTAGTAGGCGTTGGCCGGAAAGTATCCGACGTCGCCCTCCTCGAGAACGTCGAAACCGAGGGCCATACGGCCGGTGACCGCGAACCGCAGTTGCTCGAAGTCGTGGCGGTGCCGAATGGACTTGTACGTCCCTTCACCCCCGCTGAAGAGTTCAATCCGTACGTCGTAATCGACTTGGCGCACACCCTCGGCGCTACGAATCATTTTGCGATAGATATCCCCGCCGCGAGTATTCGGCACGATGAGGTCCCACGTCAGTTGCGTGGTGTCAACGATGCGCATCTGCTGGTCCTCTCGGGCGACGGTCGGGCGGCGACTGGAAGCCCAGCGCGATCACGATGGAATCAGCGGACGTTCCAGGTCACCGCGGTAGAACGGCTGGACCTCCGGCGGGCTGAGGAGATCCGCCTCGTCCAGACCGATAGCGTCCGAAACAGTCGTCAGTGCGTCGAGGTCGAAGCCGTACACGGCAGCTGCGTTCTCGCTGAACAGCCGCCGGGCCTCGGCGGCGGGGACGTGCTCGGCGCCGAAGGTGGCTTTGATGTAGTTCCCGGTGCCGTGGCGCCAGGCACCCTCCGAGTGCGGGAAGTCGATTCCGATCATCATCTTGTCCACGCCGATGCGATCGCGGGCGCCTATCTCGGCGCGCGAGAAGATCGACGAGCCCAAATAGCACTGGCGCTTCCAGTATTCGCTGGGCCGCATCGGTATGACATCGCGGATGTCCCGGCGCAGTTCGCTGTTTTCGTAAGCATGGTCCATGCGCTTGAGCGAGCCGAGCACCCAGTCCGAGTGGGTCTCGGTGAAGACGACGGTCAGGCGCGGGAATCGTTCCAGGATGCCGCCGAAGATAAAAGCTGGCAGCAGGTTGCGCGCGCCGATGAAAATCTCAGATCCGATCATCGCTCGCGACGCGGTGAGCGTCGGCGCACCCGCATGCTCCGGTATCGTGTTCGAGATCGCCACGTGGACGTTGGCGACGAGTTCCAACTCCTGCATGGTGGCCCAGATCTTGTCGTATTCCGGGCGATACAGCCGAGCATCGTTGGGCAGCGACGGTATTGCGACTCCGCCGAAGCCGAGCTCCTTGACGGCCTTGATCTCGTCCACCGCGGCGTCGACGTCGTGGAAGCTGATGGCAGCCATTCCGACCCAGCGCTCGGGGGCGGTCGCGCGGAAGTCGGCCAGCCATCGGTTGTAGGCGCGGTAGCCCGCGCTGAGCTGGTCGAGGGTCGGCGGGGCCAATCCAGCCGTGGCGGCATGCGTCGGCGAAGACATCACGAACGGCGTAGCGAATTCCTGGAACAAGACCTCGGCCGCGATCCCCTCGCGGTTCAGCTCGGCGAGCCGTCGCTCGGGGTTCCAGGCAGCATCTAGCCGGCCCTGGTCGGTGACGTTCTTCTGCCACTCCGCGGCGGCGTCCGGGTCGAGTCGGGCGGCGACGTTTGTCGCGTCAAAAGTGACCACGCCGTGTTTGGCGTACTCGATCAGGAACGCATCGAAATCTTCCAGATAGGCCGACTCGAGGTACGGCCGGTGGTCGGCCATCCGAGCCGCGACGTGACCGTCGCTGGAAATCAGCGTTACTCGACTCATTGGGCGAACACCATCCAATCGCGCGCCACTAGCGCGCCACTACGCGGGACAATCCTGCACGAGGATCATGGATTTCTTTCTGACGCCCTAACAGTAGTCCCGACCTGCAATTGTTGTCAACAGGTATGTTGAACTTTTCATCTGACCGCTACGACGCGGTCGAGCACCGTTCTCCCGCTGCGCATTCGGCACGCTGCCAAGTCTTTGCGCGTCACGGTGACAGCGGCCCCGGCGCCTGTGATCACTTGGTCAAGCGACCGGCCATCCCGCGGTGCTACGCCGGCGTTGACTCGCCTGAGTAGGCGTCGAGGAGCCAAGGGCCGCAACGCAGTACGCATCGGCTAGCTTGACCGGCGCCCAGCCGTGTAGTTCCATCGGGGCATGGCCAGTATTTCGCCGACGATGCCCGTGCACACGTTGGCAACGCCGGTTCTGTGGATCGATTATCACGACCTCGGTGAGGGCCCCGCGGTCGTCCTGTTGCACGGGTTTCCGTATGACATTCATGCATACGCAAACGTCGTCCCGATCCTGGCCGACGCGGGATTTCGGGTTGTAGTGCCCTACCTCCGCGGGCACGGGACTACGCGCTTTCGCGACAACGCCATCCCACGTAGCGCAGAACAGGGCGCGCTCGCCAGCGACGTCATCGACTTACTCGACGGGCTCGGCCTGTCCCGCGCAATCTTCGCCGGTTTTGACTGGGGAGCGCGGGCGGCGTGCGCCGCGGCCGCCCTATGGTCGCAACGTTGCGACGGCCTGGTCTCGGCCGGCGGATACGCCCTGCACCACCTCGCCTCGTCGGCGACGCCGATTACACCGGAGCGCGAAGCCGCTGTGTGGTACCAGTACTACCTGCTGTCGGAACGGGGCCGCGCCGGGCTGACTACCTATCGGCGCGAACTCGCCCGACTGCTGTGGCACCAGTGGTCGCCGGAGTGGCACTTCAGCGACGAGGATTTCGCTCGGTCGGCCGCCGCCTTCGACAACCCGGACTGGGTCGAGGTCGTGGTGCACAGCTACCGCTACAAGTTCGGGCTGGCGCCGGGCGACCAACGCTACGCCGAGCTGGCCCGCCGGCTGGAGCGGCAGCCGCCGATCGAGGTGCCGACAGTGACCCTCGACGGCGCAGCCCACGGGGTGGTGGACGCCTCCGATGGTGGCCGGTGGGCGAATCTGTTCCCCGGCCAGTGGGAGCACCGGGTGGTGGTCGGCGCCGGACACAACATCCCGCAGGAGCAACCACAGGCCTTCGCCGATGCGGTGCGCACAGTCGGTCAGTGGGGTGCTGATCGCGCCCGGTGAACTGCGTTGAACCGCGCCCGGGTGGTAAGGCGCCGGGTTTGCCGCCCAGAGGCGGCCGGCATGCCGCCGTCGTTGCGACCACGCTTAACGAATCTCATTGTTGCCTTGAGAGATTCATCGCGTTGACCAGTAGGGGCTG
>Ga0210405_10003692_pt1 | contig 14832 bp, 7 predicted proteins | sample IncBWH11MmetaG_FD_155492 | JGI IMG/M metagenome (GOLD analysis project Ga0210405, IMG submission 155492) | Forest soil microbial communities from Barre Woods Harvard Forest LTER site, Petersham, Massachusetts, United States - Inc-BW-H-11-M | ecosystem: Environmental > Terrestrial > Soil >... | reverse complement strand
TCAAGATGGTCGGCACGGCCGGCCAGGACTTCATCCTCGGCGTTCCCGGCACCGGCGCGCTGCTGCTCAACATCGACTACACCATCGAAGGCACCGGCACGATCGGCGGCGGCGACGGCAATCTGACGTTCGAGAATTTCGGCACCGTCAATGCCAACGACGGCCTCTTGACCATCAATACCGGCAATGCGGTCGCCAACAACGGTCTGATGGAGGCGACCCTCGGTGGCACGTTGGCGATCGACGACGGCGTCAGCAATGTCGGTACGATCAAGGCCGACGGTGCCGGGTCGGCGGTGACGTTCGTCTCGGCCGCCGTCACCAATCTCGCTGGCGGGACGATCAACGCAACCAGCGCCGGAACCGTCACCTTCGATCACGGCAGCCTGGCCAATGCCGGCACGCTGGAAGCGACCAACGGCGGCATTCTGCAGCTCGAGCACCTCACCGTCACCAATTCCGCAGCCGGCGAACTGAGCATCGACGCGCTGTCGGAGCTCGATCTGATGAGCGCCAAAGTCATCGGCGGCACCAGCACCAATGCCGGCAACGTTGTCGTTACTGACGGCGCCTCGGTGCTGCACGGCGACAGCGTGACCAATTCCGGCACGATGACGGTCGAGGGCGCCGGCGCGTCATTGACGCTTGAAGGCAACACCACGCTGCTCAACGACACCGGCGGCCACATCACCGCCACCGAGGGCGGCCTGGTCACCATCGAGCTCGACACCAACGGCAACGTGAATTCCGGCACCATCCAGGCGTTCTGCGGCGGCGAGGTCGACTTCTCTATCAACATCGACGGCGGTTCGAACTACGGCCTGATCGAGGCCGGCGCCGGCGGCACGGTGCATTTCTTTGACAATCACGGCGGTGGCGGCGGCGGCGGTGGCCAGGGCGGCAATCACGGCACGATGGAGGCCACCGACGGCGGCCACCTCATCTTCGACGGCGGTCTCGACAATTTCTATCTGGTCGAGGCGCTCAACGGCGGCACCATCGACCTGAAAAACGGCATCAAAAACCACGCCGGCACAGTCGACGCCGCCGGCTCCGGTTCGCAGATTTCCATTTCGGGCGGCGACCAGTCGGAAAATGCCGACCAGATCCTTGCCGAACATCACGGCGTGATTTCGCTCGCCTCGGTCGTGCTGCAGAACGACGCCGGTGCCACGATCGCGGCTGCGTCAGGCGGCAGCATCAGCTGGATCACCGGCGGCATCGACAATTTCGGCATTTTCTCTGCGGGCAATAACGGCACGATCACGTTCGGCGGCGACATCGGCATTACCAACAAGATCGGCGGCACATTCGAAGCGGCCTTGGGCGGCTCGATCGTTTTCGGGGCATCCGACACCGGCAGCGTCAACAATGACGGCGGCACGATCGTGGCCACGGACGGCGGCACGATCACCTTCGATTCGACGCTTAACGGCGCCGAGAATATCGACGGCGGCATCATCAAGGCCGGCACCGGCGGCACCATCGTCATCGACGGTTTCCAGCACGGCAACGGGCTTTTCAACGGTGGCGGCCTCATCGAGGCCAACGGCACCGGCGCGGCGGTCAATCTGTTCGGCGCCACCATCATCGGCGGAACGCTCGAAACCAGCGCCGGCGGCGTCATCGTGGCGGCGACCGGCACCAGCATCTTCCTTAACGTCACTGCGACTGACGGAACCGTCATCCAGGTCGACGACGGCGCAATACTCAATCTGCTCGGCGGCCTCGGCGGCGTGTCGCATCCCGCGTTGACGATCGACGGCACGGTCACCCTGCAAGGCGGCACCGACAATACCGGCATCGTCGAGATCGACGTCCCGAGCTACTTCATCGCCGCGGGCGCCGGCGGCGGCACGCTCGAGAACGAGACCACGATCGAGGGTGCCGGCGTGATCGGCACCGGCGACGGCACGCTGGTGCTGAACAACGAAACCGACGGCACCATCGTCGCAAATCTGTCCACTGGGATAATCATCTACACCGGCAGCACCGTCACCAACGACGGACTTCTGAAGGCGATCAACGGCGCCTCACTCACGATCGAAAGCGCGGTCGACAACACCACCACCGGCACGATGCTGGCCGATGGCTATGGCTCGTACCTGTTTGCCACGGACGGCCTCACCAATCAGGGGCTGATCGAGGCTTGCAACGCCGGTACCGTGGTCCTCGGTTCGGAATCAGGTATTTCGAATTTGGCAGGTGGCACGATTGAGGCCATCGGCGCCATCTCCGGCCCCTTCTCCGAAGTCGTGATTTCGGCGGCCGCGGGAGCTGACCAAAGTTCGATCGACAATGCCGGCCAAATCCTGGCCCTGAAACACGGTTACGTATCGCTCACCGGGAACATTGAGCCCATCGACAACTACGGCACGATCAAAGCCGATGACGGCAGGATCGTAATCGAAACCACCGCGACGCTCGGTAACAGCGACAACCTTACCAATCACGACGGCGGCGTCATCGAAGCCCTCAATGGCGGCGTCGTCACCATCGGCGCAGCCGGGGTCGTCTTCAATCTCGGCGGCGGTCACCTGAAGGCTGACGGCGGCACGCTCGCCTTGAATGCCACCGGCGGCGTGACCAACGACGCCGGCGCCACCATTGAGGCCGCCGACGGCGGCATTCTGCAATTCACAACGCTGACACCGACGCTCGACAATGCCGGGACCATCAAGCTTAACGATGGAACGTTGGTCGTAGTCGGCAGCGTCATTCTTCCCGGTGGCGGCAATCTCACGCTCGACGGCGGCGGTACCGTCACGCTCGGCGATGACAGCGGCAATGCGATCAAGAGCGGCGGCGCGGCGGCTACGTTCACCAACGTCGACAACACGATTTCCGGCGCCGGCACCATCGGCGACGCGTGTCTGACGCTGATCAACGAGCATTTGGGCGTGATCGACGCCGACGATTCCCATGCCCTCATCCTCAACACCGGCGCCAACGCCGTGACCAATTACGGCACGCTGGAAGCGAACGCCGGCACGCTGATCGTCGAAAGCTGCGTCGTCGGCTGCGGCGACGCGATCATCACCGGCGGCGGGACCGCCGATTTCCAGGGCACCTTCAACCAAGATGTCAATTTCTGCGGGGCCAACGCCGGCACGCTCGAACTCGCTCACGCCTATTGCGGCACGCTGTACGGGTTCGGCGCGGACGACGCCGTCGAGCTTACGAACATCGCGTATTCGTCAGGCGAACATGCATGCTGGTCGCAAGAAACCGGCGTGCTGTCGATCTACGACGGCGCGAAGCTGCAAGAGACCATCAAACTTGACGGCACTTACGACCAGACCGATTTCACCGTGGTCGACGCCGCAGGAAACACCGAAATTGTCGGGGTCCCGGCGGGGACAAGTTCTGCGGATAATTATGTCTGGGTTGGCCCTGTATCGGGAAGCTGGGATGTGGCGGGGAATTGGCAGGACACGACGGCGGGCCAGAATCCGGCGCATGTCGTGCCTGGGATCAACGACAACGTGACGATCAACGCGGCCGGCGGCGATGCGCTCCAGGTCATCACCGGCGTCGGCAATTCGGCGTCGCTGACCATCAATGGGGCGACGGATCTGTCGGGCTACTTCACGACCGGCAATCTGCTCGTGGACGACGGCGGATCGCTTGAGGTTGATAACGCGCTGACGGTTACCGGCAACGCCGCTTGGGGGGAAAACGGCGTCACCTCCCAGCTCACGGTCGATGGCGGCACACTGACGGTGGACGGGAGCCTTTTTATAAGCAGCGATTACAGCCAATTCACCCTGAACGCCGGCGCGGTCACGGTCGAAGGTTTTGAGCTCGGCGTTTTTGGCTCCGAGGACAATTTCACCATCAATGGCGGGACGCTGACGACCGCCAGCCTGTTAGCGTATTACCACAACACCTTCACCGTTTACACCGGTGGGACCCTATCGGTCGCCGGCGACGTCAACAACACGAATGTTGATGATTATTACCATATCGTGGGCGGCACGTTCACGGTCCAAGGCACATTCACCTCCTCGGACAGTGCTATTCAGGCGGAGGGCGGCGGCCAGGTCCAACTGGCGGGATTGGCGATCGCATCGGACCTTGAAACTACCAACGGCGTCACTCTCATTGCCGACGAGTCGTCCAGCATAGAGATCGGGACGGCTGGCGGCGCGGCGGCGGGCAGCATTACCGTCGATTCCGGCGTGACGACCACGGTAAGCGGCTCCTTCAATGCGTTGAACATTATCAACAACGGCACGATAGACGTCGTTGCGGGCGGCACATTGACGCTGGACGGCAGCCTCGACGGCAGCGGCGCGATCAATATCGGCAGCGGCGCCAGCCTGGTCGTGGAGAACGGCGGGGGTCAGGCCGCAGCTGCGACGGCGCCGACCATCACCTTCGAGGGCACGGGCGATACGCTGACGATCTACGGCAGTGCGCTGAACGCGTCCCACGATTTCGTTCCAACGATCAGCGGCCTCAACGCCAGCGACGTGATCGACTACGAGGGCGCCGTTACCAGCGCCCGCTACGACAGCGACGACGGCGTCCTCACTTTGTTCAACGGCGCCAACGCCGTCGCCTTCCTCACCATCGGCAGCGGTTACGGAGGGGACACATTCAATACGACCGCGATTGATGGTGGCAGCGTTACCCAAATTGTCGACCCGCCGGCGGTGACGGCGACGATCGCCAATGGCGGAACCCTGGTCGTCAACACGTCCTCCAGCGAGATAATCGACTTCACCGGCGGGACCGGCACGCTCGTTCTCAACCAATCGCAAAGCTTCAGTGGCCAGATCGTCGGGTTTACCGGAACAGCGCCCGACGCGACGCACTCGGATGCGATCGATCTTACCGGCATCAATTACGATTCGTCGCATTTCTCGGAAACGTACAATGCGTCAACCGACATCCTGACGGTCACCGATGGGGCGCATACGGCGTATCTCGCATTTGACGATTTCCAGGGCACGTTCGAATTTGCGTCCGACGGGAAAGGCGGCACCATCATTTTCGATCCGCCGACAACGGGTGCCACGGATGCGTCTGCGCCGGCAACGACCGCCCCAGGCAACGATCACGTCGCAGCGTCGACCCACCAGAATGCGCCCGACCCTGCCGCGAGCCCGGCCAACGAGGCAGGATTCGGCAGCGACCAGGATTCAGCGGCGGCCGCGACCGCGCCAGGCGGTGCTGCCGCACCGCCGGCGAACCAGCTCGCGCTTGCCGGCAACACAATCACGGCGCCGCCGTCCGCCACATCCGCGCTTGGCGGCAGCGACCTTGCGGCATTCGGCGACGATCATGTTGCCGCGCCGACAGCCGGACCGGCGGCAGGCGGCGTGCATAGTGGTGCAGCGACTATCACCAATGTTGCATCCCCGGATGTCATCGCCCTAGTAGCGCCCGGCACATCCGAGCTTGACAGGGAGCACCTGGCGGATTGGACGATCGCCGATGGATCGAGCGCTGCCCATGGCGATGCAGTGACTCCAACGATACCGACGGTACCGACGGCGCCCGCCAACGAGCACGCCGTGGCGCCATCAACCGTCACGGCGCTGGCGCCCGCCTCATCGCCGACGCTGGCATCGGCGTCGCTCGGCGGCTTGGGCAACGATAGTTTCGCCTTCCACCCGACTCTCGGCAGCGATACACCGAACACGGACACCCATGCGAGCGAACTCGCCCACGGCGCCGTTCAAATCGGCAGCCCGGCGCTCGCTTCGATAGTCCCCGAGTTTCACCAGGAATTCGCCTTCGCCGCCATCCACCAGGACGCCGCCAACCTTGCCGCGGCCGTGGACCAATTCCACCAGATGGCGGCGAACTCCACGCTGCTGCACTGATCGAAGTCAGAGCACGCGGGGAATGCCCAGCCGCTCGACCTCCTGGAGCACCGATGCGATGTTGTGATGGCCGGCCGCCGCTCACGCACCCTCGTTGGGATCGTGATAGAGCTCGCCGACGATCCCCGTCAGTCCCGGTTTGGTCTGCTGCAAATGATAACGGCCATCGCGGTCGCGGCCGAGGCGGCCGTTCTGGCGCAACTCGTCGAGCGCGCAGGCGACTTCGCGGCCGTCCTCGGAGCCGAGCGATTCGACGATATCGGCGTAGAACATCGGCGCGGCGCCGAGCGCCTGCTCGACGGTCTGGTAGCGCGCCGGCCCCTTGAAGATCTTTGCCGCGGCGCGGGTCAGCGGGATCTGGCCGTCGCGGCCGAACGGCTTTGTGCAGTCGAAGCCGGATTTGGCGCCGGTGCGGCGGCCGTTGAGCGACGGGTCCATGGTCATGCCCAGCATGCCCTGCAGGACGACAAGATCCTGGTCGGCCTGGAAGCGGGTGCCGAGCGCCCAGTCCACCTGGCGGTCGTCGTGGATGTCGATGTCGTCGTCGAACACATAGACGTGCTTCAATCGCATGATGCCGCCGAACAGCGCCGCGATCGCCGAGCGCGCTTCGCCAAAACTCTTCTGCTTGATCGACACCCGCAGCGTGTTGGCGCCGCCCGAAACGCTGCGCAGATAGACCGCAACCGGCTCGCGCACGGCGGTTTTGAGGATGCGCATGGCCTCGGCTTCGGTGCGCATTGCCGTGATATTGGCGCTGTCGGTCTGGTCGAGCATGAAGGCCGAGCCATGCAGCAAGGTGTGATGCAGCACGTCGCGTCGCATGGTGATGGCGGTGCAATGAAACACCGGGTCCATGTGGATGGCGCCGTAATAGCCCATATATTCGCCGAACGGCCCCTCCGGCTCGACATAGCCGCGCTCGTCGAGATAGCCCTCGAGCGTCATCTCGGCGTCGGCGGGAACCAGAATGTTGTTGGTGAGGCTTTTCACCACCGGTGCCGGCTCGGCGCGAAAGCCGGCGACCAGCGCCAGCTCGTCGCCGGGCAGCCGCGTGGTCGCGGCGAAGAAATCTAGTGGATGAGCGCCGACCGTAAACGTCACCGGCAATTTCTCGCCGCGCGCCACCGCGGCGGTATAGATGCGCTTAAGGTCGGACGGCGCGGTGACATTGGTGCCGGCTTCGGTGCGGTTGCGCAGGCTCAAGCGGCGGCAGCCGACATTGCGGCGGCCGGTCGCCGGATCGATGGTGTAGTCGATCGCGGAACTGCAATAGCAGCTGCCGTCATAGGCGTGCTGCGGATGGAACGGCAGTTTGGTCAGATCGACGTCCTTGCCGGTGATTTTAATATCATGCACCGGCGCGTCGCCTGACGGCACCTCGACCAGCGGCTGCGGGCTGGCGAGCCTTTTGAAATATTCGTCGTAGAGCTTGTCCTCCGAGGTCTCGAAGGCGGCGGCGAGGCGCTTGCGGTTGCCGGCGGTCTTGGCGACCAGTTCGACCTGCTCGGGGCCGGCTTTCTTGAACAGCACCGCCTTGTCGGTGCGCTCGATGATCGGGCTCAAGCCGGTGAGCGGCACCGGCTTGTCATGAATCTCGACCTCGCCGAGTTCGATCAGGCGCTCGACGAAGCTGCGCAAGCGGTATTTGTCGAAATCGACGGCGGTGGCGTGGGTCATTGCTGCGGCGTCCTCCCCGGACGGTCATCGCGATGCCTCGGAGCGAAGTCGCTCGCAAGGGTCTAGCCGGGAACTGACACCAGGCAGAGGAGGGAAGTCAATCGCAGGAAAACCGCCGCCTCATGCGCAGCGCGACGGTCCGCTGCCGCGGCGTAAAGGCTAGCGGCCCCAGTCGAAGCGATAGTTCACGCCGGCGCGCACGACATTGTCGTGCATCGACACGTTGTCGGTCGGCAGGCCGTTGCAAGCGGTGCCGCAATTGAATTTGCCGAGATCGACGTAGAGATATTCCGCTTTGGCGCTCCAATTGCCGGCCAATCCGAACTCGATGCCGGCGCCCGCGGTCCAGCCGGCACTGGTGTTGCTGGCGCCGACAAAGCCCGGCGTCGCGGCGCGGATGTCGCCGACGGCGAGGCCGCCGGTGACATAGGGCAGCACGCCGCCGAACGCATAGCCGGCGCGGCCGCGCACGGTCGAGAGCCAAGTGTCGCTGGTGCTGCAGCCCAACGGGCACAGCGTCGAGGTATTGGTGCCCTTCAGATTGGCCCAATCGATATCGCCTTCGAGGCCGAGGACGGCGCTGCCGATCTGCCAATTGTAGCCGGCGGTGCCGCCGACCAGGCCGCCGGACGTGTTGATGCGGGTGGCGCTGGTGTCCCAATTGGAATGGCCCCAGCCGCCGCCGCCGTTGATGCCCAGATAGAAGCCGCTCCAATTGTAGGCCGGCGCCATTGCGGGCGGCGGTGCCTTGTAGAGCGGCGCAACGGACAGGTCGGCCGCCGACGCGCATTGCGCGCTCATCAGGGCAGCGACTGCGAAGCATCCAGCGGCGATTGTCTTGATCATGGATCCGGCCTCACTGGCGTCGGCGCGTTTGCGGCTGCCGTTCGCTCATCGACACTATACAAGATATAGTTACGTTCGGCTTACCGTGTCGAGTAAGCCAATAGTGTCGCCCCGCCGTCGCCGCGTACTCTATTGGCCACAAAGGCGAAATTGAGCCGGCCCGGGGGCCTCTTGGTGGCTGCGGACTACCGCGGCGGGTTCCGGGCGATGGAACCGTGCTGGGCCGTCAGGCCGCCGGTGAGGCCGGCACAGACCCTGCGCTCACGGCAACGCCTCGCTGTCGCGCAATTTTTCCGCAAGCGCGATCGAGCCTTCCGCCGTCAAATGCCCGGCATCGAACTGAAACGGGATATTGCCGACCACGAACTTGTCGCAGGTGCCGCTCCTGCACATCGCGTCGTATGTCGAGACGTAGGTCACGCCTTTTCCGGTGACCAGCATGCGCATGCGCCGATCGAGCACCGGAACCGCGGCCGTGCGTTCGCGGTCGACGAGCTGCGGATCGTGATAGCGAATGGAATCCGCCAACAGCCGCGGCAGCGCGTAGTCGTATTCGACGATCGGGCCGAATACGGCGGCGGCGATGCCGTGCTCCTTGAGATAATCGAGGGTGGCGGCGAGCTTCGGCAGATCTTCCTCTTTCCAGGATGCCGCCAGCAGCACCTTGTCGACTTTCTCGTTCAGCAGATAGTCGTCGAAAACGAAATGCATCAGCTGCGGGCACTTGCGCGAGTCCAGCGCAGCGACCTCGACGCGGACGGGGCGGCACATCGTCACCGTCGCCTGCATCAGATTGACCGAAGTCAGCACCGATGACAGCCCAAGCCACAATTGCGCCGCGTGGCTGTCGCCGATCAGCAGGTAATTCGGCCGCGTGGGATCCTTGGTCAGGCAGGTCTTGGTATCGAAGGTCTGCCGGTTGGCGCCCAGGTAGCACTGGCCTTCGCGGAATGCCGCCGCCGGATTGTAGCCGAGATAGGAGCCGATGCTGACGACCGTCTGCGGAAAGCGGTACGGCGCGCCGTTGAGCGCGAGCGCGGTTGCGCCGAGCGCACCCACGACCGCCATGCTGGCCAGCGCGCCGCCCAAGGCAAGCCGCACCGATACCGTCTTGTTTCTGATCCGGAACGGCAGCTCGACGAATTTCCACGACAGGTAGGCGACGCCGATCGAGACCGCGATCAATCCGAGCTTGGCGGTTACCGATGCCTGCGCGAACAGGAAACCGTCGGAGCGATGGAAGACCATGATCGGCCAGTGCCAGAGGTAGAGCGAATAGGAAATCATGCCGATGAAGACCGCAGGCCGCCACGACAGCAGGCGGCCCACGATCGAGACGCCGTTTTCACTCGAATGAATGATCAGCGCGGTGCCGACGCAGGCTGTCGCCGTCGCCAACGGCAGCGGGGTATCGCGCGAAAACCCGAATACGGCAAAGAGCACCAGCGCCAGGCCGGCGCCGCCGAGAAGGCTCTTCAAGTCGGCCGATGCCGCGGCGGGGAAAAACCTGATGCCGAGCAAGGCGCCAAGGAAGAGCTCCCAGGCGCGGAACGGGGCCAGGAAAAACGCAAATGTCGGGTTGCGGGTGTAGGCCAGCACGGCGGCGGCGAACGACAACAGCGCGCCGGTCGCGATCAGGGCGTTCAGGCGCCGCGGGCAGAACCGGTAGCAGGCCAGCATGAACAGCGGGCAAACGATGTAGAACTGCTCCTCGACCGCGAGCGACCAGGTGTGCAACAGCGGCTTGGTTTCCGCCGGCGCGTCGAAGTAACCCGTCGTCAATGCAAAAAATATGTTCGAGACATAGGTCACGGCGGCGATCATGCTGTCGGAAAACTCCTTCAGCTCGATCGGCAGCAAGTAAAAATAGGCCAATGCGCTGGTCGCCAGCAGCATGGCGAACAGCGCCGGAAACAGCCGCATGACGCGCCGCTTGTAGAAACCGGCGACGGTGAAGCTGCCGTCCTTGATCTCGTCGTTGATCAGCCGGCAGATCAAATATCCCGAGATGACGAAGAAGACATCGACGCCGACAAAGCCGCCGGGCACGAACGCGAGGCCTGAGTGATAGGCCACGACCGGCAGAATCGCCACGGCTCGCAGCCCGTCGATGTCAGAACGATATTTCATGCCGCGCATCTGAAAGAATGACCTGCGACGAGCTAAACGGCGGTCGGTCGCGTGTCCAGCATTTCGCCGCGCGGCGCGGTTCTTTTGTGCCGTAAAGGTTAGCGGTCGACCTGGATGTGATAGATTTTGGGTTCCCGATTCAGGTTAATGCGGCAATTCGCGGCCGCGGTTCTGGCGGCCCGCGCGTGCGGCCCATACATTCGCTGCAGCGACCCTGCATCCGTCATCGGCGAAGTGGATTGGCCTGCAATGATGTTGTCGCGCCGACGAGCGCTCACAGCCGCCGCCAACGCCGTCGTCGGATTGGCCGGCGGCGCCTTGGCGCCGCGTCCGGCGTCGGCAAGCCTGGTGAGCAGGTTCCTGTCGCCCAACCGCATCCCCTACGGCGCTTGCGTGCGCCCCATTCCGTTGCAGAACGAGCTCGACTACCGCAACGCGCTGCAGACCTATTGCCAGCAGGTCACGCCGGAAGGCGCGCTGGTCTGGTCGGAGATCCGGCCGACGCCGGCGCAGTTCCGATTCGATGCCGCCGACAGCTTGCTCGCCTTTGCGCAGGCGAACAACATGACCATGGTCGGGCACACGCTGGTCTGGTATGGCGCGCTGCCGGATTGGGCCAAGGCGATCGAAGGCGCCGCCGACGCCGAGCGGGCGATGACCGAGCACATCGAGCGCGTCGTCGGGCGCTACCGCGGCAAGATCGACGCCTGGCACGTCGTCAACGAGCCGATCGACGAAGCCAAAGGCGACGTGCCCGGGCTGCGGCCGAGCATGTGGCTGGCGAACCTCGGCGAAAAGTACATCGACATGGCGTTCCGCCTCGCGCACCGCGTCGATCCGGCCGCAAAACTCTTTCTCACCGAGTACGATCTGGAAACCCTGGACGGTGCGTCGCCGAAAAAGCGCGAAGTTCTGCGCCAACTCATTCACCGCCTGCTCGACCGTGGCGTGCCGTTGTACGGCGTCGGCCTGCAGGGCCACATCCGCGGTCAATATCAGATCGACCGCGACGGCCTCTACGACTTCGTCGCCGAGCTCCACGCGCTTGGTCTTGCGGTCCGCGTCACCGAGCTCGACGTGATCGACAAGGAGCTGCCCGGGCCGGTCGCCGTTCGCGACGCCGTCGTCGCGACGCGCGCCAACGATTTCCTCGAGCCGATCTGTGCCGCCGCGCGGCCCGAATGCATCGCCACCTGGGGCATTACCGATCGTCACACCTGGGTGCCGATCTGGAACAAGCGCAGCGACGGCCAGCCGAACCGGCCGCTGCCGTTCGACGCCAATTGCCAGCCGAAGCCGCTGTGGCGCGTGATCGAGTATTATTGCAATAAATAAATTTGCTGTAGCCCGGATTGAGCCAACGGGTCCGGCCCGAAGTGGCCGGCCCGATGACAGGCTCCGCGAAATCCGGGAACGGCCTTTGCGCTCGCTCCCGGGGTGAAGCTTCGCTTCATCCCGGGCTACGTCCCATACGCCTTCAACACATGCCGGGCGATGACCATCTTCATCACCTCGGTGGCGCCTTCGGTGATGCGGAAGCTGCGCTGCTGGCGCCAGAATTTCTCGATCGGCAGGTCGGTGGTGAGCGCGATGCCGCCGTGGATCTGCATGCACATGTCGGCGGCCTTGAACGCCATCTCGTCGGCGAAATATTTGCAGACATAGGCGTCGTTGCGGGCGTCCTCGCCTTTGTCGAGGCGGGTGGCGGCCTTGTGGACCAGAAGCCGCGCCGCTTCGAGCTCGACATACATGTCGGCGAGCATCCACTGGATCGACTGGCGATCGGCCAAAGGTCGCCCAAAGGTCGAGCGCTGCTTGGCGTAGGATGTCGCCATTTCCAGGCAGCGCTCGGTGACGCCGAGCGCGCGGGCGCCGTGGCGCACGCGCCCGGCGCCGAGCCATTGCTGGGCGTGGCGGAAGCCGTCGCCTTCCTCGCCGACCCGGTGGCTGACCGGCACGCGCACGTTCTCCAGCACGATCTCCCACGGCTCGTCGCCCATCATGGTCTTGTATTGCGTGGTCAGCTTCACGCCGGGCGTGTCCATGTCGACGATGAAGCAGGAGATGCCGCCATGCGAGCCCTTGGCGCGATCGGTCGCCGCCATCAGCTGCATGAAGTCGGCGTCACCGGCGCCGGTGATGAAGCGCTTGACGCCGTTGATGACGTAATGGTCGCCGTCGCGCACGGCAACAGTGCGCATGCCGCCGGGATCGGAGCCGGCATCGGGTTCGGTCTGGGCGAAGCAGGCTTTCAGCTCGCCGCGCACCGACGGCAACAGATACCTCTCTTTCATCTCACCGGTGAGCGAATAAAGAATCGCGCGCACGCTCGGGCCGGTGATGTGGCCCATGCCGCGGGCCGGCAGCGCGATGGTGCGCGACAGCTCGGTCTCGACGACGGAGCGCGCCAGCACCGAGAAGCCGGCGCCGCCATATTCCTCTGGAATGTCCATCTTCCAGAAGCCGAGATCCTTGGCGCGCTGGCAGAAGCGCTCGTAATATTCCGGTTTCAGCTTTTCGCCGCCCGGCAGCGTCGTCTCCCGCTCGATCGGAATCATCTCGGCGTCGACGAAGCGCCGCAGCGATTGCTTGAAGATGCGCAGCTCTTCGGGAAGCTCGAAGTCCATTGTTAGCTCCTTATTTCCGCCCCCGCGAAGCGGGGGAGGGGGACCGCGCGAAGCGCGGTGGAGGGGGCCTCGGCCTCAAAGCATCTCTGCCGCCATTCGAACAATGGCATCGGCCGCTTCATCGATCCTATACGTGAATTCATTTGCGGCAATCCGCACTACGGTCACACCGCGCGCTTCCAGCCATGCGTCGCGGCGAATATCGCGTAACGGCCGATCGCCCATATCGTGACTCACCCCATCGACCTCGATCGCAAGACGTGCCTTCGCGCAATAGAAATCGAGCACGTATGGCCCAATCGGATGCTGACGGCGAAACACTGGCTTGCCCGGCGCTCGCACTCGTAATCGGCTCCATAGTCGCGCTTCGGGCACCGACAGCGTGCGTCGAAGCCGTCGAGCGTTGTTGATGGTCTTCTTCGGCGCTCTCATGATCGGATGCTCAGAGGCCCCCTCCACCGCGCTACGCGCGGTCCCCCTCCCCCGCTTCGCGGGGGCGGATGAAGCGTATCGCGCCTGCGATCATATTTAGAGTTCTAGGGAGTTCATACCGACTGAAAAGATTGCCATTACTTGTCGTGACGACTCTCGAATTCCTCCCGCAAGACGGCAAGCGTCAACACGTCGTAGTTGCCGGCGGCAATATCGCCGCGGGCCTTCTCAAGGCTGACTCGCAACGCTTTGCGCTCCGTATCCGAGATGCGCGGAACCTCCTCGAGAGCAGAAACGAGAATGCCCGGGCGAACTTTGCGCGTCTTTGCCATGGAGAAAATATAGCAGACTCGGTCTTTTGTACCAACGCTGCAATCGGCGGGGAGGTAAGCGTGTGGTGTAACGGCTTGACACCTAGCCTTCGCGCCACGCCACGCGTACATCGACCGCCACCGCGCCGTGCGGGCGCACGATCAGCGGATTGATCTCGATCTCGTCGATCTTGGCGCGATGATCGAGGTAGAAGCGCCCAAGCGCCAGCGCGGTCGCCTCGAGCGTCTTGCGGTCGGCCGGCGGCTTGCCGCGATAGCCGGCGAGCAGGTGGTTGAGCTTGAGGCCGTCGATCATCGCGGTGACGTCGCGTTCGTTCGCGGGAAGGAGCCGCAGCGCCGCGTCGCCCATGAGCTCGACCATGATGCCGCCGGAGCCGATCAGCAGCAGCGGCCCGTACAGCGGATCGGACTGTGCGCCGACGATGGCTTCGACGCCGGAGATCATCTCCTGGACCAGGAAACCGTCGATCTTGGCGTTCGGGTGCGATTTCTTGGCCGAAGCCACCAGCGCATCGACGGCGGCCAGCACGTCCTGGCGGGTAGCGAGATTGAGCACAACGCCGCCGGCTTCGGTCTTGTGCACGATATCGGCGGAGCGGATTTTCAGCGCGACCGGAAATCCAATTGCCGTCGCAGCGTCAGCCGCCTCCTGCGCATTCGCCACCGCGCGGCTTTGCGGTTGCGTGATGCCGTAGCGCGCGAGCGTCGCATCAAGCGTGGCCGGTGTCAGATCGCTCGGCGGCGCCGGCTCGACAACCGCAGGCGCGCGACCAGAGCGCTGGGCGAAGAACCACAGCGCGTTGATGGCGCGCAGCGTCGGCTCAAGACCTTGCAGGAACGGAAAGCCGGCCTTGTCCTGGATGTCGAGTCCTTCCTGCGTCACCTGATGCATCATGCGGCCGAACGCCAGCACCGGCTTGTCGGTCTCGCTCAACAGCCGGCGCAGCTGAG
>Ga0210405_10003690_pt1 | contig 14833 bp, 18 predicted proteins | sample IncBWH11MmetaG_FD_155492 | JGI IMG/M metagenome (GOLD analysis project Ga0210405, IMG submission 155492) | Forest soil microbial communities from Barre Woods Harvard Forest LTER site, Petersham, Massachusetts, United States - Inc-BW-H-11-M | ecosystem: Environmental > Terrestrial > Soil >... | reverse complement strand
GAGCTGTTGACAGTTCAGTAGGCGACTTTGACACGGATTAATTAATTAATTAATTAATGTAATATATTATTGCTTGTACGCGATGGATGACCCGACCCGACCCATCCGACCCATCCAACCCATCCAACATGAGGAAGGATGGAGGAAGAAGAAAAGCATACACTACACATTTCCAGCAGCCTATCAACGCACCAATTTCCACGGCCGGTGACGATCACGTGAACGATAAATACGATAAGCCAATTTTAGCAATATCTCCGGATCTCCGGATAGAGAGCGCACGCTGCAGACTGGCGTCAAGATGCGGTCTCTCGTGCTCTACAATACATGAGATGTTCAAGGTGACTACGGGGGCTATTCGTGCACAGGATGTGGGTTGTACATGGTATGAAAGAGGACGGTTTTGATCATTATTATGGGTGAGCTGGGGGGGCGGGACAGGGTGTGGTGACTGAAGTCATCCTGGATCGGGGGCCTCCTCTGACGGCTTGAAGCACGCCTTGGTCACTTCGAGGAACTTCAGGAGTGCCTTGCCACCTTCTTTGGTGCCGAAGAGGGTTGACAGTGAGAGGTCGTGGGCTATCGGGGTGAGGTGCGTGCGAAGCGGGGGCATTGACGGATGACGTGTTTGTGGGTTGGTGCCGCATTCCGAGCAGCTGGTGGGTTTGCGAGGGTGGAAGCGGGCAATGTATTCGCCGATGAAGGCGTGGCCCGTGATAAGTCTGACGAGGATAGCGCAGGTGTGGCGGGAGCCGCCTTTGGCACCTTGGATTGCCGGGGGGAGCTTCCCAGCGGGGGGATTGGGGAGGGCGAGGTAGACTCGGGAACGCCTGTCGGCGTTGTGCCAGCGAGCCTGCCAGGCCGCGAGGGCGAGTTCCTTCGCTGTCGCTCTTTGGAAGGCGACCGTGTGGGGTTCGCGGAGGTTTGGTTGCAGGGGATTGGCTGCGCTGTTGAGCGCAAGCTCGATGCACCGTTTGATGCCTACCGACTTGGGCTTAGCCTGAGAGGGGCACCAGTCGAGGTGGACTTTCGTGTTCCTGAAGACCGAGAAAATCTGAGTCAGCGTTGAGCAGAATTCACGAGCATAGAATTGGCCTGCATGAGGCCTCAGGATGGCTCGGATGGCCGACGGGTTGGGGGAGAGGATGGTGATGAGTGTCGTTGGTGAGCAGTTGAGGTGGCTTTGAGCCAATCGGGCGGCTGATACGAGTGACCCAAGGTCAGCGTCAAAGGCGGTGGCAGATGTGCCGAGGGTTCGCGAGGAGTGTTCGGACTGGGTTTGGTTTGAAAAGGCGACGGCGATGCAGGTGGCTGGCATCTGATTGTTGTCGCGGTTGTGGTTGGCTTTTGATCCGCGAGCGAAAATGGTGATGTGATTTGGGTTGCCGGTGAGGTCCTCAATTGTATTTGCCCAAATCTTCCGTTCGTCGCCGTGTCGGACGCGGTGGTTGGCCACGAAGCGGGGGTGGGCAAAGTCAAGGTTCCATGGTGGGGCAGCAAGGAGGTCGATGTGGGGAGCGGCGGGAAGGTTAGCTGTAAGAGAAAGTAAGCTTGAGCGGTAGGCGCGGCGAGGGGGAAGGATGGGCAAAGGGATCAAACCGCGGATGCGGGGACCCCAGGGGCCTGTGACTCTTGCATTCTTGATTAGTAGTTGGAGGCCAGTTGAGTCGGAAGTCGAAGTAGATCCCTAGGTACCGGACTGTGTTGGAGGCAATGCCAAAGGTTCCAAACACATTATTGCTTGTATACGCGATGAACCGACCCATCCAACTTCAGAAAGATGGAGGAAGAAAAAAAGAAAAGAACACGCATAGCTTTGGCCAATCAAGCGATATTTTTAGCAGCCGATCAAGCGGATAAACGATAGCCGATTTAGCCGATTTATAGTCGGAGGGTCGCGGGTCATCGATACCACTTCGGCTTCCCGAGCCCGAGGCCGTGTGGTGAGATGAGACGAACGAGCTCGTTACCGCATTTAGTCTCTATTGAGCCCCTTACCGCAATCGGTTCCCATTTCCCACCGGCCGTGGAGATGTGAAGGCACTACCACGTTTGGGACAAGGCTTCCAGCCCTATTAGCCCCACTGAGCTGGCCCAGTTGTTATCGCTCCAACCATGACCGCCAGGACCACCACACCTCCCCCCTCCTCTAAGTCCTCTTTGCCTCTACCAGGAACTCCTTTCAAGACACACAGTGGGACGACGGACCAATTTGTTCTCAAATATGAAGATAGACCCACTATTAAGAGACGGCTCGCATTCGACATGTCATCCTATTTTGTTGGACCGGTCTCCCCGCAAGTTTTTCTAGACAGGTTTCTGGCCCCGGTCCCCACCCCGAACAATGTTGCTTTCCGCCAAGGGATGTTTTCTCATTTGAAAGAGTCGACTAGCGAATCTGCAATGTGCCGAAATTTCGTAACTAACTTCATACCCGATTGTGAGTTGCCCTTCATGGGACTAACCCCGACTCTCTAGGTTGAAGCTGTTGGGGAATACCTCCCAGATCTGTTTTTTATCAACACATCGCACATGACCGATAACGCGCGGGACGCTTTCGACGAGTGGGGTTACTCTTGTCAGCCAGACTGTACAGTCATGGACCGCGACCACATCAATCGCAACCCGAAGCTCGAATCCCAGCTCGACAGTTCTCTGGCTGAGTTTTTCATTGAATTTAAACACAAAAATCACGACCCATTTGGAGCCAGTGATGAGCCGGCCCCTAATGACACATTTTTGTATTCGGACGACCTGTTGATGAAGATGGTCGAAGGCCCGGTCAGCGAGGTGGCAGGCCAGATTACTGCCTATGCTACGTTGCTCCTGGGCAACCAGTACCGCACCCACACATTTCTCGTGCTCATTGTACAGGGCTTTGCCAGATTACTTCGATGGGATCGCGGTGGTGCAGTCGTCACCGATCGATTTAATTATAATGAAGATCCGTACCTTTTCCAATTCCTCGTCCGCTACAATTATGCTGGTCGCGACATGCGTGGCCACGACGACACCGTTCGCAATCCCACCGAAGACGAACTGCGAGCTGCACAAGCAACAGTCGACGAGTTGAAGAACCTGAAGCTGGTCACCATGGCCATAAATGATCGACGCTACGTCATCCGTGCCCCTTGTGCTCGACCAGAGATCCCAGTAGGTCGCTGGACTCGAACGTCGATCGCTTACGACTGTCAAAGTAAAAAACGTGTTTTCTTGAAGGACTCTTGGCGGGTCGAACTCCCTGAGGTCTATCCGGAAAGCGAAATTTACGAAAGGCTTCAGCAGGCCATGGTTCCCAATGTTCCCCGTTGCATAGATGGCGGTGACATTGGTGGCAATGCCTATCACCGCACCCGGTCACACGAATTCATAGATTACACCCTCAATCCTGCTTCAAAAAAAATCACACGTCATCGCCATCACCGGCTGGTCCTGGATACTGTCGGCCGAAAACTCCATCGCTTCAAATGTAGCAAGGAGATGGTACGTGCTATTCATGTTTCGTTAATCGGTAAGTATATCATTTCCTACCGGCGAATCACTGTATGAAGCACGTTACAGCTCACCAAGCTGCTCACAAGGCTGGTATTCTTCACCGCGACATCAGCGCCGGAAATATAATGATTGTCGAGGGTCATCCGGATATCAGGCATGGAATGCTCATTGACTGGGACCATTCCAAGATGATCGAACCCGTAACGGGTGCACGCCAACACGCACGCACTGTAAGTAACCTGCCCAAAGCAGTACGCCTTTGGAGATCCTGACATGTCTTGCCACTAGGGAACATGGCAATTCATGGCGGCAGAACTTATTCAGCACCCTGAAACACCCCAGACCTTTATACATGATCTCGAATCCGCTTTTTGGGTTCTGATCTGGGTCGTCGTTTCGTACATGCCTACAAGCATGGACATCGGAACGCGCTCAAACTTTCTCAAAGACATAATGAGCCCCAAGGTGTACGACAAATCCAGCAGCGGGCTCGAAAAGCTCAGCTTCCTACGAAGCAGGGCGGTTCCAACTGTCCCCGGCATCGAGAACATTGGATTCTTACTTTCTGAGTTGATTAAGCTCTTCGCCTTCCGATACCCGGTCGTGGAAACCACGACCCCTCCAGATGCCAAATTCGCCAGTGTCATGGAGGCCATGGACGCTAAGGCTGCCGACATAAATATGGACACAGCTGACGATGCAGGTAACGCCGGAGATAAGGACCCAAATGAGGACCCAAAAGAAGAAAGCAACGCCAAAGAGGACAAACTCAATGCGATGTACCGGAGGGGTTTAGAGAATCATCTCGGCGTGATTGGCCTCTTTGACCTCATTCTTAGTCGAAATGGCTGGCCTCAAAGTGACAAGGCCGACCCTCAAGAAATGGTGCTGTCCCGAGACGAGAAGTGTGGTATGCGTGCTGGTACCGCGAAATCGAAGTCTGCAGCTGAGGTGTTTGTTCAGCCGTCGTAACCACGTAATTTACATATATGCTCTACCATGTGTCGCCGCGTGTGTAGTTTTGTCGCAGTCTGATTAATCTGATTCCTTCTGTGCCCCTGTGTGAACAATGTGGGTGCGACAAAATCCATTAATTGTCCATTGTTCCCATTGCTTCTGCAGCCCACTTCAGGCAGAGATGACCTGAAAGGACGGTGACAATACGGAGGGTAGGCCTTGCTCTACGCAGAGAGTCAAGGAGTTCTGATTTATACCCGTCACCCCCTTCAGCCGCGAAGACGCTTTCTACCATTGGAAATGATTTCACGTAAGCGCACATCGTGTCCTGTCACTTGGGTAAGGCAAGGAAGAAGAGAGGAAAGGTGACAACCCACAATATCTCCAGGTGATAATCGACCCTGGCCCCAGAAGAAACTCAGGGATCGAATTTGTCTGAGCTTGCGGACTGGAAATCCTTCCCAATCATAGCCATTCAGGGGTGCTTGTGGCGTGGTAGATGGCCTGAGTAGTCGAAGCCCAAGATGGTCGAGCTTCTGGAAATGCCACAGCATCTCCAATAGACGACGAAAGGTGGGGTCATGGGGATTAAGTTGTTTCAACTCAACTTCTAGGTGATAAAGGCTTGACGAGTTACCTACTCGCTCGGCAATGTCGCAGCAGACCGCCAAGGGTGCCTTAAGGGTTAGAAGATTAGGAAGAAAAGGCTGACACCGTGACCGGCTAGGCTGGGTACGGTCCGATGGCGCATTGCATCCGATACGGACAGACTTCAGGCCCGTGTGCTTGATTAAAAAGCGAATGAGTGGTGGCTGTGGGATATCCCCTTCGAGCTCGACGTTCTCGAGGAACGCCATGTTGAGCTCACCAAGCAAAGTCGACCATTGGGGAGGTTTCAAGGACACCATGTAAATCGCCAGGGTCTCGATAGGGGAGCGCTTGAGGATCCCCATTGTGGTCCGCACCAGTCCGGGAGCGAAGGCGTAGTCAGATGAAATGACAAGTGATGTGAGTGTTTGGGAGCTACATGACGGTCCACTTCGTAGGGCGACAGAGGGGGGAAGATAATCCACCGAAACGTAGCCTGAGAAGCATAATCGGGTGAGTGGTAGGGTGTAAAATAGTCGTTGGAACTTGATGAACTCGGACGCAAGGAGAAAAGGGTTTGAGCCATGGAGGGAAAGGTGGAAATCCCGAAGATTACAGGAATTTGACGGCTCAAGAAGGAAGCGCATAAGGAATCGCATCGTGCTTCGGGCCTCCTGTGCGTCGCAGGGAATCGAACAGTACATCTCTTCGGGGGAATGAAGGATATGGACAGCAGACCAGAGTCCAAGGGACGCATATCCGCTCAGATTACGCAGTTCCACTCCCAAACCTCCACCACAGGTGTCGTTCAGCACAAGTCCACGACGTCGCAAGTACTCTGGTAAGAGCAATCGACATATGAATCGCGAAGTGACCATCAATGCTCGAACATCTTGGTAGTCCAGATAGGTGGAAATCATAATGAATAGTTCGGCGGGGATGTCCAGCATTCCCCTATTCTACGAAGTGTTGGAGTTCTGAATGGGAATTCGGATGAACAATTCACATACCAGGTATGCACCATACCGCTGTACTCGTCGTCGCTTATCTGCCTTCCGGCAATTACAACCGCTTTGTGAGAGTGAGCGTCGTTTCGTGCTATTTCCATCCAGTTGACGTCCCAACTGCCTGATGAGTGAGTGGAAAATAATATCAAACACATGAGACGATCACTGAGGCTCACCCGCTGGCGCTTGCAATGCTGACGTGACAAAGCATCTCCATGTCGCTTGCGTGGGTTGAGCAATGAGAGATTCGGTGCCATGCCTGTTCTTGGTCGCGTGATAAAGGAAATTGTCCTTCACATGGCCCACGCAGCTAAATACCCTGAGAGATGCAGACTATTGTCGAATATTATTGTTGGAGATAAAAGGCGGGCATGGGCACATCGTTGAATTATAATTGTGATCTCGTGGCATTGTAATTGTGATTGTCGGGAAATAACAATCACACACAATAGGCGCCTGCACCTCGGGAACGAGAAAATTGCCAGAGTCCCTTATAGGAGAGCAGGGCACATCGTTTTTGATATCTCAATGTCATTGTACACGATATACCACGCTGAGCGTGCTCTTCGGCAACACAACCAAACCGAGAAGACCCTGAAACGGTACAGCATTGCTGTTCTAGGGGAGTTATGTGTCAAGCGGGCCATCCAAGTAGACCTGGGCGTGTCCAGACGCCTGAAGAGACCGTACATCGATGCATTATTGGTCTATGTGAGATGACATTCACCGTCACTTATCCGTTGCTAACAACGAAGGTAGCAAAGGCAACGTCGCTGCAGCGACGACACGGGTCAATCAGGGTTGAAGATTAGACTTCCGTACTTCTTGCCGCGAGGCGCAAGTACTCCCTCAGTGCAGCAGAGCTCGGTATCTGACTGCATCTCTATGGCCCAGCAAAAAAACAAGAGGAGTATCGATGACCTGGAGGACTCAGACAGAGATCGAAAACGGAAACGTTCCAGCAAGGATCCTGACGGAGGTCGAGCAGAGAGTACGCCGGGACCCGACGTGGGTGCTCTTCGCGATCATCGACAAGGCCCGCGGTGGGCGCTGCGCCCAGTGGCCGAGGACTCACATGACTCGATATTTCCGGTCACATCGAACAGCCCTCGAGTTGATCAAGAGTCAATTCCTGCTGGTCATACATCCGCTATTGCTTGCCAGTCGCACAGGATTGCAATTCCGAGCAAACGATCCTGCCCATTCGGCAAGGATGTACCTAGGAAGAGAAGAAAGAAGGAAAGTTACGTGATTGTAAGGGCCTACAAGCAAAGAAAGGATCTGGAACATACGGATGAGGTTGAATGCGCCCTGACGCCAGACGGTGATTTGGATCTTGTGAGCGTATCTCGAAAGTTGAGCGTCAGGGAGTGCCAGGCAAGTCGATTTAACGCCATTCCGTTCTGTGGTCCATGCTCATTATTGCTCGAAGGTCCTGGACGCCCGCTCTTCACGGCCATGGTTTAGCAAGCGCCCTGTTCTGAAAAGCGGCGCTATTAGACTGTTGAAAGCGAAAGAAGGATACTTGCGAGTAGTTGGTCAGTCATTTTCGTCACTGGTCAGTGATCAAGGTGTCTAGACCCCCCTCACACAGTAACCTGATTTCAACGTCCCTCCACCATCCGATCATTTCCCATCATGAGAGTTCTGACACCTATACTATGAATTTACTGTACCACTACGTATAATAACATGCAAACAGTCAACGCAGTCGTCGAATTGAGAGATGGGAGAAATCAACTGGGTACTATGATAGACTGGTAGGTGGCGAAGGTGACGAGGGAGTAGATATGGTTGGTGTAGAACCCATAGGCGAGGGTCTCTTCGTAGCGATCCAAGCCACAAGGCCATGTACTACATCTATCGAGAATCTTATGTAGAGGGCAGGGAGAATGAGCAACTGTACTCACCACGATGACCCACAACCCCAGTGGCGTTGGAGGCCTTCAGATTTCTCCATTTTGATTGGAGGAAATGACGGCTCCACATGTTCCACATGGGATCACACAGCGACTTCCAGTCGATGTCACTCTCACTGTCAACATCGAGAGAAGCGATCCTATGCATCTACTAGTTAGCCGTACAAATATCACGAACAGAGGTCACGTACTTGTAAATCAGGATGTAACTATCGTCTTCTTGCCAGCGTCGGGTCTTACCTTCGTTTTTAACCTTGCCTTCGAGCGACTCAGACCTGTAAAATTGCATGAAAAGGATGTCATTACAGGATGAATCAAGAACACACCATTTGCTCTGACACTGTTTTGGTGTTCGTGTCGCTCCCATCGCCTTCGAAACTGAAACCCAGTATCCTCGACCAGACATCTTTAATTTACCTTCCCGAGCTAAGTCTTCCATGGCACGTAGAAGTTGACCTTCTTCCTCCAGAGACCAGGCCCCTTAAACAGATACAACTGTCAGAAAATGCTTAATAAACCTCTTATCAGTCTACGTACCTCTCCGCTTGGTGTCTCGAAATTGTGTGTGTTGGCGGAACCGATCACTACAGTCGGCGGGAGTGCGCTGCACTAAGTCTGCGACAGCAACCCAGTTGCTTCCATGTGTCTGGACAGCTCTGAGGTGGAGGTCGGGTGATAGTATATACATACTAATACAGAAGTCGTACTTTCGCAACTGCTCGTCCTCCGCTGCAGTCCACTTTCCTGCTCTTGCAAGGCAATCATGCGCACGCCGAACATGATAAAAAACGGATTTTACACCCCTCTGAGGCACGGCACGGGCTGAGACGTACATCTCACACAGGGCGGCCACAACTAGCTAAGTAAACAAACACTGACCGATATGGGCCCAAAACCCATTCGAGGGCTGAGAAGAGTGCATCAGATCATCCAACTGTTCATCGTCCAGGCTGTTTTCCTAAGCAGCGATGAGCCGAAACAATGACACGGTCATTGAGTTGCGCACCTTCTGGTACATCTTTATTGCGGCTTGGGTTTTTTCTACCTCCTCTTTCGTGAATGCCCCCTTTCGACATGGTATGCCTGACAGCCCGCGTTCGTTTGGTCATTTCTCAGGTAGGCAATTCAAAAGCTCACCAGCGTCCTCTATCTCTTTGACACTCATCCAGTGTGTCGCCAGGATCTCCGCGTTATCCCCTTCCATATGACGCAAGTGGACCGGAAAAAAATAAAGGTTAAAAAACACTTACATGATCAATGACTATTAGTACCCATCCAATACACGGCCGATTACATCCGGAAAACCGGATCGCCTCACCGGGCTAGTGGATCTACAGATCTACACTACGGGGCCTTGCCAGTGATCGTTGATTGCTGCTCTCCTCATTAGATTAGTACAGGCTGCCTTCGCCTTCCTGGATCGGAGGTGCTCCGCATTCACGCGGAACTAATCTATTTGAGTGGGTTATGGCCGGGATCACACGGGGATAAGGGAAAAGCGTCGAAAAAGGATATATTTATTTGACGAGCAGCAGTAAACGACGAGCAAGAGTACACTGAGGGACATTGCTCCCTTGTTGAACCGGGTGTCCTCAGGGTCGGCAGCGTGGGCTGCGGTGGCGGTGGCGCGGTCAGTTTGCTGTGATCCGTAGGGCGAGATCTTGTGATTTATTTCTTTAGTTTTAGTACATTCACAACATCCTCATCCTTAAAGTACGAAACAGCACCAGAAGGCTCTAGTTCAACAGTGCAGCACCCATGTTTCAACTCGACGAGTTTCCCCACTTGCCCGATCCAACGGTATCCGGTAATGAGTACTTTGTTGCCTTCAGATGGTGCCCAAGGTGCAAGGTAGGATGGGTCGATCGAAATCTGGGTTGGTTTACCCTTCTGGACCACAGACACGACAACCTCATTTGGTTGTGGTTCGATCTTCCGCCATGCAACAGGCACCGTCTTTGCGGTGAGTCCCTCTATCCTGATATGTGGAGATGACGCAGGAAGACCCCGGATATTGAATGGAATGCACTCGTCACAAAGCCGTTCCTGAATCTCTTCCGCAAATAGCCAGTGTTTCCACGCTGGTGTGGAATAAACATGAAGCATTTGAACGTTCTCTAAGAAACTCACCGGGTGCTTGAGGCAAGCTCCAAGGAGAAGTTGCGCTTTCCTCGCGTTCCTCTGGTCCTGGTGAGATGGGACGAGGTAGGTCTTCTGGTGGAGGAGTACGATTGGATCGACTTGACGACGCTACTGCCATATCTCTATGAGGCTTGTCAGACACGAGGAATAAGTCACAATTCGTGTGGAACTCACAAAAGGTCAAAGTCACCAAGCTTAACTTGATGCCTTATTGGGCCCTGCGACATCAGCTTGGCATCCAATTCAACGTCGACACTACAACGACCTTCGGCTTTGACGAGGCCACGATACCCCTTTAAGGCGCCTTTTTTAATATAGATGCGCTGTCCCTCCCACACGCGAATACGCTGGGGCCTGGGCAGAGCGGCGGCTTGAACACCCGATACTGTTAGGTCGTCCTGGTTGACATCGACCTAGACCTGTCATAAGTTTCTTGCTAGAAGCATGGATCGAGATGGTCTTACGCGCTGCCCGCTTGTTTCATCCATCACTTGCGCCGTGCGCCCTGATGCCTGTACTATGAGGCCCCTGCGCGTGCCACCACCTGCCCCGGGAAATTCGACATAAAGACCAGGAGTAAAATGGAAAAATCGGAATGGATAACTGTAGAACTGAAGGCTAAATGCCGACGTGTTGATCTATACAGGCAGAAATCAATCAGGGCAGTTGGAAGAGGCAAGGAGGGACACACCTCTGTGTTAATTTTGTTGTCCAAGAAGGTTACCTTCTGTTTGTCGTGGTCAACAGCGATGACCATGCCAAAGCGATCCAACCAGGGGATCTTGACATGGTCCCCTTCGAGAAAATACGGAATTATACCGCGCATGGAGACACAGACGATTAGGCCAGAGTGCCGTTCGGGAATTTGGGTAACGACGTTCACGACTTCATCATGAATTTCTCCGATTCGGCCGATGACACCGGCGTGTTCTCCCGACATTACAAGGATCCTGTCACCTACCTGAACTGAATCCTGGGCATAACGTTTGAGACTTGCGGCGAAGGAAGGAAGGCTGCGAATCGTTGCCGATAGCACGAAGGGTGTGAAGTCCGGACGGGACTGCTCCGAAACGCGAAGAAGGGACAAAGGCAAAAGCTCGAATGCCAGCCCATCCTGGTACAAACACCCTCTAAAACTAAACTTGTCGGGTCCGAGAACTTTGACTCTCCTCTCGCCGTAATGCTGGGTGAGTTCTTCGGCGGTCCATGCTCGTGGAGTTGGACGCCCATCTCTCTGCCGCTTGCCCCCTGGTTGAGGGATTCGAGGAACAAATGCCACAACAGCATAGCACTGGTACATTGGGGTGCTCGATTCGCAGACGTAGCCGACGTCATCACGATATCGTCCAGCTAGACAGTACACCCATTGTCCGCTTTCTATTCGAGAGGGCGAACGGTGACACAAGGAGAATATTCCGACGTACTCTGTCGGCGGTATGAACGTCGGATGCTTGTCACGGACTGTCACCAAGCCAGCCACCGCACGGCGAACGTCCGTGATATTGAAGGCCTCTATAAAGATGTGGCCTGGTACGGAGGGTAGTGTGAAAGCCGATGTAATGGCCGGGAGATGTATTTCGCTACTAGGGACGAGGCATCGGCGGCAAATCTGGAACACGATATCGGCTTCTCGCCCAGGCTGTCCATCACCTGTTAGTACTTGCCCTAAGATAATGCAGAACGACCAACCTTCACCCTGACGGACCATATAGTAGGATCATTTTCACGTGGCACTCGAAAAGGGAGGGATATGCCATCAGCGGTCGAATAATCAGATCGGGTGTTGCGCCTGGCCCTTGCTACAACCCTCCTTGCTTCAACTTCGAGATCCTGCGTTTGTACATCAGGAGGTAAGCCCGGCAGTGAGGCGGCGTCCGTCTCATCGTCTGATACAGGCTCGTCATCACCCACGATGTAACCTATAAAGTATATAAGGATCGCCGTGAATGGACAGTCCGTACCAATTACCAGGCTCGTCCTCTTCCTCATATTCTTCCTCTTCACTATCGAACGCAAGAGTTGCTTCGAGATCGAGGAAATCGAGAACCTGCAGGTCAAATAGAGTTTGCTCGAAAGTAACCTGATGAACAAGAAAAAACTCACTGAGATCTCGGCCATTCTTCAATACTGGGATGGTTGTCGATTTTTTTCGGAAAGTTCCGTCCACCAAATCACACATAAGCCGCACGGATAAGGCACCGATAAAATGATTACGTGATTTATCATTTACATAAGAAAAATTAGTCCCTAGAACAACGGCCCTAGAACAACGGCGGAGATTAGACAAGGTCAAGTGGGTGCAGGATGGGATATTCACTCAATGGACCCGAGCCGGCATTAAGACTCGTCGGGTCTCTAGCCTCCTCGCCCACCCTTTAAAATATCGGACCTGTTGGTCGGCAGGAACATGCAAGCGGGCAGTCTTGGGGCTCGTCTGATGCTCACTGAGAGCAGTGAGGTCGCTCCGGATACCGTTGAATACGTGAATCCCTAGGGACAATAAATCTCTTGCCTCCCTCCAAAGGTTGCTGATGCAACGCAAATCGGCCAGCCGACCATCTAGGATACGTAGAGCACCACGATGCATACCAAAGATGTTTGATACCCGGGCGTTTATTTCCTCCTTCTCCCGTTTTGCAACGGCAACTTCGGTGGCCAACAGGCAGGATATGTCCACGGCGGCGGATTCCAGGAAGATGATATTGTTGTATACTGATTCGCCATGCGCGACAAGACGGCGTGCATGGGTCGTCGTGGCGTCCTCAGCTGTCGCCAATGCTTGCAAAATCGCATGTTCGGGCTGGCGGGCCCAATTGAACGTCACGAGCCTCGACAACAAGCCTGGACGCAGGTCAACTTGCAATTTGGCGAAGACAGAATCATTTTCGAGCAACATCCTAAACAATCTGTGTGAAGGCGCGAGTACATTAAACTGTATTGACTTACTCGTCAACTGCAGTCTTGACAAGGGCGAGGTGGACCCCAGAGGTCACTTCACATGCCCACGCGCGTTGTAGAAAGTCCTTGAGCTTGTCTGATATTTCATGCCGTCGAGAGAGGTCACTTGCCTGCACCAGCGTTAGCACAGAGGAAGTGGTATTGGCCGTCTTGCGAATTGCAAAGTCAACCGCAGGACCATGTACATCCTCATTAATGAGAAATGGGTGCCATGCTGGAGAATGATCTATATTGGGGTTGAACGTGGATATTGGCTCATTGCCGATCCTGCTGCACACCAAGTCTTTGAAGGGCACAGGAAGGGCACAGACAGCTAAGGTAATTGAGTGTGTGTTTCGGGCCACAGTGTGTGCCTGTGATGCCAAGTGCGACGTAATGCCTGACATCCCAGATAGAATGAACTGTAGGAGAGCGGTGAGGATCAGGACATAGCGAAGAAAGCGAGCGATGGCCCTCTTGACTCCCCTCGGAGAGGCAAAAGGAATGGGAAACAAGTGATAGACGACATCAAAGGTATCTCTTGTCAGGGAGAGATATGCGCAAACACGGGATAAGAAGGGTAAGAGTGGGAGTATCGTCGCACTGCGAAGGTTGATGATAATATCATCACTCTGAGATTCTAAGGGCAACTCAGCCTTCGGGTATATTCAGAAGATGGATGGAGCACATGCCTCGTCGATCTGACATTCGGGATAAGATCGGTAGCGGTATTTGAGACAACACGGAAATGGACTCTATCTTTTGGAGGTTTTCAACTTTTTATATTCAGGAATGCTGACGGCAATGTTGACGACCGTTACCACGTACGAGATCCACCAAAGAAAGGTGGTGTAGCTTCAGCACCGTATCTGCAGGCAACTGGCAGAGAGTACCATACCCGATGGGGGTGCGATAATAGGCAAAGAGCGGAGCGCGCAGTATACACGTGTGACAACATCGACAAGCAATTTCACAACGGCATACTCGCTTGGCTATTATTGAGTGATGGGTGGGCACGACGATAATAGATTATTTATGAACAACCACGCACGCGATAATTGTGCGACCAATACCGATCGCTCTCCGCACTACCAATCGCCCTCCGGAAACTAGTGGCCCTCGCCGATCGCTTCATTCCAAGGGTCAAATGCTCTTATTATGTACACGACATTCACGATAGTACGGAAAAGCGAACGGGGCGAAAAAGAAAACTCTCCTCTCTTTTCCCAGGATGATATATAAGCAGTGCGATTCCACGGCCGGAAAGGGAGAGCCTCGGAGAGGCACGTGAAGGCACACTCCATTCGGCCGTGGAACTCTCCAGCGTTAACACTGGCTTTGAGGTTTTGATTTCGCCTCCAGGAGTTGATGTCTGTACTGTATATGCCCTTACTACCGGAAACAAAAACCATCAACATTATTTGTTTCTTTGAGGACAGGAGTTCTTTGTGGACAGGACAATAAAGTATTATGCGTACAATGGCGAGGCAATAAAGAACAGGAGCCTGTCTCAAAGATTAGTTTGTTTTTTCCTTCTGATAGGGAACAGTATCGCGCCCGCAATGACTTCAGGTTCGGGAACTGTAGAGTTCAATCTTCAGAATACTCTTCAATGCCATACGAAGCCAGTCAATCACCTCGCTGTCAGCCAGGAGTATAGTCGTTTGATAAGTATCGGTGCGGTCCTCGTCTTACTCTCAATCTCATCTCATGCTTTTGCTGACAAATGACTAGGCGACGATGCAAAGGTTGTCGTTTGGTCTGTTGCTTCTGGGGAAAAGTTATTTG
>Ga0210405_10003689_pt1 | contig 14836 bp, 18 predicted proteins | sample IncBWH11MmetaG_FD_155492 | JGI IMG/M metagenome (GOLD analysis project Ga0210405, IMG submission 155492) | Forest soil microbial communities from Barre Woods Harvard Forest LTER site, Petersham, Massachusetts, United States - Inc-BW-H-11-M | ecosystem: Environmental > Terrestrial > Soil >... | reverse complement strand
ATCCGAAACTTGGTAGCCAACGTCCAAAAGGAGCTTTTGTAGGGGAGGGGCTTAGCCCCTCCCGGTTTTCATCATGGGCAAAATCGTAGGAATCGACCTCGGCACCACCAACAGCCTCGTCGCGTACGCCGACGCGCAAACAGGCCAGCCGAAGTGTATCCAAGGTCCATACGGCAGCACCCTTTGCGCTTCCGTCGTCAGCATCGATGCCGACGGCACCATCGTGGTCGGTGAACCGGCGCGCCGCCGCCTGTTAACCCAGCCCGAGCGCACCATTTATTCTGTGAAGCGGTTGATGGGGCGAGGTCCGGCCGATATCCAGGATGAGCTGAAGCTGTTTCCGTTCCGCATCGATCCTTCAAGCAAAAACGTCATCCGCGTAAAGCTCGGCGAAAAGATTTTTTCCCCGCCGGAAATTTCCGCCTTCATCCTGCGCGAACTGAAAAATTGGGCCGAAGCCTGTTTCGGAGAAGCCGTCGACCGCGCCGTTATCACCGTCCCCGCGTATTTCAACGACGCCCAGCGCCAAGCCACCAAGGACGCCGGCAAAATCGCCGGTCTCGAAGTGCTCCGCCTAGTCAACGAGCCAACCGCTGCGGCGCTGGCTTACGGCCTCCACGAAAAGCAGCGCGGCAAAGTCGCCGTCTACGATCTTGGCGGCGGCACCTTTGATATTTCCATCCTCAAGCTCATTTCCACAACCGATGGCGACATCTTCCAGGTCCTATCCACGAACGGCGACACACACCTCGGCGGCGACGACATCGACAATTTGCTCCAGGCTTTCGTCCACGAATTGATACTTCAGCACGACGAAATCGACTTCTCGCCCCATGGCGAACTCGCGCAGGAATTGCGCAAGGCGCTCATCGGCGTGAAGCACCGGCTCTCCGAGTCAGAAACAGCCACTCTTCGTTTCGCATTGCCAAATGGCAACGTATTCACGCACGGATTCACGCGCGCCGCACTCGACGCCCTCATTCGTCCCGTGGTTGACCGCACCATGGGCCCCGTCAAGCAAGCTCTCGCCGACGCCCAGCTCAAGCCTGCCGACATGGACGAAGTAGTCCTCGTCGGCGGCGCCACACGCACGCCGTTAATCCGCCGCACCGTCCAGGAATTTTTCGGCCGCAAGCCCCACATCGATCTGAATCCCGACGAAGTCGTCGCTCTCGGCGCTGCGGTGCAAGCCAACATTCTCGACCGCGGCGTGAAAACCATGCTGCTCCTCGATGTCACTCCGCTCTCCCTCGGCATCGAAACCTACGGCGGCGCAGTCGCAAAAATTATCCCGCGCAATTCCACCATCCCTGCCAGCGCCCAGGAGCTGTACACCACCGGGGTCGACAATCAGACGGGCATCGACATCCACGTCCTCCAGGGCGAACGCGAACTAGCCAAGGATTGCCGGTCGCTCGCACGCTTCACTCTCCGAGTCCCGCCCGCCCCCGCCGGCCTGCCGCGCATCGAAGTAAAATTCCTAATCGACGCCAACGGCATCCTGCAGGTCGGCGCCAAAGATCTTCGCACCGGCGAGGAGCATTCCATCGAAGTCCAGCCCAGCTACGGCATCAACGATTCCGAGATCGAGCGCATGCTCGAGGAATCCATCGAATACGCCGAGCAGGATTTCGCCGAGCGCCAGCTCATCGAAGCCCGCACCGAATCCGAAGCAATCCTGTCGGCCACCGCCAAAGCGCTCGCCAATCCGCAGTCGGCTGCTTTGTCCGCCGAAGAACGCGCTAAAATTGAAGCCAGCATCGCCGCATTGCGCGAATCCGTTGCCGGCAACGATTACAAATTAATTCGCAAGCGCATCGACGAGTTGAATCACGCAACCGAGCATCTTGCGGAGTTGCTTATGAATTCAGCGGTATCCACGGCGCTAGAAGGCCGCAAGCTGGCCGAAGTTTAGATTTTCTTTGTAGGGGCGCAGCATGCTGCGCCCTACTTGGCGCGGAGTCAGCGCCGCAGCAATCAGGGGGAAAAATGGGCGGCAGTAACCCATACATCGAAGAAGTCAAATACAAACCCGCCACGAAGAAATACAAAGTCACCTTTCTTCCCAGCGGCAAAACCATCGAAGTTGACCCGGAAAGAATTCCCTACGGCCACAACGGCCTCCCGGGCAGCATCCTCGATATTTCCGAAGGCCTCAAAGCCGGCCTTGACCACGCCTGCGGCGGCGTCTGCGCCTGCTCGACGTGCCACGTCATCGTCCGAGAAGGCCTCGAATCCTGCAACGAAGCCACCGACGCCGAACTCGACGAACTCGACGAAGCACCCGGCATCACCCCCAAATCGCGCCTCGGCTGCCAAACCGTCCCCGACGGCACCACCGACATCGTCGTAGAAATTCCCGACTGGAACAAAAACTACGCCAAAGAACTCGATCATTGATTCTGTCTTGCGGGCGGGTTTAGCCCGCGGGTTTTCTCTGTGCTCTCTGCGATCTCTATGTCCTCTGTGTTAAATTGCTTTCGGGAGTAGACATGCCGCCCACATTCGGCTGGGACAATTTCGAAGACATCGCCATCGGCCTCGCCGACAAATTCCCGGACACCGATCCCCTCACCGTCCGCTTCACGGACATGCACAAATGGATCACCGAACTCCCCGGCTTTTCCGGCGATCCCGCCGCCTCCAACGAATCCAAACTCGAAGCCATCCAAATGGCCTGGCACGAAGAATTCCAAGACCGCCAGGATTAAACGCCCACGTGTGCCCCAGGGGTGCATCGCTCTTCATTTCCCGCGCTTGTTCGCATCCGCCATTTCCCGTATCCTAGAATAGTTTTGTTCTCCCCCGGTGGCGCTATGGTGCAACGGTTAGCACGTAGCCCTTTCAAGGCTAAAATACGGGTTCGATTCCCGTTAGCGCTACCAAGAATCGCTGGCTAAATTCCTCGCTTTCCTGTTTATCATGGTCCTGAACCATTCGGGATCATCATCCGCCGCGGCACTCGGCCCGTCGCTGCTGCTGTCCACAAGGAGCCACCTTGAGCTACGTCGAGAAGCACCTCATTCCGGGTGAGACCATCCAGTATCAAACCAAGCTGCATTGGATTGTGATGCTATGGCATGTTGTCATCGCCGCGGTTTTCGAGCTGCTCGCCATGACATTGTTCGTCACGTCGTTTTCCAGGCCGTCGGGAGCTAAAGCCATGCCCTCGCGCAGCGGTGTGTATGTTGCGGCTCTCATTTGCTTCCTCGTCGGAGCAGCTCTCCTTTGCATCGGCTTGCTGAAGCGCAATGTCACGGAGATGGCCGTCACCAACAAGCGAGTCATTGTAAAAACCGGCCTCACGGAACGCCGCACCACTGAAATCCTCCTCTCCAGAATCGAAAGCGTCGTGGTCGACGAGCCCGCCATGGGAAGAATCCTGGGCTACGGAACGGTGATCGTGCGCGGCACGGGTGGTACGCCCGAAATATTCGAAAAAATCCAGCATCCTTTGAAACTCAGGGAGCAGGTCCAAAGCCAGATCGCCGGTGAACGCAAAGCAAATTGAACGCCCCAACGAATGGCTCAGTTTTGAACTTGGGTTCAATGCGGCGTAAACTGATATTTGCAATCAAGCAGGGAGACACTAGTGGCAAGTCCAATGCGCACATCCAATCCAGCGCTCAATGAGAAGGCCTTCAAAGGCCAAGTCGCTTACGGCGAAGCGATGACCCTGCAAGGCACCGTCAACAAAACCGGACTGCTCCTGCTCTGCGTCGTGGCCACAGCCGCGTGGACCTGGGGCTTGTCGCACTCTCCCGTCCCGGGAGCGGCCATTCCGTGGATGATGGGCGGCGTTTTCGGCGGCTTTATCGTCGCGCTGGCTACCATCTTCAAGCCAAACTGGGCTCCGCTCACTGCCCCGATCTACGCCCTGCTCGAAGGCTTGGCGCTGGGCGGCATCTCCGCCATGTTCGAGCGAACTTACCCGGGCGTCGCGATGCAAGCCGTTGGCCTAACGTTCGGCACGCTTTTCGCGATGCTGCTCGCGTACAAGACCGGAATGATTCGCGCCACGCAAGGCTTCAAGCTCGGCGTGATCGCCGCCACCGGCGGCATCGCGCTTCTGTATATCGTGGAGATGATTCTCGGCGGTTTCTTCCGCATTCAAGTTCCGGCGATCAACGGCAGCGGTGCCGTAGGTATCGGCTTCAGCCTGTTTGTGGTCATCATTGCGGCACTAAATCTGGTTCTCGATTTCGACATGATCGAAACCGGCGTGAGCAACGGCGCGCCCAAGTACATGGAGTGGTACGGCGCATTCGGCCTAATGGTCACGCTCATCTGGCTCTATCTGGAAATCCTCCGCCTGCTCGGTAAAATGCGCCGCAGATAAGCGAAACAAGTGACCCGCGGACAATCCATCATCGAAAAGCCGGTCCTCACAAACCGTTTCGTCGAAGCGCTCGGTTACGCGGCGGAACTGCATCTGCACCAGCGCCGTAAGGGCAAAGGCCAGCCCTATGTCGGCCACTTGCTCGGCGTTGCGGCCATCGTCATTCAACACGGCGGCGGTGAAGATGAAGTCATCGCCGCACTGCTGCACGATGCTGTCGAAGACCAGGGCGGCCTCCCGCGCCTCGATGAAATCCGCGAAAAATTTGGCGAACGGGTCGCGCGCATCGTCGACGGCTGTACGGATTCTTACGAAGCCACCGGTGAAAAACGCGACTGGGGCGAACGAAAGCGCGCCTACATCGAAAAGGTCGCGCACGAACTCGAAGACGTTCGCCTCGTCTCCGCCGCAGACAAACTGGCCAACGCCCGCGAAATCCTCTCCGACTATCGCGTGGAAGGCGACGCCGTTTTCCAACGCTTCACCGGCCGCAAGCAGGGCACGCTCTGGTACTACCGCACCCTCGTGAACGTTTTCCGCAAAGCCGGTTCAAATTCCCTAATCGACGAGCTCGACCGCGTAGTCACCGAACTCGAACACCTCGCCAGGTAGGGGCGCGGCACACTGCGCCCCTACCCGACAACACGTTGCTTGGTAGAGCTGTTTTGCTATGTTTCTCAGCTAATCTGAAACCTTCGTGAAAGGATGGACCGAAAACAAAACTGCCTCTTCACGGTCCCGGCCTAGTTCTCGTCGTAAAGCTCGTGTCCACGGTTGGCACAACGCATCCGAGCAGCGGCGGCCAGCCCGCGTCGGTAACCACATTCCTGCACAGCGATGCAATCGCATTATCGAACTGCGAAGGATCCACCGCGCCATTCAGCGCTTCCGCATAAACAGTGTAACTGTGCCCCACCGCCAGTCCATCGATCTGATACGTGCCGTCAAATTGCGCCGGGCCTGGAGCCGTACAACTCCACCCGCCGATCGTCGCTCCCGCAGCTGCGCCGCTCGCCGCATCCACGGCGACCACCTGCGCGCCGAAGACGCCCGTCACGCCCACCGGCGATGCCGGAAGCGCCAGAGGATTCGCAGGAGAAATCCGCCCGCTGATCGATCCTTGGTGCACGGTGTCCGCCGGATCGGGATAGAGAACGCGCAATCCCGTCCGGTCATCATCGCCCAGCGGCCCATCGGGCTGCTGTGTTGTCGGGCGCATTCCGCTGAATGTTCCGGGCGCCGGCGCATAGGGAAACATGATCGCGCTCCAAACCGCCGAATGGCTGAAGCCCAGAAAGTGCCCCAGCTCGTGAGTCAGCAACGATTCGAGATCATAAGCCGTTGGATTGGCCGCCAGCGCCTGCGGAGTGGCATACGCCGTGTTCGAATCGCCCGGATTGAAATAAATATCCGCGTCGAGAATCTGCCCCAACTGGGTTGCAACCGCGCTGCCGCCCACTTGTGCTCCGAGGCGATCGGTAGCGATCACTCTTGTGAACGCCAGCACTCCTGGCGTAAACGCCATGTCCGCCTGATCGAAGCAAATGGAATTCAGTCCGTCCGAGCCGCAGGCGTTTTGCGTCGCCGTTCGAGTGAGCGGGGCGAAGGTTGCCGGAACGAGCGTCGTGCCGCTCACGCTGGTCCAAATCGCTAGCGATTGCGCAATCACCTGTTCAATTTCCGTAAGGCGCCCGCTCGCGGTCTGGTCCAGCGTCAGGATGGTGACCGGATTGGTATTCAGCGCGGTGCTCCATCGAACGGCGACACTCCCCGCCGCCGTCAACTGATGCGCGCGAACCGGGCACGCGGACCCGCCTGATAGCGCCGCCGGTTGCCGTACATCTGGCACGATCATGTCGAACGAATAGGCTTGCGCCATGGAGGCAAACCAAATCCCGTAAAGCATCGCGAAGGTGCCCGTCCCGATTTTTTTGAGGCGTTCCCTCATTAACTTTCTCCCTCGCCGATCTCGCGTCATCAATTTTGCACGAGAGCGTTGATTCCTCTCTTTTTTCTGTGAACTCTGTGTTGAAATCCCCTCATCCTCGCCCGCGCACTGCTCCATCCTTCGAGGTCAAATCCCTCAAGGCGTTTCGTACTGCAGCGCCTTCCGCAGTTTCAACTGAAAAATCGCCGCCGGCAGATTGCGAATTCCACCGTGCCGGAACTGCCGCGTGAGAGGATCAAAAATTGGTGCCGCCGCCGAATCTTGCGTGACACGTTCCGCTCCCGTTTGTGGATCGCGCGTGATTCGAAACGTGCCTTGCGACCATCCCAGCACGCGGAACGGTTCGCCTTCGCGCCCCCAGAGAAACACGTAAGCTTCTTCACCGGGACGAAACGCCGGCACTCCCTCGACGCGCGAATGCAGATTTCCAAGGCTTCCGCCGAGCATTCGAACGCTGACCACGCCCGGAAGCAGGCCTTTGTTTACTTCCACAGTTTCAAAACGCGTTTCGGTCCAAATTTCCCCATCCTGCCAGCGGCTTTCCACGCTAAGGCAACGGAGCCTTGCCACCGCCGTTGCCTGTTTCACGAGTTCTTCGAAACGCAGCCGGGAAAGTGTCGTGGCGTTCGCCGCAATCGCCAGCAACGCCAGCGCCGTCAGGAACAGAATCCACAAGAATCTCCGCCGTTGCACAAAGCTCATTTCAACGCACCTCCAGCACGCCGCTCGCCGCGGTCTTGTCCAGATTGGTGTTCTGAATGAAAAGCGTGCGCCCGCCGGTGGCGGCAGCCGCGGGAACTTGCAGCGTGAGGTGGATAATCCCCAGCCCCGCCGGCAGTTTGGCGATGACTGCGACGTCGCCGGGTCCGGACACCGTGTAGGCCATGCTGGTGTCCAGCCCGCTTCGCGAAAAAAGGCAAATGTCCGCGGTCGATGTCCCGCTCGCGGGCCGCGGCAAGGGAATCGCGTTGCCGCCCAGCGCACAGGAATTGTTCGCGGTATTAAATGTGCCCAGTGCCGCGACATTTAAGTCCAAGTCGTTGCCAGGAACGGAAACTCCGGCCGTCGTCGGGTCCACCACGACGATGTCTTTCCCGGTGGCCGCTGGAGCGCTGCTGCTGAGCGCAATCACTTCATCGGAAATGTTTGGCGCCGCGACGATCAGCGCGACAGCGTTTGATTTTGTCCCGTTTGGGTTTTGTATTTGCACGGAAACGCTGCCTGCCGCAGCGACGTCCGCAGCCGTGACCGGAGCCGTGCATTCCAGCGCGGAAGTACACGTCGTGATCCTCGCGGTGCCGCCGATGAGCATCGCAGAACCCGGCCCGGGGCTCGACGCCGCAAAACCGCTGCCATCCACGCGCAGCGTAAAGCCCTGGGCTGCGCCTGCGTACACGCTGGACGGATGCAGCGTGAGAATGTTCGCGCCCGTGGAAATCGTCACGTTCGCAATCCCGGACTGCGAAGTATCATCGCTGCTGACGGCCACGACTTGAATCGCATCGGGTGCGGGCGGAGCGCCGGGCGCGGTAAAAGTTCCGCTCGGAGTAATCGTTCCGCAGGCGCCCGCCTCCGAACACGCCGTACCCTGCACCTGCCAAACCACGTTCTGGCTGCTGGTGCCCAGCACCGACGCCGTGAAGCTCTGCACGGCCAGCGGCGGCACTGTGACGCTTCCTGGCTGCACGGACACCAGTACGTGATTGATGACCGTGATCTGCGCGCTCGCGCTTTTCGTGGAATCGGCCGCGCTGACGGCCGAAACGCTCACCGGATTCGGCGAAGGAATGGCGCCGGGCGCGACGAAATCCACCTGTGGAGTGGTGGTGCTCGTCACCGTCTGGCAGGGATTCGAACCGATCGCGCAAATCTGTCCAAATGTTGTATTTCCTCCCGCAATTCCGTTCACGCTCCAAAGCACGCCCGCATTCGAAGTTCCGCTGACCTGCGCGCTCAGCGTCACGCGATGATTCGCCGCCAGCGTCGCCGTCGAAGGCGAAACGCTCACGCTGTCGCCGGTCTGAATCGACAACGTCGCTTGCGCTTTTTTCGATGCATCCGCTTGCGGAGTTACCGTCACCGTAACGGAGTTCGGGCTTGGTGCCGTGGCCGGAGCGGTGTACGTCGCCGAATCCGAGATGCTGCTTCCGTTGGCGGATTGCGTGGTGATGACCGTCAATGTCCCGCAGGAGCTGCCGCTGCAGCCCGGGCCGCTGAGCGCCCAGGCCAGTAATGTGCTTGGATTCGAACCGGGAACAGGCGTCATTGTCGCGACGATCGTGGCCGTCCCTGAGGCCGGCACGCTGGAGGGCGCTGAGAGTTGCAAGGAAAAATTGCTGGTGATGGCCACCGCCGCGGAAATCTGCTTCGAAGGATCGGCCACGCTTTGCGCCGTTAGCGTCGCGCTGGCAGGCGAGGGAAGAATCTGCGGTGCAGTGTACTTGCCGCTGGCATCCACGGCTCCGCACCCGCCGACGCACGCCGGGCCTGAGAGGTTCCATCGAATCGAGGCGTCCGGATGCCCGCTGCTCGTCACCGTGGCTTGAAATGCTTGTGACGCGCCGAGTTCCACGCTTGTCGGATTCGGCGTCAGGTTCAGCGTGATGTCGCTCGTGACCGCCACGCTTGCCGTGGCGGATTTTGTCGCATCGGCGTGGCTCGTGGCCGTGACTTGGACCGTCGCAGGAGAAGGAAGGTTTGGTGGCGCCGTGTACACTCCCGCAGAGGTGATCGTTCCGAGAGTCGAATTTCCGCCCAGGACAGTGTTAACGCTCCAACTGACGACCGTGTCCGCTGTGTTTGTGACCGTGGCCGTGAACGTCGTCTGGTTCCCGAGCACGACAGATGCGTTCGTTGGCGTCAAAGTGACCACGATTGTTGGAGGAGGCGGAGGTGGCGCCGACACGCTACCAGCAGTACAGCCAAGCGACCATGCCCACTCCGCAAGAAGTGCGAAGACCACAATCGTCGTCGTTCTGGATTGTCTTCCTTTACTATGCGAGAGGGAGCGCATGCCCTCCCAAATGCAGGCGGAGGGCCAGCGAAAGAAATGGAAGCAAGGAAAGAAGATTGGCAAGCCGGAGTCAAGAACTCACGGTGAGAAGCCCAATAAAATCAGCAGATTGCCGATACCCCAAAACTAAGTGAGCCGCGCTGGCACTTTGAAAAAGCGTTTCTGCAGGTTTCACTTTGGATAAACCTCGTTCTGATTTGGAACCAGAGGGCGGAACGCTGTTTCATAGTGGAACTACTTCCGCCGCAAATTCCTCCGTTGACTTCCGCCGCCGCGCCTCCAATAATCCGCCAATGCCTCGCCCCGATGCCGTCCGTCGCGTCAAGAGCTACTCTGCCGCTGACGGGTTCGTCTACCAGTACTACTTCTTCGAAGGAAATCGCGCGCCACAGGGCAGCACTCCCGGAGGCGAATTTACGTACGTGGTCTCCTCCGACCGTCGTTCCGCCTTCCCTTTCAAGATTTTCGTCAAGCAGTCCGCGCTCGACGCTTGGGCAAAGCAGAACGGCCGCCCACTTTCCAGTAGCGAGGAGTACGCCGTCGCCAAAATGCGCCTGTTTCAGGCGTTCGATGAAGGCTCCGTCGAGGCCCCGCCGGAAGGCCAGCCAGCCCGTCAAGCTGTCGTCGACGATTCCAACCTCGAGAACCTGCTCATACAACTGGGCATCTAGTCCCAAACGTCCTAACGCCCAGAATTGACGATTCGCGCTGAACCATTCCGTATGAGGCGGCGTCTAGTCAAATGTACGGAGAGGGCGGGTTTCCGAAGCCCGCGCAGGATAACCCATGCAGGAGCTGGTTCTGGTCCAACCAGGTCGCACAGCCGGGGGTGAGCTGGAGCACGAGGCAGCCCAGACTGACATCCGGCGCGAATTCGAACAGCGCCTCGCCGAGTGCGGCCCGCTTGCCTATCGCGTGGCCCGGGGCGTTCTACGCAACTCCGCCGACGCCGAGGATGTGGCGCAGGAAGCCTTGCTGCGGGCTTATCGGCGATTCGAGCACTTGCGCGACCGCAACCGCTTCCGCGCCTGGCTCGTTCGCATCGCGTTTCGTCTAGCGCTCGACCGTTTGCGCTCTGCGAAACGCCGCGAATTGCGCGACACGCTTTGGTCGCAGCCGGAGCATCATCCGCCTGCGGTGAACGCCGAGGACCTTGCCGCTTCGAACGAGTTCCAGACGCATCTTGACGTAGCGCTCGCGGAATTGCCCAAAAAATTGCGCCTGGTCCTTTTACTCGCGGCCATGGAAGGCCACACCATCGATGAAATCGCGTCCATGCTGGGTATTTCCACGGGCACGGTGAAGTCCCGAATTTTCTATGCGCGAAGACAGTTAGCGGAGAAGTTGCGATGCCATGCCAACATTATAAAGAAGCGTTGATCGACGCCGTGGCCAGCGGTTCCGAGCCGCGGGGTGAACTGCGCGCGCACCTCGATGCCTGCACTGCCTGCCGTGCCGCGTTCGAACAGGAACAATCCCTCTTCGCCTCCATCGATGCGGGCCTGCATGTCGCCGCCAACGCCGAAGTACCCGCGTCTCTTCTGCCGCGCGTCCGCGCCCGCCTCGATAAGGCATCTGCTCCCCGCCGCATCTGGGCTGCGAATTGGCTTGTTTTGGCGAGTGCCGCGGCCATCATCGTTGCCCTCTTCGTCACGCGCGCGGTCTGGCGGCCGAGTACCGTCCAAAGCCCGGTCGAGACGGCGGGGAATTCAAGCGAGCCGCCGAAGGTAACGCCTTCACCGCAGAATCAAATTCCTGTCGTTGTACCGCCCGCGGTGAAGAATTCTGACTCGCCACATCAAGTTGCTATCGCCCGGAATCCTGCGGAACACGCAACGTCTCCGATGGGAAAGACCATGCCGGAAGTGCTCGTTCCCCGGGACCAGGAAGTCTTGTTGGCCAATTATGCCGAGCAGTGGCGGCTTCGGAAGCGCGCTCCCCTTGTTGCGAAAGATGCCGACGCGACAGTTTTAGCGCTCTTGCAAGTTGCTCCGATCCAAATTGCCAAGCTTGACGTCAAGCCCTTAGCGGAAGAGATATCGCAATGACTTCCGCGAACGGCCTCAAATCTCAGAACGGTTCGAGTCACCCAGGAGGAATGTAATGAAAAAATTGTCCTATTTGTTCTTGCTCGGCGCGCTTTGCCTGCCCGCGCTCCAACTGCGCGCTCAGGAGAAGCCCAAGGCCGAGGAGCGCGTGAAAGTTCCCACTCCCGTGAAGGTGCAGATCGTCTTCACCGAATATGACGGCGACAAGAAGGTTTCCAGCATGCCGTACGCCTTCACGGTGATCACCGATGAAAAGATCGGTGGCAATTACTCAACCAGTTTGCGGACCGGCATCCGCGTTCCCATCCAGACGGAAGGCAAAGACCAGAAAACCACCTATATGGATATCGGCTCGAACATCGATTGCGGCATCAAGTCCGAGGACGACGGCCGCTTTCATCTTTACTTGATTTTTGACCGGTCCATGCTCTATCCCAACAAATCCTCAGAGGGTGAGCGGTTGGTCTCCGAACCCAATGGCCTGCCCCTCGTCCGTCAATTCAGAACTTCCGAGAACCTCATTCTCAAGGACGGGCAAACCTCGGAAAATCTGGTGTCCACCGATCCGCTCAACGGCCGCACGCTGCGCGTCTCTGTCACCATCAACGTACAAAAGTAGACCAGGAATCTTTTTAACTTTTCGCAAGTAAAGCTGTGAGGGCCGAATTCAAGTCCGCGTGCAGGAAGAGATAGCCCAGCTTTTCCAACGCTTGCGGTGCGACGCGCTGGCTGGACAACAGCAGCGCGTCCGCCATTTCACCCAGCGCCAGCCGCAACGCAAATGCCGGAGCAGGAAACAGCGCCGGCCGATGCATCGCCTTCGCCAGCAAATAGGTGAACTCCGCGTTTTGCAGCGGTTGCGGTGCCACGACGTTCACCGCGCCACGCAACGAAGCGTTCTCGATCGCCAATCGCAAAATCCCCACCACGTCTTCGAGCGACACCCACGACATCCACTGCAGCCCGGAACTCAGCTTTCCCCCAGCGCCAAACTTGAACGGCAGCATCATCTTCGGCAGCGCTCCGCCCTCGCGCGCCAGAATAATTCCGAACCGCGCCAGCACCACGCGAATCCCCAGCGCCTCGGCCTTCCGCGCTTCCGCTTCCCACTCTTGCGCCAGGCCCGCCAGAAAATCAATCCCCGCGTTGCTCTCTTCCGTCAGTGTTTCGTCGCTGCGATTGCCATAAATTCCTATCGCCGATGCCGACACCAGCACGCTCGGCCGCGCGTTCATTTTCGCCAGCGCCCCCACCAGCGCGCGCGTCGTGTCGATCCGGCTCGACCGCAGCAGAGCCTTCCGACCCGCCGTCCACCGCCCGCCCGCAATCGAAGCGCCCGCCAGGTTCACAACCGCATCCGCGCCAACGCCTGCCCCGCCCAATTCTCCCGTCGCCGGATTCCACGCCACCGCGAACCCTTCCTTCGGCCCCTCGCCAGCCGCTCTCTCTGGCCGCACCAATCGGCACACGGTGTGCCCCGCGCGCGCCAGCGCACTCCCCAGCGCCGTCCCCACCAAGCCCGATGAACCTGTCACCAGAACCTTCATCTTTTTCCTCTTCGTGTTTCCTTGTCTGGCTGGGACAAAAGACCGGCTCCCTGCACGCTACGCAACGCGCAGTCCGCGGTCAAGCGATTGATACTTTCAAAGCTTCTTGACTGGACGTTGGTGTCGAACCTTCCGTCATCCTGAGCAGATCAAGTGTTGCAAGGTTGCGGAATAGGACAGGTTCCGCCTATGCCGCTGGCCCACTTGCGCGACGCGGGTTACAATTCCCCTGTGCCGCCAGTCTCCCAAACGATTCGCGTAAAGGTTCTCTTTTTCGGCCGCCTCAAGGAGCTCACCGGCCACGCCGAGGATTCCCTCGAATTCTCCGATGCCGCAACCATCGAGCAACTCTTCGCCCTCTACTCTGCGCGCCATCCCGAGCTCGCAAAATACCGCTCCTCGGTTGTCGCCTCCCGCAACCAGGAATTCGCTGCCTGGGACACGCCGCTCCGTTCCGGCGACGAAGTCGCCTTTCTCCCCCCCGTGAGCGGCGGCTGACGCATCCCCATGGCACCCCCCCCCCACGATGACATCTATCACTTGGTGCGCGAGCCAATCGACATGGCCGCGCTGACCCGCCAAGTCCGAGCGCCTGAAGACGGCGCCACCGTCACCTTCGATGGTTTCGTCCGTAATCAATCCCACAACCGCCCCACCCTCTACCTCGACTACGAAGCCTACGAGTCCATGGCCCTCGCCAAAATGCGCGAAATCGGCGCGCAGCTCCACGAAAAATACCGCATCCATCGCGTCGCCATCGTGCACCGTCTTGGCCGCCTCCAAATCGGCGAAACCAGCGTCTTCATCGCCGTCAGCGCCCCCCACCGCGCCGCCGCCTTTGACGCCTGCCGCTTCGCCATCGACACCCTCAAGCGCACCGTGCCCATCTGGAAGAAGGAGTACTTCGAAGATGGCGCCGTCTGGGCCGACGGCGAACTCCCCCCCGCACCCCTGGCCACGCCACGCGCGAAACCTGCATCTTAATTCCCAACGTCGATGACACCCTTTCGCCTCTACCTCACTCCGCTCTTCGCCGTCCCAGCGCTGCTCTTCGCGGGGATTGCCTTCAGCCAAGCCCAATCCGACCGTCCTCCGTGGGCGCAGAAGCCCAAGTCCACCGCGACCGCCAGCCCGACTCCCAAGTCGAGCACGACTCCTACTTCCACCGCATCCCCCACGTCCGCTCCCGACGGCGAGCCCGGAAAAATCGTCCAACCCACTCCGCCCGCCCCCGCGAGCGATGCCCAAGACGCCGCTTCCCAGCGCGGCCGCATCCGCGTCAACGTCAATCTCGTCAACGTTCTCGTCAGCGTCCTCGACGATAAGAACCGCCCCGCCCCCGACCTCCCCAAGGAAGCCTTCCAACTCTTCGAAGAAGGCGTCGAACAAAAAATCGACAGGTTCGAGCCGGAAACCTCCCAGCCTCTGGACCTCGCCATCATGATCGACTCCAGTCTCAGCGCCCACAAGGAAATCACCTTCGAGCAGGAAGCCGCCGCCCACTTCATCCGCCAGGTGCTGCGCCCGGGCGACCGCCTTGCCGTCTTCGCGGTCGATGAAAACATCACCCAGCTCGCTTCGTTCTCCGATAACGTCCCCGAACTTCAAGCGGCTGTTCGCAAGATGCCCGCCGGCGCAGGCACTTCGATTTACGACGCCGTACTTCTCGGTTCGCGCGCTCTCGCCCGCCGCGGCACCGACCGCCGCCGCGTCATCATCCTCGTCACCGATGCCGGCGAAACCACCAGCACCTCCGACTTCGACGCCGCCCGCAAGGAAGCCGTCCTCTCCAGCACGCTCCTCTACACCATCGTCATCCGCCCCGTCAAAAACGAAAGCGGCCGCAACACCGCCGGCGAACACGCCCTCGAAACCATGACCGACACCACCGGCGGCGCCATGTTCTACCCCGACACCCCCCAGGAACTCGGCGCCATCTTC
>Ga0210405_10003687_pt1 | contig 14840 bp, 20 predicted proteins | sample IncBWH11MmetaG_FD_155492 | JGI IMG/M metagenome (GOLD analysis project Ga0210405, IMG submission 155492) | Forest soil microbial communities from Barre Woods Harvard Forest LTER site, Petersham, Massachusetts, United States - Inc-BW-H-11-M | ecosystem: Environmental > Terrestrial > Soil >... | reverse complement strand
TAGCCTCTCACACCACTATGGCCGAGATGTGATTCGTCTCTCCGATCGCCGGACCCTTTGGTTGAACCCTCACTTACCTTGCAGTCACCCCCGGTAGCGGCCACGATACGCCGCCGTCTCCTGGTCGCGTCCCGTCCGAGTGTCTACTGCGCGTCGACCTACGTACCTATATCTCCAGATCCCGTAATTCTGGGCTGGTTATCAGTGGGTTCTTCGGGCGGCAGTGCAAAGTCAGCGCAAGAACAAAGTAATAGAGACGAGATAACTAGAAAAATTGCTGCTGAAAAGGTGAAAATGCCGTTGCTGCTCTAGCGTTCGGAAGTACGGAGCTTCGATCGAAGGGCAGTTGAAGATATCTCCGCGAGTCCGGTCTATAATCTCAATAAGATTGATAAATTCAATATAATGAGTATAAATGGACGACAATGAATAATAGACATGTCTTGCGTGTGAGATTTGGCGAAAAGAGGCCGGTTGGACCTTACGACTCAAATTCAAGCCGCGGGGACGAAAAATTCGATGGTCTACGCAGAGGCCAGATCTTATCTATCCGCAAAGCCTGTGATAAGTTTTTAGAGAGTCGCGGGCTTAAGCAATTGCCATTCGGCACCTTTGTTTTGAGAAAGACGAGGAATAAGGATTGATTTCATACGGTCGCGGCTTTGTTGTGAACTACGACGACCATCACCGGATCGTCCTGACTGCGTCACACTGCCTGCCGTTCTTCCCGCCCTGCCATCGCGTATCGTACCTTGAGGAGCGAACCTGCAAGGCGCTGCTCGCGCCACTGGGTAGGAAACTCGCCGTGACCCCGCCCACTAAGTTCGAATCAGAGTCTCCATCTGGCGGCGTAGCGCGCTTTCAGCTTCTTGGGGAGTAGCGCACCCGAAAATCACTATCTCCAGGACTTGCTGTCCGAGATTGCGTTCGCCGAGCAGGACGGTCTCAAATCTCGCGAGGCGGGTCCAAGGGTCCGAAATTCTGGGCTGGATGGAATCTTTTGAGCCATCCTGCCAGAGGCAGAAGAAGACATGTACCGGACGGCCATCGTAATCGAAATCTAAAGCGTGGAACGGAATGATCAATCCTCTGGCATCGATTGTGATTGTTCCCCGATCCATCTGCAGTTTATAACCGGCAGCAGGCAGGCAAACCTCAGGACGGTGCGCTCGGGCGAGAATTCTCGAACGAGGCGGACCGGCGGCCCACTTAAAGAAGAAGGCCGTCCAACTGCTCCCGTCGCGGTCCGTCCATGAAGCAGCACGCCCCTCGTCAAATTTCAGCATATCAGCGGCAGGTTGGGGAATCACCAAATCGGAAAAGTCCTTTTGTGCGACCGGCCATTCGATCGACCAATGGAGCGTTGCCCGCGTTTCATGCATTCGGTACCAAACTTCGGTGCCGAGAACCGTGAACAGGATCCATGCGCCGAGACCACATGCCAATCGCCAAGGGAAAGGAACCGGCATGCTCTCCTTGGAAGGCCGAACATTCGGGATTGGTCCCGAAACAAGACGAGCGAAACTCCAAATTAAAAGCAGACAGATGGCGAGAACGGTATAGCCAAGGGGATCATGCCAACTTGAGATGGTCTCAATGCCGTCTTTCGCGGCAACTGCTGTTAGAAGGAACGTGCGTCCAGCGTTGCAGAGGAACGCGATTGAAGCTCCGCAGAGGACAAGCACAATTCTCCGTAGCCAGGATGCACGGTAGAGTTCACCGAGAAATAGTGATACCATGAGCGTCGCCTGAAGAGACCGGACGCCGCTGCACGCTTCATCGACCCCGACCAATCCGGTTTTCACCTCAATGACATTTCCATGCTGCACCGCCGAGATATGGAAGAGGTTTAGAGACGCAACGGTCACTACCGTCGCCGCCTGTGTTAATCCCTGAATGACGAAATCCTCCACGGCGCTCGGCCACGGTACCGACACTAGTATGAAGCAAATGCTGAACGCGAAGTGTCTGAGCCAGGATCTTCCCCCCACGAAATAAATCGCGCAGAGGGATAGCGCCACGATTTCAAAGGCCAGTAGCCAGCTGATCAATTGCCAGTCTGGGTTAGGTTGTTCTACCAGCCAGGTGGGAAGTAAGGCAAATCCAGCTGCACAAAAAAACCATTTCGCGACTGCTGAGTGCGCGAATTCTACACCAGGCCGAGTCCTCCAGCGTATCAGGAAAAGATACGCAGAAATGACCGGAACAAACCACCCGAAGCTATATTGCGGGTTAATAGCCCAACGCACCGAAAGATGCTTGAGAAGCAAGTACCACAGCGTGCCGAAAAGAACGAGGGGTAGGATCCGCTTCAAAAACTTCTGCCGTCTTCCGATCATGAGAAAGCCGAACGGAAACGCCGTTATGCCACTCAGCTGTCCCCGAGTATCAGCAAACGCTTTTTAGTGGCAGGTTTGCTGGCAAACTTAACGGCAAAAACAGCAATCTGCAGGTCGCAACAATTCAACAGCCGTTTCTATTCGATCGCCTTCCCACGGAAGAGCTGGCGTGCCGAAAAAAGCAGGACTATACCGAAAAAGGGAATCAACACCCACCCAGCGTTTGCCTCTGGAACCGGCGAAACGGGCGGATCTTTGACCTTCCCATATTGGTTACCGTTGTTTTGGCCGTTGTTGCCGTTGCCCTTGTCCGTGCCCGCGAACGCTAGCACGGGGAGAATTAAAGTGGCGGCCACTAAAGCGCAGACCTTAGAAAGGTGATCACGTGAGTGGAAGGAGCTCATATAAGTCATATTGCGGAATATGAGGGACAAAGTTTAATCTACACGCTCATTATTTTCGTGATTTTGCCCGGTTTAGAAATTCAATAGAAAACGCGCCTGCTAATTGCCCTAAATGGCACAATTGAGCTGCATCGCGTTGCGAGAACAACGACCGAGCACGACTTTTAACCGGACCTAGATTTTCCATCAAGACAAGCTGATTGCTCCTTTTGGTAGGTTCTCCATACCCGAAGCCGCTTCCATCAATGGCTCGTTTCGGCGATGTAGGCGGCTTTCTTTTTCGCCCCTCTGTTCAAGTTCGAAAATGCCGTCCAGTTTCCGGATTTTTCACTTTTCGCCAAACTTTGATGCCAGAGTTCGAGCAACCGCCTTTTTACATCGACAGATCTAGACGCCACAGATGATCTGTTCCTTGCATTGCGGGCCTTTTGTCCTATCGCTCGCACAGAGTCTTTCGGAAGTGCAAGGGTTCCGGAACCGGGATTCGCCTGCGCGTCATTACGATTTGTTTCAGGAGTCAACGCGAGAACGGGAGTTGATGCTGCGGGTTCCGTCTGTGAGGAAGGAATTTCCTGTAGAGAGGTCTCAGTGGACGCGAGATCAACGCTGCTGCCCGGTCCGGGAGTCATTTTGCCGTTGGAGCTGGAACTCTTTGCAACCGCCTTCGGTTGGCGCTCTTGGACCGCGACCATGAGAGCCGCGAAAATCACAATACCCAAAACTCCCGCTGCAAGCCACCAAGTATCACGATTGAATCGGCTGATCACGTCACTTGTCACTGGAGCACTTCCTTGTGTTCGCATTTCGATCTTTTAACAGATGGACGCTGCCTTCAGCACTCAGGTAATACCCCTAAAAAATGGCTCGGGGCAATACTTTTAGACGTTGGTATGAGAATGACTATGCCTGCGAATTCTTAAGTTAACCCATGCTATTAAAGATCGTGTCGTCCAGAACTTTCAACTGAATGCTTCGGAACTCCTGATCAGTTTCGTTGACAAGGATCTTCCCGCCCCTGAAGACCCTGAGCAGCACTAAGGTCGCTTCACCTATCACCTAAGGTTTGAAACCGAGGCGTCTATAGTGGGCACCACCGATTTTGCTTCATGCGAATTTCGTTATGATTTTGCTTGTGATAAATCAACTAGTTGCAAACCCAGCGGCCTCGGACAACCAGTTAATGGAAGATGTCGTCAATCGAAAAGCAGATGCGCTCGAATCTATCTATCGACGATATGGATCGCTCCTTCGCACTGTCATCTTGGGCGTCATTCGCGACGAGTCAGATGTGGAAGACGTCCTTCATGACGTTTTATTGCAGGTCTGGGAACAAAGTCACCGTTACAATCCCAACGAAAATGGTTTGCGCGGGCTTCTGGTGACCTTAGCACGCAGACGCTCCTTGGACCGGCTCCGACGAAGAGCCGCTTATCGGCGCGCAACCGAAAGCCTGAAATCGGACACCGGCAATCCATTGACGTTGGAGGTAGCGCCCACGACCAATCAGATTGAGGTCAATGACCTGTCAAAACTCCTTAACCGCGCAATCCAAGTACTGCCCGAGGCACAAAAAGAGGTGATCGATCTCGCATTTTTCAAAGGGATGAGTCAACGCGAAATCGCCAGTAAAAGGCGCATCTCTTTGGGAACGGTGAAAACACGGCTCCATTTGGCCCAGCGGAAATTGCACACCTATCTGGTACCGATGCAGAACAAAATCTGAGGTGTGAAATCCTGGGCAGAGATTCGTGGTGTCCCGGAGAAGGTCAAACTGCTGGCTCAGTTATTCTCATGCCCGGACATACCTCGTACTTTGTGGATGTGTTCCAAAATCTGCACCAGCCACGGTTCTTTTCCAGCAAAGATCACGGAGAGAGCAGCTTTCTGAAAATGAGATAAGCATTTTCGACGTTTCTAAAGGCCGTTTCCTCGCCACAGTAACTCCATTGACAGCCGAGCCTACCCGCAGGTCTTGCCTAATCCGACGTACTAACGACTATCGGTCGGCAACACCAGGTTGCTGGTGTCGCCTGAGCGGCACGGTTTCGTAACGCATCGAAAGCCGAAGCCAAAATGCCTGATTGCCAATTCTCAAGGAACTACGCTAAAGTTCACAGTAGCCGCAATCGCACCTAAATCATGAGATTGGAGCGTCTTAGCGGTGAAAAAAACGAACATTTGAAAACACTAATAATTCCCATTGTATTGTGTGCCGCAATGCACTCCACGATCTCCGTCGCAGACACTGTCGTTCTTATCACGCCGGCAGAGGTGCAAAACAATGAGCCCGAAGGTCTCGCCGAAAGGAAAACATTAGCCGTTCCGCCCCCTCCAGCACCGCAGATTACCGTGTTAGAGCCTGCCAACCACATCATCGCGCAGGTTCCTTTCCCGATACGCGTTCGGTTCTCTACCAGCGACGGCGCTACCGTCGATAAAGATTCTGTCAAGGTCGAAGTAGCTGTTGGATTTTTTAGCAAAGATGTCACAAACCTAGTTGCAAATTACCTTGAGCCCAGCGGCATTAATGTGCCGGACGCGGCGATACCGAAAGGTAGCTACAATGTACGTATCAGCGTGAGGGACTCTCTCGGGCGCAAGGGACAAGCCGAGCAGCAATGGGTAATACACTGACAACTCAACCGCTTTGGAACGGTGAACCTGATCTAAAGAGGTTCCTCGGCGACCTCTGTCAGGGTCTTGCCTGCAAGGTCAATCGCCATGATCTTTCATTTGTATGAGCCTCAGTTAGGAGGTTGCGGTATCGGTTGCAGCCCAGGCAAACCCTGGTTTTGAGCTGGCGAATACGGATACTGCGGATCTGGATATGACTCGGGTCGATACTCTTGCGGGCCGGTGTAAACCGGTTGGTCGGGGTAACTGGTACGAGGCGCGGTATGACCAGTCGCCGGAGTGTCTTCGCAGCCTGCTAAGGCGAATAGGCCAAGGAGCGCGAATAGGGCTTTCATAATTTGTACCTCAAATTTCGCCGCGTGTTCCCGGCCTTGGTCGACGCCCAGGACCACACGCCACGTTCATATGGCTCCTAAAACCCGTGTGATGACGTGTTGCCGAAGCGCGGGATTGCCTCGGGTCATTAGTTCGAGCTTGTGGGCCATCTCCCGGAGGTGAACCTTGGCGAACTTTGGGTCTTCTACCAGAATATCCTCACCGTTGTTGAGGAAATCCGCGTACTTGATCGTCTGGGCTCGGTCGCTGATGCTTCCCAGTCTGATTGCTTCGAGGCGCTTGCGCTCCGCTCGGTTCATGTCCGGGTATGCGCTCTTGTCGTAAACGTTCGTCAGTTCCTCAACGAGCTTGGCAACGTCTGGGCCGAATAGCTCGGTGATCTGCTCCAGCGTGGTGTCGGTGTCCTCGACGGTATCGTGCAGCAGCGCTGCCACAATCTGGTTCTCGTCTCCGCCATACGCCGCTACAATAGCGGACACTGCGATCACGTGCTCCACGTAGGGTCTGCCCGTGTACTTGCGCACTTGAGTGAGGTGCGCTTCAACCGCGAATGATTCGGCTAGTTTGGCGAGTTCGCTCATTAGGTAAAAACCTCTCAGAGCTTACACTCGCATGGTGGCCGACAGCATGCTAATTTCCCGTCCAGGAATCGCTAGGATATCGCTCTGGTGCGTTTCTGGCCGAATCGGTGCCTTTCTCTTCCGACCCGCCTACAGGTGCCTGTGGCCGCAAACTCTTTGCCATGGCGCATTCAAGGGACAGCCGGGAACTATTGGGATTATTACAAAGCATCAATTGAGCCGACGCCTACCGGACCTTAAAGCTGGCTCAATGCCCTTACAGTCGCTTCGGTCGCTTGGTTCAACAAGCATGCCGTTGTCATGAGAACGACGAAGAACTGTTGTCGGAGTGATCATACCTAAACGCAGCGCCAACCCGTGGAAAAAAATATGGGAGAATCTTATTCATTAGGGCGACTTTCTCATAAATAAGAATCGCATTGATCGGTGCGGCCAGCCCAGTCCAGTGAGGAACCGAGAGGATCAGTTCGGTGCGCGTATGAGAGGCGAATATGGAGATTCTATCTGAAGGTCACTTCATTTGGACTAATGGCCCTGGTACTATCGACCGGATTTCGCTCAACCATCTGGCCGCTTTTCAGAGCAATATGCTCTGCGTTTATCGGGTGCGTTATAACGGGATCTTGAGGTTACTTAAACGCTGGCCGAAAACACTGACTATGAATGCCGACGAAACAACAGCATGAATAAAATAAACGCACCACTGGCAGCGCTTTTGATGAGTGTAATACCAGCGAACGCAGTGGAATTATCAGGCCAAAAATCCACTGTCCAGTTGGAACAAAAGGCAACCAAAAATGTGCCTTTTATTATACAACGCTTGTATCCTGCCGCGAGGGTTAAATCAGATTGCCCAAGAGCAATACAAATAGCGGCTCAAGGGGATGAAGCCGCTATGGATAAAATGATAGAGCAAGATAGGATTACATTCTTTGCGGTTGGAACATTAGTATATCCCGTAAAAAGCTCTGGATACCGTTCTGTATTTATTGGCCCGGATTTGACCACAGGGATGAGTACTTGGTGGCTGGTCCGCGAAAAAGGTAGCACGGAAAAGTGGTGGATCAGCGTGAGGGCATTTTCCCAGGACTAAACTTATGTTTGGATGACGTTCGTCTATAACGTCCGCGAATGGTATCTCAGTCCTTCAAGGCTGCTCTTTCCGCCCGGTCCTCAGAACGCTGTTCATAGTCAGATCGACGTAGTGATCGTAAAGCCATTCAGCTTGGCGCAATAAGCCCTTCTTCTTTAGATCTAACCTGTCGCAAACGGCCTGATCTGGATAGTTACCCGTGGGAACCCGCTTCCGATTGATTTGCATACTCCCTTCGGACCATTGCAGGAGAGCTATTCGGAGCGTAGGTTATTGCCCTGAAAGGAGGTCCGTTATGGACACTATGACATACGCATCGGTTGCCGTGCTCCCGTGGAGCATCGCTGAAGAGCGCACGCATTTCGTACGGCAGGATCTAGAGCTTCTTCCCCTGGATCTTTCGATGATTAAGCGAATGGGCGCCAAAACTGCCGCTGACGCCGCAAGGCTTTTCAATGCGCATCCGGCTACAGTGTCGCGGCTTTTGGCTGAACCTGGTACCGATTTTATGTGAACCGTTGCGGGAACCCTTGATTCCCGATAGGAACGCCCACCCATCCACGTTTCTTTTCCTGGTGCCACGCCCATCCGTGGCCAACGAATCCAAACACAATTCTGCCAAGCAAATGAGAAGGTTTCTCTTCGTTTTTCTTACGGCTAACGCCTTTTCCGTTTTCGGCTCCCCGCTTTTTGCGGCGGATAATCCATCCAGTGGGACCGCTCCGGCCTCGGTTAACATTTATGATTGGTACAAGATCGGGGCATACTTCTGCGCACTGGCTAACAGGAGGTTTTACAACACCATAGACGATACTTACAAAGATATTTCCGATTTATTAACTAGGGCACACGTAAGTGATGCGACGCTGGGGGCCTTTAATGACTGGTTAGGTTTCGTCAAGTCGCTTCCTAAAGAGTTTTCAACCTGGACCATGGAGGAGTACGACACTTTTCCCAACTCGCCAGAGTGGCAGCGCTTTGCCGAAAGCTTGATCAAAGATGTCAGAAAGGCCATAGAATCGCGGTGTGCCTTCTGGCTCGGTTACCATACTTTGAAATTAGTCTGGGATGTTCCGTACTACCAGGAACTCAACGCGACCGACGCTGCGCAAAAGGCGATCTCGCTCGCGGCCGATGACCTCTTTAACTTCTCGACGAACGCGGAATATAAAAGCGTTTTCAGCGCTCTGAAGCCTGAAATTCAAAACGCTATTACTTTTATAGCATCAGCGAAAAAGAAGTTCCCTAATCCCGATAGACCGGTAAAAAAGCCCGGGGAGGGACTGACTCCAGATGACGTTGCGAAGATAGTCGAAGCGGCGAAAGTGATTCACGAGGCTGCCAAGGCAGGTCAGCTCACCAGTGCCGATTAGTAATTCTCCGGTTCTAACGGCTCCGGCGCTTTTGGCGAAACCACCCATCGCCGCATGGCGCGGTAGTTGCAGGGGCTGCACAAGGCACGCTGCGATGCGACCCAATAAGCACCAACCGGATGGAAGGGCGAGAACCAATCGCCGCGCCACGAGTTCTTCTACTTGACCGATGACGGCACCTCGCCAATCGCCGCTACGACCGCAGGAAGCTGGTGTTCCTGGAGCGACGTGCTCACGGGCTGGTTGTGTGGCGGGACCTCCCCGGTGCATAAAGTATCGACGAGCTTCAAAAGAAAGTGTAAGCAAATTACGACCTGTAAAACACTCCTCCAGCTTTGGAGAAATCTCACCGAATCCCCCCAATGAAAAAAACAGTAGCACCTTGCTTCCTTCCGAATGCTCTCCCCGGATTCGAATTAACTCCCGTCCCCGCTGAAACCCTTACGGTCGGACGGCACGCAAAATGTAAACCGTCGCTACCGCAGCGAGTTCTCCTTATCGTTGCGGCACTGACGGTCGGCTTCCTTTTCGCACCGTTGGTGGTAGCCGAAGAGGTCGCTGCACCCCACTGGGTTGGAACCTGGTCTTCCAGCCCGCAACCGATTTGGGGCCCCGATTTCATCGGCGGACTGAAGTATCCACGCAATCTCTGGAATCAGACGGTTCGACAACTATCGCGAGTCAGCATCGGCGGTCCACGGATACGTGTCGTGCTTTCCAACGAGTACGGCCAGACGCCGGTAGCGATTGGCGCCGCTCGGGTAGCACTCTCGGAAAAGGGTTCAGCCATTGTCGCCGGCTCCGACCGCGCGCTGAATTTTGGGGGCCGCGAGACGGTGACCATTCCACCAGGCGCAGCGGTCCTCAGCGATCCCGTTGACCTCACTGTGGCTCCGCTTGGGAGCGTCGCGATCAGCCTGTACCTGCCCGACGTGACACCCGTCACCACTTGGCATAACGACGCGCGTCAGACGGCCTTCCTGGTGGCTGGCAACAAAGTCAGTGAGTTAGACTTCAAGCCCGATGCGTCGGTCACCGCGCGCGTGTTTGTCAGTCAGATTCTAGTCGATGCACCTCCCGCCGCGCGAGCGATCGTAGCTTTCGGGGATTCGATCACGGACGGCGACGGTTCGACCGTGGACGCGAACCATAGGTGGCCGGACGTGCTCGCGGCGCGGTTCGTCGAGGCGGGCACGCCGGTTGGCGTTCTGAACGCCGGAATATCTGGCGCCAAGCTGCTCAAAGATCGCATGGGCGTCAACGCACTGGCGCGATTTGACCGCGACGCTCTGAGCATCCCCGGGGTCGAGACCGTCGTGGTGATGATCGGAATCAACGATATCGGTTGGCCGGGCGGCGTTCTGTCCCCTACCGATCCTCCAGTTTCCGTAGACGATCTGATCATGGGCTACCGGCAGTTGATCGCTCAGGCCCATGCTCGCAACATCCGCATTATCGGCGCGACGTTGACGCCGTTCGAGGACACCTTCAAGGGCGTGAATCCGCCGCTCGACTACTACTACAGTCCAGAGAAAGAAAAAACGCGTCAGGCAGTGAACAAATGGATTCGTGAAGGCAAGGAATTTGACGGCGTGATCGATTTTGACGCATTGGCGAGGGACCCGCAGCGGCCGAGCCACATTCAAGCCGCTTTTGACTCCGGCGATCATCTCCATCCTGGGGACACCGGCTACAAAGCGATGGCCGATTCGATCGATCTTAAGATGCTGACGACGCAACCCTGACTACATCGGCTCGAGGGCATAGCCATAGAAACTAATAAAAATATGGGAGTCACCCTCACCCGAAAGGGTAATTGTCTCTTCGATCCGGTCGTTGTTAGCTAATCCGATGAAGTATGTGAAAGGGCGACGGCTGTTTCGCTACGCCTCAAGTCTCTGCAAAGACCTGAATTATTTACTATATGTCTACTACTCAAGAATTAGCAGCACCATACCACCAGCAGGACACCGATTACTATTGCGGCGCGGCGTGTGCGCAGATGGTGCTCCATACCGTGGGGGAGCCGCTACTCTCTCAGGATGGACTTTACAACGATAATCACAGCCACACGATCGAACCAAATAATTGGTCGACCCCCCCCGATGGGCTTCAGTGGACGCTCAACAACCTCCAGTCAACGAAGTACTTTGCTCTGGACTCTGCCGACTCCGAGGACACCATCAGCCGCATCCTGTGCTGCACGATAGAGTTCTACAATGTCGCTCCGATCGCCTTGGTAGAAAACGGTAACCATTGGGTTGTGGTTCATGGCTACACCGCAAGCGCGAGGCCGAGTTCATTCGGAGACCTCTCTTATACGATTTCCAGCTTCGATATCAATGACCCGTGGCCGCCAACCCCGACTCCCGGACCTCCACCTCCTCATAGCGATGGGGACGTCTGCGGCACGGGCGGGGCACGTGGCGTAGCCAGCAGCAACGTGTCCTACAATACCTGGCGGGAGGACTACATGACCGCTAATCAGTTCGGAGCCCAATGGCTTGGAAAATACGTGGCTGTTTGTGACCCGCATCCACCGCCAGCGTTTGGAACCCAGGCCCTTGCTGGAGAGAGGGCGGCGATTCGATGGCGAACGTCTGCTGGACGCCCGGTTTGCTCAGGAGCAGTTTCGGGATATTCTGCACGAGTCCGGACTGCTGGCCCGACCGCAATGGTCGGAACTTCTGGACGGAGTGCGCCCGATCGACCCTGTGCTCGTGCAACGCCTTGACCGCCCCGATAGTTACTACTGGATCGTCCCCGCTGTTGACGAACAGAAGGGGCTTCGGGCGGCTATTCGCTTCGACGCTCGCTTCGGCAACTACCAACAAGCCATAGCCGTGCGCCACCTACACCCACAAGCGCCGATGTTTGGTTTCGGCAATGCCGAGGAGGTCGTCGAACATGTCTTGGCGCAGCGCCTCGAACTCCCAGATAGCGGGGGACGCCTCGTGGTACGTCGTGAGGGCCTGAGTGTCCACCGATGTCTCGTTTGGCGACCATGCCGCCAGTCGCTCTCTCCTTTCTATCCGTTTCGGATGGTCAGCATTGGGGCGCTTCGCCTATATGTGCGTATATTTGACGGTGCAGTCTTTATCGCTCTGACAATAGACAAGGGCGGAATCTGAGATACACAGCGGAGCCTATGGCTGGCTTGGACGACGTTGCCTCTAGAGATCGGGCGGTTGCAAAAGCCCGTGAGTCACTCGGTCTGGGCGCGAGCCAACCGGTGCACACCTGGTCAGTTGCCCGAATCAAGCCAAGTTCCAATGGCTTTTTGCTGGTCGTCTTCGGGACACCGCAAGCCGCAGTAGGAATCGTCGCCATCGATCCGTCCTCTGGTGAGGTTCTTCAGAAAGCCAGCCTTCCGGGCCGCCAGCCACACCTCTTAATCAGCGCGGAGGAAGCCATCCGGCGCGCCGGTTTCGACGCTCGCACTAAACCTATCCTCGTGTGGGATCCGATCGGACCGAGCCATTCACCGTTCTACCCTCTCTGGGAACTACGTGGGCCGGGGCGAACAGTGTGGGTAGACAGCGTCCTAGGAACGATCTGGAAAAGTCTCGACGTCCCGTCTGGAGGGGCCAAAAGTGGATGAGCGACTTGCACCCGGCGTCAGCGGAGTTCTCAGCCGTGTCGCCAGGAGCAGTTTTTTCGATGTGAAGCTTCCGCGCCGGACTCGTGGTACCCGCGATTGATTGCCTCTATCGTCTCTGCGGCAAAACAACCGTCTTAAGATTCATCTATTAATCCATCTACAGCAGCGGGTGGTAGCCCAATCCGCTGGCCAAGTGTCCGCAAGGCCTGCGCTATGCTCAACACTTTGGCCTCATTCCCTAAAGATCTTTCAAGTTTGATTAAGGCCAAATGTTTTGCAAAAGCCTCGCGCGGATCACCATGCAGATACAAGAAGGAAGCTAGGCCGCCTAGAAAAATCGGATTCCTTGGCTCATAGTTCAGAGCTTGCTCGAACTTCTGCTTAGCATCGTCGTACAAGCCTAACTCCTCCAGACAACAGGCCAAATTGTAAACGCCCCCACCGTGCTCCCAGTTTGGCTGCTGTTCGAGTAACTCGTTCAGAGCTTTTGCGGCACTTTCGAAGTCACCGCGGTTCATCGATTCGAGCGCATTCTGCGATAGTTCTAAAAGGTGTTCTTTCATATCAAATCGCTATTGCTCTGGAAAAATATGCAGATTCATGGTTTGGATCATTCTCTGATCACTGAACGAGCCGTACGGGCAAATGTGAACGTTTACTTTTCGCCGTTTCTGATTCCCTAAGTAATTCCTGAAGGCAAACCGGTGTGTGCCGCGCCCGGCACGCGCCGGCCAAATGGGTTTCGATCCATTTAATGTGCAAGGGGCAAAGTCGTCATCCTTTGCCTAATGATTTAGACGACAATCAAGTCCAGAAATTCACTACGCGCGGCGGGCTCAGATACTCGGACACAATCTCCTCAAATCAGGCAAGCGCGCTCCGTGCTCGTGCGCCTCCGCTTACCCCTCTTTTGGGTGATCAACAAACGCTCTTTCGGTTCATAGAGATTCTCCGTGCCGAATGCTAGTCATCTTGATCCTGGGCTTCTACATAACGCCCGGGATCTCGGCGAAAGGGAACTAAAAACATGAAACATCCCAAACCCGCCTTAAGCAACCCAGACGCCGGTCTGCAGCTTGAGCTGGGCCGTCTACGTGCGATGCACCACGTTCATGATGCCGCTCGCATTCTGACAGATGCGATGCCTTACGTTGAGCCAGACCGCCGTATTGCCTACACCGCAATCGTTGTCGGACTCACCACCTTGGAGCGTCACATCACCGATCTAGCACCAAAGTCATGAGCAGCCAAGTCTATTACGTACTCGCCCGCGTGGGGGCCGATAGCATCGGTCTCTATGTAGAATCCCCCGACTTCGATTCCGCCTACAATGTCGCACAAGGGCGCATTGCGCAGAGCTACAAGGGCCCGTTCACAGTCCAGGCTCTTCAATTGATCGATGTAGGCAAGCGGGAGCACGCAACTCGGTGGCTGGGAACACTCGACAGTGTTGTTTGAAAATAGCGTTGTGGCTCAACACTCGCACAACGCGAGATACGGTGCCTCCCCCCCGAGTTCGTTTCGGATGACGGTGAGAGTCATGCGGCACCTCACGCTCCCTTTGAACGGCGATGGAACTCGCCCTGTCTGATATCACTGGTTAAGGCGATCCGGGCTCGCGTGCAAAGTCTCGCTAACTCCTTGGCTGCACGCGACCCGGATCACTTCCTATGGGGCCGTACCCACAAGGCGGACAACGGCCGTGTCTTGGTCATCGAATATGAAGTCCATGGATAAGCGTCAAACCGAGAAGGTCCTCACCGATCTGATTCGCGCCACTCGCGAGTACAGGATCATTGACGTTGCGAGGTTCGAACAGGTTCACGCGGCTCAGCACCTCCGCAAACGAGACCTGCCTATCAGCTGGAATATCGCTCCGAGCCAGGGTGTCTTCGCGATTCGGTTCAACCCAAAACAAAGCACCACCGCAGCCTCGATCCGCTGCGGTGGGGATTGATCGCATATTGGGCTAAAGACCCGAATGTTGCGTACAGGACCATCAATGCGCGGGCCGAGAGAGTGTTGATACGGCACCATCCTTTCGCCAGGCGTTCAAGAAACGACGATCATCCCGGTGTATCCTTCAGGCGAACTCTGGCAAACTGGGATGCAGCGCTGATCCGGACACTGGTCACAACTGGGACGCCAGTGAGTATTCACTAGTTCCGCAGCGTCATGCCAGGCACGACCCTGCGGAACTATCGCAGTCCTGATTTGCGAAGTTGGCCGGTAAACTGTATTTCGCGATACCGCGAGCTCCTTAGGGGTCTTCACGACGTTGGCGTCGCATATCTCATGAGCGCTTTGGCTTGTGAGATTTTTTGGCTAAGATGTTGCACCGTGGTGCCCGAAGTGGCAGAGCCGGGCTTCGGCGGGCCGATGACGCCGCAGATGTTTGTAGCGCAGGACCAACACCGCGAGCCCGGCACCAAGCATGGGGCCAAGCCAGTAGATCCACCAACCCTGCCATGTCGGGGCA
>Ga0210405_10003686_pt1 | contig 14844 bp, 25 predicted proteins | sample IncBWH11MmetaG_FD_155492 | JGI IMG/M metagenome (GOLD analysis project Ga0210405, IMG submission 155492) | Forest soil microbial communities from Barre Woods Harvard Forest LTER site, Petersham, Massachusetts, United States - Inc-BW-H-11-M | ecosystem: Environmental > Terrestrial > Soil >... | reverse complement strand
TTATCAAATTGACCACAACAACACCGTGAGGTACCGATGACCGGACCACTTCGTTGTTCGATTTGCAACCGCACTTGGGCCGAGCTTCCACCGGATGCCGTAAGAATCGGCCAACGTTCCGGCGCGTACCAAATTTACCGCTTCCCAGACGGGAGCGTTCATAACATCGCCTCGACAAAAATCGGGCAGAATTTTCGAAAGGAGAAAACACAGTGAGCAGATTTTCGCAGGACAAGGCGTTGGAAGCACGCAACGCGCAAACCGCCTCCCAGACCGAGGCATTCAAGAATTTTCTGGAAAGAAAGCGCCCGGAGATTCATCTCAGCATCGCGCTAATGAGAGAGGTTCACGAGTACATGGCGGACTCCTTCTTAACGGCGACGGACGAGGACTTCGAATACGCGCTGCAAAACATCGACACGCGATACGTGAGACAGCACGTTCCAACCCCGGAAGAAACCAAGGCCGCGCTCATTGCCAAAATCATGGATTTGCTGGAAGCCACAAACAACAAGCACTGGCAAGTCCCGCACAACGTCCAGACCGAGCGCACCAAAATGCAGTTCTGGTCTCTGGAACAGTTGACCGCGAGACTGGATGAAGTTTCCCGCGCTCAGACGATTAACGCGATGTCACCTTTAGAACGCCGTCAAATCGTGGAATCGGGCCGTCGCTACGTCGGCTATCCGCAACTCGGAAAGACAATCGTCAGACCCGGCACTGTTCGCGCCGTGCCATTGGACGCCACATACCTTCGCGGCTTGGATGCGTGGGAATTAAAAAAGTTTTTCCGTCTATATGGAACTACCCAAGTCAATGATCGCTTGGCAGATAGAGATTAATGCGCAACGCGCAAGGGAGAAACATCATGGTATTACAGCAATCGCAAGCAGAAATTTTCCGCATCGCAAAGGATTGGGAGGAACTATATGCACCCGCCAATCTAATCCGTGATGCCCGCACCGCGAGTCTTTTGGTGGAGTGGGTTATCGTCAACGAAGGGATTGCCTCATTCACAGGTTTCAATCACGCTGTAGCCGCGCTCGCCTCGCAAGTGTTGAAGCCGGAACCGAAGCCGTTGACTCAAGAGGAGCAAGCCGCGATTTTCCAAAAGCGCGAATTTGAACGAATACAAAGAGAGCAGTCGGAAAACTCTGTGCCGTTCCAAGACCGAATGGCAGCAGCGGAGAAGGCTAAGAAAGATGCCGAAAAAGAAAAGGCGCGCCAAGCCTCAGCGTGGAAAGAAAGAGACCGCTTGATAGACGCCTATTCTATTAACCTCGGTCCCGGACGAATCGACCACGCTCGCTCCGAGTATTTCAAAGAGCAGTTGCGCGGCATTAAGGCAACAAGACCGGACGGCACGATGGATTGGGTCGTCGTTCTAAAAACGGTGCAAGAGGCACTCTCGAAGCTCCCGTAAGAATTCACCCACAAAAACAGTTCAACCGAGGGCCGTTCGAGATTGAACGGCTCTTTTTATTTCTCGCCGAAAGAGTCGGCATCTCCAAAAAAGGAATCAGAAAAAGAGGGCGAGTTTGTGACCCGCCCTCAGCGACTTTAGTCTCGCAGCCACCTCTGCACTATCGAATGACGCCTTCGGCTTGTGACCGTTTCTCATTCTTTCGTGGTTTGGTATCGGGCGTTGCGCTTCCAGCGCGACTGAGCAAGGACTCATTCGTCTTGACACGGCGTCCCTTTAGGACAAGTGCCCATGGCAAATTCTTCCCGCCGATCATCGCTGTACGCTAGGCAAAGCTTGGGCACCGTCTCGTTCATGAACCGGACGAGGACTGAGCATTTCAGCAGTCGCCGCTGGGCTTTTCGGGCGCTGCTCAATCACTTACGAGACGCGCACCAGTCAGTTTTGTAATCAGATTACGCAACCTCCGGGTGCATTCGGGCATTATATACGTGCCTCGATCTAAATTGAGCGACAAAAGAAAAAGGCCCGGATTGCTCCGGGCTTTTCCGAAATCGTATAGTCGGTCACTCGATTTTTTCCAGCGATTCTGGTTCGAACGAATCTCCGTTGGCCCTTGACTAAATTCCTCTTTTCCGCCGACTAGGTATTTCGCGCCGACTAGCGTTCTTTCGCAGCACGGAACACACTGCCCGTCGAAACGCCTAGTCGCCGTCCGATCTCCGCAAAGCTGACCTTCTCCGCTCGCAACGTGCGCACCTGTGCCCGGTCCACGGCAACTGTAGGCCGTCCGAGCCTCTTCCCTTTCGCACGGGCAATGTCCAAGCCAGCACGGGTTCGCTCGCCGATACGGATGCGCTCCTGCTTTGCAAGGCAAGCAAGGATTGCTAGCACGGCATCGCGGAACGGTCCAACACTGTCCAAGAACTGTTCCGTGTAACTGCGCCATCCAACGCCGTACCCCGTCAGTCTTTGGAGATGCTGCAACGTTTCCAGTACACCCTCGCGAGACAATCTGTCCAGACTCCAAAATAGGACAAGATCAAACTTGCGTCGCGAGGCGTCCGCAAACATTTGCTGAAACTGTTCACGGTCGGAGCGAGAGCCGGATGCGTGGTCAACGTACTCGGCAACGATCTGCCAGTCTTGCTTCGCGGCAAACTCGCGCAATTGGACAAGCTGATTCTCTGTATCCTGTCCCTTGTCGCGAGTGCTGACGCGGGAGTACAACGCAATCGTGCGCATTTACTTCACTCCCTTGATGTATTCTTCCACCGCTTTTCCGATGATGTAGCCGACACTTCTCTCGTGCTTCTCTGCAAACTTTTGCAATCGTTCGCGGAGATCAGCGTCGATTCGAAAAGTTAGCGTACCCTTCGGGTCTTCCTTCTTTGCCATACATCCTCCCGTTTCTGATTCTAGGCGAATCGTGCAAGGCACTCTAGCGAATGCCTTGACCGTCGCGCCTAGGCCGCAAGTAATTCCACTTGCAACGAATTAACCGCATCTCGAACGTTGTTCTTGCCGTCTTGTACCATGCGAAGAAAGTTAGGCGCATTCTCCGTCGTGCCCGTCTCCGCAATCCATATCTTTTCGAGCAACGATGCGGCCTCTTTCGCCATACCATGAGAAGAAAACTGCAACGTCATGCAACGCGATAGGAAACGGTCCTGCAATCTTTCCGTATCGTTCGCGGTAAAGATGAACACGGTTTGAGGCGGAAACGCCGTACCGTCCAGCTTGGACAAGAACGCAAGTTGTGCTTGCGGAGTCATTTGGTCGGCCTCATCCACTAGAACAACGTGCAATGATCTCGCGCCATTGCGCGGTACATAGTGGCATTGCCGTACAACGTCCTCGACGGTGGCAACGTTGCAAGACTGGGACGGAATATGATGCAGTTCCCCGCCGATAGCCTCGCACAACGCTAGAGCCATCGAAGTTTTACCCGTTCCACTAGGGCCGACAAAGAGAAACGCGGCATTCGGAAACGGATTCGCGGCAAACTTCGCGAGTACTTTCTTAGGCTTTTCGAGGCCGACAAAGTCCGCGAGATCATGCGGACGGTACTTCTCAGAAAGTGAGGCCGGGAAAGCAAACCCGGCCTGTGCGGTAAAGAGTCCCATATTAGGCAACCTCACTTTCTAGCGGCCATACACCAAGTAGCAATTTGCCGTCGAGTTTTGGGAGAATCGCGTTTGCTTTAGGCGTTTCGCGGATGCGGTCGCCGTCGAGGTAATAGTCAACGTACTTGCCTGCCCATTCCGCGTTTGCAAGCCAAGAGTCGAGCGGAATACCTCCCGCAAGCGTTTGTACATGAGTGAATCCGGCTGCTTTCGCAGCGGAGATGATCTCTAGCCGATTCACGATTGCACCCCGTTTCTTGACGGACGTGAGTGCAGTTTCTTTTGTCCGAGTACTACGGCTAGGAAGTGCTCACGATTAAAACGAGGATTGTCGTTTGCCAGAGCGCAAGCGAATGCGTTTGCAATCTCTTGCACCGCTTGGGGGTTAGCATGGGTGTGCACGTCCAGAGAAATGGAGTACGCGTTTTGCAGGACGCCAGCAATGATGATGTAGTCCTTCCTTGTCATGGCCGCACCACTTTCAAAACGGAAGCGAGGCCGCGAGAGACTGCAAAAGCAGATGGAAGACTTAGGAAAACTACCAGTAGAATGAGTGTTAGCACGATTCGAAACCAACCTTTCGTTTTGTGTTAGGGAGTGCGCATCGTTGACGCGATTCGCATTCCCGTTTTCATCTTACGAAACACACAGTAACACGTCGTAAGACGATTGTCAAGAACTATTTTCAAATATTTTTGCGCCTAACTTTTCAATACGTTGCAAACCGCTTGGAAACCCTCCGCAAAACCTTCGTTCCAAAAACGTTCAGCAAAACATCCGTGCAAGCCATTTGTTTTCAATGATGGTTTCTGGCAGTTTGCGGATTCCAGAATCATCCGTTTGTTGAACGGAAAAGCAGGCGGAAAGTGAGCGGAGATCACAAACTCAACCCCCTCCCCGCAATGAATCGAACATTGCACAGCGATTCTCCGCAAGTGTGAAAACCGTTTGAACCTCAGTTGATCTGGGAGGATTCGCGGGGAGATTGGCGAGAGTTTGTCTGTGCTTTCCGAGAAGTTTGCGGACTGAAAAATAATTCTTAGTTTTTGGTTTTACCCCATGCCGCACCCGCCCCATACACGTCAGCACTTCCTTTCTGACGTTGCCTAGCAAAAATCGGTGCGCTCTTTAATTTGTGACGCCCCCGCCGCCCTGCCAGTGCGTCCCCTCCGGCCCGTACGTCTTCATTTGGCAGGGGTGGGGTCAGTGCCGGGGGGCGGTGACAAATCGTTGGGTCCCATCTGCGGGTCCCTCGGAATCTAGCATACTCCGCTCATGCTAATTATTGTTGGGCGTTCGTTCGACCCCAGAAGGAGGAAACCAATATGCCCCGGTTTGAACTGATTCGCTATGACGCTCTCAACGCTCGGCAAAAGGAACTGTTCAACTTTGCCAAGGTCGCCGCTACGCTTGCCGACTACGGATTCAATTGCATCAAACTATCTGACGATTGGCAGGGTGCCGATTTCCTCGCCTATCACACAAACGCTTCCAGCACGCTAAAGGTTCAGTTGAAGTCAAGGATAACGATTCACAAGAAGTACTCGGGCAAGGATATTTGGATGGCTTTTCCGCATAAGGACTTTTGGTATCTGGTCGAGCACGATCAGTTGCTTGCCAAGGTGGAGGAACATACGGACTGGCTCCAGAGTCGTTCGTGGCAAACCATGAGTACTTTCAATTCTGGCTCCATCAATCAGGAATTGCTAAACAGTCTTCTCGAAAATCGAATCGGACCTGTTTACGGACCAATCCTAGAGACTGACGAAGCAGACGCAAAGTAGCAACCCGTCAAAATCGGGGCTTTGATGGGTTCCACGCGACTCCCGGCACGATAGCCCTCACGAGTTTGCTATCCTCGTTTTATGTCTGCGAGTCTCGAAACCGCCTTAGTCTCCGTCTGGCAACAATCCCTGATCGATAAAGAGAAAACCGTTGATCTCGACGGCGAAACCTACCCTGTCCGTCAAACTTCCAAAAGCAAACTGAGGCAGATCGATTTCCGATTAGAAGGCCGAGAATTGCGCGGACTGGAGCAGAATCCGAACACCAAATCTAGGTGGGCGAAGCTAGCGCGGGAGGGAAAACACGTAATGCAATTTCTCGACAACGGCAGGTATATCGCGGTCGTCGTGGACGGAAAAGTTCACATTTATAAGTAGTTCTAGCTGGCACCCCGGCATCCCTACCGAGGGCATCGCCAAATCGCCGGGTCCCTCGCACTGTCCTCCAAGCAGGTGCTCATTATGTCTTTGCCTTGTTATAGGCAATATGCCTATAATAGAGCCATGCTGAAGTACCGACAATTGATGATCGAAGGCATCGAGAAGTGGGCCTTTCTCAAACAGCAAAGGTCCGAGATCGACGCGGAGATGTTCAAGCAACGTCGATTTCTGCACGCCACGATGGAGATGCTTTCCGACGCCGACAAGAAAATCTTCCAGCCACAGCTTGCGAACTTGGAGGCTCAGTTCGGTGGACTGGTCGATGCAGTCCGAGAAGTTCTGAAAATGGCTACGCACAGCGGAACCCACTACACGACAACGGAGGTTAAGGAACTATTGGTCACGGCAGGATTTGATTTTAGCCAATACCGCTCGAACCCACTCGCATCAGTCAATACAACAATCAGAAGATTTAAGTCCTTCTATGTCGAGCGAAAGATGATCGACGGCGTTGCGGCATATCGTTGGATTTTTCGATTCCCCAGAGAGAAGAAAACGAAAAGTGCGGTGCAAATTTGCTAAAAGAGACCAAGAAGCGAAAATCTGGAATCCCAACGGGGAATGCGGGTGAGTATTTTGTGATGGGGGAGTTGTTGCGCCGTGGTTTTGACGCACAATTGGCCGACCGCAACACCAAGGGATACGACATGCTGGTCGGTCGCGCCGAGTCGCCAAGCCTACGCAAGGTTCAAGTGAAAACGAGTCGATCATCATCGTGGTATGTGAAACTCACCAGTTTCGAAGGCAAGAATCTCAGTTTGATGACGATCTACGTTCGCTTGGGGCGCGTAAGCAGTGGCAAGCCAACTCGCTACTTCATGGTTAGAAACCGCGATGTGGCAAAGGACGTTCGTCGTCAGAAGAAATGGAAGAAAAACGCATTCATGTCTCTGAAAGCCGTCGAGCCATACGAAAACCACTGGAACGCACTGCTGAAATGAGACCAGGCGAAACCCGCCGTCCTTGTCCGGCGCAGCTTTTTGAATAAGACCGAAAACAGGCTCGTATCATTCACGGTCGATCTTCCACTCAATTATCAAATCTTGGTTTTCAGAAGGCCGGGGGAGGTTCACTTTTCCATTTGCAGAAAGGTACTCCGCGCTGTCTCCACCCCCACCCGGCTTTCCTTCCAGTAGCTGTCCTCATCTTTCCAATGTGCCTTGCGGTAATGTTCGGATGAAAGCAGAAACGAATCCAGCTTAACGATCTCAGACTCCCAACTGAATGGTGCTAGGCGTCAGCTTCACCCGCAAAGAACTCAGCGGTTGTCTTCAAGAAAGTTGGCTTTAAGGAACCACTTAATCCTAATTTTCTGATGCCATCCAGCTTCTCACACAGGACACTAAACGGCAGAAACCCACAGATTTTTGCGAGCGGCTTCTCACGAAGGCCGAACGTCGGTCGCAAAAGCTCCTGCTCGACTTTCTCTCTGCGCTCGTCCGGCGCTACCAAGTAAAGATTAATGTCCAGGTTGGGTTGCAGCGCCATCAGGTCGCTCATTCGTAGCAAGCCGGAATAAATCGACGTGGTGCATTCAACTTCGAACGCCGCAACAATGGAATTGCCGGACAGCCAGAGCACATCAATCAACTCGATTGTGCGGGTGGTAGCCTCGTTGAACTGCGTCGGCAGTTCGTCGATCATCCTTCGCAACGAACCGAGTGTTACGCCGTTCCATTTGCGGCCTCTGTCGTTTCGTGCTACCCAAACATCGAGTCCCAGGTCCGCTCCAAGCGTCAGAAGCAGGTGTTGAATCTCTGCGTGCCTCGTCGTCGCGGCTGGCTCGCTGACTTCTTGCATTTCTTCCACTACGCTGGCTGGCAACTCTTCGGGTTGCGGTACGCTTACTAAGGTCGGCTGCTTCCTGTTGCCTTTCTTCGCTTCGACTCTGTAAAGCGACGCTTTCCTTGCCAGCTTCTTCGAGTCTACTGGCCGCGAAATTGGACTCTCTTTTGCTTTTCGGAGCAGGGAAAGTATTAGTTCGCCGTCTTTTTCGTAGATGGTGTTGAGACTGCCGCGAACGATGCCCTTGAATTTTCCTCTGTCCTTGGGACCCGCGTAGAATTTTACCTGGCCTTCCAACTGTTCCATCGGAACACCGTGTTCCGGGTCGAGAATGACCAGTGGTCTTACCGCAAATCGAACAGGAAAGTCCTCTTCCTTCCAGATTTTTCTCATGTCGGCGGTGCGGCTCTCAATCTGCAATGCCCCTACCCACCGCATTACGCCAGTTAGATAACAGAGGAAAATGTCGCCTGATTGCACCCGCTTGGCGAGTGCTGCCTGCCTCCCTCGGAATCCAGAAATATTCGCACCAGCTTCGCGGAATTCGCGCCAAGTCGTCCCGGTGAATAGATCAAGCCAGTAGCTCATCAATATGGCTCACACGATGCAAAACGGATGAGCCATCATCACCCGCTGGATACTGAACCGTCAAGATTATAAGGACGAACTGCCAGGGAAAAAGACAACTTCATTCGGCTTCTTTGGTCCAATGAAGTCGTGAACTATTTTGGCAGGACCTTTTCAATTCTGCCTATCCGAATCATCTCACCCTTTTCCGCGTAAGCGTCGTAGTGGAGAAGATATTTGATCTTAAATTGATTTCCATTCTTATCGTCGTAACTAATCGTGACCGGAATCTCTACTTCGGGTATAAAACCCTCAAGCCCAATTATTTCCTCGTCTTCGTTTCCATCGGTCTCAATGGCATAATCGGTCTCAACAGCATATTGCCGGACATTGGACCCCGAAGGTGGGTTGTGTATTAGAGATTCTAGGTCGTGCGCATCATTGGCGAGTCCATCTGATTTTCGACAAATAAGCGGGTGTACAGAAGCGGTGTCGGTTAGTGTTCGCACTGGAGAGGGGAAAAACACGGCTCTATACTCACCGAAATCTATTTGGTGAACGTAGACGTTATAGACCGCATCGGACCCTCTATACCGGAGCATCCACGGTCTTCTTCTAACAGTGTGGGAGCCAGGAATCTTAGGCTCACGAAGCAACGAAGGCCATTGGCATTCCAGAATAACATCGGGCCAGTTTGACCGATCTTCGTCCGCAGTCAGCATCTTGGCCGATGCTTGCCTGTCTTTTTGGGACCTGCTTGTAGAGATTTCTGCGACTTCCGCCACTTCGGGCAGCGCGAACTGAATTCCATTTTGTAGTGGCATTCTGATTTCCAAGGGGAACTCGCAGTTCCGCTGCGTGTGTGTCCGGTAGCGGATGAGGACCGGAATTGCCTTAACCTCTTCGCCGCCATCGGAAGGGTGAAGAAGTGTTTCAACAAGAACTTTCCGGGCGGATTCCATAGAAAAGAAATTGCCCTTCAATAAACAAGCTACCCAGGTCCTATCGCTATCCAGACGATGGATTACGTCTGACTTGAAGCCGGAACCATCTGCGGGAATGCACACAACGGCATCAAACGCGGGTTCCACGCCGTTGTTCTGGACGAATAGGAAACGTGAACCCTGCGGATGGAATTGAAGCCAAAAATCGCAACGCGGTGCGCCAAATGAAGGAGTGGGCAAAGACAGGTTCACCGTTGGGGAGTTAATTGTTTGCGAGATGTTGGAGCCGCTGGCTACAGGTGAATTTGTAACCTTCGCTCCTTGCGCGTTCAGTGTAGCCGTGTCTTTCTGATCGTCCCGCGAAGGTCTTAGAATGCGGCGAACAAAATATCCAAGGACAGCCATCAGCACTAACGCGCCGATTCCGTCGAACAACCATTTGTAGTTATCGGAAAGCCACTGCATTTACCACGATTGTATCACTGTGGCGGAGTCTGGGTTTTCCAATATCGATGCCGATACCGTTTCGCGTCATCGACAGCCGTTAAATTGTTGAAATGTATCCGCGACATAGAACCAGCGTTAGCGACAAGACTTTATGGATTTTCCACGTACCAGGCTTCCAGGTCTTCATCGTAAACAACATTTTTGCCACTTAGAACTCGAACGCTCGCCACTTCCGCCTGCTCCCTTGTGTTAAACGAAGTGGCGTCCTCTACGTCTTCAACCCAACCAGGATTTACATACGGGTCGGACACCGTTTGATTGAGTTTCAGATAGCTCATAGTTCGCCTCGCTTCAATCGTGCTTCAATCCGACAGCGATGTACGGCCCTGCCTCGTCACTTTCCTGGCGCATCCACTTCACTTGCCATCGATCACCCTGTTCGGCATTAAAATAGAACGCCTCGCTTCTTTTTGATGCCTGCTGATATTCGGTAAACCATGAAAAGCTGCTCACACCGAAAGGCGTCACTGGTTGGTAGTTTCGACTGGAGGTAAGCACGTACACTTTCCCAATTAGTTCGAGTACAGAAGGTTCTCGGAGAATCTCTATCGCTTGAGGAGCCAACGCAGACGGCGGTTTAGTAAAGCGAACATTGTCGAACGCACCACCACCAATTCCAAAATGTCCGTATATGAAGACGCGGCTCACCATAATTCCGGTTCCTTGATATCTGGCAAACTCGAAGACGTTCCTTTCATCTTATTGAACTCGTCCCAAATCGCCTTGGCACTCTTCGGAACGTCATCTGGATACCAACGCGCATAGTTTATATCCTTGAGATTCGATAGATGAGCATCCATTCGGAGCTTTGGATTCTGTAGTTGTGGAACTGAGGTTTCAACAAAATGGCGAACGTCTACTGTCGCATCTTCCCTCATAAGCAGAATAACTGGCTTCCCAAGTCCACGCATATAGCCCCACTCATGGACAACATTAGGACGCAATCCATCTAAGCAAACAATCCCGAATGTGCTTCCCGATATTTCTTTTTCAATCTGTGCCAATTGGCTCTGGCCGCTGGTAAGAGCCGATGGTGTCCAGCGCACGTTACAGTAGGAGCTAAACACAATCCAAACTATCGTGCGTAGCAAAACATTTGTCTCTTCTGCTGTCGAGTATGAAAAGAAAAGCTCCGGTTTAGCAGCACTCGCAGGACGGATTTCGGCTGGCTCACTCATTGGTTGAGGCTGACTTATCCCTTGAGAATCTTTGCCAACGTCTCGGCGGCCAAAGGAACAATATATTCAGAGTATGCAACACGAGCCACTTCACCCATCTTAACCAGTCTTCCCCGTGTTCTATGGGCCGCACTCTCTGCTCCAGGGGTATTCTTAATGATTAAATCCAAATCGGTTTTTGCCTCTTGTTTCTCACTGGCGCTCAACACGGATTGATCGATCACTTCGTTTACTTTCTGTACGGCAGCTTGCGTCCACGGGTACGGCTTTCCACATTTAAGACAACCCATCGGAGGATTCCCTCGCTCCCGCCAATCCCCGTAGCTACGGAAAGCACCCTTGATATTGTTATGACAGGAAGGGCACTGATGGACGGTCTCTGCGCCGCAGTCGCAGTATTTCTCGGCAGTGACAACGCGAGTACCACCGTTTTGAACATGACCGCGCAAGCAAATTTGCGCCGTCCAGTATCGTTGGTCATACGGAATGTGTTCGCCGTCGTTCTCTAACTCGTGCTCTTGCCGCATTTGTCGCCAAAATGACATAGCGCGTTCCTCAAATCCACATAATACTTGCGAGAACGTGATGAATCAAACCTCGGTTACTTCGCAAGAGGACGCAGTTTCTCTTTCCTAAACTCGTCGTATGGAGACTTCCCCGGCTGCTTCAACCACTCAAGCATTTTCTTGACGTTGACCGTGTGCGTGGTCGGTTCTTCATAAATTTCCACTGTTACCGTTCGGACCTGGGACCCGTCGCTCTCCCAACCGACTTTTTGCAATCTTGCTAAACCACGGAGCGCGGCTTCATACACAGACGTTGCCCGAAGTCTGACGCTGTGTTCGATTTCGTGATCGTCGCGCAGCTTCACCACACAATCCCGCAAGTCCGGGTCTTTTGGTTTGTCCATTGATGCCTCTAGGTGGGAAACGGGGAAAGCGATTATAGCATTTGAGAGGAACCAATTTAGCTCCGGTGCTTATGTCTCCAGCCAACCGAGGCCGTGCAAAAATTACAGGAAAGTATCTCGCTGCTCGAATCGCAATTCCCTGGTTATTGTCGGGTGTATCGGCTTTGACACGCCGCTAAACCCTGCCGAATCTGTGAAGAATACCGCGTGCCGTCCCAAGTATAGAATATGTGTTCAGGATGATGAACAACGACTTGTGGAGCTATTCTGGGCAGCGTACAGGTGAAGAATGAAAGAACAAATGCCGTAGCGGTAGGGAGGTGCGGCACTATGCTCTACGAATCCTGGCCCGGCAAAGTTGTCCACGATGTTTTCCAGTTTTTCGATTTGTCCGAGATGCTCATCATTCGACTTGTGGTCTTCCTGATTTTTCTCTATGGGATGTTTCAGGTCGGCAGGAAACTCCTCAAGTCTCATCCAAAAGCTTGACGTGAAGAATTTCTACAAGATCGCGCGCGAGGAGCGAGGCGAATCCACTCATTAGCGCCTAATAAATGTTCGGCCTATTGAACAACGCAATAGTTTTGGGAAATTTCACATCCCCAACGTACATTTTTATGTCATTTTCAAACGTTCCTGTTTCCATGCAGGAGACACGCCAATAATCCAACTGCATCTTGTTCTTGCCAAAGACGTTAAGACGCTTGCAGAAACCCTATCTGGCCTTCGGATTGCCTGTAACGTACATACGCCGGATTCCAGGGGGGAATCGGTGTAATGCGGGGGGACGCATGGAAAAGCCAGATGAAGACTTTGAAGATCGTGTCAACAAAGTCGGGCGGATTGCTTCGGCGATTCTCGTCCAGATAACAACCCTGATAGCGGGTATCGCCTTTCTAATTGCATTCATTCGTTTATTGCTTAAATGAACCAGAAAGAAATCATCCTAAATTGGCTACAAACACGGCCAATGGTTCTCGACCGTCGAATGCGTGCGGGATTTTCGCATCTGAAATACTGAGTAATGTCCTGCACCATCCCGCTCCGTAGATCGAGCAAATCACGGACGGCAAGGCCCATTGACTAACATCCGTATACTATGTTACATTTGTCCCATGCCGTCCAAGTCCTTGAACCTCCGCGCCGTCCCCGATGATTTGATGCGTCGTGCTAAAGCCGCAGCCGCCCTACAAGGCATCACGTTACGCGAATGGGTCTTCAAAGCAATGGAAGAAAAATTGAGGAAGGGAGGAAGCAAATAGAGTTTCAGAAGTAGCGGGACCGCCCGGTGTTATCAGCACCGAACGGCCCCTAACAAACACAGGAGGGTAAGCTCCCATGTCTGCTAGCAGGCATTCTAAATTAGTTCGTCTCGACGCACGTCTTCAAAAACTCCGCAGAGAACATCCGGTTGTTTTCCATTTGATAGCACTCGGTATCGCTCTTTTATGGGCCGCACTGCTTCACTTGTTAGAATGGTTGTTTCGGAGCACATCGTGAGAACTCCATCGGCATCCTTGCTTCGCCGCCTCCGACGCTCCCCACGCTTTATCAAATGGGGCAAGCTGACCCTCGCTGATCTGGAACAATCGGCGGTCAGCGTCGCGGAAAAACACTACACTCCTCAAGAGTTAGCCGAGGCGTGGGGAGTCAGCGCCGAATCCGTCCGGCAAATCTTTCGAGAGGAGCCGGGAGTGCTCAAGATCGGCAAGACCGGGGCGAAATACAAACGTGGCTACGTCACGTTGAGGATTCCAGAGAGCGTGGCTGAACGTGTTCATACGAGGCTGTCAGCGTAATGCTCACTATCTGGCGTCGCCACAATCCTGCGAGATGCAACCTGACAAAACGGTCGGAGAACAAGTGTCGCTGCATCATTTGGGCGACAGGAACTCTCCCAAATGGTCGCAGAGTCCGGGAATCGACCAAACTTCGGGACTGGACCAGAGCACAATCCTTGGCTCACCAATGGGAGATTGCGGGTGAGCCGCCGAAGATCGGAGAGCGGGTAACTATCGAATCTTGGAAAGATGCCTTTTTGCAGGACGCCAAGTCTCCGTCCGGTCGCAATCTCGCCACAGAAACCTACCGGAAGTACGTTTTGCTATTCAAGCAACTGGAAGCATTCACCAAGAACAAAGGCTTGCGCTACGTAGATCAACTAGACTTGCCTACGCTGACAGGGTTCCGCGCAACGTGGAAAGACGCCGCGCTCTCTTCGTCGAAGAAATTGGAGCGGTTGAGGAGTGTGATGAAGTTTGCGGTGCGGCGGAAGTGGACGAAAGAAAATGGCGCGGAAGAACTTGATTCCCCGAAATTGAAGCCTGTTCCGACGCTTCCGTTCTCTGCGAGTGAAATGGAGGCGGTCTTGAAGGCCGCTACGGACCCGAGGGTCAACGCCTTCATTCAGGCGATGCGGCACTCAGGTTTGAGAATATCGGATGTAGCAACGCTGGCGGTTTCGGCTCTACAGCACAATAAAATCCGTTTGTATCAAACCAAGACCGGAGAGCATGTCCACGTTCCTATCCCCGCTGAGGTAGCTACCGTGCTCCGCGCAATTCCGCACAAGAATCCCCAATACTTCTTCTGGTCCGGGCACTCCAAGGTGCAATCCGCAGCTTCACTGTGGCGCAAGCGTATTGCCAAGGTTTTTAAGGGTGCCAAGATCGTGGACGGGTATCCGCACCGTTTCCGTGACACGTTCGCGGTCGGCTTGCTGGAAAAGGGCGTATCGCTCGAAACCGTGTCCATTTTGCTCGGGCACCAGTCGATCAAAATCACTCAGAAGCATTACAGTCCTTGGGTTAAGACCCGGCAGGAAGCCTTGGAAAAAGAGGTTCTTCGCGCACTCTCGGCTTGACCCTAGGTCCAATTTGAGCACAATTCATTTTGGACCCTCCAAAAACATGCATTTTTATTGGTGATTTGTTGGAGGCGCGGGTGGGATTCGAACCCACGAATGGAGGTTTTGCAGACCTCTCCCTTGGGCCACTTGGGTACCGCGCCAAACGAATAAGTATAGCAAAAAATTTACCGCGGCCCGGAAACCTGGCGGCTGCGGCACGCGGACACCGCGCTATTTTTTTGTCGGCGTCACAGGCGAGGCGATTTTGGCTTCTCGCAGGAAACGAGCCGATTCTTCGGGCGGCGTTGGATTGATATAAAAGCCGGTGCCC
>Ga0210405_10003682_pt1 | contig 14856 bp, 13 predicted proteins | sample IncBWH11MmetaG_FD_155492 | JGI IMG/M metagenome (GOLD analysis project Ga0210405, IMG submission 155492) | Forest soil microbial communities from Barre Woods Harvard Forest LTER site, Petersham, Massachusetts, United States - Inc-BW-H-11-M | ecosystem: Environmental > Terrestrial > Soil >... | reverse complement strand
GTTTTTGTCGAGTCAATCCTTGCCGAATCCCAACCGGGGTAATTGCAAGGAGGGGTTACAACGGGGCAGAGAGGAAGTGCTCCTGCTCGAAGTAACTCGGTCTCTAGCTACTGAGATGCTGCAAACGTCGCGGGGATCGCCACAGCCTTAAAAGGATACTCGCCGCGCAAACCCTGTGTCAATCAATGGGGATTGGGTGTTCCGTCGACCTCTGGGTGCCCGTTCGGTTGACTTAGCTCATTTCACCCTATCGGGTAATAGGTGAGATTACGCGTGGTAATTCTTTTTGACCATTGCGAATCGCCACGAGACTGGTGGAACTCTCGGCGCTCCACCCAGTTTCCCACGCCATCAGTCTCATATTCATAAACAGTGACACTACTAGCCACATTATCTCCGGAAAATTCGTCGAAAGTCCAAAGTCTGCTGCGACGTCCTTCGGCGTCGTACTCATACCTGTACCTTCCGTCGCCTAGCGGTTTATCCTCTGCGTTCAAGCCATATGTTCTGGCAACTCTGCCTTCGGAATCGTAGTCGGTTATCCATTGTTCGTTGAGAGCGCCGTCGGGAAGGTAATACTTCGAATCGGATTTTAGTAGTTTGGTAGCCGAATATTGGAACGCTTTCTGTCTCTTCAACTTTCCTTCACCGTCGAGCATAGTAAAAGACATAAGGAGGTTCCCTTCGTAAACTTCGATGGTTCGACTAACCACCTCTCCTGAGGACTTGCGTGTCGTTTCAACGCGGTTTTCTTGACTCTGATAATCAAAGTCGCTGATGTGCGTCTCTTCTCCGGCAGAGTTGAGCTCTACAGCGCGAATTATCTTCCCGGAGTCGTTATAGAGGAAGCGCTCCGACCCGATCGGACTCCCTGCCATATTGTATTTTGTTTTTTGTAGAAGTTGCCCGGAGGGAGAAAACTCGACATCAAAGCTTTCGTGATTCGGTAAATGCTCTAAGCCAATGTTCCAGAGTTTGCGTTGTTGTAATTTGTGAACGGGACCCTTCACTCCGTAGTTTTCATTCATCCTCAATTGTGCGGTTAGCAGCAGTAGGGACCGTGTAACCAAGGCACTCTTGAATTTTATCGTCTCTCGCGCGGTACCGCTAGCCAGAATGACGAATTTGCAAATATGATGAGAAATGTGATTTTGAGGAGGAACTCGATGGCCGTGAAGGTTGGATATTCCACGCCGATGCTTCACGTGGCGGAGATCGAGCGGTCGATCCGATTTTATGAGCTGCTGGGATTTGTCACTGTGGACACGGATCGTTGTAAGCCATTGGGATGGGCGCGGATGCATTGCGATGGTGGCGCGGTGATGTTTCTGCGCGCGGAAGAGCCGCTCGATCCGGTCCGCGTGACGACGATGCTGTACATGTACACGCCCGACCTGGTTGCACTCCGCGAGCAACTTTTGGCCGCAGGGATGAAAGTACCGCCAATCAAACACCCACCCTATATGCCCAGTGGAGAAATCCAGATGCCTGATCCCGACGGCTACTCTGTTCTTGTTGCTCACTGGGGGAAGTCGGAACAGGAAGCTTGGGAAAAACGCATCGGGGTGAAGAAGTAGCGTGACCAAGTGGGGCTATCTAAGCCCGAGCGCGGCCGGCCTGGCGGGTTTCGCGGCGGAAATCGGGGGCGTGGATCAATAGGTCGCGGCACATTTCGTAGAGGCGGGAACGCATGCGTGCGCCGATGCGATCCGCGAGCGTGTCCTCTTTCACCACGGCGACGCGTTGTCCGCCCGGCAGGCGTGGCATTGGCTCGGGCGTCGGGGTTTCGTCGAGATAGTTCGTGGTCAAAATTGTCATGCGTTTTTCGTTGTAGCGCGCATTCAGCACCAGGCCGATGATGTCCAACACCCATGCGGAGGGCTTGCTGGCGCCCAAATCATCGAGCACCAGAATTTCCGCGGTGCGGATCGGTTCGAGCACACCCATTTCCGTGGATTCGCTTGCCGGATTGTAACTGGCTTGAATTTCTTTCAAGAGTTCACGGTAATCGCAGAAAATCCCGTTGTGCCCGCGGCGAATCAGTTCTTTCAACGCGGCGACCGCCAGATGCGTCTTGCCCGCACCCGATGGCCCCATCAGCAGCAATCCTTTTTCCGTGGCCGGGTAATCGCGCACAAACCCTTGCGTCAGGAGCTTCGCTTGCTTCAACTGTTGCTCGTGCTGCGTGGTCCACGTTTTGCCGTCGGCAAGGTCAGTGGCGTAGCTCTCGAAATCGCAATGCTCGTAGCGCTTCGGCACCCGCGCCCGCTCCATCACTTTTTCGGCGCGCTCTTCCATGCCGCACTCGCAGGCCACAGCCATCTGGCCCGCCGCGCCGTCTTTTCGCGGCACCAGCTTCCAACCCGTTCCCTTGCACAACGCGCAATCTTCCCTGGCCATGTTCTTCCTTTGGAGTGCGGCGGCTCTGCCGCCGCTTTTACGGTGTAAGTGTTGGCTCCCAATCTAAATGCATCAGTGCGATTGCAATCTCAAAAGCCGGAGCAGAGCTCCTGCACTCCATAAGGGCATCATACGTCCCATCGCCGCGGCTCACAATGCGTCTCTCCTGCGGAAATCTGTGCACAAAAAGAAAAAGCCCCGATTCTCTCGGAGCTTTCCGACGCTTCCTGTTCGCTGCTATCTGTTATCCGCTAACCCCACCGCGGGAATTCGCCGGCTCTTCACTGCCCACCGGTCGCCGGCCACTGGCACACTTCCCTCACGTCTTCACCACCCTCGGTCCCATCCTCACAATCGCGTGCTTCGGCGTCCGCTCATCCGGTTGTGCCGCCATGCGCGACAACTCCTGCTGCACCACGTGGGCAAACTCGCCCATCTGCCGTTCCATCTCGATCATCTTCTCGCGCATGTTCAAAATGATCTCGATCCCCGCCAGGTTCACGCCCATGTCCCGCGCTAACGTCAAGATAACGTCCAGCCGCTCCAGGTCCGAATCCGTGTACAGCCGCGTGTTGCCCTGCGACCGCGAGGGCTTCAGCAATCCCACGCGCTCGTATAAACGCAGCGTCTGCGGATGCAGCTTATAAATTTCCGCGACGGCGCTGATCATGTAACCGGCTTTGGCGCGTTTTCTGGCCTTTGGCGGCATGGCGATCACACTCCAGCCTTGGCAAACAAATCCTTGCGAGGATCGGCTGGTGCAACTTCTTCAAGTTCTTTCATCAGCTTGCGCACCCGCTCGTCCGTCGGCTCCGGCACCACCACCTGAATCTCCACGTACTGGTCTCCGCGCTCGCCGTTGCGCGCGTTCGGCACGCCTTTTTCTTTCAGCCGCAGCGTCTTCCCGCTGTTCGTGCCGGGAGGAATGCGCACCAGCGAGCGGCCATCAATGGTGGGCACTTCCACTTTCGCGCCCAGCGATGCTTCCGCCACCGTGACCGGCACCTTCGTGTACAAATCATTTCCACGCCGCTCGAAAAATTCATGCGGCCGCACCACCACGCGCAAATACAAATCGCCCGGAGGCGCGCCCATCGTTCCCGCGTTACCTTTACCGGGCACGCGCACGCGTCCGCCATTCGCCACGCCCGCGGGGATACGCACGTCAATCGTTTCCGCGCGGCGCACGCGGCCTTCGCCGCCGCAATTCTTGCAAGCGGTGCGCAGCTTTCCGGAGCCGCCGCAGCGGCTGCAAGGCACATTGAAGCGCATCTTCCCCGCGGCCTGCTGAACCTGTCCCGTGCCGTTGCATACCGGGCATGTCTGCGGAGTGCCCACGGCTCCCGTGCCGTGGCACACTTCGCAAGTATCCAGCCGCGTGATCTGCAATTTCTTCACCGCTCCGCGCACGGCATCCCAGAAATCAATCTCGATCTGGTATTCCAGGTCGCCGCCGGGCTCGTGCTCTGCCTCCATCGCGGCGCCGCGGCCGCCGCTGAAAAACTGGCTGAAGAGGTCGCGGAAACTTCCGCCGGTGCCCGCGCCGCCACTCCCGCCGCCAAAATCGAACCCGCCGAAATCAAAATTCACATTCGGATCGCCTGCCCCGGCCCCGCCGGCATAGCCCGGGGGCGGCGCGTTATCACTGTAGAAGCCGTACTGGTCGTACATCTGGCGCTTTTTCGTGTCGGAAAGAACGTCGTAGGCTTCCTGCAACTGCTTGAATTTCTCTTCGGCAGATTTGTCGCCAGGATTCAGGTCGGGATGGTATTTGCGCGCAAGTTTTCGAAACGCCGTGCGAATATCTTTCGCCGTCGCCTTGCGCTCGACTCCCAACAGCTCGTAATAATCGTGTTTAGCGCTCGTCGCCATTCTGAATTTTGTAGCGGCAGATCTTTCGAACTGCCGCCCTTTCCATCATGCAAACGGGTCCAGCACCCGTTGCATTAAGTTGCCGCGTGCTGGACCCAAATTTACTCATTTCAATTTCACCGGGAAGCGCCCCCATCCACGGATCGCTTCCTGATTACTGATCGCTGATTACTGTTACTTCTTTAGTTCGGCTTCTTGCTGTCGTCCACGTCCACATACTCGGCGTCGATCACGTCGCCGGGCTTTTGACCGCCCTGCGCGCCGCCGCTCGCAGTGGATCCGGCTCCGGCGCCCGCACCAGCTCCCGCAGCTCCTGCCTGCTCCGCGCCTGATGCTTGCGCATTCTTGTACAGCTCTTCCGCCATCTTGTGCAGCGTCTTCTCCACGTTCTCGGCTGCGGAGCGCAGGCGCGCCACACCGCCTTCGTTGATGGCCTTCTTCGCCTCTTCGATGGCTTCCTCGGCCTGCTTCACGTCGGCGTCGTTCAGCTTGTCGCGGTTGTCGCGAATCGTCTTTTCGGCCTGGTACACAATGCCGTCCAAACGGTTGCGCGCTTCCACTTCTTCCATCCGCTTGCGGTCTTCTTCCGCGTGCGATTCGGCCTCGACCCTCATCTTCTCGGCTTCTTCCTTGGTCAAGCCGGTGGAAGCCGTGATGGTGATCTTCTGTTCCTTGTTGGTGGCCTTGTCCTTCGCGCTGACGTTCAGGATGCCGTTCGCGTCGATGTCAAACGTGACCTCGATCTGTGGCGTCCCGCGCGGAGCCGGTGGAATGCCGTCCAGCTTGAACGTGCCGAGCGACCGGTTATCCTTCGCGAACTTCCGCTCGCCCTGCATAACGTGGATTTCCACGCCCGGCTGGTTGTCCGAAGCGGTCGAATAGGTTTCCACCTTGCGCGTCGGAATCGTGGTGTTACGCGGAATCTGCACGGTCATCACACCGCCCAGTGTTTCAACGCCCAGCGAAAGCGGCGTCACGTCGAGCAGCAGGATGTCCTTTACTTCTCCGCCAAGCACCGCACCCTGAATGGCCGCGCCAACGGCAACGACTTCATCCGGGTTCACGCCCTTGTGCAGCTCTTTACCGCCAAAGAATGTGCTGACCAGTTGCTGCACCTTCGGAATGCGCGTCGAACCGCCGACCAGCACCACTTCCTGGATGTCGTTCGGCGACATCTTCGCGTCTTCCAGAGCAAGCTTCACCGGTTTCATCGAGCGCTCCAGCAGATCGCTCATCAGCTGCTCCAGGCGCATACGCGTCAGCTTCTGCTGCATGTGGATTGGGCCGCTCGCGCCCGCGGTGATAAAGGGGAGATTGATCTCCGTCTCCATCATCTGCGAAAGCTCGATCTTGGCCTTTTCCGCCGCTTCCTTCAGCCGTTGCAACGCCATCTTGTCCTTGCCCAGGTCGATGCCGTGTTCTTTCTTGAATTCGTCAATCAGCCAATCGACAATCTTCTGGTCGACGTCGTCGCCACCCAGGTGAGTGTCGCCGTTGGTGGATTTCACTTCCACCACGCCGCTGCCCACTTCCAGTACCGAAATGTCGAACGTGCCGCCGCCGAGGTCGTACACGGCGATGGTTTCGTCGCTCTTCTTTTCGAGGCCGTAGGCCAGCGCCGCCGCCGTGGGCTCGTTGATGATGCGGACCACTTCAAGGCCCGCGATCTCCCCGGCCTGCTTGGTGGCCTGTCGTTGCGAGTCGTTGAAGTACGCCGGAACGGTGATGACCGCCTTGGTCACTTTTTCACCAAGGAAATCTTCCGCGGCGGTCTTCAATTTCGTCAGGATCATCGCGGAAATCTCCGGCGGGCTGTACACCTTGCCGGCAACTTCCACGCGTGCGTCGTCATGATCGCCCTTTACCACTTTATAGGGCACGCGTTTCATCTCTTCGCTCACTTCGTCATAGCGGCGGCCCATGAAACGCTTGATCGAGTAGACCGTGTTTTCCGGGTTCGTCACCGCCTGACGCTTGGCCACCTGCCCGACCAGCCGTTCGCCGGACTTGGTAATGGCCACGACGGAAGGCGTGGTGCGGGTGCCTTCCTGGTTGGGAATCACCACTGGCTCGCCGCCTTGCATCACGGCGACCACCGAGTTCGTTGTTCCCAGGTCAATTCCAATAATCTTGCTCATCGCTTCCTTCTCCTTCTCCAGTCTTACCAAAACTCTTGTGTTTGCGCTCGTCCGGGAATTATCCGTCAATCCGTATAGATGCCGCAGGCCCTGCTCCCGACCGAACCAGAAATCGTCCGTAGCCCGGCGCTGCAGCCTGCCATGGGAGACGCTAAACGGAGGCCAGTATACAGGTTGAGTGTTGCGTTGTCAAGTTGTTTGACATCATAGATAAACGTATCATTTGCCATAACTTACCGAAGAATTTCTGCTACTTTGCCTCCAATTTGGCTTGCCTCTCAGCCCACTCCAGAACTGACCTTCTCCTGTCCTTCCTGCGATAGGCTTGAAGGACACAGCGGGCCTAACCTTCAGCCGGGACAACGCCTCATCCCTGCGCCGCAACCAAAGCAGGGAACCCACTCTCCCGGCATAGCGGGTTGGGTCAGGTTTGGACCTTTGAACCTATGATACTCTGGGCTGGAATTCGCTATCTGCTGCTTTCTTCTGGGAGGAATCTGTGAATCGCCGTCTCTCCATTGGTTCTGCCGCTCTTCTGACCCTGATTACTTGCGGCTCCCTGCTGCTCGCGGCGCCCCCGGACCAGAAGTCGCAGACAGCTTCTTCGACGGCCAAGAAAGCCGCAGCCCCGAAGGCGGCCGAGGCCCCCGCGGTGTCGACAGCAACCATCACCGTGAATGGCGTCACCGACATTGATCCGACCAAGGCTTTCGGCTCTAAGACCGCTCCCGTGGTCGTCGAGATCTACAGCGATTTTCAGTGCCCTGCCTGCAAGCAGCTCTTTCTGAACACCACGCAAAAAGTCATCGACAATTACGTGAACACCGGAAAGATCTATCTAGTTCACCGCGACTTTCCGCTGCCGATGCACGCCTATTCCCGGGTTGCCGCCAGTTATTCCCGCGCCGCGGCGCATATCGGGAAGTGCGAAGCTGTGGAGCAGGCATTGTTCCAGAACCAGGAAAAGTGGGAAGCGAACGGCGACGTCAAGGGAATCGTGGCCAGCGTGCTTTCGCCCGCGGAAATGAAAAAAGTGCAGGCGATCGTGGACGCCAAGACGCTCGAGCCATTGATCGAAAAGGACAAGCAGCTCGGCATGACCCTCCCGGTGACGCAAACGCCCACTTCTGTTTTCCATTCCAAGGGCCAGAACTACCCCTACGCCGGAACCCTCAGCTACGATGTCCTGAAGGATTTCCTCGACCAGTTGGTGGCCCAGAAGTAAGTTCAGCCAGCGAAATTCCGGAGCGTGCCGAAGCCGCCATGATGCAATCCGCACCGTTCAACTACCGCCGCCTCATCATTTGGATCGGCCGCCTGGTCCTCGCCGGAATTTTCATTTACGCCGGATACGCCAAGATCACCATGGGTCGCAGCCCGCGCCCGCCGCTGGGCGTCGCGCTTGGTTTTTTTGAAATGCAGGTTTCTTCGTACCAGATTCTTTCCCGCGAAGCCTCTCGCTTCGTGGCCCACACGCTGCCCTTCGCGGAAATCGCTCTCGGCCTGTTGCTGCTGCTCGGCTGGCAGCTTCGCATCTGGGCCAGCCTGATTACGCTGATCATCGGCGGCTTCTTCGCCAGCGTCGTCCGCGCCTACTCCATGGGCCTGCAAATTAACTGCGGCTGCTTCGCCAAACCCGAGCCTCTTGACGGCATGACCGTCTTCCGCGATGGCGTGCTGTTCCTGCTCGCCGTCTTCATGACCGTTTTTGTTTTCATCGAAGCCCGCAAACCGCATCCGTGGACCGCCGCGACGCCTGAAAAAGCCTAGGGCCATCAGCATGAGGGCGCGCGCGCCCCCTACAGAAGTTTAGGAAGCCAATGTTTTCTGAGTTTTTCTCTTGGGCTGTAGGCTGTCGGCTGTAGACTGTTGGCTACTCCAATGAAAACCCTCAACGAATACCTCGAACTCGCCGCCGTCGCTCACGGCCACATCTGTGCCGGGCAAGTGCTGGGCGTGCGCCTTGCGATGCTCGGCATTCGCGAACTCGACCTCGACCCCGTCGCCGAACGGAAGCGAATCGTCACGTACGTGGAAATCGACCGCTGCGTCACCGACGCCGTGGCGCTGGTCGCCAACTGCCGCCTCGGCAAGCGCGCGCTGAAATTCCTCGATTGGGGCAAAGTAGCCGCCACATTTTGTGATCTGCAGACCGGCCGCGCCATTCGCGTCGCCGCCAAAGAGTCTTCCAAGCAAGCTGCCAAAGACCTTTTCCCCGACTTGCCCCGGGAAGAAGCCCAGCAGAAAGCCTACGCGCAACTTTCCGACGATGTGCTGTTCTCAACAGAATGGGTGAAAGTCGAAATTCATCCCGAAGATCTACCCGGCTTCAAAGGGCCGCGCGTCGTGTGCGACCAGTGCGGCGAGGGCATCAACTTCAAGCGCGAAGTTAGCGTCAACGGACGCACGCTCTGCCGCGCCTGCGCCGGCGAACGCTACTACGCGCACGCCGACTGAGGTTCCAGGGGAATCCAAAACTCGGCTAGTTTACTTGGACCAGCTACCGCGAATCTCTTGCCGCTCCGGCAGCAGCCACCTGATCTTCGACCTCCGGATGAAGGCCACGGCCACCGTGGCAAGAAACGCGAAAAGAATCATCAGCCAGAGTATTCCCAGTAGCGAATCGGTCGCGGTGTTGTACAACGCCAGGCTCCACAGTCCCGGCTTCATCTGCGCGTTCAGAGCCTCCATGTTGTAAGCAGGCGTATTCAGATAATCTTTGAGCAGTTGAATTCGTGCTCCGCCCAAAACCCCCGCCAGCAAGATGGCGATTTGCAAGTATTTCGCGGTCGCGTGGCTCACGTTTTCGGCCAGATGGCGCGTAAGAACGTTTTCTGTCATTCGCCGGAAAATCAAGGAAACTCCGAAGGCTAAACCGAAGGCTACGATCACCGAAACAGCAAAAAGAAGCACAAACATAGGCCCGGATCCCCCCAAGTCTGGATATAAAGCAGGACAAGTATCGAATAGATTACCCATCCAGCATAGAACTCATTCCCGGGGATGTTCCTAAAGCGCAAAGGTATTCATTTTCGCAAGGACGTGGCGGAATTGTTCTGCGTTAGAATTGCCTGTCCATGTTTTCGCTTCCCCCGATCACTCTGCGCCTTCGCGGCTGGAAATTAATTGACCGCGTCGCGCTCGCATTCCTGCTGCTTTGCTCCGTTGCGCTGGGCGCCGCCGCTGGATTGCTCTTCGTTTACGAGAGCGACCTGCCGGAAATCCGTGCGCTCGAAACTTACCGCCCCAACGTAGTCACCGAAATCTATGCCGACGACGGCCAACTCGTCGGCAGCTTCGCCCTTCAACGCCGCATCCTGATGACCTGGGAGCAGGTTCCCAAAGTTCTCTACAACGCGGTCACCGCCATCGAAGACCAGCACTTCGAGGATCACTGGGGCGTGGACTTTCCGCGCGTGGCCGGTGCGGCCTACCGCAACATCCTGAAACACCGCAAAGCCGAAGGCGCCAGCACCATCACCATGCAGCTCGCCGGTAATCTTTTCCTCGATCGCAGCGACCGCAGCTTCCGCCGCAAAGCACAAGAAATGCTCCTGTCCCTTCAGATCGAACGCCGCTACACAAAGCCGCAAATCTTCACCATGTACGCGAACCAGGTGTACCTCGCGCACGGCAACTACGGCTTCGCCGCCGCCGCCCAGTTTTATTTCGGAAAGTCGGTCAGCGACCTGAATCTCCAGCAAGCCGCGCTCCTCGCCGGAATGATTCGCGGCCCCATCTATTCGCCGCTCACGGACCCGGCGCGAGCCCTGGCCCGCCGCAATCTGGTGATTCACCAGATGATGGAAGAGGGGAAAATCACCCCAGCCGAAGAAGAAGCCGCGAAGAAAACCCGCCTCGGCCTGCATGTGCAATACCCGCGCAACGATCTCGCGCCCTACTTCTTCGAAGACATTCGCAAATATCTCGAATCCACCTACGGCACCGAGGCCGTGCACGAGCGCGGCCTGCGCGTCTACACCACGCTGAACATCCAGTTGCAGAAAGCCGCCAACCAGTCCATCCGCGACGGCTTGCACCTCTACGACCGCCGGCACGGCTGGCGCGACAAATTGCCCAACGTTCTGAAAGACAATCTCGGGAAGCTCGACACCTATGAGGACGACGACTGGCGCCACGCCATCGAAAAGGGAAGTTACGTTACCGGCCTGGTGATGGCCGTCGACGACAAGAGCGCCACGATCAAGATCGGCACCTACCGCGCGATTCTTTCTCCTCTCGACATGGCCTGGACCGGCCACAAGCGCCTCAACGAAATCCTTGCAGTCGGCGACCTCGCGCAATTTTCCATTCAGGACCTCCGCGAAACCACCGCGCGTGTGCAACTGGAACAGCAGCCCGGTCCCCAGGCCGCGATGATCGCCATCGACAACGGCACCGGTGAAATCAAAGCGATGGTGGGCGGCTACAGCTTTGAAGACTCCAAGTTCAATCGAGTGACGCAAGCCGTTCGCCAGGTCGGCAGCTCGTTCAAGCCCTACGTCTACACAACCGCGATCGAGAAAGGTTTTTCGCCGTTCGACACCATCGTCGATACACCGTTCAGCACGATGAGCGGCGGTCAGGTCTATTCGCCGCACAACTACGACGAAAAGTTTGAAGGCGTCATCACGCTGCGACGCGCCCTCGCCGGTTCTCGAAACGTTCCAGCGGTGAAACTAGCCGAAAAAGTGGGCATCTCCAACGTTGTGGATATGGCCAAACGCTTCGGCATTACCACCCCGCTGCCCCCGTATCTGCCGCTGGCTCTTGGCGCCGCGGACATGCGCTTAATCGAGCACGCTTCCGCGTTCACCGTTTTTCCGAACGAGGGCATTCGCATTGATCCGCACATGATCCGCCGCGTCACCAGTTACGACGGCGCTCTGCTCGAGGAAGCGCATCCGGAAGTTCACGACGTGGTTTCGCCCGACGTGGCCCACACGATGACCGCCATGCTCGAAGAGGTCGTTCAGTTCGGCACCGCCATGAAAGCGAAATCGCTCGGGCGCCCCGCCGCCGGCAAAACCGGCACCACCCAGGATTTCACCGACGCCTGGTTCATGGGATTTACGCCGCAGCTCACCGCGGGCGTCTGGGTCGGCTACGACGACAAGCAAATTTCCCTCGGCAAGCGGGAATCCGGCGCTCTCGCGGCCCTGCCCATCTGGATGGAGTTCATGGAAAAGGCCATGGCCGGCACCCCGGCGCTCAATTTTCCAAATGTGATCACGTTGGAAGAGCAGGCCGCCGAGCATCGCGTTCACACTGACGTGCCAGACACCACCCCCGAAGAAGAAGTTCCGGCCCCGCGAGCGAAGCCTGCAGCTGCGCCACCACCGGTGACACCGCCGCCGGGCGGGACGCCCCCAACCCGCTGAACTTCGTCGATATTTATTTTTCTTGACGAAAGGGATCCCACCCGGCCACGTGAAGTGGTTCCAGTTTTCCCTCTCTCCCGAAAATTCTCGCACCGCGTTCTGTCGTAATTTCCCCAATTTGCGTCAGCCGCAGCCCGTGGAAGTTCGCTGAGAGCAGCAACTGCTTACGCGGTGAGACGGTGAACAGAAGTTCGTAGTCGTCGCCGCCATGCAGCGCCAATTGTCTGGCGGATTCCCGATCCATGCCCTGCGGAAAGGGGAGTTTGCTTGGATCAACGAGCGCGCCAACGCCACTCGCGGCACACAGGCGCGGCAGGTCGCTCGACAAGCCATCCGATACGTCCATCATTGCCGTGGCCAATTTTCGTTCCGCCAGCCAGCGTCCCAACGCCATTCTGGGCTCCGGATAGAAATGCTTCCGCACGGCCGCATTCTTGGGGTTCACTCGGCCCCTGCTTTTCCGCAAAAGCCGCAATCCGTGCTCTGCCTCGCCCAACTTCCCGCTCACATAGAGCAAATCACCCGGGCGTGCTCCCGAGCGCAGCACCTCCTGCCCCTCGCAAATTTCTCCAATCACCGCAACACTGATCAAAATTCGCTGGCTCCGGGTCGTGTCGCCTCCAGCCAGGACACAATCGAGCGATTTTGCAGCGCGGCGCAATCCCGCAAGGAATCCCCCCAGCCACTTTCCGCTGACGGCCGCCGGAAGCGCCAGATTCAGCAGAAAGCATCGCGGCGCCCCGCCCATCGCGGCGATATCACTGGCCGCGCGCGCTAGGCATTTCCACCCCACGCTCTCCGGCGGATGCTTTTCGCGCAGGAAATGGGAGCCTTCCAGGAACCAGTCGCTCGTCAGCACGCTCACAAATCCGGGTTTTGGCTTCCAGAGAGCTGCATCATCGCCGATTCCCAGGCGAAGTTTCTGTCCGCGGCTAAGCAAAAAATGCCGGGCAATCTTCTTAACCAGTGCGTCTTCATCGCGGAGATGCCTCATATTTCGACCATCATCCTAGCGCACCCTGTCCTTCGGGACAGGGGACAGCTTCCCAGGCACTGTACCAAAAAAGGACAAATACAGGGTTGACCCGGCGGTCGACAAAAACTAATATGCAGGGAGTCGCGAACCAAGGCTCACGGTTCCGTGCATTCGAAGTTGACGCTAGTTGTTTGCGGCGACAGGGAATAAGCGCCGCATTCTTAGAGACTAACAGGCGAAGGCCTGAGGGGCTCAGAGTGATCAGCAGCAAGAACTATACATTTTATATTGCATCCACGCCCGGCAAGATGAGGAAACTCATAGTGCCCGCCTACGTGCTGCATGGTATAGCGGCTCTTGCGATCATTGGGAGCATCACGGTTCTTGCCGCTGTCGGCTCTTACAGTCGTATGCTCTGGAAAGTCGGCAATTACAACGCGGTCCGCCAGGAACGCGACGTTTGGAAGAAGCAGGTTCGTGAGCTGCAGAGCACGGTGAAAGACACCAACCAGCGACTTGATGCCGTGCAATCCCTCGCCACCGATGTGGCCATGACTTTCGGCGTAATGAAATACCATCCCGCCGCCTTCGAACAGACCGACGCTCCCTCAACGCCTGAAGACGTCTTCGACCGCTCTGTGGAGCAGTTCACCTTTTTGAAGCGCAACGCCACTGCGATTGCCGTCTCCTCCGGCGGGCTGCGTATGATGCCTTCGATGGCCTTCGCCGATTCCAATTACACGCCGTCGGTCTGGCCGGTTCTTGGCCACATCACCGATAGTTTCGGCGAGCGCCTCGACCCCTTCTCCGGTGAAGGCGCGTTCCACACCGGTGTTGACGTTGGCGCGGACTACGGCGCCCCAGTGCACGCCACCGCGGACGGCGTGGTGCTCGATGTCGGACAGCACTCCGGTTATGGCCGCGTCGTGATTCTCGATCACGGGTTTGGCATCACCACCTGGTACGCTCATCTTTCAGCCTACGCGGTCGTCGCCGGCACCCGCATCAAGCGCGGCGAAGTCCTCGGCTATACAGGCATCAGCGGCCGTTCTACCGGGCCCCATGTGCATTACGAAGTCCGCGTAAATAACGCTCCAGTGAATCCGTGGCGCTATATGCGCAGCAACCCCTCCGCAGACTGAGTCGGTCTTTTTCCACACACGCATTTTTTGATTGAGAAGGGAATCCGCCTGCCTCAGTGGTGTTTCCGCGCTGGCTCAGCGCTCGGCGCTTTTTCCGGCGGATCCGCAGCGGACGCGCTCCTCGCCGATTCCAACAGCTGTGGCGTAATTTCGAAAATCAGCCGCACGGACTTGGACGTCCCCCGGTCCAGCTTTTGCACTTCCGCGGACTTCAGCAGGCTGGCGTAGGCCTCGCGCAACTTTGGATCGAGTTGTTTACGTGATTTGGCATCGTCGAGCCCAGCTTGCGCCAGGATCAGCAGGCCGCTGAACATATCGTTCAGCTGGCGGATCACCATTTCATTCGAAGTTTCTCCGTCCGCCACCACGCGCAATTCGTCGCCTTCCGGTTTTGCGCCCAGAGACACCCACTGCAACTGGCCCAGCAGCGTGGCAAGCTGAGGGGAGCGATATCCCCCCGGCGTTCGCTGCGACAGCGCCGTCAGCAACTGTGAATCCTGCCGCATCACGGCGAACAGCGGGGTTCCCGCCATGCGCAGAAAGTGCTCGCGCCATTCCTCCGAATTCATCGATCTCCCGGAAGCCTGGAAAAAACAGGAAGCGTCATTGCAGATCGCCACCCGGTCATCCCGCAGAAAAGTGAAGTACGCAGTCCGCGGAGAATTGCTCAGGCTGACGGCGTAAATCGTTTTTCCATTGGCTGTTTTCAATGTTCCGAAATGCGCGCTGTACGCTTCAATCTTCTTCCGGTCGAATCGCCCCTCCGCCACCGCCATGGTTTTCGGACTCTGCGCCGATCCACTGAACGAAACTCCCACACGATCCAGATCTCGCTCGTAATCAAATCCCGTTGCCTGCAGGAATTTCTCGTACTCTTCCTCCGTCTGTGGCTGAGGCGCCCACGCAAGTATCTGCGATAGGAACGCCGAAGCGCGTAACTCCTGGAA
>Ga0210405_10003681_pt1 | contig 14857 bp, 8 predicted proteins | sample IncBWH11MmetaG_FD_155492 | JGI IMG/M metagenome (GOLD analysis project Ga0210405, IMG submission 155492) | Forest soil microbial communities from Barre Woods Harvard Forest LTER site, Petersham, Massachusetts, United States - Inc-BW-H-11-M | ecosystem: Environmental > Terrestrial > Soil >... | reverse complement strand
AAGCAGAAGAGAAGTGCGAAGGGCGCGGAACGCTTCGGCCATTTGAGATTTGGGCAAGTGCTGGGCAACAAGCTCGATGCGCTTCTCGTGACCGTTTGAGGAGATCCCTTGCAAAAGGCGCTTGCGGGAACCGTTACGGTTGGAGGCGCCAAACTGCGGGACGACGGCCAAAGAAGGCAGGCGAGCGAGCGTTTCGATGTCGTCAGGAGTTTTGACGGTGTTGTCCAGATACTCCCGCATAAGAGCCAGACCGATGCCTCCGACCAGACCGACGAGAAAAGCCAGCGCGATGTTGCGAGCCTTGGCGGGACGCGCAGGGTAGGCCGGGATCATGGCGGGATCGACGACGCGAATGTTGGAGGACTGCAACGCGGCGGAAATACCGACTTCCTTGAGCTTGGTCATCAGACCGTCATAAAGGGTTTTATTGGCTTCGGCTTCGCGCTTGAGGATGTTGTATTCGACCATGCGCTCGGCCATCTGGTTGGCTTCGACCTTTTGCTGATCGAGGGCCTGAGTCAGCAAGGTTTCGCGCTGCTTGGCTTCGCGGTAGTCATTTTCGATGCGGTTGAGAGTGTTGACTTGCTCCTTTTGGATGAGCTGGTCCAAATCCTTTAATTGGGCCTGAAGGCGCTGCACCTTGGGGAAATTCGGACCGTACTGGTTTGCCGCGTCGAGGTACTCCCCTGAAGCAGCCTGGCGCTTCTGCATGAGGCTCTGAAAGATGGGATTCTCACGGAGCTGGGGAACATCCGCGACATCGCCGGCCTTGGCAAACTGGTAGAGGGCTTCCTTCTTCATGCGCTCTTCCTGAGCGTCGGTCAAAGACTTGTTAATGTCGGAGAGGCGCTGGGTGGTGATGTTTTGCTTGTCGTCGAGGGTCCAGATCTGGTTTTTTCGTTCGTAGGCGATGCGCTTGTCTTCGGATTCCTGAACTCTGATTTTGAGTTCGTCCAACTCGTCGTGCAGCCAGGTAGTGGCGTGCGTCGTTTCATCGTAGCGGCTCTTGATATTCTGATCTTGGAAATTTTTGATGTGTTCGTTGACGATGCGGGCGGCGAACTGCGGATCCGTGGATTCAAAAGTAACATCCATGAGGCGGCTGTTGGGAACGCGTTTTACGCCGAGGCTGCCAAGAAAGGCTCCGAGCTCCGGAGGACGCTTCTGATTCTCCAGACTGCCGATGGCAAGCGCTTCCGAAGGCCCGTTGGGTGAAGCGTATTCCGGCCGGGCGCCGAGGCCGCTGCTGCGGATGGTCTGCAAGGCCAGGGTTTCGCTTGTCAAAATTTTCGACTGTGTCTCGATATAGTTCTCGAGATCCATCATGTAGTCGTACGACTCCATGCCCTGGAAGGGCAGGATATTGCCATTCTCGCGGTCGATTTCGATGCGCGCGGTAGCCACATAAACGGCTTGCATGCGGAAGGTGGCGATGGTGACGATGGTAACGACCGCGAGCAAGAAAGACAGAATCAGCCATTGATGCTTGCGAAGGATGAGCAGGTAGTCGTACAGATGCGGCTCGCGCGGCGAGAGATCCCAAGCCGGCATGCGGGAGCCAGGGGGAATCAATTCCACGGAACCGTTTGCGCCGTTTTCGCGAGAAATCAGTTTGTTGTCTTCCGCCATGTTCTGTCTAGTGATACGCGAGTCGATACAGCGCGACAGCCGAACCGAGGGCGATGCCAAATTCGAGGGATCTTATAAGAGCCTGTTTAGCACCGCTCTGCGGAACGTACAAAATATCGCTGGGTTGAAGCTGCAAATCCTCGGCCTGGCGTTGCTCGATTTTCTTCAGATCGAGCGCCACTTCGTGCTGCTGTCCCTGAGCATCCTTACGGATAATCACGGCATGGTCCGTCTTTGCCGTGCTGGTGAACCCACCGGCCAGGGCGAGAATCTTCAAGGTGCTCAATTGCTCGCGGTCATTGGTGAGCACGAACCCGCCCGGCCGGGCGACCGCGCCCAAGACGTACACAATGCCCGCATGAGGCACAGTTACGACGTCACCGGCTTGCAGCGTGATGTTGTTTTTGGTATTCCCAGACTCCATGAGTTCGAACAAATTGACCGTAATGGTGTCCACGGGAGCAGAAGCCGAGGGAGTACTCGCGCCGTTGACGGATTTTTCAGGGGAAGTGTTGGGCGCGGGCAAATCGGGGGGCTCCGCCGCAATCCCGCTTGCGCTAGCGGAAGCAGAGGATGGGGCAGCCGCCGTCAGGGGTTTGGCGTCAGATTTGACGGGCCTCGAGCTCGCCGGCGACGCGCCCTCGGAGCCGTTCGGAGGAGGCTCGGAATCTTCGAAGGTCATTTGTGGCACGGGCCGAGTGACGATGACTTCGCCACCAGCGTCATTAGCGATCCCGCCGGCCTCGGCGAGAACCTCGAGAAGGGTGACTTGACTATCCGCTTGGTAAACCAGCGGATGCGAGACCGCGCCGACAACCGTAATGGGTTTGCTCTTTCTTTCCTTGATGGTGACACTCACGTCGGGATGCGAAACCAAACCATTTGCTTCCAACATTTCGGAAATTTTTTGTTGGGCCTGAATTTCCGTGAGTCCGGAGACATGCAATCGCACCGGCACGAGCGGCATGCCGATGGTACCGGTCTGACTAACGCGCACATCGCGGCTGAGTTCTTTGACGTCGAACACTTCGATAGAGAGCACGTCGCCGTTGCCAATGACGTAGTCATGTGGGCCCGTGCGGGCGGCGGCGGAAAGCTCGCGAATGCGATCGTTGGCTTGTTGTGGCGTCTCGAGAACGGCCTGCGCGCGGGTGGGCGGCGCCAGAACCAATAATCCGAGCAGAGTCGTGGAGATGAGACACAACGTCCCCACACCCAGTCTCGCTGGCTGCATACGAATAGATGACCCCCAGCATTGATTATACAGTCAGAAGGACGAGGACCGTCAGTGAATTCGACGCCGGTGACGTAGGTTTTCCGAATTGGGAATGGAGGATGCGGGCTGGCGAATTTCGGTTGTGGCCAGGCTCGCCAGGAGGAAAAACAGGAGAGCGTTTGCCGGGATGTGCAAATTGAAATCGACCAGACTGTGGGTGAGAAAGCCGAGGCACGCGACGAGACCCGAGAGCTGGACCGTCGAAGCAAACGCACCAATCGGCTGAGATAACCGCCGAAGTGAATCGAAGAGCAGGAGGCCGAGGAACCAAACACAACACAAGCCGCCGGCGATGCCCGTTTCCGCAAGACCTTCGAGGTAATCATTGTGGGTGTGATTGACGATTTTTCCGTCGTAGAGCGTTTCGTAGGCAGGGAAGACGAGCTGGAGCGTGCCGAGACCGGTACCCATCCAGGGATGGTCGAGGAAAATGCGCCAGGTGTCGGCTCGCATGGAAGCGCGTTTTCCAACGGTCACCTCGAGGGATTGCAGGGAAGAAAATCTTTCTACAAGCTGCTGCACCCCGAGCCAAGAAACCATGAGAAAGGCAAGCAGAAGGACGGCCCCACCGGTCAACAAGTGTTTTCCGACAGTGCGACGAAGAACCAGCCAGAGGAACAAGGCACCGACTTCCACGCCGAAACTGATGATTCCTCCGCGAGATGCGGAGAGAACGAGGGCGCCGATCGGAACAACCGCAAAGAGACTGACTAGGAACCAGCGTTCCCGGCGCACCTTGCCGAGGACTAAAGGAACTAGAGAAATGGGAATGACGAGCTCGGTAAATCCGGCAAAGTGGTTGCGATTGACGTAAGGACCGAAGGGGATTCCGCCGAAGCGCATCTCGCGAAACCAATAGAGCTTTCCGTTGAAGGTGAGGTGCTGGAGGATGCCGAAGAGGGCCACAAAAAATCCAAAGCTCATCACAAACCATACAAAGCTGCGCCAGTCTTCGAGCGTTCGGAAGGCTTGCGCGGCCAAAAACAAGAGAAGGATATCGGCGAGGAGAAGTTGGAGTTCCATGCGCGTGCCGTAAGACGAGGCGGTGCGATGGAAAATCCACTGGCCGAGAGCGATCAGCAACAGACCAATAAGCGGCCAGAGCAAAGGGGAAACTACAAGCTGATGCTCTTCCGTCAGATAGGCACGGACCGCCCAAGCGAGAAAGAGCAAGGCTGCCCCGATCTCCAGGACAGCGCGCGCCCAATCCTCGACCGCGCCGTGGGCGAGCACGCCGAAAACTACAAGTGCGCAAATGCCGATGCGAATGAGCTTCATTGCTTAGTGTTCTCCGCGGACTGCGGCACCAAGGCAACGTCGTCAATCCAGGCGGACCCGCCAATCTTGCTATCGAATTTCGCACTGGGAAGACGGCTTACACAAAGATGCAGTTCACGGACGCCGTTTCCAGAGGTCCAAGGAAGTTCGATTTCGGTCCACGGCTGAGTGCCGCGGAGATCCCCCGTCCAGTCGATGGGGTTCCGCGAATCATTGAGAGCCTGGAGACCAAAGCGCACGCCCTGATCCGTGGATATATCGCGAGTTCGCACCCACGCGGAAAAGCGATAGGAAGTGGAAGACTGGACGGCGATGTACTGGCAAACATTGTTGAAATCCACGTTTCGCAAACCGTTGAAGGTCAGGCGGAGGGAACGGCTGCCGGAATGTTTTTCTTTTGTGTCGAGAGTGATCTGCACGCCGCCAATGAATGACGGATAGTCCCAAGTGAGTCCGCCCTTCGGAATATTCGATTCGAATCCTCCGTCCCACACCAGAGAACCCGGAGGATCCGGTGGGCGCGTAATTCCCGCAAACGCGAGAGCTTGATCCCACACCCCCTGGGCTTCGGTCATCTGCCGTTTCTGAATGAGAGCGCCGAGCAAAGGATAGGACTCGCTGATCTGCATGTGTGGGTGGAAAGCGGCCAGCCTGGACCAGACCAGCAGGGCCTGATCGGTCTGTTGTTGGTCAGACAGCGAGGAAATCACACGGAAGTAGGAATCCTGAGTGTGCGGGAGAACGCGTTCCAAGACGGCCTGGAGGTCGGGCTCGAATCGCGTGGCGAGAGCGACCGCCGCTGCTCCGCGCTTCGGATCGGCTTCGACAGCATGCTTGATCTCTGCGAATGCAGTGTCTAACTCGCCCCGGCGCAGGAGAAAATTCCCATAGCGCCAGGAGACTTCCGGTGAGAGTGAGTACGCGTGCTTGGCTTGAAGAAAAGCATTTCGGGCGGCGGAAATATCGCCTTCCGATTCGTACGCCGTGGCCAGATCCAGCCATGCGTCGGCCGAATGCGAATCCAACGACAAAGCCGTTTGATAGGTGCGAATGGCGCGCTGGGCGTTGGGATCTTCCAGGTTGTATTGCCAAAAGCGGCCGAGGAGATACCAATTGCGGGCGTCATCCGGCTCGAGGTGAGTGGCCCGCTCGTAACCTTGCGGTGTGTTCCGTTCCGCATCGTGCACGGCCAGAGTATTGCGAATGCCAGAGTAAGAGAGAGCAGCGGCAAGTACCAACGCAAGGAGAACAAGAAGAACGCGAGCCGCAGGAGTGGAGAGGTGAAGAATCATCCCGCGATACTGTGCATAGACAAACTCCTAGATGCAAGATGAAAGTCTAGAAAAAAAAGTCTGGAACGCGGCCCGCGGTTTCTGAAAAAGTTGCTACTTGCCTATGGTCGCGGACAAGGTTTCATCGGCGCGCCCGCGGCGGCGAACGTCGATACCGAGGCGCTTGATTTTCTGGTTGAGAGTCGAGAGGGGAATCATAAAACGCTCGGCGGCTTCCGTCTGGTTCCAACCGGTGCGTTCGAGCATGTCTATGATGATGCGGCGCTCGATCTCGTCCATGATCTGAAAGAGCGATGGCTGCGGGTTATCGGCGCCGGAACGCGACCCGGGTTCGCCAGGCAGCGGGGGAAGAAATTCCGAGAGCTGCAAGCGGACACCGCGCACGATTTCCTTGCTGCGAATGCTTTCAGGAAGCAAATCCACGTCGACACGTTCCTGCGTGGAGAGCACGACGGCGCGTTCGACGACATTTTCCAATTCGCGGACGTTGCCGGGCCAATCGTAGTCCATCAGGAGCTTCATAGCCCCCGCCGTAAACTGCCGCATAGGCTTTCCGTTTTCCAGGCAATAGCGCACCAGGAAATGGGCGAGCAACGCAGGCACATCCTCGCGGCGATCACGGAGCGGTGGGAGCTGGAGATGAATTACGTTCAGGCGGTGGTACAAATCCTCGCGAAAGCGGCCTTCGCGGACTAGCGTGAGGAGCTCGACGTTGGAAGCAGCGACGATGCGCACATCGACCTTGAGCTGCTCCGTTCCGCCGAGGCGCATGAACTCGCGCTCTTGAATGACGCGCAGCAGCTTGGCCTGCGTTTCCGGGCTGATGGTGGCGATCTCGTCGAAGAAAATGGTGCCTTGGTCGGCGACTTCAAAAAGGCCTTTCTTCGAAGCGACGGCGCTGGTGAATGCGCCCTTCACGTGGCCGAAGAGCTGCGATTCGAGTAAATCGACGGGAATGGAGCCGGTGTTGACGGGCACGAAGGCTTTGTCCGCGCGCGTGGACGCAGAGTGGATGGCTTTGGCGATGAGTTCCTTGCCGGTGCCGCTCTCCCCACTGATCAGCACGGTGGAACGCGAAGGCGCTACCTGGGTGATCAAATCGAAAAGCGTCAACATCTTCTCGCTCTTGCCGATGATGTTGGGAAAATTGAAGCGCTGCTTGAGCGCGCGCTTCAGTTGGACGTTTTCGTCGCGGAGATGGCGTGATTCAACGGCCTGGGCCACTTGCGCCAGGAGTTCGTCGTTGGACCAAGGCTTGGTGATGTAGTCGAGCGCGCCGCCCTTGAATGCGGCACGCGCCATCTCGATGGAGCCGTAGGCGGTGATTAAAACGACGGAGAGTTGCGGATCGCGTTTGCGAATTTCGCGAAGCAACTCGAGACCGTTTCGGTCAGGCAAACTTACGTCGAGCAGCAGCAAGTCGAAGGGATGCTCTTCGAGTTTTGCGAGGCCGGACTCGCCGGTTTCGGCGCTGGAAACTCCGTAGCCTTCCGTCTTGAGCAAGAGCTCGAGGCCCTCGCGGATTTCTGATTCGTCGTCGACAACTAGAATGGAGCCCTTAGACATGCACCGACTTCCTGACCGCGGGAAACTCTACGTGAAAGGACGTGCCTTTGCCGGGCGTCGAGCGGACGTCGATCTTGCCGGAGTGTTCCTTGATGATGCCGTAGCTTACGGAGAGACCGAGGCCGGTGCCGCGGCCGCTGGCTTTGGTGGTGAAGAACGGATCGAAGATGCGGTGAATGTGTTCGCGGGGGATGCCCGCACCGGTATCCACGACTTCAATTTCGACACTGCCGTTGTGCGCGCCGGTGCGAACTTCCAACAAGCCTCCGCCAGGCATGGCGTCGCGGGCGTTCAAGAAGAGATTGAGAAAGACTTGCTGGAGTTTGTTTGCCGAACCACGGACCGCGGGGAGCGTTTGGCCCAAGTGCTTCACGACCTGAATTTGCGAAGTCTTCAACGGATGCGAGACGAGAGAAAGGGTTTCTTCCACGACGCGGTTCACATCGATGTCGACGGCCTCGGCGGCGCCCGTGCGCGAGAAATTCAAGAGATTGTTGACGATTTCGCTGGCGCGGAATGTTTGCTTGACGATTTTCTCGATGATGGATTGGCGCGGATCGCCGTCCGGCATTTGTTTTGCCAGCATCTGGATGTAGTTGGAAATCACCGCCAGGGGCGTGTTTACTTCATGCGCGACACCGGCGGCCAGGAGACCGAGCGAAGTCAGCTTTTCGGTTTGCGACATCTGCTCTTCCATGCGCTCGCGCTGAGTCACATCGTCGAAGAGCAGGAGACGCCCGATACGCTCGGCGGACTTGCTGACGAGTGGCGTGATGGAGACATTCAAAGTGAGCGCCTTGCCTTGATGGTGGAGACGCTGTTTGTAAATGCCGGTGATCTGCTCCGCGTCGCCGCGCGCGGCAATTTCCTCCGCGAGCGCTTCCGGCAGCAAGGAGCGAAGCTGACGTCCAACGGCTTCCTGGCGGGCCACGCCGAAGAGCTGTTCCATGCGGGTGTTCCAGGATTCGACGATGCCTTCCAAATCGACGGCGAGAACGCCGACGTTCAGGGATTCCACGATGTTTTCGCTGAAGTCTTTGAGGCGGGCGATCTCCAGGGCTTTTTGTTCGAGCGAGGTATAGAGCTGGGCGTTGTCGAGAGCCACAGCGACGTAACCGGCGATCGTTTCCACCAGCTCGACGTCATCGCTGGAAAGATAGTCGCCGTCGACGGTCTTGCCGAGGCCGAGGACAGCTACCGTGTGCTCGCGAATGCGGCAGGGAACATAGTAGTTGAGGTCGAGCTGTTCGAGAGTGCGGTGAACGGGCTCGCTGACATCACGCGCGGCGCGGGGCGACTCAAAAAAGAGCGCCCCCCGCGCTAACTCGGGCCGGGCCGGACCGAGGAAACTGAGGTCGAGAGGCTCTGCAAGACGCACACCCATCGAACGAGCCAAGCGGAGTTTGCCGGGATTTGCGACGTCCTCGACAAAAATCGCGAGCCGGTCCACGAGGAGGGTTTGCGAGACGCGGTCCATCACCGAGCCGAGCATCGGCTCGAGCCGCACTTCATTGGTGAGCGTGCGGCCAAATTCGATCAGCGTGCGGCGATAGTCCAGGCGGTCGCGATAGAAGAAGCGATCGAGACGAGCCTGAATCCACTCGCGGAAAGGCTGGAAGAGGAGAGCGGCAATGACGATGGCAATGATGCCCCCGACGGGGCCGTTGGCCTGAGCATGAAAGATCTGCGGGATCAGCGCCACGAAAAAGAAGTAAATCGTGGCGATGGCCGCGGTCGCCGCGGTGTACGCCAAGCCGCGCTTGAAAATGATGTCCACATCCATCAAGCGGTAGCGAATAATGGCGTAGCCGAAGCACAACGGAATGAATAGCAGGCTGACCGTCGAGAATTTCATCCAGGGCTTGGAAGCCGCGTCGAATACATACGGCAGAATGTAGAAGACGACGAATGGGGAAGTACCGACGAAGGTCCCTGCCGTAAGCCATTTCAATTGCTGCCGCAAGACGCCGGCGGGGGCTCCGCGATAGTTACGATAGAAAACGACGCCGGCGGCGAGGAAGGACACGCCGAGATAACTGTAAGCAATTTTATCGAGAAGAACGCGGGAGCCGAGCCAGGGAACGAACCCCAGCGCTCCGAGGGCGGTGCTGATGTGCACCAGAAGAATTGCCAGCGGCGGAAGATAGACGAAGCTGAGCTTGGAAAGCGAGCGGCTGGTTCCCTCGCTGCGTTCCGGAAAAACAAGCGCAAAATGCAACAACAGCGCCGGCATGAGCACTTGCGCGAGGATTTTGACCCAATAAACTTCGTAGTCGAAGGTATCCAGCTTCCCGCTGTAGTGGAACGAGAAGAAAATGAACGAGACCAGGCAGAAAATGTAGAAGTGCACGGCGCGAGGGGCGTTCCAGCGGCGCGCAAAAATGAAAAGACCGATGAAGAGATAGATCAGACCAACAGCGCGCGCATAGTTCTCAATGGAAGTGGGTTTTTCGGCAGGAGCAGTGACCAGAGGGGTCTCAAACTCTTCGCTATTCCGGGCTAGTTTGTAACGCACTTGGGTCCAAAGCCCTGCGCGCCACAGGCGCTTAGTTACATGCACTTGCCGGGTGACGGGGGTGCCGTTGATGGCCAGTAAATGATCGCCAATGCGCACACCGGCGCGGGCGGCGGGGGAATTGGGAGCTACCTGCTGGGCTTGGATGCCTTGCGTGGTATCGAGCCAAACAACCCCATCGTCAGGAGTCTCGAATTCGGTCCTCTGGACGAAGTTCAGCCAGGCAAAAATCATGGCTGCCAGCGTAGCAAGCGCTAGGACGACGGCCCCGAGGCTGACTCTGAGGTTTTGCTTCATAACTGGCCCGGGCAGGGCGACACCCCGCCTGAGAATCTTCGGTGCAAACCAATGTCCATTCTTTGGAAGAGCGAGTTGGCAAAAACCTCTTTATATTTCAATAACTTACAGAATCCGCAGGCTGGGGACTCCTCGATAATCCGCTTTCTGGAAGGACGCATACAGCTTTCCAAAGTCCAATTTGCTCCTAAAACTGGAGGCTTAGACCACCTCGGAACGTGCGGAAGGCAGGCATTAGCGTCACACGACCGTCCTGGGTGTTTAGAGTGAGATAACCCTGAGCGAAGAGGTTGTCGCATTCTGCGTTAGCCTCCCAGCGGCCAGGGCCAAACTTGGGCAACCGTTGGTGCACGCCAACGTGAAGGTACGGCTCCATGTCAAAAAGAGCCTCCCCGAAGCTATCCACGCGAGTGAGTGTTGTTCCGCTGATCCACTGGTAACCCGCTGTGACTCTTGTACCGAGGCGGGGCACCTTTCCGGAAACTTTGGCGCCAGCTGAATGGCGCCCGGCGGTGCGGAACAACTCACGAAGCGGGCCTGCAGCTGCGCTCGAAGGTGTTGATGCGCCAGCAAAGGCATATAACGCGGTAAGTTCGACGTCATTGCCCAGCTTTTCCCGGTAGGCCGCACGGGTACCCCAACTGCTCGAAGAGCCGCCATCATAAGAGAAGCCGTTGGAGTAGACATCCTGGAAAAAGTCGGCGACGGGGAGATTGTTGCCTCGGCCAAAGACGGCTACGTGGCGGTTGTCTTCGTGGAAAGCCGCAACTTGTAATTTGCCACGGGTGCCTAGCTTGCGGTCGGCCGAGATCTCCTCGTGGAAACCGCTCTCGAGCACGGGACGTCCTGCTCGCCACATGAGGACGGGAAACGCGTCGAGTTCGTTCAGCGCCGCCGCCAATGTATTTCCAGTTTCTCCGTCGAGTGTCTCGAGCGGCTCGGGGCCGCTCGGCATGGATGCAAAAATCAGGGACCCGTGCCAATCGTCCGACATGCGTACGTCGAGCTGCATGCGCGGTCGCAAGGAACTTGCGGAGCGGCCACCAAGACCCACCAGGACATATTCGCCGCCATATTCAAGGACCGCTCTGGTTCCAAAGGCCAGGGAACCACCTTGATCGATGCGGACGCCGCGGAAGGTGGGGCCGATATCTCCCAGCTTCGATTCCCGCAGCACCAGAGCGGTGTGCGGCCCGGCGCCGAGCGAGCCGGTGGGCAGCCAAACCGTAGCGATTCCGCCAGCGGGAGACTCGCCGTCATAACTCATAAGGCCAGCAAGGATAAGCCGGCTTGTGGGACCAAGCTGCTGATCGTAGGCAAATGCGGTTGCTGGACTGGCGGGAAGACTGGAAACCGAGCCGGGCCTGCGGGCGCCGTCGGTAAATTCCAAGCGACCCCGCGACGGCTCCGATGGAACAGATTCCGAGTCCGCAGTTACGGTGCCGAGCGGGTCCGGATCGACCCACTGAAGTACGGGCCGCACCGAAGTGGCAGAGCGAAGGACCCACTTCCAATCATCAGCTTCGCTGACGGCGGAAGAAGGAGCGCGCCGCAACTGCTCCAGGGAGGCAAACATGGATTCAAGTTGGATGCGGACAAGAGTCGTGAGATTGGCGGTTACGCGGACGTGCTTTTCGAGCGTGGGAAGAAACCCTGCGAGCGTTACGCGCACGGTATAAAAACCAGGAGCGAGCTTATCGCCTCGAAAAACTCCCTGCGTGTTCGTTAAATAAGCGATAGCTGCTGCTGACGCGCCGGATTCCGGGATTACTTGCACACTGGCGCCTAGTTGAGGGGTGCCAGCCGTGTCTCGAACGACTCCCGAGAGAACCCCTTGAACAGACTTCAACTGCGCCACTGCCGGATTCGCTCCCACTAAGGAGAACGCTGCGGCTAGGATCAGAGCCCCCCCGACTCGGACCTGTCCTTTAGTCACTGCTCGCTACCTCCCCGGAACCGTATTGGCTGCTGCCTTGGTCGGTTCCAGCGGCCCCCTGACCGTAAATTCGGCGGTCTTGGAAATGGACTGATTGGAAATGCCATCGTTAGCATTAATTTCTATCGTGTATTTGCCGGGAGCCAGCGATGCAAGCGGCAGCCATCGTTCGATGGTGACCTGGTCGCCCGTCTGTTTCATCTCTTCCGAGGTTTCCTTGAATTGCAGCACCTGTTCGGTGCCCTTCTTTACGGTGAATTGGAAAGTGGCGCTGGACTTATGGGTTTTGTCGTCCGGCTTGAGGTTGTAGACCTGGAGATAAATTCCCATGCGATCGCTGGTGGTGAAGTCACTATTAAGGCGGGGCCGGACTTTGGTTGAGCCTAAAACGAACTGTCCCGTGCCAATCTGCTTGGCAGGAACGTGCTCAAGTTGATCCGCGAGAATCAGCGTACTAGCATCCAGCTTCTCGTCCGCGTAGCGCGGCACGGCAAGGCGCGTGTTCACGACCCCGACGTTGCCGCTCTGCACGTCCTTGATGACGATATCGAGCCGGTAGAGGCCCGGACGCAAGGGCACGGCTTTTTGATAGATCGACTGCAATTTGAGTGATTGCTGGAACAACGAATCAGGAAAATCCTTGGACACCGGCTCTTCAAAAGTTTGAACCACGCGGCCGGTCAAGGTGCTGACGCGGCCAAAAACGTTCATCGTGGCGGAATGGATGCCATCCTTCGATTGGAAGTTGAGCTGGCCGTTAGAAACCTGAATGGTAATGGGGACCAACACGGTTTCATTCGTTACCTTCATGAAATCCGTGCGCCAAGTGAACTTCAGTTGATCGCGGACGATCCGAGCGGTAACAATCGCTTCGAGATCCTTGAACTTGACCTCGGGCGGCTTCTGGATCTTGGCGTAAAGTTCCAAGCGATTAAATTCATCCATGCTGGCTGGAGTTCCACCCATGGCAGTCGGGAGGTTGGTGCCGTCAGAGCGCGTGAAGCGGTCCGTCTTTGAAGCCATGCCCATGGATTCAAGCAAGCTCAAGCCGGCCCCAGGCACGTGCAGCAACGCATCCTTTTCCGAAGGATCCATGGTCAGGTGATATTCACCGGAGCCGCTGGGATCAACGAACTCCACGATCACGTTCTCGCCAATTCCTTCCAGGTAACGCCAGCGCCATGTTTCCCAGGGATAGGTGGTTGTCGAGCCGCCACCTTCTTCCATGGGCCGATCGTAGGTACCTCCGGACGGGTGGGAATCGACCTCATCGGCAGGGCCCCACATGATGTACAAGCGGCCGCGGTCCGTCTTCCAGCCAGGAATACCGGAAGCGTAGTGCTCGTTGGCGTAAGCGATGCGGCGATAATGCTCTTCTTTAAAATCGTTATCGGGGAGATCCGGATTACTACTGCGCCGGAGCCAGAACTGCTCGATGGACTGTTCGCGCTCCTCGTTGGTATCGAGTTGGAGGAAAGCCTCCCGCTCCTGCGGGGAAATGATGTAAACCACATCCTCGTTCAGCCATTGTCGGTACTGGCTATCGAGCTCTTTAAGGGTCTTGCGCGCTTTTTGTTTTTGCGCTTTCCGCTGCTCTTTGGTGAGCGTTTGGGGAGGCGGAGGATTCGTGGGATCCTGGGCTTGTTGAGCCGAGACCTCGGGAATAAGGATGGCAAACGAGAATGCAGTAGCAATCAGGGTACGAATTACCCGTGGCATCAGCACACCTCAACTTCTAGGACGACTGAATTCTACGCTTGGACAAGCTGCCCGTCAATCGCGGAATCTCCTGCATTTTGTGGGACTTGTCCCCGGTTTTATTTAGAACCGCGAAGCTTCGAGAGGGTTGCCTGCCAATTTTTGACCTGAACTTTAGGACAGGTTTCTCGAAAAAGAGATTAGAACGGAAGAAGTCCTTTGAAGAAATCGGCAGCGGTTGAGCGGAGACAGGATTTGGAAGGTGCTACTGCACGCGGTGGTTATGGACGTCCGAACCAACCAAAGTGTCGAAAATGGCCAAGACGTGTCGGCGATATTCCACCATGCGCGTAAAGATATCGCGCAGTTCCGGCTCGCGCTCCGCTTCCTTGTGCCATTTGGCGAGAACCAAGGCGGGCACTTCGATGTCCTGGCGTAACTTTTCCGCGGAATGGCCGCGCAGGAAGAGGCCGTAGAAGAAAGCCGCTTCACGCTGCGGGAAGTCGAAGTCGTGAACGACTTCCGAGGGAACGATTTGTGGCAAGGTCGCCATGGAGAAAATGCAGTTTACCGAAAAGATTTTCCCCGTCAAGTAGTACGCGGGGTTTATTGCCGCCACTTGTGCAACTCCCTGTCCCAAGGGGTCAGGCACCCTGGTACAACAACTGGTGCCACAGGGGGGTTGCCACGCGCATCTAACCGCCGTAGGATGCTTAAAGGCATGGCAGGGTTACACAACTCGGTGTCTGGAGGGGCGTTCGGCCGGCTTGCCCGATTTGGGCTGCTCAAGGGGCTGCGTTCGATCGAAATCGACCGGGAAGAGTTTCGGCGGCAACTCAAGAAGAAACATGGGCTTGCAGTAGTGGATTTTCGACAGATGCATCTGGTGCCGGTGGCGCGCCTGGATGCCATCGCCAAGACGCTGATTCGAGACACGGAACGGCTTGCGCTCCTAGAAGGGGCCGGCTTTGGCTTGGGCGGAATGATCACCATCATTCCCGACGCTGGGCTGCTCACCATCCTGACTCTACGCCTCATCCAGAGACTTTGCTTGCTTTACGGGTTTGAGCAGCGTGGTCAAAGCGAACGGCTCGAGTTGTGGATGGCCGCCGCCGCCGCTACTGGCGTTGATTACGGCAAGGATTTGGCGGAGAAGCAGATTCTGGAGAGGCTAGCCCCGCGCATTGCCGAACGGCTGGCGGTAAAGCTGGGACAGGAAACGGCTGAAAAATGGGTCGGCCGCTTGATCCCACTGGCAAGCTCGGTCATTGGCGGCGCTCTCAACTATGCTTTTGTGCGCGCCTGGGGCGCGCGAGTGCAGCGTAACCTCCGCTTGCGGCACGTTGCCGGTCGGCCGGTTAGCGCGGCGC
>Ga0210405_10003679_pt1 | contig 14860 bp, 10 predicted proteins | sample IncBWH11MmetaG_FD_155492 | JGI IMG/M metagenome (GOLD analysis project Ga0210405, IMG submission 155492) | Forest soil microbial communities from Barre Woods Harvard Forest LTER site, Petersham, Massachusetts, United States - Inc-BW-H-11-M | ecosystem: Environmental > Terrestrial > Soil >... | reverse complement strand
CCTCCAGGTGAATTCCGTTCGCCACCTTTGGCATCAGCCCTTCCGCAAATCGCACCGCCCAGTGCCGGTCGTGATATTCGAGCAGCACCCCAAAGGTGAAGCCTCGCGTGTCCGCCGCGTAGTCAAAAGTTCCGTTGTTGTCCACCGTCCAATTTGTAAACTGAAAATTCGTATCGCTGCCGTACGTGTTCAAGTCGAAGAAATCGGCCATGCTGAATTTGCCGAATCGCAATTCCAGCCGGCGCACGGGAAGCGACGTGAACAGCGAGAGCGCTGTGCGGGTGGAAGCCATTTTCTCGTGGCTCAGTGGAATAATTTGATGCCACATCAGCCGCGCAATGTACGGCGCTTTGCTCAAAGTCGGATTGCGCACCACATCCAAATTCGTCGCGCCCGCCAATCCCAGCGCTTCGCTCAATCCATGCCCTCCGGCCTCCTGCACATCGCACAGAAGTTCCATCGTGCCGGTGAGCCGCACGCCCGTGTATAAAGTGAGGACGCGCGAGGTCGCGTCCTGCGCTTCAGGCGTTAAACTATTCGTTCCTTGATAGGGCGAATGAAATGTCGGATGCCACTGCGAGATCCAATTGGCTTGTCCCGAGAGCCACCAGCGGTCCGATTCCAGATGCGGGAACATCGCCGGTACGGAATCGGACGCATCCGCGGGGTCCACGGCAGGCGGTGAAGGCTCCTCTTTCGGCGGAGAATCCTGTCCTCGTAACTCTGCCGGCGCAAAAAAGAGCAAAGCCAGCATCAAGCAGGCCGGAAGAACGAAAAATTGTGAGAGCTGGCGCATGCTAATTCTTGATTCGTCTTCCCCCGAACTGACCTGTCGGCGTGAAGGACAAACCCAACACCATAGACCAGCCCATATTAAGACCTGATGAATAAGCTGGCACCATAACGACTGCAGCTAAGGGCCAATCCTTGTCTCGAAAAAGCATTCCTGCACCTTCTGATCTTGTGTCTGCTCTGATACTTGCGATTCGAATGCTCGCATGGCTGGATCGACCCAGATAGCGACGAGAGGCGCGCTGGGATGATCGTCCTTCCGGACCCAGACGCAATACAGGCTGCGGCGCGCCAGAGAATTCTTCGAATTGTTTTCGACGACGAACATGTTCCCCTCCCTCCGGCGAAACACGCCGGTGATGAGCGAGCCGTACCGGCTGCTGGTCTGATTTTTTGGTTCGGGTGGGGATCGTTTCTGGTCTTGAAAGTTTTCCCACTCGCTCGGGTTTAGGTGTTCCGCGAGACCGAGCAGGAGGAAGGTGAGAAACGCCTTATCCTAGGCTGGCCCGTCGTGGAGGTCCGGGAGACGGAATCTACCCGGAGGTTCTGGTTCTTGTATTGGAACGTCCATTTGCTCTACTGTCCTCAGTGGGCCTGGTGTTGCAGCCCTTCGAATTGATACCATACCCCCATAGGGTAGTCAAGGAAAATGTCACATACTTCGCGAGAAAAGTTGGATCTGGTCAACCGCACCAAGAAAGTCATCGGGCAGCTCGAAAGCGTTCTTCGCGCGCTCCATGAGGATGAGCCCTGCGCCGACGCCCTCCAGCGCCTGGCTGCCGCTCGCGGCGCCATCAACAGCCTCATGGCCGAATTGATGGAAGACCACATCCGCAATCACATGCCGCGCAATTCCAAATCCTCGGAAGAAGCCGCCGACGATGTCATTCAGATTGTCCGCAGCTACTTGAAATGAAGTAGAAGACAGTCGCCTTTCTCGCGGATTTTCTATATCTTCTTCTGCAGTGGAAATCCGGTGGCCGGAGTCGGCCCATTCGAAGGAGATTTTTGCGTGAGAAGAACGTTCTCAGCCATCCTCTTTGCCGCGTTCCTGTGCGCGCCCGCGGCTCGCTCGCAAGCCGGCCCCGTCGAAGGCGGCCACGAACTGCAGATCTGGAGCGGCGGAGGACACGGCATCAACGGAAGCCAGTCCGGCGATGGAGTCTGGAATGTCGGTTTGCGCTTCGGCCTGATTCTCACCGCGCCTCACGGACCCGGGTTCCTGCGCGGCCGCTTGGAATATGCGGTGGAAGCCGTGCCGGTCTTCTGGGTTTTTCAAAAAGGAAACACCGCTTACGGTGGGGGCATAAATCCATTCGCCTTCAAATGGGCGCTGGACACGCACCGTAGCGTGGTCCCTTATTTTGAAATCGGCGGCGGCACATTATTTACCAACGTGAAGACGCCGCCGGGAACTTCGCAGATCAATTTCACCACCGGCGGCGCTTTGGGTCTGCACTTCTTGCGCAGCAAATACAACATCAGCACGGAAGTGCGCTTCATGCACATTTCGAACGCGGGAATGACCACGCTGAATCCCGGCATCAACACCATTCAGTTCCGCCTGGGCTTCGGCCGCTTCAGCCAAAAAGAATAAGGAGCGATGAATGAAGATCGCCGGAATTCTGATTGGGGTGATCGTTTTGCTCCTCGTAGTCGTCGCCGTCCGTGCGATGCAAACGGGGAAAAAAGCGCCGCTCGCAGGCGCGCCCGCGCCGGACTTCACCGTAAATTCGCAGGATGGCAAACCAGTCAGCCTTCACGATTTCAAAGGCAAGTGGGTGGTGCTCTATTTCTATCCGAAAGATTTCACCAGCGGTTGCACGATCGAAGCGCACAACTTTCAGCGCGACCTCGCTCAATACGAACAAAAGAATGCCGTCATCCTCGGCGTAAGCGTTCAGGACGAGGCTTCGCACCAGAAGTTTTGCAGCAAGGAAGGCCTCAGCTTCAAGCTCCTGGCGGACACCAAACTGCAATTGTCGGCGTCCTACGACTCGCTGATGGACCTCTTGGTGGGCAAACTTTCCGCACGGCACACTTTCCTGATCGATCCCGCTGGCGTCGTCCGCAAGGTCTACCTCAAAGTCGAGGCGCCGAAACACAGCGAAGAAGTCCTCGCCGATTTAACGCAGCTTCAATCGGCGCCTGCGGGGAAGTAGCACGTTACTATCATTTTGCGCGGCGGAAGCACATCAATCTCTGAGGCCTTGGATAACTCGCAATTGATTATGAACCGTTTGTTCAGTGGATACGATTCGGGTCGTAGCTGAAACCGACCAGACCATCGCGGTAGTCGATCTTGATATCCAGCAGCCGCAGCATGGCGAATCCGAGCGTACCCGAGACCTCGGTTCCGATCGAATTGCTGATGTTCGTCAGGTCAAACGCTACCAGCCCCTGTTTCCTCTGCTGGAAGTGGCCGAACGTCAGGGTGACGTTGTCCGCGCGGTAGACTTCGTTCACGGCTCCGCTCAATCCCTTGACGCGCATGTTCGGGTCGGAATACAACTTGCTGGCTTCGCGGCCCGTCTCCGGCGTAATCGTGTTGTCAAACGCACCGGTATCAATCATAAAAAGCTTGTAGGGCAATTCGTTCACTGCGGTGGGGATCAACAAGGAATGACCGAATCGGAAGATTTGAGTGTACGACTTCATTTCCGGAGCGATATAGCGATCGTGCAGACGGTAATTCGAACTTTTGCGTGATTCGAGCGCCGCTTCTTCCGCCGGCTGATCCGGGATAGGCGGCAGTTCCGTCAATTTGAACTTCGCGTCCGGAAGATTGATGTCCACAAGATAGTGGGAAAAGACATCGGCGCCGATCAAGCCATCTTCGTCCAAGGACCTGTTCTTTTCCACGACTTCCACATAGCAGTTTTCAAATTCCAGCTCGCCGATGGTCACAGAATCGGCGTAGCCGACGTATCCTCCGGCTGGCCCCTTACTCCCAATTCCTTTTACATCATGCTCGACGATGCGTTGGACTCCGGCTTTTTCCGCAATTTTCGAATTGATGAGAATTCCGCCCGCGCCCGTATCCAGCAGCAGTTTCGAGGACGTTCCATTAACCTTCACTTCCAAACCGTACCCACGAAGGTGCGTGGCGTCCCGCATCAGCAATTCCAGTTTCGTTTGCGTTGCCGTCACTTTGTTCTTGAGGCGGCACGACCGCGATGGTTTGCTTTCTTCATCCTCCATGACCACCAGCATGTGCTCGAGGTTCTGCCGGTCATGCTCATCTTCATTGGATTCATCGGCAAGATACTCCTGCAAAGCCTTGAGGCGTTCTTTGAACGTGAGCGTGCTTAGCCATGCGCGGCGAATCTCTGGATCGGAAGGATCGAGCTTATGCGCTTGATCGATGAAATCCTTGGCCCTCTTGTAGTTGGAAGTCGCCAGGCAGATATGATTCAGTCCGAGATATGCGCGAGGATCCTGATTGTTCGCGAGCAGCGGGATACGAAATTCTTTTTCGGCTTCAACAATTTTTCCCTGACGAAAGTAAGCTTCCCCCAGCGCGGAATGTGCCGTGGCCAGGCTGGGAGCCATCTCAACAGCCTTCGCCGCGGCAGAGTAGGCATCGGCGGGCTTTTTCTGTTTTAGATAAACGCGCTCCAGCCCCGCGTAAGCGGATGCTCCGACGGCGTCCGCGTTTGTCTTGATGATGGAGTTGTAAAGCGCAATTGCAGCTTCATACTTCCCGGTTCTGTAAAGCTGTTGAGCCTCGGCGAGGGGAGAGGGTGTTGGTGCAACCGGTGGGGCTGCCGTCGCCGCAGCTTTTGTGTCTATCGAAGCCGGAACAGCTGCGGTGGATTGCGGTGGTTTGTCAGCTTGTTGAGCTCGCAGCGCCGGAGCGAATTGAGCTGCAACAATCAGAAGGAAGAAAAGACGTGAAAGCAGATGAGACATCATGGTTCATCGTCTCCGTCGGCGTCGTCGGAAGGAGCGGAAGCGGGTGCTTTGTTCGGATCCACCGGGGCGAGGCCGGCTTTTTTCAGTTCGGAGTTGAGCGAGGGAATATCCTGCTGGCGGATTTTGGTCCAACGCGCGTTCAGTTGATTCAGAGCGTCTTCGAGTTCCTTGAAAACGGCGGTGGCCTGCGTGGTGGGTGCGGCGTCGGCGCTGTCAGCGACGGCAAGGATGGAGCCGAAGTGTTGATTCAAGGTGGAAAAATTCTCCGGTTGCTTGGCACCGGGGGCCACGCCGAAGAAACTGCTTTGGGCTGCGCCTTCCAGTTCCGCGACTTGTTTATCCAGCGCGGCGATGGCCAGGGCAATCGGATTGTTCCCTGCTTTCGCGGTGAGTTCTTTTAATTGAGCGCGAACGGATTGGACGAGGGCAAGCGATTCGAAACTTTCATTCATACCTTCGACAGCGCCTGTCTCCATTTCAAATTGTTTCCGCAGGGCTTCCGGCGATGCCGTGATGCGCGGGTCCATCTTGACGAGGAGCATCACGAGAGGAAGCTTCTTGCCATTGACGGTGAGCTGCACGGAATAGGTTCCGGGAAGGGCCCAGGCGCCGAGAGGATAGCGCGGTGTATTGTGCACGATCGCTGAGATGGGATATTCGTGGGTGAGAGACTCGGGCGGCGCGTAATGCATATCCCACACAAAGCGGTGCATTCCCGCGGCGCCGGAAAGAACTTGCGGCTGGCGCACCCAATACATGGGAATAGGATTTTCGGAGGCGATTTTTGCAAGAGGTTCAGGCTTGTCCGTGCTGGAGTAGCGGCGCACAAGATGGTGGTCCGCATCCAGGATTTCCAGAACGACGGGCTGGGAAGTTGCGCCGGCGAGATAGTAGGCAATGATGGCGCCGTCGGGAGGGTTTTGGCCGGCGGGAACTTCCGGCGGAAGCGGCGTATCCGGGTTGCGATTCCAGCGGACACGAACTGCTTCTTGAGGTTCGAAGACGTGTACGTCGGATTTTGTAATCTGCTCGGAGATCTGGCGGAGCGGAGTAATGTCATCGAGAATCCAGAACGACCGGCCGTGGGTCGCGACGATGAGGTCGTCGCCGTGAACGGCGAGATCGCGCATGGAGGTGTGCGGCAGATTGAGTTGCAGCGGCTGCCAGTCGTCGCCGTCGTTGAAGGAAACATAGACGGAGCCTTCGGTGCCGGCAAAGAGCAAACCTTTGCGCGCGGGATCTTCGCGCACCACGTTGCTCGCGCCGCCCGCGGGAATGCCTTTCGTAATTTCCATCCACGTTTTTCCGAAGTCGGGCGTGCGATAGATATGCGCGCGCAAATCATCGAGGCGGAATGAATTGATCGCAACGTAGGCCGTGCCGGCGTCGAAATGTGACGCTTCGATGATCGAAACTTTGCTCCAGGGAACAAGTTGCGGCGGCGTAACATTCTGCCAGGTTTTCCCGCCGTCGCGCGTGATGTGGATGAGACCGTCATCGGTTCCCGCCCAAATCGTGTTGGCTTCCTTGAAGGATGGCGCGACGGCGTAAATCACGCCGCGATGTTTTCCTTTTTCCGGATCGGCCGCGGCGAATGCGCCGAGGTTTTTCGGAGTCTCGTAGGATTCGCGCGTGAGATCCGGGCTAATCACCTGCCAGCTGTTTCCGGCGTCGGTGGTCTTGAACAAAACGTTGGCCGCAAAGTAGAGCGTGTGCGGCTCGAGCGGCGAAAAAACAACGGGGAGCGTGCGCGCATAGCGATACTCGCCGCGGCGAATCGCTTCGGGCGTGACCTTGGCATATTCGCTGATGTCCTGCTTGGTGCGCGTGAGCCAGTCGCCATAAAGAACGTTGGGATCCAGCGGATCCACCGCAATGTAGCCGTACTCGAAAATGCCCGGGAGCCTCCAATCCCGAAAAGTGATTTCGCCGAAATCGCTTCGGCTCATGGTGGCAACGGAGCCGCTTTCCTGCTGTGCGCCATACACCCAGTAAGGAAAACGATTGTCGGTGGTGACGTGATAAAACTGGGCGGTTGGCTGGTTGTACCAACTGCTCCAGGTTGCGCCGCGATTGACGCTGATCTCCGCGCCCTGATCGGCGGAGAGAGCGATGATCTGGGGATTTTCCGTGCTAATCCAGATGCGCTGATAATCGTCGCCGCCGGGCGCACCTTTGAAACCGACGAAAGTTTTTCCGCCGTCGGTGGATTTCCACGTGGTGGTGTTGGCGACGTAGATTTCGTTGGGATTGTCGGGCGCGATAGCAATACCCATGGCGCCGGGGCCGCGGCCGCCGATGCGGCGATCGTCGCTAACCTGTTGCCAGGATTCACCAGCATCGTCGGAGCGATAGATGCCGGCGACGCCGCGCTTGGCTTCGATGGTGGCGTAAAGACGATTGGGTTGCGAGGGAGCGACAGTGATGCCGATGCGGCCGAGATCCTCGGCGGCTGTAGGCAAACCTTTTGTGAGCGGATGCCAGGTGTTTCCGCCGTCGGTGGATTTGAAGAGGCCGCTTCCGGCGATGTAAATGGAAGCGCCGCTGCGAACTTCCCATGGAGCAACACGCGCGGCCCAAAGAACGGCGTAGATTGTTTGCGAATTTGTGGGATCGAAAGCGAGATCGGCGGCGCCGATGTTTTCGTCCTTATAGAGAATTTTCTGAAAGGATTTGCCGCCGTCGGCGGAACGGAAAACGCCGCGTTCGGGGTTGGGGCCGTAGGGATGGCCCTGGGCGGCGACGAAAACACGGTTGGGATCTTTGGGATCGACGAGGATCGCGGTGATCTGCTGGGCGTCGCGGAGATTTTCGAGATGCGTCCACGTTTTTCCGGCGTCGGTGGATTTGTAGATGCCGTCGCCCGTGGCAAGATCGGGGCGCTGCAATCCTTCGCCGCTGCCGACGTAAATGATGTTGGGGTCGGAAGGCGCAACGGCGAGAGCGCCGACGGAGCCGGAGGGCTGATCGTCGAAGATGGGATTCCAGGTGTTGCCGAAGTCGGTGGTCTTCCAGACGCCGCCGTTGACGGCCGCCATGTAGAAAATGTTGGGCTGGTGCGGAACGCCGCTGATGGCGACGGTGCGGCCTCCACGGAAGGGGCCGATGCAGCGCCAGCGCATTTCGGAGAAGAACTTCGCGTCGTACTGCTGGGCATTCGCTGGGAGACCCGACCAGAGACTGATGAGAATCGCGAGAAACGTTTCGAAGACGAAGCACTTCCCTGCCGCATGACGCCGCACTGAGCAACCCATCCCGTACCTCCCTGAATTTGAAGAGGATACCCTGCCGGGGAGATTGGGGCAATGCGGGGGGATGCGCAGCGAGGTTGTATGTCCCGCGGATACGGCGTGAGTGGCTGGGAATTTCAGGTGCACTTCAAATCTTACTTTAGATTTTTGAATAGGGGGCCCCCCACACCCCGGCATTTTTAAGAAAGAGTGTGGAAGGGATTGATTGGAAAGGAGTTGTGAAACGCTCTTGGAGCAAAGAGCGACAAGAGAGCGCAAAAGAGAGAGAGAGAATCGTTCCAAAACGGGAAAAGTGGGAGAGACGGAGAGGAAGGGTGGGAATGGGCGGGGTTGGCGAGGATAATTCACGGCATACGATAGCATGGGAATGTTAGTTTGTCAAATAGTTTATTGAATAGTACTCCGTTCGAATGAGTTTGGCGGCTGAAGTAGAAGAAAAGAAGGAATTAACACAGAGAGCACAGACATGAGGAGCACAGAAGGCTCAAAGAAACACCGGCCAGGTTTGGGACGACGCGTAGCAGGGCTGGTTAACGGCAGGTAAGAAGCCGGACAAAGGCCGCAGAGCTGGCCATTGGGCCCAGAGCAAAATCCGGGAGCGAGCGCGACGGGATTAGTGCGGGGCATCGCTGAGTTGCTTGAGCTTTTGTTCGATATTGGCTTTGAGCCCGTCGCGAAAGGCGTCCGATAGCGTTTTGTCCGCGGGCAGGAGTTCGAGAGCTTTTTTGGCATTCTGGAGGGCAAGATCCTTCTGGCCATCGGCGAGATAGGCGTCGGAAAGACTGTCGTAGGCGTTGGCGGAGTTGGGATAAGCGGTGACGTTCAACTGCATGATTTCGACGGCGCCTTTGGTGTCACCGGATTGAATGTGTTCGTAGCCAAGCTGGTTCACGATGGTTTCGGAAAACAATTCGGCTTGGGGATCGCGATGGCGCGCTTCAGCTAGCTGTTTTGCGACTTTGGCGGCGCCGCCGGGCTGGTCGATGAGTTCCAGGATATTTGGCTCGCGGGACTTTGCATCACGAGATTGAGGCGCAGTGGACTTGCTACTTGGGGCGCTGGAACCGGGTCGCAAAGTTGTGCCAAACCATTCGACGATCACGCCGGGCAATTCTTCGTGAGCGGCAAACATCTCTACGCCGTGTCCGCCGTTGGCGTAGCGCTGGAACTTGTCGGCGGGGTCGAGCGAGATGCTGAAGAGCCACTTCATAAACTCCACGACAAGGCCATTGGCATCGTCATCGGCAGCGGAGATGAAGATGGGGAGGTTGGGGGAGTTTCGCAGGAACTGGCGGCCGTCCGGATTGGTGTCGCCGGAGAGCAGGACCAGGGACTTTACTTCCGGGTGGCGGCGCGCGACTTGAACGGATTGGTTGACGCCGCAACTTGCGCCGCCTACACCGATGATGCCGCGCGTGACTCCCGGTTGCACACTTAAATACTGAAAAGCTGTTTCGACGTCGAGGGGCAGCTTTTCGGCGACGAATTTGGCGCGTTCGTCGTTGGTGAGCTTGTCGAAGGGCGTGCCACCGCTTTCGCCGAAGCCGCGGTAGTCCACGGTGAGGACGTTGAGGCCGGAGGCAGCGAGGCGCGCGGCGAGGTCGTCCCAAACTTTGCGCTGCCGATTACATTGGTGGAGGAGCAAGACGCCCGGAGCGGGTTTGGCGGCGGCGAAATAGGTAGCTTTCAGCTTCATGCCATCGGGCGCGGTGAGGTCAACAACACGGGGAGGGGGCGGTTGCTGGGCTGGGCAAGGTGGTGCGACAAGGAGTGGGAGTATCGAGAGCAGTGTGAGGAGGAGACGTTTGGTGAGTTGAGGTTTCATCGGAACTCCTTGGCTCGTAGTTATATTGGACGGCGGCAAGGGGCAAATTGTAAGGCAAAACGTAGGCAATGCTGGCCGGGCTAAAGCCCGGCCTCTCCATAGGAGACAGACAAGGCCTTTAGGGGGCATGAGCGGCGACGACGCCGAGATCGGCGATGTTGTCTCCTTTTTTGAGGGAGGGGACGGCGTTGACGTGGAGGACGACAGCGGCGACAGGTGCGCGGGGCTCGGCAATGACTTTGCCGAAGTAATCGGTGATGGTCCCTAGCTTCATTCCGGCGGAGACGTAGGTGCCGCGCTTGACCAGGGGATACCAGATGCCGGGGCCGTCGGAGATGACGTCTTCGAGTTTTTCAATCCAGACGGGATTTTCGATGGGGTGCGGATCGCCGGGAAGCATTTTGAGGGCGCGCATGGTGCTGAGGGTGCCGTTGACGAGGAGGGCGAGGTCGTCAGAGTCAACGGTGCCGGCGTGGCCGGCTTCGACGACGATGGAGGGCTTGCCGCGGACGGAGGCGGTGTTATCGAGATAGCGGGTGGCGGCTGGATCGGTGGGGCGCTCGCGCCAGATGATGATGTGATCGAGGCCGAAGGCGAGGACCATTTGTTTGGAAATACGATCCTGCTCGTCGTGGCCCGTTGGACCCCAGTAGGCGTAGGGGCGGAGGCTTTCATCGAGGTCGCCGCCGTGGTAGTCGATGAGGTAGTCGCAACGGTCGATGATTTGTTTGGTGATGAGGAAGGAGGCGCGCTCGGTTTGCGTGCCGTCGGCTTTGCCAGGATAGAATCGGTTCATGCTTTTGCTGTCGATGGGATTGACGTGAGGGACTTTTTGCTCGAAGGAGGAGATGTTGACGAGGGGGACGAGAATAACGATGCCGGTGACCTGGGCGGGGTCGAGAGTGTTGATGAGTTTTTCGATTGCGATGATGGAAGTGTATTCGGTGCCGTGGGCACCGGAGACGAGGGCGATGGTTTTGCCGGGCTTGGCGCCGTTGATGACAACGACGGGGATGTTGGTGGCGGGGTCAACGCCGGCGGGGATTTCGAGATAGCCGGTGGCCTTTTGGCCGAGGGCGGCGGAGGCAGTGCCCACGCTGAAAGAAGATTGCGCGTTCGCAGCAAGGGAAAAGAAAGGTGCGAGAAGGAGGAAAGAAAGAGTTGGACGAATAGAGTGCATCAAATACCTCCGCGAGGAGATGGAGGATAGCGCGGCCGGGTGATTGAGGCAATGCAAAGGAAGGAAAAAGCGAAAGGCTCAACACAGAGGACACAGAGATTGGATAGCACAGAGAGCACAGAGAAAAGAGTAGTTGTAGTTTGAAGATGCGGCGACGGGAATGGGAGGGTGTTAAGATTTCGGCGACTGGGGAATGCTGAGGGGAGGAGCAGCTGATGATTGTGGATCGCAGGAAATTTTTGAAGACGGCAGCGGTGGCAGGAGCGGCGGGGGCAGTTGCGAGGAAAGCGCCACTGGGTTGGGCGGCGGAAAGCGCGCCGGCGTCGTTTGATTTTGTATTTTTTACGGACACGCACATCGAGCCGGAATTGAATGCGTCAACGGGCTGCGAGATGTGCTTCGGGAAGATCGCGGGACTGAAGCCGGAGTTTGCGGTGATGGGCGGCGACCATGTGTATGACGCGCTGGGTGTGGATGGAGCGCGGGCGGGAGCGGTGTTTGATTTGTACAAGAAAACCCAGCAGGCGCTGGAGATGCCGATTCACAACGTGATTGGAAATCATGATGTGTTCGGAATTTTGACCAAGAGCGGCGTGGCGCCGAGCGACCCGGCGTATGGAAAGAAGATGTATGAAGACTGGATGGGGAGGACGTACTACTCGTTCGATCACAAGGGGTATCACTTCGTGGCGCTGGATTCGATCCAGCCGACGGTGGACCGATTGTGGGAAGCGCGGGTGGACGAAAAGCAAGTGAGCTGGCTTGCTGAGGATTTGAAGAGCGCGGGGGCGCGGACACCGGTGATCGTGATCGTTCACGTGCCGCTGGTGACGGCGTTTGCGACGTGGGCCGCGGATAAGATGAGGACCGGAGACAAATACAATACGTTGAGCGTAGCGAACGCGCCGCAGGTGATCGGCGCGTTTGAAGGGCACAACGTGATCGCGGTGCTGCAGGGGCACACGCATGTGAATGAAATCGTGGACTACAAGAATACGAAATACATCACGAGCGGAGCGGTTTGCGGGAACTGGTGGCATGGGCCGCGGATGGGATTTGCGGAAGGATTCACGGTCGTGAGTTTGCAAGAAGGAAAAATCAATACGCGGTATGAGACGTATGGTTTCAAGAGCGTGGATCCTCGGGAGAAATTTTGACGTTGCAGAGGGCGCAGCAGTGCTGCGCCTCTACAAAACCAATAACGTGGTCAGTCGGCGGGTTTGGCTTCGGGCGGCGGTTGGGGCGCTGGAGTTGCGGGAGTAGATTCGCCTTTGACGTAGTGGGCATACCAGGCCAGGTAGCGCTCGAGGCGGTCTTTTATATGAGACGGCACGGTGAAGCCGTGATATTCGCCTGGGTAAACGACTAGCTCGGTTGTGCGGCCGAGGCTTCGAAGCGCCTGGTAAATCTGCTCGCTGCCGATAATGGGAACGTTCCAGTCGATATCGCCGCCCATGAAAAGCGTGGGCGTGGTGATGTTGTTCACGCGGTAGAAGGGTGAGACTTTTTCCCAAACGGCCTTGTTTTCCCACGGGTAGCCAAGTTCGTAGAAGTAGTCCTTCTGATAATGATCGTGGCCGAAGCCGGTGGGCAGAAGGGCGATTCCCGCGCCGGAGATGGCGGCTTTAAAACGCGTGGTCTGCGCGATGATGAAGTCAGTGGACATGGCGCCGTAGGACCAGCCGCCAACGCCTAGCTTATCGGGATCAGCGATGCCTTGCGCGAGAGCGTAGTCCACCATGGCCATATCGTCCTGGTAGTCCTTGTTTCCCCAATCGGCAAAGATGGATTCGCAGAATTTCTGGCCGTAGCCGGAAGAGCCGCGCGGATTCGGCAGAAGGACGGCGTAGCCGTTGGCAGCGTAAAGCTCCGCGAGGTGGTAGAAGGAAGCGGAGTATTGACCGACGGGGCCACCATGCGGATTGAGCAGCGTGGGCACCTTTTTGCCGGGAGTGTAGTCGAGAGGTTTGTAGAGATAGCCTGAGACGGGAGTTCCGTCTTTGCTTTTGAAATGAACGTATTCGACTTTGGCCAGACGCAATTGGGAGATAAGGGCGTCATTGGTTCTAGTAAGGCGCTTGAGATCGGTGCCGTTCGAGAGAAAGATTTCGTCGGGGCGATCGAGAGTGGTGATTTGCGCGGCGATGGCGCCGTCCTTGCCGAGCGAATAGGAACTAACGGTGAGGCGGCCTCCGATGGGGCGAGTGATTTCACCGCCAGTGACGGCGATGCGGCAGAGGTTATGGGTGCCGTCGTCGTCCGCGGTGAAGTAGATGTAGTGGCCGTCGGGGGAAAAGCGCGGGCGGCGCACGGTACGATCGAATGCGAGTGTGAGCACTTTGGCTTCGCCGCCGGTGGAGGGGGCGATAGCGAGATGGTGGGTGGCGTAGATCATGGCCTTGATGTCGGTTTGGGTGACGAAGGCGATCAATTTGCCGTCGGGTGACCAGGTGGGCTGGCGGTCGGGGCCGGGGTTTGTAGTGATTTGAATGAGGTGCGCGCCTTTGTCGATGTTATCGGCCGCGGCCACCCAGATGTCCGTGTTGTAGTTGCGATCGGGGTCGGGAGTACTGCGGTTGCTGGTGAAGGCGACGGATTTGCCGTCGGGTGACCAGGCGGGTTCGTTGTCATCGAAGTCGCCGCTCGTTATCTGCGTGGTCTTTTTCGAGGCGACATCAAAAATGTATATGTGGGTGCGGCGGTGATCGAGGTAGCCGACGGTGTCCTCTTTGAACTGGAGACGGTCGATGACGTAGGGCGGGGGCGTTTTCGGTTTTGCAGCGGGCTTTTCTTTGTCTTTGTCTTTGTCCTTAGCGGATTCGATGTCCTCTGGCTTGGGATCCTGGAGGACCAGAACGAGCCGGGTACTATCGGGGGACCATTCGAAATCGTTGACGCCTTGAACGGTTTCGGTGAGGCGAACGGCTTCACCGCCGAGGCGATTCAAGAGCCAGATTTGGGCTTTGCCGGCGTTGCGCGCGGATAAGAAGGCGAGGTACTTGCCGTCGGGGCTCCAACGGGGATGGGACGAGGAAACTCCTTCGGCGGTCATGGGGATGGGGTCGCCGCCGTGGGTGGAGATCATCCAGAGGCGCTGCTCGTTCTTGTCTTCCTTGAGCATTCTCGTTCGAACGGTGTAGGCCACCCATTGCCCGTCGGGGCTCAGCTCGGGCTGAGAGACGTCGCGGATCTGGAAGTAGTCGTCGATGGTGATGCTGCGAGGCGTGGCGCTCGCAGATTTCTGACTCGATTCCTGCGCGCGACCTGTCAGAGCGAGAGACAGAACAAGGGAAGCGAACACAATGCGACGAATGATTTTCATGCGAAAGACTCCTCAGATGAGAGATGAAGCCTAAACCGGTGGCGTAGTGTAGCAGAGGGAATGCCGACAGAGAGGTTGAAAAAAGGCATTTGGATCAAACTTGAGTATGAACTCGGTCACCGGTGGGAGCATAATGTGGCTGAGTCATTCGCGTGAACAAGGCTACCCAATCGATTGTCATTCTTCTTGTACTCGCTATATATATTTCGCTGCCCCGTACTGATGATCCTGGGGTGGGTGCGATAGGCAAAAGGCTCCCAAAGAACCGCGTCCGCCATCTCGGCTAAATTCAAGTGCCCCACGACCAAGAAAAGATGAAAGTTCTATGTAATCGTAAGCGCTTGCGTTATTCCTCGCAGTCGCTGGTAGAAATTGTGAGGGTGGACTGAAGTCCGCCCTTACAAGAATTCCCGAGACGTGCGGGTCATGGAAAATTCCGCACGGGCTGTGGTTTAGGGAGCGGCTTGCGCGGAATCATTTCGTCGCGATTGGCGGTGAGGTAGACGAAGGAGGCGACAATGACGGCCATCTGTTTCATGTCGGGCTCCTGGGTGCGCTCGTAAACGTCCATGTTC
>Ga0210405_10003677_pt1 | contig 14863 bp, 15 predicted proteins | sample IncBWH11MmetaG_FD_155492 | JGI IMG/M metagenome (GOLD analysis project Ga0210405, IMG submission 155492) | Forest soil microbial communities from Barre Woods Harvard Forest LTER site, Petersham, Massachusetts, United States - Inc-BW-H-11-M | ecosystem: Environmental > Terrestrial > Soil >... | reverse complement strand
CCGCAAAAATAGATTTATTTAAATAATTTGAAATTTGTCGTTTAAAATAAAAATCTACGACAAACTTTTTGGTATAAAAACTGGAATAATTACCGGAATAATTACTAGAGCTCGTCAGACGATATATATACGGCACTGACTCGCGTACCGGATCTATAGACAGCGATTAGAGAGCCTGGTGGCGGCGTATTGAAAGAATATTTTTTGATAATAATTGGATCAGCTAGCGATGCCGTGCAGACTATAAATATACTATGCGATACCGTCAACCAGAGCTGATATATGGTGTTAGAGGGCCTGATGATGGCGCGTTGAAATTTGTCGTTTAAAATATAAAACAACGACAACTTTTTGGTATAAAAACTAGAATAATTACTAGAGCCAGTCAGACGATATATATAATGCGCCGACTCGCGTACCGGATCGATATATAGAGTTTAGAAAGCCTGGTGGTGGCGCACTGAAATCATATTTTTTTAATAATAACTAGAAACCATTCGAGTGGCCGTACAAACTGTAGATATACTAGACGACGCCGTCACAGAAGCTGATATATGGCGTTAGAGAGTGTGAAGTGATGCCCGGTAAATTCATGGAATAATAAATATATATCAGTTGTTGGTTATTACAAACTGTATATATACTATCTCGTGACGTCTATCTGAATCAATTTATAGTATTTAGAATACCGGAATTCGGCTCGTTGATTAGTCGAACATAAATATGTATTATTTCTGAAAACATCAAATTGCTTTCCGTATCCGACTATCTTCTAATTGATTTCCTGTATATTACATCATCTAACTGATTTCTGTGCAAATGCTTTCTAATAATCGTATAATGCGTTAAATTGGTTGAATTGGTTGAATTCTTTTCAGTAATGGTATAATCCGTAGTATAGTTGGTAGTATCCAGTATAGTATCGAATTTGGAACTATAAATTATTTTGTGTAAATCAAAAACAATCTTTCCATAACAATTTCTCAAAAACATTAGATATCCCAATCTCTTAATAGCTACAAATAGCATATCATATATCTAGCAAGCTTCCGAAAGCATTTGTATTTTTGTAATAGATAACTACATCTACCGAATATTCATTTAATTATTACAATATTTCTACATCGTATTCACAAAAACATCAGATATAATCACTTCCCGATAGTCAGCAGAGGCATATTATATATTTGAACAGTTACACGAATCATTCTATTTTTCAGAATAGATAACTACATCTACCGAATATTCATTTCATTATTACAATTTTACTACAATAATTTCTCAAAAACATTAGATATCCCAATCTCTTAATAGCTACCAATAGCATATCATATATCTAGCAAGCTTCTGAAAGCATTTGTATTTTTGTAATAGATAACTACATCTACCAAATATTCATTTAATTATTACAATATTTCTACATTGTATTCACAAAAACATCAGATATAATCACTTTCCGATAGCCGGCCAGCCAGTATTATGTCTTTGAACAACTGCGCGAGTCAATCGATATCCTATTAATATGTTACTCTCAGATTCTATTTTTAACATTATTATTTCGAGAATCTTGTCGTATCTATTGCGTCGGCGATATATACCACTTCCCTATAGTCGGCAGACGTATATAACATCATTTACGGGGTTGCCGGATCATTTGTGCCGATTTGCTTGTATAACATCATACATTTGAGTAAAAATTAATGATTTTCATCAAATTACAACATTTCTTAAATTCATCTGTGACACACTGTGACACGCAAAAATTAATGATTTTATCAAATTATTTTTCAGAACATGGTCCAAAACAACAAAAATCGTCAAATTACAACATTTTCTTAAAATCATCTGCCTATTTCAGCTGGAATATTATACATTTATGTTACTTAGATTCCGCTGAAATGGGCAGAAAACATGGCAAAGATCAAGGAAATTTTACACTTGCTGATAAGAACATGACATAGATCAAGGAAATCATCCGTTTTTTGCGTGTCATAGCGTGTCATAGCGTGTCACGAATTTGAACATCATACAGTTGAGCAAAAATTGTCGATTTTCATTAAATTACAACATTTTCTAAAAATCATCTGCCTATTTCAGCTGGAATATTATACATTTATGTTACTTAGATTCCGCTGAAATGGGCAGAAAACATGGCAAAGATCAAGGAAATTTTACACTTGCTGATAAGAACATGACATAGATCAAGGAAATCATCCGTTTTTTGCGTGTCATAGCGTGTCATAGCGTGTCACGAATTTGAACATCATACAGTTGAGCAAAAAATGACTATTTCCATTAAATTTATCATTCCTTGTTTACCATACATTAAAAAATCAGACACATTCGCTTCATGTAACAAGCCACCATATTACTATCTGTAGAACGTCGGCACATGGTATCATAGTACTAATTCAGATTTGAATTGGTATTATTATTAAAATATTGTAGACAATAAATTATTTAATTCTATTATTAAAGATATTTTAGATATCCAGTTTCATTTCATTTTTTAAATTTATAACTTGGTAATTTAAATTTTCAGAGTAATTTTTAAAAGATTTGATTTCATTAATGTAGTTATTAATTACAAGATCATTCTCATTTAAAATAGTATGTTCGTCATCAAGAGGGTTTCCGTTTATGCTATATTTAATATTGTCTAATATGTACGCAATATCGTATTCATTGTCTAAATTTTGACAGATTGTTGACATAAGAGGTTGAATATATGTTGGTTTTGTAGAGTTAGTTTCAATGTATATTGTATCGAATCGCGGAACCTTGAATGTGCTATTGATTTCTATTTGTTTATTTAATTCGTCAATTATTGTATTAGAATCTTTGATAGTTTCATGTTTTGTATCGTGAAATTTAGTTTTTGGTTGATTAAACAGTACATTTGACATTGATTTTGTTGGTTTGTTGGTTTGTTTTTTAGATTCTATTGGTTCGTCGTCGCCGAGCATATAAATTTTATTATCAAATTTATTAGATTTGGCTGGTTGCATTTTCTTAATATCAACTATTGGTTTACATTTGAGACCAATTATAAATCCCCGTTCCTTATTATGTCGCTTGCATCTATCATATACTATTCCAATTTCTTTGAGATAAGGTAGTATTTCAGTAAATGTTTTAGATGAATCATTATATTCGTTATACCGCTGAGTGAATACGTTTTTATCAATTAGATCTGATCCGTTATTTGTAATCTCGTAATGGCCATCAATAAACGATTTAACTGATTTATCATCAAATTCAGCTGGTACATTTATATCAATCATATCATCAGATAGTCTCTCAACTAATGAATTTAGCTCTTTTGAGCGGTCTTGAAATTGATATATGTTGTTAATGTAGCTATTAATCATTATTTCGTTATTGTCTGATACAATATCAAATTTATCTAGAAGTAGCGATTTAGTAAAAGATGATGGAAGTAGTGACTTAGTATTAACAATTTGATCAGATAACAATCTTATTTCAAATACCCCGCTTACATAAGAACTATCATATTCGTATTCTACTAATTCGGATTGCATATTTGAATAGGTGTATTGATTTGTCTGTTTATCTAATTTGATTATGCTATCTGATCCTATTTTGAATGTATTTACTATATCGTCGTGAAGATTATGGTAATGCTTGTAGATCTTTCCATAAATTTCTAGATACGGTTTGATGATATCAATTTTCATTTCAACGTTATCAAAAACATAAGATCGTTCATTATTAATTTGTTTTCTAGTTGTATTTATTCTAAACAGATCATAAGCAATCAAATGATTATAACACGAAATTAGTAATTTGTAGTAATCCATAAACGTAATTATGGGCCTAGCTCTTTCGCTATCTTCAAATAGATTATGATAATTTTTCAAGAGTGTCTCTCCGTTGAATTGAACTTTTTCGTGTTGTCTACTTGCTATTAGATTTGAATCGTGTTCTAATACTCTTATGTTTAAGATATTTTCAATCTTATGACAAAATTTAACTTTTGATTCAATACTTGAAATATAATTCTCTGGAAATTCATATAATGCTCCTGTTACAAAGACTTGTTCTGTTGTATCATTATCTTGCACTAGCCTATTAAAATTCAATAATCCTCTGAACTTTTTATTGTTTGTTATGATCTGCCAATAAACTGGATTATAAATGATATCATTTCTGGTTAAATGAAGTATTTTCAACACGTCTTCAATCCGGTTTAGCATTTGTTTATTTTCAATACTTCCGTTCAAAACACCAATAATCATTTGTTCACGGTCTTTTACTGTAAGTTTCTTTAATTCTTCAGAAAAATCAATCTTATGGTTAGTATCTCCGATTACATCTAATGTAAAACCTTTATCTAATAAAATAGTGTTAAACTGGAATATAAAGTTACTTTCTAGAATATTTGATTGATACTCGATTATGTAAAAAAGCTCTGAAAATACACCTTTGCAAATTTCTGGTTTCTTACACGGATCACTTAAATATAATATGTTCAAATCCTTCAATTGCTCTTCATACAGTTCCCTATTTCTGTTAACGTATTGTTTGCATTCATCAAGTGAATTGAATTTAATAGCCTTCGACACATTGTGCATGAAGTAATATAGCATCTTAATATTTCTGCATCTGGTTGCTTGCTGGCCTATTTGTTTGGGATCTATCGTGGTTCCCGCCGATACTATAAATACGTCAGTTTCAACGTCTGGTACAAAATCTAAACCATAAATGACCTTAGGGCTATAAAATACGTATTTACCTTTATTTAATTCAGAAAAATTTTCAAAATCGTTTTCATCGCCATCTTCTGATGTATATTTGACCATTAGATGTTTTTTATCAGGGTTGTTCTCTTCTAAAGTTTTATAGAATTTATCCAGTGTTCCCTTTTCGTCAAATGCTGCTAAATAATACATGTCTGGTTGTTTCATATGCCAATCCATTTGTTTTAGAATCTCCTCTTGATCACAAAACCGCTTGGCCTTTTTACCTTTGTAATTTTTTATAGGATTTATTAACAGAAGAGAAGTAGATATATCTCTAAATTCTTCTAAATACTTCATCGTTACATCTGATACATCGGCGTCTGTACCGATTACGTACTTAGCAGTTTTGATCATTTTATTAAATATTGTAAATACATTAATCCGGTGCTTTTTTAGGGTCTTTGATTTTACCAAATATTTAATTAAACTGTCGCATTCGTCAAGGTATATTATTGAATTAGAATAATCTTGATCAATATCAAAAAGTTTGTCTAGACTATCTAATTGACATACGATATTATCGTGTAGCGGGTCCGCTGTTGAATTGCGGTATGATACTAACTTTATTGAATAGTTATTGAAAGTCTTGCTCTGTTGTCCAACTAATGATCTTCTTGATGTTATTGATATAACTCGACTACACTCTTGTTTTAATAAGATAGCCGATGTTTTAGCAACTGTTGTTGTCTTTCCTGTGTTAGTTCCCGATTTTACTATAAATGTTCTAATATTTGGATGGTCCTTAATATATTCATCAAGTAATATATGTTTATCTGCATGTAAATCAGATTTTTTGAGAGTTCTAATACCACATTTTACTTTGGTTAATTCCAATTCATCATATTTCCTAGTTGCGATTTTAGGTTTAATTTGATCATTTTTTGAGCTATTTCGATTTACAACATCAATTATATAATTGATATTAACCATTGTATTTAATTCAGACCATATAACCTCATTTTTGGCCTTATCATAATTAGAGGATTGTTTTGACCATGTATCCCATAAATCATGTTTACCGGCATTTTTTAAAGCTGCTGAAATTGTTCTCCAGTCCATTAAACTATCACAATAGCGTTGCGGCAATCTATTCAATAAATGAGTTAGTTCATGATCTTCGATAAAATAAATATCTTCATTATTCGTTACCGGTAGATTAATATTAAATTTAACTTTTAAGTTTGGTTCTTTTATTTCTGTTGGTGTGCTAAGAACCAAATAGTTGACTAAATAATCTGGCATTGGTTTGATGAGTTTATCTTTCGGATTATGTATCCATTTATAAGATTTGCCGTCAATTATTGAATCTGGTACAAGCGCACAATGGCCCGTAGTTCTTAGGTCCCAGTCCTTATTTTTACCAATATGAAGGAATCTAGAAAATGAGTTAGTGAATTGGAAATACAAATGGCGTCCACCGGATGGAGTTTCTACCTGTACAACATCATTCATTTCAGGATGTTCTCTACAGAAGTCGATCCACTCCTCGAGGCCACCTCTTTTATTGTCAATATCTAATATAATTACATTTGATCTTTCGCCGGTTAATAGTGCTTTATTGGTATTATTGAATTTCCAAGGGGCCGGTGTTTTAGTAGTTGTCTGCCATCCTTCACCGATTGGTTTTTTCTGGTTTGCATGAACTGGAATATAGATTAACTTCGAATTTTGTAATTTAAGTAACTTATCAACTTTTAATTCCGTTTTGTTATGTAATTTATCCTCTTGGTTAGTGTTACTCGTTTTCTGTTTGTTGTTAGCAGATTCCCTTTCTTTTTCAGTAATTGGATCAATTTTATTCTCTTGTAACTGATATAAAGGATTGTCTACACTAGTAAGTACAGAAGAAGTATTTGTAATAGAATAATTTTCACGAACTGAATTAATTTCTTGGCCGAAATTTGCAGTTTTACCGTTTTTAATACAGATTTTAGAATTAATCATAAGATTGTCGTTATAATCTTATAATTATACAGCTATCCTTTAAGTCAATAATCGTAATATGTTTGTTCCATTATAGTTTTAAAAATATTTACGAATTTAATTGCAAATAGATTTTTGTTTTATTCGTTCTAATTGTTTTAATTTGATTTGATGTCTGTTTCCAAGTAGATGTTTTTGATAATTAGTAGCCATAATTTCGTAATCACAAAGTTCACAAAATTTACGGGCAACTGGGTTACGATTATTGTATTTATGTGGTGCTTCTGAATATTTTGTAGCTCTTGTAATGTTGTAGCAATCAATACACGCGCATTTTAATCCGTCCTTTTTTATGCTATCTTTATAAAATTGTTTTACGGGTAAATATCGACAACATGTTTTACATAATTTATTATTAAATGACAAAATAGACGTAATTTGTGTTACATCATTAGATGTATCCATATTATTAGTTTCATCTATTGAAAAATTATTATTATTTGAATTGGTTGACATAAATTGTTGGTTCCTTTAAGATTATATAACATTTTATATTTAAGTAAAGAACACATATTTTGCGTAATTTCATCAATTTTTTTTAAATCATATTTATGAATAATAAAGTTTTTTGAAAGACATTATCATGTTCGAGTGACTTTATTTTCATATTATTCCACGCCTGTTTTAATTTTACTTGATGTCGGGTGCCGAGTAAATGTTTTTGAAAATTTCCCGTGATAAAGTCACAATCACATAATTCACAAAATTTACGGGAAACTTGAATACTACTATTATTATATTTAGGTAGAGTCGCCTCATATTTGGTATATCGAATGTAATTATAACAATTAATACACTTAGAGCACAATCCGTCTTTTTTTGACGAATCCTTATAAAAATTATCAGTTGTTTTAGATTTATTACATGAACGGCATATTTTATTATTTTCTGTAGAAGTCAACGTATTATTATCGGCTATCGAGAGATTATTGGTGATAGCTTTTATGTTATTTCGATGTCTATCAGTATTTACATGACACGGGTAATTAACCGTATATAAATCGATATTACATAAATCACAATGTAAACGGGGTTTTTGATTATTATTGGTTGAAATTATTGGCACCTTTAATCTTATGTAATATTTTTCTTTTATGTAATAACATTAATTTCGTGTATTTTAATTCATTTTTTTATTTGATTGGAGATGATTAAGTGATTTTATTGTCTGGACATATAAATATTATTGTCTATAATTGTCTGGACATATTGATATAAAGAGTATAGACATTTATTAATAATAAGATGAAATATTTAACAGATGAATTAAAACGAGAAATTTATAATTCGTACATAGATCCGCGATCAAGATTATCACTAGGTGATCTAGCAAGAAAATATAATGTCTGTGATAAAACAGTATATAGACTAATCAAAAAATTAAAAATAGAAGCTGAACAACAAAAGAAAATAGAAACCGAACAACAAAAGAAAATAGAAGATGAAAAAATAGATGAAAAATTAAATAATGAAAAAAAAGATATAAAAAAGGTGATATTGTTCGTTGTGAAATATGCAAAGGCAAATATTTATTAAACAATAAAAAAATACACGATAGATCAAAAATCCATAAAACAATGTTAGAACGTGAACTTGAGATATTGAATGAAGATAAAATGTAAATCATAGAACTTACATGTAAAAATATGTAAACTCTATGAATACACGTGTATATACGCGTATAAACATGTATGAACATGTACAAACATGTAAAAACGCGTATATACGTGTGAATATTTCTAGTATATTCTAGAAAATACCTGTATGTAGAATATAAATGAAATATTTAGATGAATTATTAAAACAAGAAATTTATAATCAATACATGGATCAAAATTTAAGGTTATCGTATAAAGATCTAGCGAATAAATATAAAATATGTGAGAAAACAGTATATAATATAATAAAACAATATGGTGGAACTAAAACACAAAATGCAAAAGAACCAAAACTATTACCCAAACAAAAACCATTACCCAAACAAAAATCCGTTCCAAGACAACAAATTCAGCAAATTCAACCACAAATAAGTGAAACAACAAATAAATTTGGATCATCTGAATTAGGATTACCTTATGTAAAAGAACCAACACCGGGAAAAAGATCCGGCAAGGTAAGTGAACAAATGCTTGAAATAGCTAAGGAATCTAGACAGGCTGTAGTAGATAAAGGGGAAGTATCCGAATTTCATTATGATGATGTACAGCCAATAAGAACACCAAATGAACCAGTACAAGGGACTCGTAGCCTACCGAATAGACAAGAATCACGGCCGGCGGAGCGTATTGAGTCTAAAAGACTGCTAAAACCATTAGATATATCTAAGTACAATAAACCCACAGTTATGCCAGCTGATATAAAGTTTGAAAATATCTAATGTACATATATACAATGAATCGATCGCAAAGACCGGTAAAAAAAGTTCAAAATATTGAAGAATCAGAAAAATGTGAAGTATCCAAGAGGCAAATAGACGAGGCCTTCAGAAATAAGGAAGCTGAGATCAAAAGTCTGGTGAATCAAACACTTGACTACCAAGATAAGGCATCAGCGCTAGATAAAAAAACAACGGTGTACAAAAGAAATATGGAAAAACTGGCTGAAAAGTGCGAAACCCTTATGAGAGAACGAGATCTGTTGAAACAAAAATTAGAAATAACTCAATCAAAATCCAAATCAAATATGGACCTTGACGATCTGAATAAAAAATCCGTAAGTTATATCGAATACGTTAATGAGCACAGAGATGAGATCCTTGGCAAACTGTGGAAGGAAAAGAACCACGACAAAGAGCTAGAGGACTTGGAAACTGAAATCAATAATAAGTATAATCATTTGTTTAATTAATCTAGATATATAGGATAGCTGTATGGAAAAAATAGATGATGTACTTGTCACAATATCAAAAGTTGAATTAGCTGAAAAAGATGATGAAATATATTTACTCCGAAAAAAGATAGAATTATATGAAAAAAAATTAAATGAAAATAGATCTAAAATTTATAAAAGTTCCGGTAAAAAATCCAGACGAGAAGAAATAATAGAGTATTTAGAAAGTCACGTCGATTCATTAAATTTAAATCACAAAGTTAACGATGAGGTGCTATTACATGATATTAAACAAATGGTTCAATCATTTAAAAACGGTAATTATAAATATTTGCGAACTTATTCATAAGACGACTTATTAGATTACTCAATTGAATCAATCATACAGTGAGATATTTATCATTATATAATGAATGTTATCATTATATAATGAATACGTGTTATGTACATTGTCTATTTATACAACGAATTTTATACTACGTAAATATAACTTTACACTACCGATATACTACCTAAATGAAAATTATACTACGGATACTACCAAATACTACGGAATACTTCAGATACTACTGATTTATATGTAATAATTTAATACCACTTCCCGGTTTCATCTTGTTTCAAGTTATATTTTTCTATAGATTTTTTGCTTGGTTTAGCGGTATTTCCATTAGCGATATTCACAAGTATTTTCTTGCGTTGTAGTTCATCTTTATGACTATCATAATATTTCTTTTGATTTATTTTAAATATATCCGGGTGTAATAACTTGTAATCTTTACTCCATTTCTTCAGATTGAACGGTTTTTTCTCAACAATAATTTTCGGCTCTTGAAGTGGTTCCGGATTTTCTGGCCGTAACGCGTGTAATTCATCAACCGCTTGTTTGGTCTTGTAATATTCGGTATACGCTACTTCCTGAGAATGTCTCATACGTATAGCCAGTGCCTCACGACTCTTAAGATCATCGTGTTTGTTGTAGAAATCTGTTATGTAGGCTGACCGAAGAACATCGACAGATACATCTTTAGGAGCAAAAAGTTTAGTTAGACAGTATCCAAATCTAGATTTTTCCATTGGTAATGATACATCAAGTCCGGCCTTATTTTCACCATCAAATAGATACTCTCTTGGAAATGATTTTAATGACCGTTTTATTATTTGAGTTAATTCATCGTTCAATTTAAATGAAGCCGGCCCGTGCGTTTTGATTACCTTATCATTATTGATCTTAATATGATAACCATTTGTTGAGATGTATAGATAATTTTGATCGTTTTTCATGTCCCGAGCTTTATAAATTATTTGCATATCAGCATATTCTTTTCTAATAGGTTCCTGATACGTATACATACAAAGCATCAAATAATTGTAATGTTTAGCTTTTGATGTCGGGTCTTGTTCAGATATTATTTTCAATTCGTCTCGCCGCTTGATTATTTCGTCAAACGGTATCCAATTTTTTATTTCATTTTTGCTAAATCCCTGATCTTTTTCATTATTAACTTCATTTCGCAATTCATCTAATATTTTCTCATACTTATCGCCGATTTTCTTGGGCGCAATATCTCGGAGTATCATACATAATATTGAGAGGTGGTTCTTACGAGTTCCCTTGTTTTCATACTGGGAAATTAAATTAAAAATTTGTACATGGTTGGTCTTTACCCATTCAGCGGAGGCATCTTCTAATGTTACATCTAATTTTAATCTAGAGATCCATAAGTTTAGAATTCCTCTAGTTGATTCAGCTAATGTCACGAATTTTAATTTATTAGGCATATATACTATATCTTACTATATTGTACTAATATAACCAAATCTTTATATCACGATAAATAATTATCAAAACCCGGTTCATTATCTGATTGTTGTCGATCTATTTCAGTTCGTAAATTTTCAAATATTTTGTGGTACTTGTCGTATAATTTTTTTGGACCGACTTCATTCAAAATTTTCTGAAGTATCGAATAGTGATTCTTCCGTGTGCCAAGATTATCGTATTGCTTGATGAGTTTATTGATCTGTCCGTGGAATTTTGAGACCCATTTGATTGATCCGTAGTCTATATCAATATCTAAATTCAATTTGTTCTTCCAAACATTTAAAATAGCTCTTGTTGATTCAGCGAAGTGATTACGTTTTCGTTTTGTCATTTTATGTATTTATATTAATAATAGATAAAAATTAACGACGTTTAGCTACATAAAATTATTATCGTTTATTAATATAAATAAGATGCTGCATCTGCCTAGCACTAACCAACTTGAGATAATTGATAATATCAAAAATAATTTTAACCTTATTGTGGATTCCGTCGCTGGATCTGGCAAAACAACTACCATACTTCATATCGCAAAATGTATTAAGCAGCGTATATTATTGCTCACGTACAACAGTAGATTAAAATGCGAAACTAAATCAAGAGCTGATATATTAAAATTGAAGAACATTGATGTACATACATACCATTCATTTGCTTACAAGACTTATCACACCTGTTACACCGAATCACATATCACAAACATATTACACAATCGATTACCTCCAAAAAAGAAGTTTAGTTATTATATTATTATTCTAGATGAATCTCAGGACATTACACCTGTATTTTACGAACTAGCACACAAGATCATTCACGATAATAATAAGTTGTCTACCCAATTATGTCTACTCGGTGATAGATATCAATGTATTTATGAATATAATGGGTCGGATACTAGATTTTTGTCTTATGCTGATAAACTATTTACAGGGAATAATAATAACTGGAAGAATAACAACCTAAATGAAAGTTTTCGAATTACAAATGAGATGGCCTCGTTTTTAAACAAATGTGTTCTAAAATTTGATAGGATCGTTGCAAACAAGTCAGGTAGTAAGGTCAGGTATTTGATATGTGATGCATTTGGATTTGATGATAAAGTCGTTTACTTGGAAGTTAAAAATAAAATTAATAAGCATGGTTATGATAATATGTTCATAATTGCTCCATCTGTTAGGAGTGAAAGGTCTCCTGTAAGGAATCTAGCAAATAAATTGTCAAAAGATGGAATCAATATTTATATTCCAAATAGCGACGAAGACAAACTTGATGATCAAATAATGAACGGTAAATTAGTATTTTCATCATTCCATCAAGCAAAAGGTCTTGAACGTAAAGTAATAATTGTTTTCGGATTTGACGATAGCTATTTTCGATATTTCAAGAAAGACGTCGATCAGCTAGTCTGTCCCAATGAGGTATATGTAGCATTAACCAGAGCCAGCGAGCATTTAACTATTGTTCATCATAAACATAACAACTTTTTACCATTTCTAGATCTACAGAAACTTGCAAATCATTGCGAAATTATCGGCAACAAACGAATTAATTTGAATACTGTAGACGACGACAAAGATGTTAATACTTCAGTGACCGATTTGATAAAACATTTGAATTCTGATGTAATAAACGAAGCATTATCTTATGTACAAATTTCTAAAGTAAAAGATTGTGAAAATTTAATCAATATTGATACTAAATGTCAACAGGGGGATTTATTTGAGAATGTAAGTGAAATAACTGGAGTTGCAATACCAGCCTATTATGAATATATCACGCGTGGTAGTATGACAATTTATAACAAAATCGAAAACTATTACAATTCGGATGATCTCGAACTAATGAAAATGTCAACGAGTGATCTATTGTATCTATCAAATTTATATATCAGTTTTAGGAGTAAATTACTTTTTAAAATTAAACAAATAGTAGATTATTCGTGGTTATCGACTGAAAAATTAATGTTGTGTGTTGAAAGATTAAAATGCATAATTTCAAGTAATGCTCTTTTTGAAAAGAACTTTGAAATTATGCATTTGGAAGAATTACATAATCGGAAACTGGTTGGGTCTATTGACTGCATTGACGATTGTAATGTATATGAGTTCAAATGCGTGCTCGAATTAACTAATGAACATTATTTACAACTTGCTATCTACGCGTACATGCACTCAATAAGTAATTTACATCAAGAGCATAAACAATATAACTACATTTTATTCAATATTCTAACGTCAGAAACGTACCAAATTACTGCATCAATAGATAATCTTCGTAAGATGATTGAGTTTATTATTATTTCAAAATACTCTTCTAGAAAAGTCCTATGTGATGATACGTTTTTTAAATCAATGAATGCAATATCATCCAAATTTGTAAAAACTAGTAATGAGTTGGAGACAATAAACGATGATACAATAAATAACAAAACATATATGTTCTAAGTTTCAACTATTTTTTTAATACAATTGTATTTATTTTCAAGCTCTTCCATTATTTGCTTAAGATTATTATATTGATCGATTAATTTATTATATTGTTCAACGACGCTATCATGCTTTTTGACTACTGCATCATAACCAATATATTGCAATTGTTTTATTGGTAATTCATCCGATATTTTATTTAGTTTGTTCATTTGATATGTAATTGATTGTAATAAATTAATACAGTTCATTTAATTTATTTCAATTTTTCTAAATTAATCGCATATTTCAATAGGATATCACATTACATTTTAATACGATTCTAGGTCACATTTTTGTTTTAAATTTATTTGGTGTAATTCAGACATATCGTGATTTGATTTTCGTTTTTGATAAAAATATATGTTACATAACTTGCACATCGTAACGTCTTTACTTTTTAAAAAAATTAATCTGTTGTCAATTGTTTCTTTTTCACATTTCCACTTCATCATTACATATTGATATGTAACACCCGGCGTTAAGATATCTTCAATAAACTGACATTCCTTGACAAATCTGGCCATAAAACAAGATTCCCAGGCACATTTCTTCATAAATATTCCATCGGGCGTATAAATACACTTTCCAGATGCTAATTTGTGCTCCTTAGTTCGAGTATGATTTATTAACAAACTTTTTGTTTTAAATTCTAAATTACATGATTTACATATGGTTTCTTCAGTCTCGGACATGATATATACTACCATAATATTATATTTTTAAGCACTGTACACATCTTAATTGATTAAATAAATTACAATTATATTCCGATATTATATGGTATCGTTTTATGAATTTTCATTTAAAATAATAGATCAAGGCGGATATCTAATTATTGTATTTTAACGGAATAACTAACTAGTCGACGAAATTATAACATACCTGAAACAATATTTTAATAATAATACCAATTCAAATCTGAATTAGTACTATGATACCATGTGCCGACGTTCTACAGATAGTAATATGGTGGCTTGTTACATGAAGCGAATGTGTCT
>Ga0210405_10003676_pt1 | contig 14869 bp, 10 predicted proteins | sample IncBWH11MmetaG_FD_155492 | JGI IMG/M metagenome (GOLD analysis project Ga0210405, IMG submission 155492) | Forest soil microbial communities from Barre Woods Harvard Forest LTER site, Petersham, Massachusetts, United States - Inc-BW-H-11-M | ecosystem: Environmental > Terrestrial > Soil >... | reverse complement strand
CACAACTCAGCAACATGCTGCAGGCAAACATTATCCGCATGTTGTACTCCACTGGTTCTTGATCTGTTCCGCCCCGTCAGCCATGTGAATGATTCCTAAGCTGAGGAAATCGTACGCCCGAGGGTACATATCGGTATTCAACAAACTCATCTCCTACTGAGGGCCGAAACAACGGCTGTACCTGCCAATCTCGGGTTTAGCCGCCTATATCAACTCCTTATTGAAGGCTTCGGATTTCCTCAGCAGTCGGGCATTTGGAAGGGCGACGTCGCCTGTCCTCGGCTCCGCACGTGCCGAGTATCCGCCTTCCGCAGTAACGTTACCGGCGACGCTCGGCGGCCACTCGTCATCTGTCGGCTGCCATGTCGAATCCGGGTTGTAGAGATCCATTTTCTTGACGATGTTCAAGGAATCTGGCCCCAGATCTTTCTGATAAACGATTCCGTCATTGCTCACAATGAAAGTCTTCACACCTGTAACCCGGTATTCGGCGGGCACGGCGACAAGGGCGAAGCCGCCAATCATGATCCCCTCAATGACGTAATCCAGCCTGCCTAAATGTGCCGCCGGGCCTTGGCCTTTCAGGATCTTGAAGTAGTACCCATGGAATCCTGACTTGCCGATGGAGTAGCCCTCCTCCAACGCCTTGGCAACGGCATCGCCAATCGGGCCGCCAGATGTGCCGTCCGGGTTTTGCCAATACAAGCCGTCCTGTTTTCCAGGAGTACTGAAGATTCGCTGTGCGTACTGATTTACCCCGGAATCATCGTGAATCTGCAGAGCGTATTCCTTCTGGGCGTCCACAAAACCGCGACAGACTTGAATGGCGTCCAGTTCGTTGGCTCCAATCCGGCGAAAGAGGATTTCTTGCCGGCCTGACTTAGCTTCGAAATACCATTTGCCATTCTTCTTTATCAGAGGAACCGGCATGGGCCACTCTTCCTCGCCAATAACGATGATTGCCCGAGTCGGCTTTTTAGGGTCGATCGATATGGAGTTCTTGGCACGGGCTTCTGTCGCAAACGCAGCAGCATTGTTTTTGTCTTCGACGGGATCGGCAGAGGCAACGAAGTCCTTGCCGTCTGGTCCGAAGATCGCCATTAGTTCCGACACGTCATAGGCTCCCGCTGCATTGATTAGCGCTTCAGCAGCTTGCTGTGGCGTGTCGAACGGCTTTGGCGCCGTGGTCACGGTTTGCGCCCCGGATTGCACCTGAGCTGCCGCGAGACCTGGCATCGTGCACCACGGAGCAACCAGGATGATGGCGAAGATACCAATCGGAGTGCGGAATCTGGATAGCCTTGATTTCATATTTCCCTCGGTGATCATGGTTTCTTACCTACCTCCGCCGACCGCCACCACCGCCGCCGCGGGACCCTCCACCACGGGAGGAGCTACCCATGCTGGAAGAACCACGCGAACTGCTGGCCCGTGCTCCGCTGCCACTCATGCCGGAAGATGCTCCACCAAACGCGCTGCGGTTCGTCGCGCTCGGGGAATTCGGGACTTGTCGATTGCCAACGCGATCCCCTCCACCTCCTCGGTTGTTCGTATTGCCACCCCCGGAACCACGGTTGGACGTATCTCGATTACCAGCGCCGCGATCGCCTCCGGCACCGCGGTTGGACGCGTCTCGATTGCCGGTGCCGCGATCGCCGCCGCCGGGCTGTTGTCGATTACCGATCCCTCCTCGGTCGCCGCCTGCAGGTTGTTGTCTGGCCTGGTTCTGGCGTGCATTTGCCTGCCGGTTCGATAGGGAATCGCCTCGAGTAGTACCGCCAAACCTGTTCGCAGTGGACCTGTCAGAATATGGTGCGCCCCCGCGGTGCTGGGGATTGTGTTGCCAATTACTATTACCTCTTGCGGGCAGAGTGGATGCGCGGTTGCCGCGGTTCACGTTGTTGATGTTTTGCCGGTTGCTGTTGTTAACGAAGTTATTGTTGTGGTTGATATAGACATTGTTGTTGCCGCCCCATCCGCATCCCCAACCCGCGCCACCACTCCAGAAGGCTCCCATCGCGACCCCAACACCGAACGATATGGCCATGCCGGCCGCATAGTAGCCGGGCGGCGGATAGGCGATCGGGGGATACGGATAAACCGGAGCCCCATACACAACGGTTGGGTTGTAGCTGGGCACATAGACGACTTCTGGGCTAGCTTGCTCGATGATGACAATCTGCTTATTTTCGACGACCTTGGTTTCCACTTTCTGTTGTTCGCTGGACTTCAGGTTTCCTGCGTCCTCAGCTTTCTTGCGCATGCGCTGCACCGCGTCCATCACGTCGCTCTGTTGCGCAAGAAAAGCATTCCCAAGATCCGTCGTCCACTTGATGTTGTCAGCCAGTTGCTTGACCAGGTCAGGCAGTCCCGCCAAGGCCTGGATGCTTGGATCCCAGTCTTGTTTTAGCGCTGCATCCGCGAGCGCCTTCCCCTTCAAGTCCTTGTGCTGGTCCAGCCACTGTTTGAGCTGAACCACCTCCAGAGGATAGGTGGAAGCCACCAAGGTTTGGCTGAGCAGCGCGTCGGGATAGAGCGCAATCGGCGCCACCAGAGAGTCCAACTGGTCCGCCGGAATCTTAACCGCAGCCTGTTCCGGTGCAGCCGCGGGCGTCTGGTCCTGGGCTGCGACCACGGCGTTTCCGGGAAGAAGCACCACTGCGCAGAGAATCGCAGCGCATTCTCGAATGGTTTGTAGGAAACTGCCCCGTCGTCTAGAGTTCATATCGTGAGTCCGTGTACGTCGCTTGCTGCTCGGGTGGACACTTGCTCGGCTTAAATGAACAGCGCTCGCGCCTGGCAGCATTCAAGATCGATCCAAACTCCGAATCGGTGTTGATCGGTTCTGCCCGTAACCACCTTTACGAGTTTTGTACTGCGAATGCAGGGCGCATTGCCACTAGGGAAATCCCTAAGTGCAGGCTGCCTCTTCAATCGGAAGGGATCGACTTACAACTCGTCTGCTCGCCAGAATCAGTCTGCCGAGCACTAGGGATTTCCCCAGTTGAGAGGTAACCGAGGCAAGCCCAAGCATAGGCGACAGAGAAAGCTTGCCGAAATGAACAGGAATTAGGAGTCCTCTTTTTTCGTTCGAATCGCTGAACGGGCCGATTATTACCGGGAACTCGCTGAAGGACCCAGGCCCTGAGCCATTTCCCACGCCCTGACTCTTTGTCGAGCCTCATCGAAGAGCCGCTCATAGTTTCCTTTTAGCACCTTCTCGCGCGCTTTCTCGTCCAGAAGTTTCCACAAAGGCTCATATTGGCGGTAGACCTTCAGGTATTGCTCTTGAGTTGAAGGCGCTACCTCGTCGGTGCCGAAAAGGAAACGGTCGGGGTAGCGGTTGAGAAGGTCGGCGGTTACGCGAGTCGCCTCCGGAGTCGACACCACATACTTGGCCACCTCGTCCCAGGAAATATCAAAGTAGATATGACTGAACTGCGGGTCAGCCAGTATCTCTGCCAACTGAGCGGCGTGGTTTTTTATCGGTCGAACCACCCGGCCCATACCGGTGTGAGCCCAGATGATGGTCGTGTGTGGGTGCCTTTTGAAAAGGGCTTTCATCTGGTCCAGGTAAACGGGTGGCGAGCCTTCCTTTGCGAACGGCACATCCATATCGCTGTGTATCAGCACGACAAGTCCGACCGCCTCAGCAAAATCGAGAATCCGATCAAGGGCCGGGTTTTGCAGACTCGCAACTTCGCCCGCGACCTTAGCCGACACAAACTCCTTGTGAATCGTGAACTCGCCGATACCCGAGAACACTCCCGGAAAGGTCTGAAGCACACGACGAATGTGATCGGCGGCGTACATGTCAGCCGGGTTGAACCCGGTGATCATGGGATCGAAGCGCCTCCGCTGCTCCCTCGAGAGTGATCGGTATGCCATCGCAATGTATGCGTCGGTGAAGGAGTAGTAATAGAGCGGTGCATCCGTCTGCAGGTAGTAGGTCGGAGCGAAGTCACCGGAATTCTGGTACGACCATTCCTGCTGAAGAGGGATCCCGAATAGTGCGACACGTCCAACTTTTGTACCCATGATCTTCAAAAAGTCATGAATATTCGTGCCTTCCTGAATGTAATTGGTCAAATGGAAGTGAACATCGTTCAGTTCGGGTTGGTCCGGTTGGGACTGTGCAACTGCAAGACTGCACCAGACCACTAAAGGAATGACTGAGCCGAAAGCGAATCGGACCATTCTCTGATGCCAAGAATCATAGGAACGTTTCATCCATGGACTCCGTTTGATCCTTATTTCTTTCGAAAAAATACTCGACCGCTCAGAAAGCTAACTCGAGAGTGGAAGCAAAGACCGGTCCGGTTCCTCCGAGCGCGAAAGGAACGGCGGTATAGCCCACCGGAGATTTGTACAGGTAAAGGAATTCATTGTTCCAGCGGATGACTTTGTTGTGATAAGGAAAATAGTTGAGCCCGGCCCGAAAGTCCCATGGATTGCCATACTTTGCCCGGTACGCGTCCAGCGCCGCGGCGTTGCCGGTGAGTGTCGATCCTCCGAGATAAACCTGCAAGGTCTTAGGCAGAACCATCGCCGAGGTTTGCAATTGGAAGCCGTGGGAGAAGATCGTGGGAAGTCCAGTCGTGCCGAGTCCGTGAAAATCATTGAGCCAGCGCAAAAAGTACTCCCCATCCAACGAAAACCCGTGGTACTTGACGCCACCATCAAAGGCGGCCATCTTGTAGGTCACATCGTTGACGGTAATGCCGGGACCGAGAAGGTTGGGCGTAAAGATGACACTCCCATCTTCGAGCCGAATCTGTGTGTTCTCGAATTGGTCACTGTTTGGCTGTTCCTGCCTGTCCTCGTTACTCCGGGTGAAGTGGGCCGCAAGACGGGTCGCCAATTTTTGATGATCTTCGAAGTCGCCAAAGCCTTGCCCAAATTCGCCCGTGCTGGGCATCCAGACGAGCGAGGTCGCAACCGTGTTTAACCCATTGTTGAGCTGCGCCGCGCTCACGCCGAGCGTGCTCAGGTTGTTGCCGACCATGGCTATGTAGTCCAGCCGGCTTCCGATTTTGCCCCAGGCCCAAACGCCAGAAGTATAGGAAGGACGAAAGAACTCGTCGGCTATAAGGCGGGTATCGACACCAAGCCAGAAGGGGAAGTTGCCCTCTACGCTGCGCGTTCCGGGCAAGGACCTGATCCCCGCGCCCACGTTAAACGATTTGTTAAAAGCGTAACTCAGGTTGCCGGCGAGTACTACCTGAGCGCCTAAGCCTTGCGAAGCGTTGGAGGACCACGCGTACAGAAAATAGCGGAACTTCGGGTGAAGGATCCATCCGAGGAACTTTATCTGTAATTTGTTGAGTTGGATATCCTGGCGTTGCTGGACACTCTTGATATTGCCCAATGCGTCTGTAAACGATGAATCCAGACCTCGTTGATTCAGGTAGCGGACGTAAGTGTAGAGGCTGATACTCATGTCGCCGTACTCTGTATTCGCCACCTTGAACCCTTGATTGTCCGTGTAGGTTCCCCAAGTTTTCTTGTCTCCCTGCTCCGAGGAGATGTTCGCGGTCATCGGTTTTGGTTCTTGCGCAGTGTCGGCCTGCGTCGCTGGGTCTATCTCAGCTGATCTCGTGGTCGATCCTGACTGCTGCGCAAGCACACCACGCAGAGATTCGATCTCTGTCATCAGTTCTCGGTTTTGGTTTTCCAGTTGCTTGTTTTGTTCAATCAGCCGGTCAAGCTTTTTTAATTCGTCCGTCGTGTCTTGCGTACCATGATTCCGAGGTTCTTGTTGGGGATCTGCGCCTTGGGCCTTTCCGTAACTAGCCATCCCAAGGGCAAGAGCCAACGGCAGTAATCGCGTTCCCATTCTCCGGATAGTGTTTGCCATTGGTAATTCAACCCATCTTTCTCAGTTCTTCATGACTACGCTATTTCCAACCCACCGACGCTGGCGAATAGAGGTTGTAGTTCAACTTGCCGGCGACATAGTCGATCACCTCTTGCGCCTTCACACTGTTTCCAGCTTCATCCAGCGGCGGGGCAAAGACGACGATTGCGCCTTTTCCGGGTGCGATCGCTACGATCCCACCGCCAACTCCGCTCTTCGCGGGAAGTCCCACATGCCAGGCCCAGCCACCAGAACCGTCGTAAAGACCGGCCATCATCATCGTGCTGAGGATGTGAGGAACGTCTTCCGCCTTGATCACCTGTTCGCCGTTAGCAGGGTTGATGCCGTTGTTCGCCAGAGTGGCACCCATCCGGGCAAGCTGCGAGGCGTTTACGCCAACCGAACACTGCTTGGTGTAGATATCGACCGACTCAAATGGATCAGCGTAGATTCGCTCATACTTGGCCAAGAGCATCGAGAGCGCTTTATTGCCGGTGTTGGTGGCGGCTTCGGACTTGTAGACCTCGTCAATCAATGTCAACTTTTCTCCGGCTGCGCGGCTGTAGAAATCCAGTATCTTGGTCCATTTTTCATCCGCATCCTTGCCGGAGATCAGGCTAGTAGTGGCAATGGCGCCCGCATTAACAAAAGGGTTGCCGGTGTGTGTCGGCATATCCACGACCGCCACGGGAGAGTTAAAGGGGCGTCCTGTAGGCTCGGAGCCTACTTTTTGGAAGACCGTGTCGGCTCCCAATGCTTCCATCGCGAGTGCGAGCGTGTAAACCTTGGAAATCGACTGGATGGAGAATGAATATTTCACGTCCCCCATCGTGATGACCTGGTTGTCGGTGGTCACAATCGCGATTCCGAATAGTTTGGAGTCCACCTGTGCGAGATAGGGAATGTAATCGGCATTCTTCCCGCGAGTTTCATTTTTGAACTTGTCGTAGGCCTCCTGAACCACTGCCGCCACGACCTCGCGGCGAGGGGCCACAGGACTCCGCGGTGCTTGCGCCTGCGCCGATATCGAAAGCACCGACGACACAATGACCGTTGCGACGAGAAGTAGTTTTGCAACCCAGTTTCTATTCAACATTGACGTTTTCCTTTCCTTTCGCCAGCCAGAGTCATAGAGTTGGGGATTTGAAACTCTTGTCCCAATCAAACTTGAATGAGAACTGCACTCGGTAATCGTTGAAGTTGTATCCGTTGCTAAAGTTCACCCGTCTGCCAAACTCAAATTCACTGCCCATCATGACCCTCGGAATGGGGTGGTACAGCAAGTTCGCGATCGCATAGTCACCCTGGTGAAAGTCCGCTGGCTTCTGCGCGTCGGAGTTCTGGATGTCAACCAGCGAGTAGCCGATCGAACTGGTAAAGTGCTTATTCCAGGAGTGGTCGAGAAACGCCACGACACCAAGAACCGGCAAAGCCACACCTTTGATGGGCACGCGCGAGTTCGGCGGATTGTTCTGAATACCAACATCCACCGGTGCGTCGTTCATGTAATTCTCAATGCCAGAGCCGTAAACGAATGCCAGCTTTGCTACATTGTTTTTTGACAAGTTGAGATTTGAAGTAGTGTTCACGCCCCAGCCCACAACGCTGGCGCCGAGATTGATGGGGTTTCCGCTCGTGTCTACCCAGCCGATTTTCCTGACAATGCCGGCCACCTGCAGGTAGCCCCAGTTCCTGTCGATCCGCGCATTCCCTGAAAGATCGGGAAAATTGAAGCGGGGCCGTATGTTGCTCAGCTCGATGCGGTCGGAATAAACGCCTTGGTCGCCGCTGGCACCGGGACGTTCCAGAGCAACCGTCACGCTGCCTGTTTTCTTCCGGATCGGCATCCAGCGTATTTGTACGTTGCGGAAGAAGACCATCCCGCTCGGCCCCCAGTACTCCACCGTGTTCGGGAAGACGCCGATATCCATGAACGGGCTCCAGGTTTGTCCAGCGCCGAACTGGCCCAACTCGCCGTAGGCATGCCGCAGGCGGAAAGTCGTTTGGCCGGCGTCAACTCCGGTGCCAAAGAGTTCGAACTCGAATATTGTGTTCAGATCGCCGTACGGGGTGGGCGTCGAGGACTTCACGCCGAAGCGGGTTTGTCGGACGCTGGCATAGACATTTCCACTCGGCGCGAACTCGTTCTTGAAGGACGGCAACTGGGTGGGACGGACAACGTCGTACCAGTTCGGATTTATCTGCCCAAAGTCGTAGCCGGAGTCGAGCATGGTGAACCCGTAAAAACTGACGCTGTCCTTCCGCTCCGTGATTTCGCCTTCCAGCGGTACGGTTCCAGCCTGGGGCTGAACGATAACCGCCTCCGAGGGAACAGCGATTAGGGGTTCCTGCGGAGCGGACGTCTTTTTCCCTTCGGCTGGGCGTTGTGCCCCTGCCGGTGGACTCGGTGCCGCGCCCTCTAGTGCGTCGAGCTCCTCTTTAACCTCGTTCATCATTTGGTCCAATTGCTGGAGCTTGTCTTTCAGTTGTTGGATATCTTGCTTCCGCGCGTCCTGGGATTGCGCTCGAGCTGGCTGAATCCAAATGACGGAAAGGGCGAATAGCAATAGGACTGTGGAGCTAATTGTCTTCATAAAGACTCCTGCTCACCTGAACCTGCTTGCAAATCGCTGCCAAAATTAAGGTCAGCCACTAGTCTTCTTAAGCCGAAGAACCAGTGGAAACAATTAGGGAAATCCCTAGGCATGGAGCCCTTTGGCACCGGCAGGCCGATTGCCGGCACTCGCGGTTGGTCGCCAGGACGCACCCCGTTTGTCACTGGAAAGTGTCAGCTTTCAATTGCGCCAGTTGGCTTGGCGCAGTGAAATCCGGAGTCACAAAAGCTTGCTCAGAGTGGACGGAGGCCTTGGGGATATGTTTATCCTCTCCCTTAACTGGCTGGGGTGCCAATGTCAAATAACCCGTTGGTTGCCGGGGCTACCCTCGGATGGGTTGTAGCCCGGAAAGATATCAGGCACCACTTCTCGCTTAGCACTGCAAGGCGGCCTCCGCCAACCAATAAGCGCTGGCTCGTGTCGCGGGTTGTTCCAACCCCACGAAACTTCACGCCACACGCGACCCCGTAGCTCTAAGCCAACGCTTCACATGGTATGGCGCTTGTGAACAACCAGATATACACGGCGTTGAACCTTGACCAGCGTTTTCAGGAAGAGGTCTACACGGAGAGTCTGGATGCCGCTGATCTATCGAAGGATGTGCTGAAGGAACGGCGTGATTCCCTGGTTCAGAAATATCGCCATAAGAGGTTGGACCTGATTGTGTTGGTCGGTCCAGACCCGTCCGAGTCTTCGCAGAGCCGTCGAAGATTCCCGATCTACAGGATCGTGGTTCCAGTTGGACCCCGCGAAGACCTGGGACGTGTTGCCCAGCCGTGTCGCGCAAGCGAGATTTCACCAAAACCCTCGCCGTAGGGGCGCTGCCCGTCGATTCAGATCAATCTCAATCTCAAACTACTTGAGGGTTTTTATATACTCCGCAATTGCCTTGGCTTGGTCGTCAGTCAGCCCGGCGATGCCCTTGTTGTGCGGGGCCTTGCTGGTCGCCTCACCTTTAGTTATGTGCGCCACAATCGCGTCCGCGTCCAGACTGGTTCCCTTAACGGCCGGGGCTTTTATCGTAGGTTTGCCTTCTCCATTGGTCCCGTGACAACCTGCACACTTGGACTTATAAAGGGCTGCCCCATCCGCAGCCCACGCAGCCGTTGCCCAGATCAGTAATACAGCGGCTAACTTAACTATCAACTTGCAGTTCATAAGTACTCTCCTTTTGTCTGTCAGACTAACGTCGTTCTTCGCCTGGTCGTCCAGAGATCGCGAGGGTCACTGTTTTTGAACTTTCGAGATTTGCTCCGCGATGCCGAGGGTTTTCAAGATCTCCGGAGATGCCTCATCCCATTGCCAATGGCTCGTGGCAATTGCTGCAGTCTTGAGTGATTGCGCTGCCATCCGCGGTGGTGTGAGAACCGTCATGGCAGCGAAGGCAACCGGGAAAATCCATGTGGCCGAGGTTGTTCGGGTATGTGCCCCAGGTGACCTTCAAATCTGGAAAGACATTGCGATTGTAGATTGCAAGAATCGCTTGACCAGCCTCGCTAATGTCTTGAGAACGTGCGGCGTAAAGGTCCGCGTAGTTTTGTTGATAAAAGCCGACGATAGCACCCGGCAACTTGGCAGCCGCTTCCTCGCGCGTTTGGTAACCGACCTTCAGTACTTCCACGCCTCTTTTCTTGATGTAAGGCAAAGTGACAGCAATGTCGCCACGGGCAAGCGCTTTGTCCATGGCGCGATCCGGCAAGTCGAAGGAGTGCGTGGGTCGATTGTGACAGTCAACGCATTGCATGTCGTATTTCGGCAATGCTTTGGCGGAATCAGGCGGAGAATCGGAACTGGCGAAAATCTCGACTTTGCCGGTTTCTGTGTTTCTGTATTCGATCCAAGGGATCGTCTGCCTCGCCGGGTCAGAAACTGCGAAACGGATGTGAACGCCAGGGCCAAAGTGAGCTCCGTGAATGCCCGCCAGCTTGCGCCCTCCCACCCTCATCATCAGGACGGTTTGCGTACGGGTGTTTGTTTCATCCTCGGCGTATTTGTTGATCTTGCGCAGAGTCACCCCCGCAGCCTTTTGCGGCCAATGGCAGCCCTCGCATGTCTCACTCGCGGGTACGAGGCGATTGCTTTCTAGAGCGGACGGAATTGGCCTCGGACTGGTCTTTAGTATGGTTTCAACGAGCTGACGAATTCCGCTTGTCTTACTGCTGAGCCAACCGGCGGCACCTGGCGCCACATGACACTCGACGCATTCGACCCTGGAGTGAGGCGAATTCTGATAGGCGGCTAGTTCAGGGTTCATCGTGTGACAGGTCCCTCCACAGAATTGTGGCGTCTCCATGTGCTTGACGGCCCGATAGGTGACTTGGGTTCCAATCAAGATGTTCAGGAGAGTTATGGCGCCGAAAAACCAGGCCATCCGTTGCAGTGCAGTCTTGCGATCAAAGACGACCTCGGCCAGCCCTTTGCGAATCTGGCGTTTACTCAGGTACACGCCGACCGGAATCAGCCCCAACCCACTGAAGAAAATTGCCGGAAGAACAAGAAATACGACGATGCCGACGTAGGGATTGTCGACGTGTCCGCGAATCTGTTGCGGCAGCACAAAGAGCCACGAAATCAAAGCAGTCGCAAGCAACGCCACGCCCACCAAACTCAGCCAGTGCTGAGTCAGCAGGAACCATACCGGCCTCTTACTCGTGGCATTCATTGAATCCCAGGGAATAAAAACCACATCCCGCACCAAAAGAGTATAGAGGGCACACGTGAAAATAAGGACTAGGGAAATCCCTAGTTTCCGTCGCGTCAGGCTCCGACTAGCATCACGCACAGTAATCTCCCCTCGCTGAGCAACACAAGCCGTTCGAGGAGGTCGCGAGGGCAAAGTCATTTATGTCAAAGATCTGCTTCACCCCTCAGAAAGCTGCTCGTAGGCTTGTTGCCGCCCACCCGCGATTCAGCGTGTGGGCTCCAGTGTGCCGCAACGTACGCCGACACCCCGGCCCGATAGTGTGGGCGTTGACAGGGGAGCAACCGCGCAGACCACACTGGGCTCCCGGCGGGGGAGGATTTCGTAGTTCAGGGTTTAGCTGGTTGTGGCAGACATCGAATCAGAGCTAGGGCTGTTTCAGAACCAGGCAAGAAGGAATCTCAGGTCTACCATGAAGCAGGAGACTTCAAACTCTGACGCCGCAAAGTTCGGCTTGTTACACAGTCACGACAAAGCACGGGCTGTCAAGGAACCGCTAGCTCCTGCGAATTCGCATCACTCTCGCGTTCTTTTGTCCTCAATCCCATTTATATTTCTCCTAGTCGTCCTCACTACTGGCCAGACAAAGCCTCAGGCTGATATGAGCGCCCAATCGGCCGCCAACCCCGGGACAAATGCCTCTTCGTCGGAGGCCTCAAAGTACGTTGGCGCGGAAACCTGCAAGACGTGTCATGAGGAGATTTACAACGGCTGGGAGAAATCGCCCCACTGGAAGACCACCCTTAATAAGAAAGCCAGTCCCTCGAAGCAGGGCTGCGAAGCCTGCCACGGTCCCGGTGCGGAACATGTGGAGGGTGGCGGTGACAAAACCAAGATATTCGTCTTCGCAGATCACTCACGGCAAGAAACTAGCGCCCGCTGCCTGGCGTGCCACGGCGAAGGGCATGAGCAGGCCCATTTTTCTGAATCTCTCCACTCCAGCAGCAACGTCGGCTGCCTCGATTGCCACTCTCCCCATCATGCCAAGGAAAAGCCATATCTGCTGATCCAGAATCAGCCTCAGTTGTGCTACGGATGCCATACCTCAGCCAAGGCAGACTTTGCCAAACCCTATCACCACCGCGTGAACGAGGGTCTGTTGCAATGCAACGACTGCCACAACCCGCATGGCACGGCGATCGCCGGCCAGCTCAGAACCATGCCGAACGGGGATGCCATCTGCTACAAGTGCCACGTCGACAAGCAAGGCCCATTCGTCTACGAGCACGTGCCGGTCAAGACTGAAGGCTGCGTCAGTTGCCACACGCCCCACGGCTCAACCAATCCCCGCTTCCTCAGGGTGAGCCTGGTCAATATGCTTTGTCTGCAGTGCCACACTTTCCCCACTCAAGGGCCCGCGGGACCCGCCCACAATCAGTCCGCCAAATATCAGGCGTGCACCATGTGTCACGTGGCGATTCACGGCTCCAACTTCAGCAATGTCTTTTTCAAGTGAGGGAGACTCATGACCTCGCCCAGAAAACCCGGCCCGCCGATCCTCATTAGCTCTGTGCTCGTTTTTGGCTTGCTCGCCGCATCACCGCAGTACCTGGCTGCACAATCCTCCAGTGGCAGCCAAAACCCGCCCGCGCAGCAAGAAGGCGTCACCGCCGGAGACTACGTGATCCATACGTCTGCTGAAATCGGCTACCGCTACACCAACGTGACTGGCAGCGACGATATGTACGACACCCTGGTTAACCTGCAAACGGGCCCGCGATTTCTCGACGAGACCTTTTCCATGCAATCGCAGGATCACCAGGGCCTGCTCTTCGACAATCTTTCCGTGAACAGCTTCGGATGGGGAGGCGATCCCAACAACGTCTTGCGAGCCCGGGTAGAGAAAAACAAGTGGTACAACTTTCTGGCCAGTTTCCGTCGCGATCAGAATTTCTTTGATTACGATCTGCTGGTCAATCCACTCAACCCTCCAACCTCGAGTCCTTCGATCCCTGTGCTTAATTCCGCGCACGCCTTCGACACGACGCGCCGCATGACGGACATCGATCTCACCCTGCTGCCGCAATCGGTCGTGAGCTTCCGCTTCGGCTATTCGCACAACAACATGACCGGACCTTCCTACACCAGCATCCACACTGGAACCGACGCGCTGCTCCTCCAACCGTGGAACACCACCATGAACGCCTATCGTTTCGGAGCCGATTGGAAGGTCGCGCCGCGAACCGTGCTTAGCTACGATCAATTCCTCTACTACTACAAAGGAGACACCGACCCGCAACTCTCTTCATTCGCCATGGCCTTCCTGCCTGGCGGAGGAACAGTCGAACTCGGCCTGCCCATCGACACTGCCAACAAGTCGCCCTGCGCCGTGGTGCCACCCGCAACCAGTCTCATCAACTCGTCGGGAACACTGACGAATCTGGACTGCAATGGTTACTTCAGCTACTTCCGCAACCAGCGAATCCGTACCTCCACCCCGATGGAGCGCCTCAGCCTGCGCAGCAACTACTTTCAGCGCGTTGAACTGCTCGGATCTTTCACTTATAGCTCGGCTGACATGAACACACCTCAGGACGAGTCCTTCAACGGTCTCGAATCACGTTCCGACACTCGCGCCTTCACCACCACTGGAACCGGCAGCGCCCGCCAGATTTCCAACGTGCTCGATCTCGAAGGCACCGTCCATGTGACCAAACATATCCGCATCATCGACAAGTTTTATTATTGGGCTTTCCGCATTCCCGAGAATGGCAACTTCACCGAGATCGATAGTATCTGCACGGCCACGTGCAATCTGCTGACCCCGCTCAGTGCGACCGCCCCGGAGTCCACCACCACCTTGACCCAGGCCTCTTTCAATCAGACTTGGATCACCAATCAAACTCAAGTTGCCTGGGACATTTCGAAAAAAGTCGGAGCTAACCTCGGCTTCCGCTACAGCGATCAGGTCTTTAAACACTTCAACGACTTTCTCCCCGGAGACGAAGACTACTTCGCCATTCACGGCTACACCGAACTCTTCGGCATCTGGGCGCGCCCCATCCCCGGGCTGCGACTGAATTTCAATCAGGAGCACACCAGTTTCGACAACGTGATCGTGCGCATCTCGCCGCGTAAACAATCCCAATACCGCTTTCAGGCCGGATACACGCCGCGCCCCTGGGCAGTCGTCGGCGGTTCGATCAATATTTTCCAGCAGTCGAACGGCGACTCAGCCGTCAATTACCAGGGACACAACCGCAACTACGGACTCACTGCGTCGCTCGCGCCTAACGAGCGCTTCGCCCTCGATCTGGCCTACAACTACAACGACGTCATGCAGAATGCCCTGATCTGCTTCAACGACACGCCGCCGCCGGGTGTGAGCCTCCCCTTCGTCAACAATGCTGCGTCCTGCGCCGCCAATGATCCGTCGAATCCTCTGCTGGCCAACTCCTACTACACCAACCACACCAATTCCGGGATGTTCACCGTCCGCTTCAAGCCGATCAAGCGCCTGACCCTGAACGCCGGTGGCAGCATCACCAACGTCGACGGTAGCACGCCGCAGTTCAACATCCTGCAACCGCTCGGCTCCCTGCAGTACCTCTACTACCAACCCGTAGCCAACTTCAGCGTCGACCTGACCCATGGGCTAGCCTGGAACAGCGGTTGGAATTACTACCAATACAACGAAGGCTCATTCGTCGGCCCCACGGCGCCTCGCTACTTCCACGCCAACACCGTCACCGAGTC
>Ga0210405_10003675_pt1 | contig 14869 bp, 12 predicted proteins | sample IncBWH11MmetaG_FD_155492 | JGI IMG/M metagenome (GOLD analysis project Ga0210405, IMG submission 155492) | Forest soil microbial communities from Barre Woods Harvard Forest LTER site, Petersham, Massachusetts, United States - Inc-BW-H-11-M | ecosystem: Environmental > Terrestrial > Soil >... | reverse complement strand
CGAGCGGGGATCGAAACGATGCGGAGCATCCACCGCGCGCTGGATCTGCTCGACGTCACGGCCCTGCGCCAAGCCCAGGACTGCCAGGATGCACTGGCCGCAAACCGGATCGCGCGCCAGGCGATCATGAGCTGCCAGCCATCAGTCGGCGAGCTATAGTGCGCATATAAATGCAATAGCGATCAGCCATGCAGATTTGGTGGCGCATGTACGCAAGGACGGGACAGACGGGGAGGCGTTGCGACCAATGCCGACGGCGCGCCACGGGTCGAGGACGAAACGTCCTGTCGAAATCGCCCAGCTCAGGCTCATCGCCAAGGTGGCACGCATGTATCACGAAGGGGGAGTCAGGCAGCCGCAGATCGCGACCGAGCTAAGCCTGTCTCAGGCACGCGTGTCACGGCTGCTGCGTCAGGCCAGCGAGATCGGTGTTGTCCGTACCGTCGTCACCTTGCCGCCTGGCGTATACACCGACCTTGAGGAGCAACTGCAAGAGAAGTTCAACCTCCGGGACGCCGTCATTGTCGACGTAGATGGCGCTAAGGGTCAGGTGGTTCCGGCCCTCGGTGCGGCCACGGCGCAGTACCTCAACTCGACGCTCATGGGCGGAGAGGTCCTTGGCGTGTCGTCATGGAGCGCGACGCTGCTCGCTGCCGCGGAGGTCATGCCGGCCAGGAGCACTTCACCATTGGATCGAGTCGTGCAGATTGTCGGAGGTCACGGAGACCCGAGTGTGCAGGTGCAGGCGAACCGGCTTACCGGCGAACTGGCCGCTGTCACGGGCGCCCGGCCCGTGTTCCTGCCGGCACCAGGACTCGTCAGCAGCCCGGCCCTGCGCCGGGCCCTCGTTAAGGACGCTTCAATCGGCGACGTCATGAAGTCGTGGAAAGAACTTGACCTCGCCCTGGTCGGTATCGGCAGCCTGGCCCCATCACCCCTGTTGCGCCAAAGCGGTAACGCACTCACCGAAGCCGAACAGGACCAACTCCGGAACGCCGGAGCAGTCGGCGACGTTTGCCTCCGGTTCTTCGACGTTAATGGTGCCGCCGTAAAGACGTCGCTCGACGAGCGCGTTATGAGTATTACTCCGGCCGACCTTATGCGGGTGCCTCGACGTGTCGGTGTGGCCGGCGGAGCCAGCAAGTGCCGGGCCATCCGGGCCGCTCTGCGCGGCGCTTGGGTCAACGTCCTCGTCACGGACCTCGACACCGCACGTGCTCTGGTAGAAGACACCGAGGCCAGACCCGCGGATCTCTTACCGGCCGAAGGATTCAGGTAGATATCCGAGTTCGATCGACTTACGTAGGTCCCACCCGTCAAGGTTCGAGCCGTCAACAAGCAGCTTGTAGCTCCAGAAGAACCAACCCACCGTGCCGTCCCACGCCGCGAGCTGAGCGTCAGCCAGACTGCGGTAGAAATCGAGACGTTCCTCCTGGGGCATAGCGGCGGCCTTGGCCGACATCGGTTCGAGGCACCACTCACCAACGACAAGCGGGAACTCGTGTGACATCTCTCGCACTGTGGGGCCAAACTCGTTCCGGATGTGGCGGAGATATTCGTGCAGATCCCCGTCCCCGGTTCTGAGCGTGTACTCCATCAGGTACAGGTGGGTGTCGACGACGATCCGTTCGAACTCAGGGCTCGTGAAGAACCCCTCCCATTCCCGGATGCGGAACCCGTCGTGGAAGACGATAGTAACGGCGTCGGACCGAGCTCGTATCCTGCGGTACGCAACGGTGTAGAAGTCTTTCAGGAAACTGGTCGGGACCGGCTCCGAGCCTCGCGCGTACTCGGGGTCACGGGGTGGATACCGGCGGGGCAGGTCGATGGCGTCCCACAGCTGCTCAGAGATGGGCTCGTTCAAGACCTCGATGCCCCACAGCGCCGTGCGTGCCCGGTAACGGCTGGTGAGCTGCTCGAGCACTGTCAGCGCGAACTCAACGTGCGCCGGGTCTTGATGCCACTTGCAGACACCGCACATGCCGCCGTTGTCGAAGCCGTTCTGCGAATCCGGCACCGTGTGCAGATCGATCAGGATCTTGATCTCGTGCGTCTCGGCCCAGTCAAAGGCCCGGTCCAGGTACTCCACACAGCCGACGTAGGGCGGATAGTCCCCGAAGATGAAAAAGGGAACCGGGATCCTGACGGTGTCGATGCCGTGGTGTGCGAGATAGGCGAAGTCCCGTTCGGTGATGTAGGAGTCCCGATGCGCTGTGAGCCGTTCGCGTTTGGCGGCATCGGCGAGGTCGCAGGACAGCTGGGTTTCGTCCTCGGCTTCCGTGCCGGCGAACAGGCTCGGGCTCATCCATTTTTCCAGGACCAGCCAGTTGCCGAGGTTCACGCCTTTGATCACAGGGTCCTCCCATCGCGAACTGATGGCCCGCAGCTCAGTATTGCCTTATGCGTCACCCTCAGCGTCGCTGGCATTTGCTGATCTCCTGTTGTTCCGCTTGCGGCCCATCCTCGGGTTCGGGAACGCCCGTGGCGGCCGCGAGAAGGGATCCGAGGCAGTGTCGCCCGTGGCCATCGTACGGCCGTGCCCGCTTGCGGTCGCCGGTCCCGCTGCTAAGGGGCGGCCCGGAGAAGGGATGCGGAAGATATGGATCGACTGGTCCTTTGCCCGGCACCGGTGATCCTGCCCTGGCTTGGCCTTATCAGAGACCATGACGACCTGATCTGGTGCGATCCAGGACACTCCCTCGACCGTCCCGTAGGCGATGCTGCCATCAGATGCCCTCGGGAGCGCGTAGCTGGTGCCTGCGCCAGTGATCTGCCAGCCGGACGGTGCGAGGCTGCCGAGCCAGAGGGCCGAGGAGACCTGGGATATGACTGCGATGCGGTCTCCAGTCACGGCAATACCGCTGTAGTCCTCAAACAGGACCGTTTCCGGCAGCCGGATCTTGCCGACGCGGTTCCAGTTGCGGCGGCCGCGCTGGAATACGTGGATCCGGCCGCCTCCGGGGATGCGGCCCTCCGCGCCGCCTTTGCACCTATTGCCCTCACATAGCCCAAGCAGGTAGGTCTGCTCTTCGCGGCGTACGCAGGTCAGGCCTTCCAGGCCTTTGTTCGGCCGGTCGAGCGGGAAGTCGAGCCAGGCACTGTCGATATACCTGAAGTTGGCGTCGTATTCCTGGACGGCGGCCATGAACTTGGCGCGGCCGCGGGGCAGCGACTCGATCAGGACGTAGAAACGACCTGGCCATGGGTCATATGCAATGTCCTCGAAGCCGCGGCGGTATCCCTTCTCCTGGATAATCATGTGATTATCTCTGGCGGCCCAGGATAGTTCCGGACCTATGCATGCAACGTGCGGCAAGTTGTCGAAGATGACGTAGAACAGCCCGTCCTTGGCGAGCACGCCGCTGGCTTCCAGCCTCGGGTCTAGCGAACCCTCGACGATGTCGAAGATCTTCGCTTCCTTGACCAATTCAAGCTGCTGCATTGGTACTTGTGTGGCCACCACGGCCTGGCCTCCTGACTGGGTCAGTCACGCATGCGGCGGCAGCAGTTCCATCGTGGCTGGGAAGCTCGCCCTGTCGGTGGCACGCGGTGTTGTCTTCCGCAACTGCTCCAATTGCTGGCGCGCGCTGTCGCGCCGCATGCGGACATAATGAACGATGCCCTCGGCCTTTTCCTGCCAGTGCCTGAGCTCGTTCTGCTTGCAGCCGCTGAGGTAAACTTCATCGTTGGTGAACTGGCGGCCGGTGAATGGCTGGCAGTAGGGCGTCGCCGACTCCAGATAAGCGGCATGGCGTACGCGGTCCCAGAGCCCATCGTCGGAATCGGCCGCGATCTGCTGGCTGAACACTTCTGGATGGAAGTGAGTATCAAGGAGAAACTCAAGATAGTCCAGATAATACTGCCGGTAGTCACGGTTATGCAGTAGGTTCTGCACCAGCGGTATGCGGGAGGTCGCGTTTCCCCGCCAGTAGTGCCTCGTGTTGCTGGGCCAATCGAGAATGTCGGTGTAATGCCACTTTGTGTTGAAGTAGTCGATACCCAGGCAGTTGTCGTAGTCCCACGGAATGAATGTGAAATAGGGGGAGTGCATGAAGTCGTCCTCAGCGCCCAGCCGCCCGGAGTTGTATAGGTAGTAGTTGGACGGAGTTGCGTAGTAGTTATCCCAGCTGCCGAGCAGCAAGTTCACGCTCGCCCATCTGAGGAAGGCATGCGTGTTCATTATGCCGTCCACCGAGTCGCGGAATGCATCGGTGTCGAAACGCTCTTCACCGCCCGGAAGCCCCCTGCCGTTGATAATCCTGATGAACCTCGCCAGGTCATCGTAGGTGCCGGCGTCATGGTCGTCCTCGTTGCTCTTGAGCCGGTAGGTGCGCTGGTCGTCGGCCCTGAAGTATTGCCGTCCGCTGTCATCTCCGTCGGGGCCGACGCGGTGTTCCAAAGTCGCGCATCCGACGTCCCCGCAATAGGCCTTGTAGAGGTTACCGCGGTCATTCGCCCCGAAGTGATCCTTCAGGAATCTCTTGTCAACCTGCTCAATAACGGAGAACAGGCCATAGTAGGTGGCGTCGAAGGCGAGCTTCGCATAGGTATGCCGCGCCGATGGCAAGCCCGCATCGCGGAAAAGACGCCAGGCAAGAGCCTCCCGCATCTGCGAAGGATCATTGTACATCGACTTTAGATTGACACGCGTCATTCCGGCAAGGTGACCGGCGCCACCGGCGGCATGCTCGAGGGTAATCTTCCACGACCTCTTCGGGGCGTGCAGGGTCCGGTTGCCGCTATTCGCCAGCGAGAAATTCGACGCGCTGAACGCCACGCCTTCGGCGCCTGGGCCGGGAATATGGCGAGTGTCGGCCGGGTCGGTCCGCCACACATCTAGCCGTGCGCCTCGAGGCGCTCGCACCTGGCGCATCAGCACACCGGACTGCTGCGGGAAGCCCGTGACATGGAACATGTACATGCCGACAGAAAAAAACTCGTCCTTGACGCGCGCTGTGTTCGTTGCTCCGCTCGCTTCATCCATGCGTTCTCCTTGGATGACCTACTAGCCGTAGGTTGCAGCGGCACTCTCGGTGTCGCAGCCTTCTATTGAGTCGGTGGGCAGCGGTCCACGTTCTGATACGCACCCTGGCGGGCAGGCGTGCCCTGACCAGGTCGGAGACGAGGAACATTCACGCAATCACGGCACCGGCCTTCTCCTCATGCGTACGGGCGGCTCGTTTGTAGCGCGGTGGCGAGGAGGCCGGGTGCGCGGGTCGTGGAGCCTCGATGGAGGAAGCCTCAACGAGGCTCCACCGGCTGCCCGTCGTGTCTGAGCAGGCGCGCCGTCACAGCGAACGGACGCCTGCTGTATCTATCGTCGGCCGTCGGTCTCCGACGGTATGTCACGGACGCGCGTACTCCGCGAGCGCCAGTCTGCCCGAAGCGCTGCTGGAAGCTGGAGACGCGTACGCCACAGGGGAAGTCTTGAGAGGCGCACGGCACAGGGGGAAGTAATGTACGCGATTGTCGGCCGGGAGCGGTTCTGCGAGATGTTCAAGGGCCGGACGGTGATGGTGCCGGAGTTGCCCGCCGGGCGCAGCAGAGTCCTAGCCCATATGGCCAACCAGACGGCAGGCCCTGATGATGCATCACTGCGCACGAAGTCGGAGTACATGGCGCTGTTCGACCTGCTGACAGCGCATGTCCCACCGGCCACGCCCGCCGAGCTGAGGCTCCTCGATGAGACGGGGCGACCAACCGCCGCTGCGCGGGTGATCGAGGACTACATTGCGGCGTCGCGAGGGAAGCCGGAGTTCTTCGACGCCGACATGTACATGTTTCATGTCACGGGATTCCAACCGGGACACGGCGTGCTCACAGAGCCGGTGAAGCCTGGCTATGGCGCCAGGCTGGACGTGTGGCGAACCGATCCGGCCCACCACCGGCACATTCCAGACCCGCACCAGCAGGGAACGCTGTTCAGCACGCTGGCCTTCTCGCTGAAGAACAGCGGCAACCGCACGCTGCGCGCGCCTAAGCGGTCCTGGCGGATAATTCTCGAGGGCGCCGGATCCGACAACCGGCTGGCGGGGATGACCCGCATCAACCTCAAGGCGATGTACAACGACCCTTCCCAGATGCGCGAGGCGCTGGCCTGGCGCCTGTTCGGAATAGCCGACGTCGTGGCGCCGCGGCACACGTATGCGAAGCTGGCTTTCGGCGGAACGTACCGCGGCCTGTTCTCGGTCATTGAGCAGGTTGACAGGAGATTCCTGAAGGATCATTTCGGGGCGAACCACCACGGTAACCTCTACAAGGCCGGCTGCCGCGATATCGGGTGCGCGACTCTCGCCTACCGGACCGGGCCTGACGGCGATGACAGCGGGTGCCAGTACTTCGTCCCAGGATCTGCGGAGCGCACCTACCGGCTCCGGACCAACAAGAACTTCCCGGCGGCGAACACCTACGACGATCTCGCCTGCTTTATCCGGACGATCAATGGCATCGGGCTCCGGGGCGGCGAGGAGCGATTCGACACGGACGCCTTCCGGGAGTCGGTGGACGGCATCATGGACGCCAGTGCCTTCCTCCGGTGGGCGGCTGTCAACGTTCTGCTCGGGAGCTGGGACAACTATTACGCCACTCCGTCCAATTACTATCTCTACAACTCCGGGCATAAAGGAGCGGCGAAGGACTTCGCCAGCTCGCCTTATTTCCACTTCATCCCGTGGGATTACGACAACTGCCTGGGGATCGATTATTTCGGCACGCGGTGGCAGTACGCCGATATCCTCGACTGGCCAAGCAACACGCGGCGCTACTGGCGGAACCGGCATACCTCGAATATCCCGCTGGTGCAGAATCTGCTCCGTAACCACGACTATCGTCAGTATTATCTTGATTACATCGAGTACATGCTCGACACCGAGTTCAACCCGAGCGCCTTTGCCTCGCAAATCGGGGCAGAGTCTGAGGGCGGACTGTGGGACAGGGTCCGGCAGGCGGCCTACCTGGAATCTGACACGCCGCACGGCCGGCCGTTCACCGGTCGGCAGTTCAGCAACGACGAGATCTACTGGACCGGCTGTCGGCAGCACGGACTGCGGCACGGGCGGAAGAAGATGGAAGGCATTGTCCACTACGTCCGGATGCGACGCGACAGCGCCCGCGCGCAGTTGAAGCGAGCCAGGCAGACGATGCCGCTTATGGTCGATGACTTCCCGGAGACGACGGAGCAACTGCCCCGGGCGGCCTAGAGTCAATCGGAGTGCGCGCCTCTAGAGCACGCGACTACAGGACACCAGTCACGGGGGAGTGATGGAACCGGATCGTGCTGGAGGAGGCCTCGACGAACCTGGTAGGGCGGGAACTACCGCGGCGCAGATGATGCCGGAAGCCGTTCATGCCCTGTTCCAGCAGCGCATTGCCGGGGACGACGCGCTGCTTAAGCTCGCCGGGCTCCGCTTCGCCCAGATGGGCGTCGCGGCCGAGGTATACGCTGACACGCCGGACCAGCTGGAGTACGTCCTGCGCTTCGTGCCCGCCCACGCGCGCTTGCCTGTTGTGCACCTGAATCGCGGCGTCAACCTTCTCCACGAGCGAGGCCGGTCCGCGGTCAGGGAATTCGCTGACCGCTTCGCAGGCCGAATCGCTGGGGTGGTCGTCCATGATCAACGCGAGATGGAGGCGAACACCGACCGCGTGCTCGCCGGGATGCGCGAGCTGGATGCCCGCCTTCGCGAGCGGCCCGATGGCCCCGTCGTCTTCCTCGAGTACGCCGCCGGCCTGGATCTGGGCTGGTTCATGCAGATGGCGGAGCAGCTTCAGGACGCGGAGCGGATTAGCTTCTGTATCGACGTCGGCCACATCGGCATCAAACAGGCCTCCTCCAGGTTCTGGCTCCGCCATCCTGGCCTGGGTCTGGGGCACCTTACTACTGGGGATTACCGGTTGCCCGATCTGGTCGCCGACGTTCAGGACGCGGTCGGCGGCGCTTTGCCAGACGTGCTCGACGTCATACGCTCACTCGGCCGGATCGGCAAGCCGCTGCACTTTCACATGCACGACGGGCATCCACTGATCCAGGGTCTCCCAGACCACTTCAGCTTCCTGACGCGGCTGCCGATTCCCTTCACCTACCACGGGCGCCAGTCACTGAGCACCATGTATGGGCCAGACGGCCTGGCCGCGATCGTGTCAGCAGCCATCGAGGCATCCCCCGCACAGGCCGTGTCCTTCACGGTCGAAGTCCACCAGGTCGAAGGTCGGCTGCCCCTCGCCGACGCGGCAGGGCTCTTCCGCCACTGGCGGGACACCACCAATGCCGAACGAATGAACTACTGGCTCTCGGTCCTGTCGGACAACGCGATGCTCATATCCCAGAACGCCGCCGAACCGTCCCGCTGACCGTCAGGGCACCGGCGCTTGCCTGTTAAATGGGTGACATGCGCCTGTTGCCCGCGGTCCTGCTCATGGCCGTGTCGCTGGCGGGCTGCGCGAACGCAGGCGCGTCCTCCCTGAGCGCGGCCGACCCCGCGGCCAGCGGCTCGGCGGCCAGTGCGCCCTTCTACCTGCAGGCGTGGCAGGGGACAGGACCCCTGGCCGTGAGCGTGATCAACGGATTCACCGGCCAGGCAGAAGGGGCCATCGCGGCGCCGGACGACGCGGGGTCGTTCCCGTGGATGGGGGGCCATAAGACGTGGTACCCGTGCGGTGCGGCGCCCGATGACCGGACGTTCATGCTGTGCGGCACCCATCAGTACTACGAGCTGCGGCTCGGCGATGACGGGAAACCGCAGCCGATGACCGCACCCGCGGACATCCCGGTGGCGGCGCGGAACACCGGCAGCAACGGCAATCCCGAGTTCGCGGTCTCCCCGGACCGGCGACTCGCCGCTGTCACCACCGCCACCGGGATCATGGTCTTGTCCCTGGTCACCGGCGCGACGAGATCCTGGACAATCCCGTCTGCTGACGGCTATGCCACCGACTTGTCGTGGGCGGGAGACCGCTATCTCGCGTTCCAGTTCTGGTCGCGACCCCGCGACAGCGACGCGGGCGGCGTGCGGGTGCTGGACACCGGGTCGGCGGTCACGGCAGCGCTGACGGCTTCCCGGCTGATCATCAGCAATGAACGCAAGCTGACAGGCGGAATCAGCGGGGTGTTCAATCCGGTCATCACGCCCGACGGGTCGAAGGTCGTGGCCGCCGCATGGACCAGCTTCAATGTCGCCGAGCTCGCTGAGTTCAGCGCGCTGACCGGGCAACTCATCGCCGTGCTGATGCCTGCGGCATCAATGCCCGGCCACGGCTCCCCGTGCCAGGTCCTGTGGACCGATCCGTCCGGCGCTCACCTCATCGCCTACTGCGGCACCCCGGGCGTGGTCAATGGCACCCGTTTCACCCCGGTTCACCTGCACGTTCCCGATACCTCCGGCACCGCTTTCACCGGGGTCCTCCTCTGGTAGCCGTCGGTTGAAGCGGCATACGCTCGGGGAAATGGCGCTCGCCGTCCTGCCCGAAGCTGCCTGACGACTGGAGGTCAGCATGACCGATCTGGCCATGGACTATCTCGGCCTGGACGCCCTGTTGTCAGCCGAAGAGATTGCCTGGCGGGACACCGTCCTCGCGTTCGTCCATGACCGGATCAGGCCGAACATCAAAGAGTGGTACGAGAAGGCGATGTTTCCCGTCGAGATCGTCCCCGAGATGGGGCGGCTCGGCTTGCTCGGCACTCACTTGTCCGGGTACGGCTCTCCCGGCCGCAGTGCTGTGGAGTATGGCTTGGCCGCGCTGGAATTGGAGGCGGGTGATTCCGGGCTGCGGACCTTTGTCAGCGTGCAAGGGTCGCTGGCCATGAGCGCCATCCACAAGTTCGGTACCGAGGCGCACAAGGAGCGCTGGCTGCCCGGAATGGCGGCTGGCGATCTAATCGGCTGCTTCGGCCTGACCGAGCCGGAAGCCGGCAGCGACCCCGCCAGCATGACCACAGCGGCGAGCCAGGTCGGCAACCGCTGGGTGATCAACGGTGCCAAGCGGTGGATAGGTCTCGCGTCGATCGCGGACGTCGCCATCATCTGGGCGCGCACCCAGGACGGCATCCGCGGTTTCCTCGTCCCCACCGCCACCCCAGGGTTCACCGCCACGCCGATCGAGCCGAAGCTGGCCATGCGCGCCTCGATCCAGTGTGACATCACGCTCACCGACGTCCAGGTGCCCGCAGACGCGATCCTGCCCGGGGCCAAGGGGCTGCGCGGTCCGTTCTCCTGCCTGAACGAGGCCCGCTACGGGATCATCTGGGGCGCCATGGGCGCGGCTCGCGACGCCTACGAGGCAGCGCTGGCCTACGCGCTGGACCGCAGGCAGTTCGGCAAGCCGATCGCGTCATTCCAGCTCACCCAGGAAAAGCTGGTCGACATGGTGCTGGAGATCCAGAAAGGCCTGCTGGTCGCACTGCACATTGGCCGGATGAAGGACGCCGGCACCCTGGTCCCGGAGCAGATCTCGTTCGGCAAGCTCAATAATGTCCGGACCGCGATCGCCATAGCGCGGCAGGCCCGGACCATCCTCGGCGCCAACGGCGTCGCGATGGACTACTCACCGATGCGGCACGCCAACAACCTCGAGGGCGTCCGCACTTACGAAGGCACCGACGAGGTGCACATCCTGATCATGGGCCGGGCCATTACCGGCATTCCCGCCTTCAGCTAGCGGGACTTTATTTCAGTCGGCGAGTACGTCTGGAGAGCTGGCGTCGTAGTCGGCGAGCCAGGCCCCGCCGCGCCCCTCCGGGTCGCGCCGGTTCACGCGCCGCCGCCATGCGATCTTCAGATCTCGCCGCCGGGCGGCCCACGGAGACGTCAGGTGGTTGCTCAGCCCCCGTTCGCGGGCGGTAAGCACCACCCGGCTTGCTCTCGGCCGGCGGGTGCGCTCGTATCGAGCCAAGCCCCTGGGCGGATCAGAGGCCTCCGCCGAGAGCGCCGTCGCCATGACCGCGCCGTCCTCGATCGCCTGGCAGGCGCCCTGTCCGAGGTAGGGGAGCATCGGATGCGCGGCATCGCCCAGAACGGTGACCCGGCCGCGCGTCCACTGCGGAATCGGGTCGCGGTCGTAGAGCGCCCACTTGTACCAGGTGTCCGCGGCGGCGAAGAGGCGAAGCAGGGACTCGTGCCAGCCGGCGTAGCGCTCGAGCACCTCCTCGCGGCTGCACTCAGCGATCCACGACTCGTGACGGTAGTTGTCATCGTCGTAGTGGCAGACGACGTTGATCAAGTCCTCGCCCCGCAGCGGATATAGGACGATCGTGCCGTGCGGGCCAAACCACTGAGCACCTTCGGTGTAGGGCCAGGTACCGCGAATGGCTCCGGTCGGAATGACGCTGCGATAACAAATCTTCCCGGTGAACCGAGGGGCGTCCGGACCGAACAAGGAGGCGCGCACCGTGGAGTGGATGCCGTCGGCGCCAACGATGATGTCGGCCTCGATCTCGCTACCGTCCGCAAAGCGCGCGACCGCGACGTCACGGTCGGGCCGCACTACCGTGCATCGCTTGCCCAAGGTGACGACGTCGGCCGACAGCGCATCGGCGAGCACGTCGAGGAGATCGGCCCTATGCACGGTCGCGCCCTCTGTGCCGAACGAAGCCGCCTGCTGTTGTCGGCTCGTCTTGGCGATCACCCGGCCCGTCTTCCAGTTGCGCATGAACTGCCAATGCGACCGCCCCGCAACCTTGCGGACGTTGTCCTCCACGCCGATGGCGCGCAGCACCTTCATTGCGTTGGGGTGCAGGGCGACGCCGGCCCCGATCTCTTTGAGCTCGGCGGCCGCCTCGTAGACCGCCACCTCGATCCCCGCCCGCGACAGCGCGTTCGCCGCGGTCAATCCGCCGATGCCTCCCCCGATGATCGCGACACGTGTCATCGAGCAGCCTTCCTTCTGCCTCCCGCTTGTTCCCTCAATCGTGACTGATCATCTGGCGCCGTGCATGATCGCGTTCTAGTTCCTTGCAGGCGCCACCGCAGGACGCAGGCCGCTGGACCCCGTAGCACAGACGTATGGCATCGTCGTCTCGCTCCACCGGCAAACGGTACATCCGCCCCGCGGATCTCACGCCCGGCACGTTACCGGGCGACCATCAGCCCGGCGGCGGTCCCTGACGTCATCCCGGCGAGGCGCCGTCGACGTCCGGTCCCGATCGTAGGCGGCCGGCGAGTTGCGTCCGCGACGTTACGTTGAGCTTGCCGAACACCTTGCGGAGGTGATAGTCGACGGTGCTCGGGCTGATGAACAGCTGCTCGGCGATCTCACTGTCCGACGCTCCGGCCGCCGCGAGGTCGGCTACCCGCGTTTCCTGACGCGTGAGGTCGAAGGCGGTCTCCGGGGTGCGGGCCCGGGCGCGCTCGCCGGTCGCGCGCAGCTCTGCTGCGGCCCACTCGGCGAGCCGGTCCGCACCCATCGCGGCGAACATGTCATGCGCGGTGCGCAGCTCCTGCCGCGCGGGCTGGCTCGGGCGGGCCGAGTTCGGGCTCAAGCAGTTTTTCGGCGAGCGGTTTGCAGGCTTGTTCGTACTGGTCGAGTGCCTGGGGCTGGTCACCGTGTTCGATGGTGTCGGCAAGGACCCGGGCTAGCACTGTTGCGTCGTGGATGGCGAGGTTGAGGCCCATCCCGGTCGCCGGGGTGAACACATGCGCGGCGTCCCCGGCCAGGACGGCCCGGCCTGCCCGGTAGCGGTCGGCGAGGGCGGCGGTCATCGTGAATGCGCGGATGTCGGTGATCTCGACCGGCAGGCCGGGGACCCCGGCGGCGGACCGGATCAGAGCCGTGCACCGTTTCTCGTCGTAGTCGTCGAGACGTTCGCCCTGTTCGGGGTGCCACGAGATGCCGCGGATCCAGCGGTCGGCGGCGTCGGTGGGGACGAGCACGCCGCCGGTGGAGGGGTCGCCGATGCCGTAGATCATGTATGGCTGGTCGCCGGCGTGGTCGCGCAGCGGCGCGCGGAACAAGATGCTGATCCAGTCGCCGAAGGTGCGGGCCCTGGAGGTGGCGATCCCGGTTGCCTGGCGCACCGCGCTGCGGGCGCCGTCGGCGCCGACGACATACCGGGCCCGGATCGTGGTAGCCGGGCCTGCCGGGGCTGCGACGCTGGCCAGCATTCCGCCGTCGGCGGGATGCAGCCCGGCCAGCTCTGCGCCGTATCGTAGCCGGGCTCCGGCGGCGGCCGCGCGCCGGGCGAGGATGGTTTCGAGGTGGTCCTGCGCGCACGTCCAAACGTGGCCGGGGAAGGGCACGCGCTGGATCTCCGGGCCCGTGAGGCAGGAGCGGACCGACATCGCGTGCTCGCAATGGAAGCCGAGGCGCCGCACTTCCGGCTCGGCCCCCCAACGGCGTATCAGCTGCATGGTCTCCGAAGTCAGCGCGGTTGCCCGCGGATGGCTCCCCGAAGCCGGGCGGCGCTCGAGGATCAGCGGTGCAAGTCCCCGGCCGGCCAGCTCCAGCGCGGTCGCGAGCCCTGCGGGGCCGGCGCCGACGACCAGGACCTGGACTTGTTCTTCTTCCTGTCCGCTCACGAGTGCCTCCGGGGATGCTAGATTATGAAGGTATCCTGATTATCAGGGTTCCTTCATAAAGGAGTCAAGCCGTGCCTGGTCCCGGTCCAGATCCGTCGACGACCACCCTGCTGCGAACGGCGTACAACGTCTTGTCCGCCGCCATTTACCGCGGCGTCGCGCAAACCGGCGCCAGCGACATGCGTCCCGCCCACGGCAACGCGATGGAGATGCTCGCCATCCAGGACGGCCTTCGCCTCACCGACATCGCCGCCCGCGCGGGCATGGCACCCCAGTCGATGGGCGAGCTCATCGACGACCTGGTCTCGAAGGGATACCTGGAGCGGCACGAGGACCCCGCCGACCGCCGGGCCAAGCGCATCTACCTCACCGGCAAAGGCCGCGCGACGGCCGCAGCCAGCGGGGTGGCGATGCGCCAGGTCGAAGAGGAAATATCGCAGCGGCTCGGCGCGCGGCAATACCAGCAGATGCGCCGCCACCTCGCCGCCATCGCCGGATCGGATCTTCCCGTCACCACCGGCTGAGACGCTCGTCTTGCCAGCGGCGGCACCGGTCCGACACCATCAAGATCAGGCGAAATGCACTCAATTCGGCACGACAGATCTGCTCGCCGCGCTGCCAGGCCACGTTCCCGGACTCCGCCACGGACTCATAACCTCTTTCGAGGTGGCACCGATGGCTGCGCGGCCGACCGGGTCGGCGCGCATTACGGGATCTGGTGCGGTGGCGGTATCGAAACTGATCACGCTCCGTCACAATTAGCGGCCTCCGGAGCTGTCGCTCCGAGCGTCCCGCAGGGCGGTCCAGGCGGCCCGGCCCGTGATGGTGAACAGCACCGCGTCATCGTGAACGCCGTAGCGGGATTTCGGTCAGGCTCATCAGAAGCGCCCGCACCAGCGCCACCAATCCTAGCGCAGGGTAATGGGATGGAAGCCAGCATTGCTTTGGCAACCGTGCCCGGGCCGGGTGGACTAGGGAAATGCGAAGGAAATCCGCTGCCTAAGCGCAGTAAAAAGATCGGACTGGTAAACGCGCGTATTCGGCTAGGGCGTGTTTGATGAGCCGACCAGGGGTGTTATTACCGACTGTGACCTTGCATGGGCGAGGTTAGCTATTACTGGCTACCCGAGTTGGCTCACGATCATGGACTTTCGACGGGCTTAATAGGCTGACCTGCGGATTTACTTCGCAAGTTGACGAAATCTGCACACTAACCAGGTTGAACTCGTGTGGATGGGATCACCAGGGTTTGAGCTTGAGTCCCGGTGCGGGGTACTTCCGCACGGGGGAGCAGGAGGTGACACGGGCCCGCAACCCGGTCAGGAGATCCCGGTTGAGCAGGTGAGCGGCGGGGTGCCAGC